>Ga0209515_10000018_pt1 | contig 384778 bp, 409 predicted proteins | sample Subgroupgradi54m_FD_187454 | JGI IMG/M metagenome (GOLD analysis project Ga0209515, IMG submission 187454) | Subsurface groundwater microbial communities from S. Glens Falls, New York, USA - GMW60B uncontaminated upgradient, 5.4 m (SPAdes)... ... | reverse complement strand
AGAAGGAGCAAGAATAGCTAAAAAAATCAAAAGAAGATAGCCGCCGGTGCTAGCGAGACGCATAGTATTAGTATATTATACTTGGAGTTAAAAGAAGTAGGTTCTTACTTCTTCCATCAGGTGGAGCTGAAATTTTAGTTTAAAGTATCAAAAGTGTATCCTTGGGCTTGAAGAGTTTCTATAATTTTAGGAAGGGCCTGAACCGTAACCAAGTGATTTGAATGAAGAAGTATATCTGATCCGTCTTTTGTGTTACTTACAACTCTTCTCACTAGCTCGTCAACAGGTGGCTCTGACCAATCACGCGGATCAACATCCCAAAGGAAGAGTTTTAAATGAAGAGAATCAGCCGCTTGTTTTACATATAAATTTATTCCTCCGTATGGCGGCCTGAACATAGTAATATTAGTTCCAATCAAATTTTTTAATATCTCATCTGTTTGACTAATTTCATTGAATATTCCTGCATTTGTTAGCTGTGGTAAAAAGGGGTGAGTGAAACTGTGATTACCAATTTTATGACTCTCTGTCAAAGTTCTTTTAACTATATCTAAGTTTGCTTGAGAGTTCTTACCAACCAAGAAAAATGTTGCTTTGACACTGTATCTTTTAAGAATATCTAAAATCATAGGGTGATAAAGAGAATTTGGACCATCATCAAATGTTAGATATACTTTTTTAGCTCCATTTGTTATAGCACTCTCTGTCGCCGTCCCCAAAACATTTAAAGATAAATTACTAGTTGCACCCGTTGGTACTTCTACTAACTTTCTATAGTTACCAAAGAATTGTGAATAAATAACAACTCTTGCTTGATGGTAATTGTATTCAGAATGAACTGCGTTTTCTACTTTTTGTGCATAGTCACCGAGTTTCCTGTCAAGTAAGGTTTCATCTAATCTCAAAACTAGCATCATCTTTTTGGGGTTTCTTGGATCTGGTTTTTCTTTAACTACAAGCATTGATCTGAAATCATCAGGTGTAAGTGTAAAGTTTATACCTTTTGTTGTTATGGTTAAGGGATCTTTTAATAATAAGACTGCCTGGGCTCGAATTTTATTTAGATCTTCTTCGGAATATTTTCCTGCAAATGTTTTTAGTACGGGAATTGCGAGTGGATACAAAGGAGGTCTTTTTATATTTTCTGCAATTAGAATAGTTAATTTATCAGTATTAACTATGATCCCATCTTTTTGAGGGATGGTTTTTGAAATATCACCTTTAAAGTCAGGAGTGATTGGGGTTGCATCTATATTGATGGAGTTTCCAATTTCCAAGAGTTTTAAATTTAGAAAAGTCTGAGATTCAACGTCCCTCTTTTTAACAATAAATATTTTCCCGTCATAAGACAACGTTAAATCTTTCCCCGAGACTACTGAACTATTTGCATTTCTTAGTTTGACAAAAAGTATTAAACCATTTGCAATAACTAGAAAGATAATTATAGAAACAAGAACAGATTTATGTTTCTTACAAAAGCTTATGTATTTTTCTTTCATTGTTGTGCAGCAAGACACTTGCCTCTTCCTATTTCAATTTCTTGCTCTATGCCCTCTGGAACAGCGAGGCCAGAAGTTCTAAGAACAGGATCCGAATTGGTACATAAACTAGAAATTTGTTGTTTTAGGACAAGGCTTTGAGCATTTGTAACTTTTCCGATGTTTTCTGCTATTCTATCCAAAGCGTCGTTGAATCGTTCAGTTGTTAAATTCACACTGCTCCAATCGTTTTGTTGAATAGACTTATCAATGCTTTGCGTCTTTTTGTCTTCCAAATTAACTAGAACCTGAGTTTGCGCTACTGGATCGGCAATATTATTGACTGTATTTTCTTCTTTTTGAATTTCATCTATTGTTTGTTGATTTACATTTTCTGTTGAATTAAATGTCCCATCAAAGTTTACAATAGCAACTGTATCTGCCGGATTCACAACTTCTAAAGAAGTTGCTGCTAATGAAGGAGTGGGCTCTGCTGTCGCTGGTATGGGAGTTTCTGGTGATATAGGTGTTACATCTGGAGTTATCTCTGGAACAGGCGTTGGAGTTTCTGTGTCCGTAGGAAAAGGCCCCGGAGTGATATCTGTTATTTGAGCAATTTCTGAACCTAAAACTTTATTATTTTTCATCTGATTTGATGGAAGTTTTGTAGTGGAAGTAAACAGGGTAAGTACAATTTCAAAAGCTACAATAATTGGCAAAAATAAGTACATATAGTGAAAAAAATTACCTTACGGTGTAAAAAGTCTCTTTTTCAAACACTCCATTAGTGTAAATTTTCACTCTGTACACTCCTGCAAGATGAATAGCTCCTGGCTTCAAATTCCAGACAAAACTGGTATTTGTTACGTTTGGTTTTGAAATCTTTGTCGTACTATTATCAAGATACTTGTTATTCAAGTACCTAATATATTCAAACTTTGTTCCTACTTTTGGACTATTAACCGTGAGAGCAAGATAGATAGCTTTATCTGTGGGTGCAAAGGTAGCTGTTGGAGAAATTGCATTGCCTTGCACATCTAATGAGGAAGCAGTAACAACATTGGTAATAACTCCAAGTGGCTTACTTCGCAGTTGTTGCGTTGTCAGTTGCTTTGAGAGAAATGACAAGTTCGAACGAAGAAGAAAATACAGCCCACCAATAACTAAAATAATAATGACAATGACGTACCACAGCGCCTTTGATTTTTGTTTACTTGCCATATATATTACTGATTACCATTTTTTACATCATCTTTCTTTTCCCCATCTGTCTGTGATCCAGAATTATTATCTTCTTGTTGATTCAGATTATCTTGTGATTCATTCATATCTTGTCCATCAACACTTTGTTGTTGATTTTGAGCTTGACCTTCTTCATTCACACCAATATTCTCGCTATCTTTTTCATCTTTTTGATTCTGTTTTGCTTCTTTGTCGTTTGCTGTTGCCTGCTCACCACTTTGCAAGTCTTTGGCAAAGTCACTCTGAACAGTTGTACCAGTAGGACTTGTGGCGACAGGAGGTGTCTGAGCATGAATAATCGGGGTAATTGTTAGAAAAAAAGTAAAGACAAAAATAGAAAAAAGAAATTTTTTCATGTCAGCTATAAACAGCATATAGAGTTAATAGATGACCTGTCAAATTAAATCAACCCTTAAGTTTATTAGGTTGTTATTAAGTAGTAAGTTCTTACTTCTTCCACCAGGTGGAGCCAGCTTCAACCATAGTTGGACGTTAGAACCTTATCAAATTTGCAAATTGATCCCATAGCTGATATATTTCACGTATTATGTCAAAGGAAATAATACAAGGAAAACTGGTAGCACTTGAGGGTATTGATAATGGCGGAAAAAGTAGCCATATTGACAGGCTCGAAAGAAGACTCATGGCAAGAGGAGTTTCTTGTGCTATAACCAAAGAACTAAGCACTCCCGTAGGTGAACTTGTCTGGAAATATCTAAGAGAAGGAAATTTCTCTTCACATCTAAAAACTTTGCTTTTTGCTGCTGATAGAGTTGAAAGGGTAGACAAACAAGTAAGACCAGCACTACAAGAAGGAAAAATTGTTCTTGCTGATAGATGGTCTCTTTCAGCAATAGTTTATCGTGGGGTCGAAGGATTTGATACCGAATATGTCTTAGCTGTAAATTCTAAAACGATGAAACCAGATAAAATGTTTCTCATTGACATACCAGCTGAACTTTCAGTAAAACGCGGGGAAATAGGTAACAAAACACATTCTTATACAATTGAATTTTTAGACAATGCCAGAAAGCATTATTTAGAACTTGCTACATTAGATAAGAATATAGAAATTATCGACGGAACACAGCCTTTTGACGTGATAAATGACCATCTTTTCCAACAAGTTTTAAAATTAAGAGAAGATAAATAATGGCTAGGGAAAGAATTGAAGATTTAGCAGAAAAAGATAATTTAGTTTACATTTACACCAGACTTTTTGACTTCAGTGAAAAGATAAAAGCAGAAGAAGTAGAAGCAACCGTATTAAGAGCAATTAACGGAGCTTTCGAGCAAAGGGGATTACAAGTTCCATCTAAAACTCTAACCTTTGTACCATTTCGTGATACTCGCCAAGACCAGATAGTTGCTGAAAATAAAACAAAGATTATTTATGAAGAAGACTTGAAACGATTAAACAGATGCACCCTAATAGTCGGATTTCTTGATGGATTGTCAAAAGATGAGGGAGTTTGTTTAGAAATCGGCTACGCTTTTGGAAAAGGAGTTCCTGTTTTAGCTGTCTTTACCGATTTTATACAAAGTGAGTATAAAGGATTTCCTGATTCTACCCATATTACTGATCCAGTAATTCTTGCAATGTTATCAGGTTTTGTTCAAAACAATGAAGTAATAACTGGCGATAATCCTTTCAAAGATCGCTTGCAAACCAGTTTTCAAAATACACTTGATCAATTGGGTGGTTTGGTGCAAAAAACTTTATTAGAACCTATTAAGGAACAAGCGATAAATCCAGAAAAAGAAGAACTTGATGTTTATATTGACATTGGTGGTGGTCAACATGAATGGGAACGAATGTTGCAAACAAATCTTGCTTCAGAACTTACTAATTTAGAATACAGCGTTGAAGTTTCAAGACGTAATTCAGGTTTAGATTTGTTACAAGATGAATCCTTGCCTTTGCATGAACGAGTTTTGCAATTAGGTGAAAGAGATATAAATTCAGCAAGAAATGCAAGAATAGTTATAACCTGTGCAGATATGGATGAAATGAGTAGTGGAACTGCTGCAATTCAAGGCTTGGCTCGTTCACTAGATAAACACGTAATCATGATTGATACTCGAACAGTCGATTTAGTTGGTGATGGTGGGCATAGAATGTCAAGAAATTTAATGATGGATTATTCTACTGACGAAGTAGCAAGAAGTTTTAAAGTGATACCATCACTTGTACATACCTTTATGAATAAAGGGAATAAGAGCTAAAATTACAACATCCTCATAAAGTTTATCTCTAGTAATTAAATCTTTTGTTAAAAGTCCTACTGCACCATTGTTTTGTTTAGAATTGTGTTTTTTGAAAACTATATCATTTGCGTCACCCAATTCTTTACCTTTTTTTACTAATTCGGCAACCTTTTCAGGTAAGAAAAATGTGTCAGATTTTGCTTTCCCTGTTTGATTTTTCGATTTAACAACAACCCAGGCAAATGAAGCAAGCATACCATCTATTATTTCAACTCCACCTTCAATTCCTACCCAATAATTTCCTTTTGGAAATGCTTTTACAGCATTGTCGACTCGATTCAATGCTCCTTTAATGGTTTCTTTATCGTTCATGGGTTGATCTGATACGTTTGAATCAACCGAAACAAGCTCCATTTGTATTTTTTTTGTTTTGAAGACCTTTTTAAAAGCATTTTCTACCGCTCTTACTTTGACTGGGTTTGTAGATGCTATAACAATTTTCATTTTAAGAGATCAAGTATATCCTCTTTTGTTTTAGGTTTCCCTTCTGAGCCAAGCAACCATAGTGCTCGGTCAAAGGTAATCCAATTCACTTCAGCTTCTTTACAAGCCTTGTTCCACAGCAACTTAACCTCCTGAATGTTTTTATCGGTTATTTCATCTTTTTCGACAAAACCCATCAAATGAGCAATACGCACATCATGTATATCAACTGGTTGAAGTACAGAATCAATGTCGTCAAATTTGAAATCAAAAGTCGAAATCATGGCTCTAAAAAAAAGATTCCCAGTTTTCGGTCCCATTCCTCTAAACTCCATAATTTTATCTACTGTCTTTTTTGCTGTGTCTGATTCTGTGAATATTTTTACTGGATCACCTTCATAATCGTCTTGTAGCTTTTTTGAATTTGCTTTATAACGAATAACAGCCTCATTTGGATAACGTGGCTTTATATAACCAGTTAGAGTTTTAAGTAAATCTTCATCACTTAAACCTTGAATGTAAGTAGGTGTAAAAAATTCTGGTTTTTCTTGATAAAGTCTTGTAGCACCAGCATACAAAACTCGTTCTTTAATTGCATAATCAAGCTGAACTACATAAAACAAAAATAAGGATTGTTGAAGTTGTGTTGCTTCTTTTGGGACATAATCTTCTACATTTCTAAACTCCGAAAAAACCCCTTCACGAGCCGTAAACCTGTTAGTTACCAGTGTTACAAAACCAGAGGGTGTTAAATTACTTTCTTGTTTTTCTTTGCGTTCTCCTGCCATCATGCTATCTTAGCCTTAAGATCGTAGAAGGTCAACACAAAGCTTGTGCCTGATAACGGGTTCTAGCGTCGTCTAGTGCGTGGAGCAAGTCATTTATAGCTTCATTTTTTTAGTACCCAGAGTAGAATTCTCAAACCTTTTGGTATAATACAAATATGCCAATTCGAGAAAAAATTAGACAAATAAAGCACTTACAAAATAAGTATTTTATTTGTGTTTTAGAAAATCCAACAGATATTGTAAACATTGCTTCAGCAATGAGGAACATTTCTGCGTTTGGAGTAACCAAGTTATATGTAGTTGGTGGAGAGAAAAATCTTTTGAAAGATTTTGAGACGTCAAGAAGAAGCGAACGTTTAAGAAAAATAAGTGTCGGAGCAAACAAATGGACATTTGTAAAACATTTCGATACAACTGTTGAATGTATGGAACACTTAAAGAAAAACCTTTACACAAGTGTTGTTACATCATCACATCAAAAAGGAAAGAACAATATCATTTTATATGAAGGTCTATTTACACAGAAACGCTTGGCTGTTTGGTTTGGTAATGAATCCAAAGGTATTTCGGATGTTGCAGTTAATAATGCCGATATGTGCATTCAAATTCCAATGGGTGGAATTGTTGAGAGCTTAAATTTAGGAACGAGTACAGGAATAATTCTAAGCTACATAAGTTATCAAAGATTGAAGTTTGTATATGAGCACAATAAAGTCCGTTTCAAGCCCAAAGGTTTTGGAAAACTAAAGACTCGATCATGGGAGGACTTTATTGATCCACACAGAGAGTAATAACTTATGAAAATTAATAACAAAGACAAATTTGTAAAAGGAAAAATATTTGATTTTAATGAAACGAAAGGTTACTTCATTGGCAGATTCGTGGGGGAAAAGGGTTTTCAAATCTTGAAACAGAAGAAGTGGAAATAGCTTGGAAAAAATTGCCGACTACATTTGATGAACCAAAAGCTCATTACCATAAAGGCGGAGTAGAGATAAACGTAATCATTTCAGGAGGATACACAGCAGAAGTTAATGGAGAAGTTGTAGATATGAAAAAAGGAGATTTCCTTATTGTTTACCCAGAATCAACACTTAGAAATATAAAGGCAGAAGAAGGAACTGAACTAATTGTTGTTAAAGCTCCAAGCGTACCTCAAGATAAATTTGATGTCGAACAACAAGTTCTTACTTCTTCCACCAGGTGGAGCTGAAGCTATTACAATCTAATATATTCAATAAAACACAATTGATATTCTAAGTAGTTTTGGAAATTCTCTTTTTGAATTTATGTATATATTCTTTTGGTTTAAAGTTTACAAGCCAAAATATAATAAAAATACCTATTACTAAATAAATGAAATCAAAAAGAGATGGATTTCTCAAAAAACTGAATAATTGAAAAGGTAGCATTAAAACAGTAACTCCTAAAAGCAAGTCCAATCCCCAAATTTTTTTGTAGATTAAACCAACAGACCCCATCATCTTAACCAAACCCAATATAATTAAAATTAATACTACATAATCTTTGTGTTTAAAAAGATATGGAACAATTTTTTCGGTTATACCAACCAGTAAATCATGTGGATCTTCAAGTACCTCACTTGATTTAAAGTTTTGGTAAAAAATTACTGCATTTTTACCAAAAAGAATTATTCCTACGCCTAATAAAAACTCAAGTAGTCCCAAAATAAATTTGTAAGCAATAATAAGTCTTGAAATATGAAACTCTTCTTCTAATTTTTCAGTCTCTTCTGGATTCATTACCTTATAATAACATCTATCAGCCCCTTTTCAGAATTGACGAGTTAATATCTTTATATATAATTAAAAAATATAAGCGAAGCTTGTGATTAAGAAATCATGAAAAAGATTATTGTTATTGCTGTGACAGTCCTCATTCTAGGTGGATTTATTGTTTTCCAAAAAATGCAAGCCTCTTCAGTAGTCCCTTCAAATACACCTCTTGCAACAGAAACCCCAAAAGCAACTGAAGGTTACAAAAACGGAATCTATACAGGTGCTGTCGGAAGCGCATCTCAATATGGAGACGTCCAAGTTAAAATTACTATTTCAAAAGGCAAAATCACGACTGTCGATGTAATCAAATTCCCAAATACTCCAGGCAACACAACGAAAATAAGTAACGGATCTCTCCCAGTTTTAAAACAAGAAGCAATTGCAGCACAAAGCGCAAAAATTGATAATGTAACTGGAGCCACCCAAACCACAGAAGGTTTTGTCCAAAGTCTTCAGTCAGCTCTCGATCAAGCAAAAGTTTAATTCATGCGTAAAATACAATTTATTATGGGAATGCCCGTGATAATTGAAATTCCAAATGAAAAAGATAACAAGATTTTTAAAAAAATATTTGATTATTTTAAAAAAATAGACGAGCAATTTAGCCCATATAAACAAAATAGCATTGTAACAAAAATAAATGACAAAAGACTAGAACTTAAAAATATAAATAAAGATACAAAACTAATTTTAGAACTCGCAGAAATAACAAAAAAAGAAACAGATGGTTATTTTGATATTTCTAAAGATAACTATATAGATCCCTCGGGAATCGTAAAAGGCTGGGCAATTCATAATGCTAGTAAAACCTTAAATAATTTAGGTTACAAAAATTATTGCATAGAAGCAGGGGGAGACATCCAAACTTTTGGATTAAACAACAATAGCGAGAAATGGGCAATAGGAATACGAAACCCATTTAATTTAAAAGAAATAGTAAAAGTTGTCTATCTGAGTAGTGAAGGAATTGCAACTTCAGGGACTTGCGAACGCGGAAACCATATCTACAATCCAAAAGGTAAAATAAAAAATGAGATTAACAGTATTACTGTAATTGGCCCAAACATTTACGAAGCAGATCGCTTTGCAACAGCTGCCTTTGCAATGGGAAAAAATGGTATAAATTTTATTGAAAAACAAGAAAACCTCGAAGGTTATATGATTGATACTGATGGAATTGCTACAATGACAAGTAGGTTTGAAAAATATGTCAAACAAAATTGACGAGCTCCTAAATTCAATTACAATGTACAGACTTATTCTGTATTACCTCATTCTTCTTTCAACAGTTGCTTTTATATATAGTATATTTCATCTTGTTCCATTTGAACCTTTTTCATTAATTTTTTCGATAGCCATTTTGTTAGGTGCCAGCCTTTTATCAAATAAAATTTTCGAAAATTTTTTTAAAGTCCAAACTAATTTCGAGTCAGTTTATATAACAGCTCTTATTTTGGCATTAATAATCACACCAGCTAAATTCTCAGATCTAAATAATTTCATATTTTTAGTCTTAGTTTCTTTTATCGCTACTGCTTCGAAATACATTTTAAATATCAAGGGCAAACATATTTTTAATCCAGCAGCAATTGCAGTTTTCGTAACTGGACTTTTATTTGGCCAATATGCTTCATGGTGGATTGCAACAAAATACATGTTTCCATTTTTGCTTCTAGGAATTTTAATAGTCAGAAAAATAAGAAGATATGATTTAGTTTTTTATTTTTTTGTTACGAGCCTTATCGGCACACTCTTTTTATCTTTTCTAAGAGGAAACCTGGACATCTTAAAAATTTTGAAACTTACTTTTCTTGATTCTCCAATTTTATTTTTTGCATTTGTAATGCTGACAGAACCATTAACAACTCCGCCCACTTCATTTCTGCAATCTTTATATGGAGGGCTAACTGGAATATTATTTGCACCAATTCACATAGGATTTTTTTACACAACCCCAGAAATAGCCCTATCTCTTAGTAACATTTTTTCATATGTTGTAAGTCCAAAACAAAAATTAACTTTAACCCTAAAAGAAAAATTAAAACTGACTCCCGATATTTACGATTTTATTTTTACATCAAAAGAAAAATTAACTTTTAAAGCTGGCCAATATTTAGAATGGACGCTAAGCCAGAAACAGGTAGATAGCCGTGGAAATAGAAGATATTTCACAGTTGCAAGTAGCCCGACAGAAGAGGGAATTAGAATCGGAGTAAAATTCCCAGAAAATGAGTCGAGCAGTTTTAAAAAGGAAATGCTTGATATGAAAATTGGAAAACAAATCGTCGCAAGTGGACTATCAGGAGATTTTACATTACCAAAAGGCATAACAAAAAAACTTGTATTTATAGCAGGCGGAATTGGCGTAACGCCTTATAGAAGCATTATTAAACATTTAGTAGACACAAATGAAAAAAGAGATATTATTCTTCTTTATTCAGACAAAGATGAGAAACAATTTGTTTATAAAGATATATTTAATGAAGCTATAAAAAAGTTTGGCATAAAAACTATTTATTACGAAACCGAAAAACAAGGTCACATAAATGCAGATTTCATTAAAAAAGAAATTCCAGATTTTAAAGAAAGAATGTTTTACATTTCAGGTTCACATGGAATGGTCACAGGTTTTGAAAATACCTTAAAAGAATCAGGTATTCATGAAAAACAAATTAAAATAGATTATTTTCCAGGGTTTTAATGTAAATGCACTGCGGAATAGAGGTTGAAAAATGGATGATCCAATCATTAAAAAATTAATCAAAAAATACGGTGAACTTGAATGGAAGAGTAAACCAAAAGGTTTATTTGAAGATCTAATTGATGCAATAATTTCTCAGCAACTTTCAATAAAAGCAAGTGCAAGTATTTTTGAAAGATTTAAAAAATTATTCGGCAAAAAATTTCCAACTCCAAAAGATATCTTAAAAATGCCAGATGAAAAATTAAGAAAAGTTGGATTATCAAATGCAAAAGTGAAATATGTCAAAAGTTTGGCCGAATTCATTGAAACAAAGCAATTAATTCTGGAAAATTTAAATAATTTAAACGATGAAGAAGTAATTAGTCAATTAACAAAAGTAAAAGGGATTGGTAAATGGACTGCTGAAATGATTTTAATTTTCACATTAAAGCGACCAAATGTTTTTTCTTTAGGAGATTTAGGTTTAAGGAAAGCTGTTTCACGCCTTTACGGCGTTGACATAAATGACTTCAAAAAAATTGAAGAAATTTCCTCAAAATGGTCTCCCAACAAAAGTCTTGCAGCAAGGTACTTGTGGAAAAGTTTAAACTAATATATACTTATCTTTCAAATGGAAGAAATAAACACGAATCCATCTGTGCAGAATTCTAATGTAGGTTTTCCTGGAGTTACTCAAACAACTCCGCCTCAATCAAATAAAAATTGGAAGTGGCTCATAGTCTTAATATTATTCTTAGTTGTAATAGGAGGGGTAACATTTTTCGTTTTTAAAAGTTCAAGATCCACTTCAACTTTAGAAGAATCTCCGACTCCAAATACATCAAGTCTAACAAATTTAGCAACACCAGAGCCAACAAATACTCCTTCAAGTAGTCCTTCTGACAAAACTCAAGTGAAAATTAAAGTCTTAAATGGAACAGGAATCTCAGGAGAAGCAGGCCTTCTTTCGGACAAACTCAAAAGTTTAGGTTATACAAATCTAACAACAGGAAACGCATCTAAGCAAATTGCAACAGATACACAGGTCACATTTTCCCAAAACGTAGCCCAAGATGTAATAGCAGAAATCACAAGCACTCTTAAGGGAATGTACACAAATGTAACAACAAGCAATTCAACATTAAGCGACACAGATATCCAAATCACAACAGGGCTTAGAAAAGGACAAACCCCAGCCCCAGCCGCAACAAGTACGCCGCAAGCCTCAAATTCTCATCTCCATCTCTGTCACCGTCGCCAATTCCTGCACTTCAATAACCAAAGTCGAGGAATCTCTTTATGCTAAAATTAAATTATGAATCTTCACATTGGTAAAATCACAATTGCCCCAAATATCTGGCAAGCTGCAGCAATAATAGCTCTCGTCTTTGCATTAATTTTAGTCCTAGCTTATATGAGCAGAAACTTTTTGGAATGGTCTCTTTCTGGTTTCGGAATAGGACTTCTAATTGGTTTTATCTTGGCTGTTGTATTAGAAGGATTTTTAATCATAGGAGGCAAAACAGTTGTAACAGGTTTACTTAGCTGGAAAAACGCCCCTCCACAAGTTCAAAATGTATTAAATGAAGGCCATGCAAAGCTTTTAGACACCTTAAACGTCCCAGCCAGTTGCTCTGGGATTATAAAATAATTTGATATACTTCAAGCATGGCTGATATAAAATCTTTATTAATTGATTTTGAAACGTTCAAAAAAACTTTTGGCATTTCCGAAAAAGAAGAAAAGTTAAAAAAGTCCACTGAGGACTCTTTAGATCCAGATTTGTGGAATGACCAAAATAAAGCCAGGCAAATCATGCAGGATCTAGCAGACCTTAAAAATGAATTAGATGAAGTAAAAAATCTTGAAGAAGAGATAAAAATCGTTGAATCTCTTGGAACTTCAGAAGATTTAACAAATGACATTAAAAAACTAGAAGCCAGATTCAATAAATTAATACTCAAAACTTATTTATCCCACCCAAACGATAAAAAAAACGCAACTCTTTCTCTTCATGCCGGTCAAGGCGGAACAGAAGCAATGGATTGGGTTTCAATGCTCACACGTATGTATTTAAGGTATTTTGAAAGACGTGGCTGGAGAGCTGATATCCTAGATCAGACAGATGGAGAAGAGGCTGGAATAAAAAGTATAGTTATACAAGTTACTGGCCAGTATGCTTATGGTTATTTAAAAGGCGAAGTGGGGACACATCGCTTAGTTCGCCAATCTCCATTTAACGCAGATAAATTAAGACAAACTTCCTTTGCTCTTGTCGAAGTTTTACCAGAATTTGAAGAAGTAGATTTGCCAGATGTTCAAATAAAAGATGAAGATTTGGAAATTCAATTTTTCCGCTCAGGAGGTCATGGTGGCCAGAATGTCAATAAAGTCTCAACAGCGGTAAGATTAAAACATATTCCAACTGGAATAGTTGTGACAGCCCAGACAGAAAGATTTCAAGAGCAAAACAGAAAAATAGCAATGAACTTACTTCGCGCCAAAATTTGGGCTAAGCAAAAAGAAAAAGAAATTCAGAATAAAAAAGACATCCAAGGAGAATATCATCCAGCAAGTTGGGGAACGCAGATTAGAAGTTATGTTCTGCATCCCTACAAAATGGTCAAAGATTTAAGAACAGAAGTTGAAAGTGGTAATCCAGATGCTATTTTAGATGGAGAAATTGATGAATTTATCGAAGCTGAATTAAAGCTGAAATAAGTTTTATAATTTGCAAATCTGTGATATATTGGGTATATGAATAACGATTCTCCTGTTGTCAAACCTCTGAACACCTCAAACAAAATGCCGATGATCATTATTTCTGCAATATTAGTAATTATTGGAGGTCTTACAGTTGGATATTTAATATCAAGCAAAAAAGTTAGCTCGGGCAGTTCACCAACAAAATCAAGTTCAGTAATCAATTCCAGTACTGAAGCAGGTGCAAAAGACACATCAAATTTCAAAGATACAGCAACTGGGACTTTGCAATCAGGTGGAATAAAAGGAGAGGGAAGTTATCATCTTGATCGACCAGGAGGAGCAACTCAAACAGTTTACCTAACGTCAACAATTATAGACATGAGCCCATTTCTTGGTAAAAAAGTCCAGGTCTGGGGGCAAACCCAAGCCAGCAAATACGCACCATGGTTCATGGATGTAGGAAAAATCAAAGTAGTAGATTAAGTTGCCTTCATTTGGTAAGCTGTATAGATGGTTGAATTTAAAAATGTCAGCAAAAGTTTTGGAAACATTAAAGCCTTAAATAACGTCTCCTTTACCATAAAAGATGGTGAATTTGTTTTTATAGTTGGGCCATCAGGAAGCGGGAAAACAACAATACTAAGGCTTCTTTTAGGAGAATTTAGGCCAACTTCAGGCCAAATAACTTTTGATAATATAGACATTACAAATATCAAAAGAAATCAAATTCCCAAATTAAGACAAAACCTTGGAGTTGTATTTCAAGATTTTAAACTTCTTAAAGAAAAAACAATTGGAGAAAATATAGAAATGGCACTTGCCATTAAGGCAGTTAACAAAAAAGAATGGGAAGAAAGAAAAAAAGAAGTTTTAAGATTAGTAGGCCTCGGAAAAAGAAGTGACCTCTTTCCAGCTCAACTTTCAGGTGGAGAACTTCAAAGAGTAAGTCTAGCAAGAGCCGTCGCAATCGATCCAAAAATAATTTTTGCAGACGAACCAACGGGAAATCTTGACTGGGAAACTGGAGAGGTTATTATGAATTTATTAGATAAAATAAACAAAGCAGGCAAAACTGTTATCGTGACATCGCACAATCTTGGAATTATAAAAAGAATGAAAAAAAGAATAATAACATTAAAAGACGGAAAAATCATAAATTAAATGTATTTAAAAACAGCTATCTCAAACATTAAAAGGTCGCCTTTCCAAGCTCTTGCTGCAATCACAGTTCTTAGCGTAACTTTTTTTGTTGCAACAGCAATTGCAGTTTTAATTTATTCATCCGCTCAGGTTTTAAATTATTTCGAAACCCGCCCGCAAATTATTGCTTTTATTAAAAACAATGCAAAAGAAAGTGATATAAATTCACTTCAACAAAAACTTCAAACCGATTCACGAATAAAGGAAGTAAAACTTGTATCAAAAGAAAACGCTCTTTCAATATATAAAAACGCAACAAGCGACAACCCTCTTTTAGGCCAACTTGTTTCCCCTTCAATTTTTCCGAGCTCGCTTGAGTTCTCTTTAAAAGATTTAAATAACGCACAAAAAATAATAGATGAAATCAAAAAAGAAACAGTTGTAGACTCCGTTGGTTTCACAGCAAGCCTAGGTAACGAATCAGCATTAAAAGACGTTATAGGAAGATTAACTAATATTACATATTCCATAAGAATTGCAGGAGTAGTTCTGTCGTTTGTTCTAGCTTTTACATCCTTTCTCGTACTTATGGTTATAGTTGGTATGAGAATAGCCACCAAAAAGAACGAAATCGAAACTTTGAAGTTAATGGGAGCAACTTCATCTTTTATTAGAACTCCAATTATGCTTGAAGCAATTATATATGTGACAATTGGAGTAGTATTAGGCTGGATTTTAGCTCTAATTTTAATTCTTTATATCACCCCAACTCTTGTTAATTATTTTGCAGCAATTCCCGTTTTACCAAGACAAAATATAGAATTCCTTAAATTAAATTTTGCAATTTTAGCAATTGAACTTTTAATTGGTTTTGTTATAGCAATTCTAGGTGGATGGACAGCTGTAACAAGAGCAATTTCTAAATGAAGAAAGTTACCCTCCTTTTATTAGCAGTAATCATATTTTTTGGAATTAGCACAAAAATTCTAAGTGCAGAAGATTGCAATCAAGACTGTCTACAAAAACAAATATCAGATTATCAAGGAAAAATTTCTCAATTACAAAAACAAGCAAATACTCTTTCAAATCAAATCACTTATTTTAATGCACAAATATATCTTGGAGAACTAAAAACAAAACAAACTGAAGAAGAAATAAAACTTCTCTCAGGAAGAATTAATGAAGTCCAAAATTCTCTTGATGGTTTAAAACAAGCTTTCGAAGCTCGAGCTGTAGCAACCTATAAAATGGCACGAACAGACGGGCCTGCTTATTTATTGCTTTCATCTAATAATTTAAGTGATGCAATTTCCAAGTTTCACTATTTGCAAGAAGCACAAAACGCCGACCAAAATCTGCTTGTACGTCTTCAGTCGGCACAAACTACTTACCAAAATTCGAAAGACCAATCAGAAATTTTACAAAAACAACTAAAAGATCAACAAAACAGTCTTAATATTCAAAAAAATGCCAAAGCAAAACTATTAACAGATACACAAGGGAGTGAAGCAAATTATCAAAAGCTATTGGCTCAAGCTGAAGCACAGCTCGTGGCATTCTCTACCTTCACTCAAAATAGCGGAGGATCAAGCTTACTAACTGGCCAAACAGATTGTGGTGATTCATGGGGATGTTATTATAATCAAAGAGATACACAGTGGGGAGCGCTTTCCTTAAATGGGACGCAGTATACACTTGCAAGTGATGGATGTTTAGTTACCTCAATGGCAATGATCTTAACTCATTATAATCATAAAGGTGTTACACCAATTTCAATAAATTCAAATCCAGACAATTTTGCATCGTATTATCCAGCATATTTAAATTATGTGATTCATGTGGACGGCGTCACAGCAACGCGTGCAGTTGCATCAATTGATTCAACTTTATCGAGTGGTAATCCAGTCGTTGTTGGAGTGCATGCTTACGGGGGAACCCATTTTGTTGTAGTTAAATCTGGAAGTAATGGAAACTATGTAATGAACGATCCCTATCTGCCAAATGGAAAAAATCTTAAATTTAGTGACCATTATGGAATTGCAAGTATTTTTGAAGTTGATAGTGTTAGTATAAATTGATGGCAGTTAAGATTGTCATTAATAATTTTCCTCCAAATATTTCAACTGACAATTTTAGCGTTGACTTGACAATTATTGGTGCCAAACAAGCAACTAATTACTTAAGAATTGAATTATATAAAGATGGAAGTACTAATTATTTTGGAGAAACATTTAATAATAAAGATTGGTACAGTGGAGCTGATGGACTTTCATATTTTCCAGTTGAAATAAAATCCGCAAGTAGCTCTGCAACCATTCAAGGAAGGCTTGGAAATTCAAAAGAATATTCAGGACCAGGGGGTTATAAACTAAAAATAAAAAGATATACACAATCAGGGAACCAAGCATTTGACGATGAAAATCCAGTTGATATCCAAATAACTTATAAATTAGAAACTCCCACTCCAGTTCCAACTCCAATCCCCATACAAACACCAATACCAACAATAACTTCACCTTCGCCAAAATCAACACTTCTTTTTTCTCCAACCCCAATAATTAGCCCCGAGGTATTAGCTATTAGTAGTACTATTGAAACTGAAAAACCAATTATGGAAAATAAATCATCGAGTAATTTTCCCTTTATTCCTGCTTCAGTTTTTGCAATTGGATTATTTTTTGTTGGAATTAGTGTTTATCTATTCTATACTAAGTCTAATGCTCAAAAAAACAATTAAGTTTTGGCTCCCCCCGGTTATTTGGGGAATGCTGATTTTTTCTGGATCAAGCGGGCGAGCAATCACAGTTGCGCAAGTTTATTGGCAAGATTTTATAATTCACAAGCTTGCTCATATTATTGAATATGCAATTTTAGGAATTTTAATTTATAGAGCCATAAAACAAGAAAAAATCAATAAAAAAGAAGCCATTATCTATGCAATTATAGTTGCCTTCTTCTATGGTTTTACCGACGAATTTCATCAAAGTTTCACTCCAACTCGTACTCCTCGCCTTCGAGATGTCTTTATTGATACAATAGGGGCAACACTCGGAATATTTTTCATATGGAAATTACTACCAAAAGCGCCCAAGAAACTTTTGAACTTGGCAAAAAAATTGGATCTTCTCTAAAAGGCGGAGAAATTCTAGCTTTTGTCGGAAATTTAGGGGCTGGAAAAACTACTTTTATTCAAGGTTTAGCCTCAGGAATTGGAATTAAAGGAAAAATTATTTCTCCAACTTTTATTTTGATGCGCAAATACAATAATTTCTACCATCTTGATTTATATAGACTTGAAGGAGACATAAAGCACGAAGTAGAAAATTTAGGACTGTTTGATATTTGGGAAAACAAAAATAATATTATCACAATAGAATGGGCAGAAAAAATTAAAGACAGTTTGCCCAAAAACACAACATTTATTAATTTTGAAAATTTAGAAGAAAATAAAAGAAAGATTACCATAAAATGAAACTACATATTGATACATCAGATAGAGAAAAAATAATTATTGGAATTAATAATAAGAAGTTCGAAACACATTCAAAAGAAAAATCCTCCCAAAAACTTTTACCTTTTATTCATAGTGTTTTAACGTCTGAAGGACGAGTAGTTAACGATATTAAAGAAATTAGTGTAAATACTGGTCCAGGAAGCTTTACTGGTATTAGAGTCGGAGTTGCCGTTGCAAACACATTAGGTTTTGTACTTAATATCCCAGTTAATAATAAAAAAATAGAGGTTGAAATTAATTATTAATACATATATACTCCTTGAAATGAAGAAACTATCGGTGTTTTTAATAGCTGCCCTTTTAATAATAATTGCAACAAGATCTGCAAAAGCTGATGCATCACTCATTATCGACAATGAATGTGGTTGCAGAACTTCAACCCCAAGTCCAACAGCCGTTCCTACCCCAACTCCAACAAATTTACCAACACCAGGGCCAACTGACCCTCCGAAAAATGATGGCGGATTAACTCCCGCTGGAGCACCAATATGTACAGCAAGTCAGCCAGTTAGTCCAATAGTAACTTCCATTGTAAGAAAGCCAGCGAGTGCAATAATTACTTGGACAAAAGTAGCAAATGCAAATCATTATCTTATTTTCTACGGCGACAAGCCAGGAAGTGAACAATTTGGAGTACCTGATACTGGAAATGTCACAACTTATACGATTGGAAGTCTAAATCCTAAGCTCAAATATTATTTTGAAGTTCGTGCAGTCAATGACTGTATGCCTTCAAAGGCAGGACAAGTTCTGGGAGCTTCAACAACAGCTCTTGCTGCAACAAGTTCATATTTAATACTTCCAAGGCTGATTCTTGGTATAATTACTGCAGGAGTTTTTCTAGCAGTTGTCAAAAAATTTAATATTTAAAATCCTAATTGCATCCTATATTGGATTAGCAGTTTTCCGCCTAACAGACCCCACCTTAAAATGGTCAAGGCCAAAATCCACACCTACACCGATTGTTAATATTATTCTTACTCCCACTAATATAAAAATTTCAAAACTTAATCTAGACCTAGCTGTTTCACCATCGGTTGTAAAAGATAACAATTGGGAGCTTTTTGACGATAGAGTTGCTTGGCTAAGCACTTCAAATCTGCCAGGAAAAGGAAACACTATTCTCTATGCGCATGATAGACCAGGTCTTTTCGGAGATTTATATAAACTAAAAAAAGGCGACCAAGTTGAAATTTACAATAACAAATGGTTTACCTATAAAGTAATTGAAGTCAGGAAAGTTAATCCAACAGATGTAAATTCAATTTTATCAGACAAGAATAGGTTAACACTATTTACTTGCAATGGATCCTTTGATCAAAAAAGACTTGTAGTGTATGCTGAATAGTAATGATAAGTAAAGCCATAGACACCCTTGCCCATTTTTTAGTTCCACGTCAATCAAATAACCATAGAGCAAAACTTATTCACTCTTCGAGTTTGGTTGTTCTAATGTTTGTTTTTGTTTTTTTACAAATTGCTTTTCGCACAGTTAGTCCCAAAAACCCCCAAGTTTTAGGATACGCCGCAAATATTTCAACAAGCGAAGTAGAAAGACTTACAAACATTCAAAGAACAAATAATGGGCTATCCGCACTAACCGATAATCCAGTTTTAGATAGCGCAGCCAAAGAAAAAGGAAAAGATATGTTGGCTAAAGGTTATTGGGCTCATGTAGCTCCAGACGGGAAAGAACCCTGGGCCTTTTTTGTAAGTGCTCATTATGATTATCGATATGCCGGAGAAAACTTAGCAAGAGATTTTTCAAATGCCGAATCAGCAGTAAACGCTTGGATGGCCTCACCAACACACCGCGAAAATATGCTATCTCCAAATTACAAAGAAATTGGCATTGGAGTAGTTGAAGGGCAGTTAGCAGGTGTAGACACAACAATAATAGTCCAATTCTTTGGGACAAAAATCACTGACACTGTTACAGTACAACCAATTGCAGCAGTTAAAACATCATTCCCCAGCCCAACACCAATTCCGGCTGTTGCCTTGGCAACTCCAAGCCCTAGTTTAATTCCTCAAAAAGCGCTGATCGCTGGAAGTTTAGTTTCCCAATTTGATTTTACAAGATATTTATCTCTTGGATTAGTCGGGACATTAATCTTGGTGGTTGCCGTTGACGGATTCCTTATTAACAAAAGAAAAATTTTTAGAATAGCTGGTCACTGGGTAGCTCACCTTGCATTTTTAGGAATGATTTTAGCAATAGTTATTATTGCTAAAGCAGGAAGAATTATATGAAAACAAAACACTTACCACATTATTTAAGTTTGATTGGAATTCTAGTTGCTACTTTTATTGGATTTTTTACTTTTTCCTATGATAAAAACTTCCAATTAGCAATAATTACCGCCGCATCAGTTTCTTATTTTACATGGGGAATTGTTCACCATTTTATTCATAAAGATTTAAGTTTACAAATTATTATTGAATACGCATGTTTTGCAAGTTTAGGATTTATAATTGGAGTTTCAGTTATTGTAAGGATCTAGCAGATAAACACACTTAAGTTATTTTTCTATTTTCTTTTCTCCACTTCTCGATTTCCTTATGATTTCCCGAAAGCAAAACTTCTGGCACTTTCCACTTTTTGTAAACTTCAGGTCTAGTGTATTGTGGATATTCAAGTATACCAACTTCACTATGAGATTCAATCTCTGTCGCTTCGTTTTCTAAAACTCCCGGAATAAGTCTAGTTACAGCGTCCGTTACAACCATAGCAGGAATCTCTCCTCCTGTTAAAACATAGTCTCCAATAGAAATTACTTCATCTACCAAATGTTCGTGAACTCTGTGGTCAATCCCTTCATAATGTCCAGCAATTAAAATTAAGTGATCAATCTTTGAAAATTCTATAGCTTTTTGTTGAGTAAATTTTGCCCCCCCCGCATCCAGCAAAATTATTTTTGTATTTTTTTTCTTGAGTTTTTTTAGGGCAGAATCAACTACATCAATTCTAATAAGCATTCCCTTCCCACCACCATATGTCCTATCATCAACACTCCCTCTTTTATCAATTCCCCATTGTCTTAAATCATGAATTTTAATGTCAACTAATCCTTTTTTCTTAGCAGCAAGGACCATAGACTCATCAAAAGGCCCAGAAAACATATTTGGAAATAAAGTAAGTATGTCAATTCTCATACAGGTATATTATACTTTAAATATGCAAAAAGTTGTCATTGTGATGCCTGTTTGGAACGAAGCTGAAAATATCAAGGAAATGATTGAAGTGCTCCTCAAAACTGAATTTCCAAAGATTACGGGAGATATGCATCTTCTAATTGTCGATAACCATTCAACAGATGGTACAGATAAAGTTGTTGAAATGGCCTCTAAGAAAAACAAGAATGTTCATTTGATTCAGCAGAAAAATAAAGGACTTGGATGGGCTTATGTAACTGGAATCCAATATGCAATAGAAAAACTTAAGGCAGATGCAATTTTAGAAATGGATGGAGATTTCCAACACCCTCCAAGATTTGTAAAACCGATGGTAGAGGCTTATCTTAATGGGGCAGATTATGTAATCGGTAGTCGCTATATCAAAGGTGGCTCAGTTCCCATGCAGTGGGCAACTTCTCGAAAAGCAATCAGTTTCTTTGGAAATTTATTTATTCGCCTTTGTTTAGTCAACTTTAAAATCCACGATCTAACAACAGGATTCAGACTTTCCAAAGTAAAAGGAGTTTTAGACAAAATTGACTTGGAAAATTTAATGGAACTAAATCGCTTTGCATATAAAGTAGATCTTCTTTATCAATCGCTTAAAAATTCCCAAAAAACTGTTGAAGTTCCGCTAGCATTTGCGTCCCGCACAAAAGAAAAATCCAAGTTTAACTACAAAGAAATGATTTCAACTTTCAAAGTCGCAATAATTTTAGGAATAAAAGATAAACAAAAGTTTGTAAAGTTTGCAATTGTCGGAGGAACTGGTTTTATTATCAATTTTATAACCCTTCGCATTTTCAGAAAAGTATTTGGAATTGAAATTATAGCTTGGGCACTTTCGACAGAACTAGCAATAGTCAGTAACTTCACTCTAAATAATATTTGGACTTTTAGAAGTGAAAAAATTGAAGGAATAACCAAATTAGGTCTTAAATTTTTGCAATTCAATTTAACCTCTGCTGGCGCGTTAATTATTCAATCAATTGCAGGGCCGATTGGAGTTGGGATTGTCGGGGCTAAGTACGATTTCCTTGTTTTGGGGGTTGTCGTTGCCTTTATAGTCCTCCCTTACAACTACTTCATGTACAACAGATTTATTTGGAAGGTAGCGAAAAAAAGCTAAATCACTTTGTTGAATTTCAAGCTTAAGGCGAAAACTTTTATTTCTCCAATTTTGTAATCTTTCTCCAGACATTTAAAGTAATGGTCCCCAGTTTGCAATTGGCATGACATTATTACTTATAAAAGCAAGTGCAAAAAGAAAAGTCGGAACAATTAAAACCAAAAATGCAATTTTAAATTCCTTCGTCACAAGATATTTTGAAAAAGCTACATACAAAAATGGAACAATTGGAAGAGCATATCTAATTAAATCGCGATGTGATACAAACAAAATCGATCCAAAAAATATTCCAACAAAGCTAGCCATAGTCCATCTTTTTTCTTTAATAAGTTGCATGAGTCCAAGTGCTCCAAATAAATAAATAAAAATAATTTCTTCTAACCAAAATGTACCAACCCAGGAAGACGAATAATTAAAAATTTGAAATGGAGGGAACAACAAGTGAATATTATCTCCAGAATTAAAATAAGCAAAAAAATTATTAAATTGTATTTTATAAATATAAAAAACTACCAATAAAGCAACAGGAATCAAGATAACTGGATATTTTCTTAGATTAAGCGATTTAACCCAAATAGTAAATTTTGCTGTAGCAAGGCTTTTTAGTCTTGGTATTATTGTGGCTACACCAAAAGTTATAAAAAGCAGTATCCCTGGAGATTTTGTAAACGTTGCAATTGCTCCCCAAAAAGCAGAAGCCCAAAACTTTTTTTTGTCCCAATAGTAAATCGAAGCAATAATGCTAGCTATAAAAAGTGGCTCTGGAGAACCAATCGAGCGAACAATTAACCAGCGAGCTGGGAATATTGCAAAAACCGTTGTCAAAAACAAAGCATCAGTTTCTGAAACATTAGTTCTAATCAGTTTATGAAAAAAGAACAATGCTAAGAAGGACGATATAACTGTGACCCCAAGCATCGAATATGGAAAATTTTTCGTCAACAATCCAAGACCACGAATTAAAACTGGGAAGAGAGGAAAATGTGCAGCGTAATATTCAACTGGAAGAGAAAATTGAAAGCTAGTTTTTATTGCAGTATTGTTATACAAAGTCTTAGCAACAACTAAATACAAAGGCCCGTCATAATTTGCAACAATTGTTTCCATACCGTTTTGAGGAAGAGGAATACTATTAACTTCAGGGACTTTAAAATAAAAGAAAGCCCAGATAATAAGAGTAGGGATGAGGGTCAACAAAAGAATAGGTAAGATGTTTTTAACTGTTTTCATTGATATAATAATACCATGAGTAAACTTATTTCAGAACTATCTGTCTTTTTTCCTGCTTATAATGAAGAAGGAGAAATAAAGAATACCGTTCTTTCTGCAAAGCGAGTACTTCTGAAGATTGCTAAGAAATGGGAAATAATTATTGTTAATGATGGAAGCAAAGATAAAACTGGACAGATTGCAGAAAGCCTCTCTGAAAAAGACTTGCGTATAAAAGTAGTTAATCAATCAAACAAAGGTTATGGTGGAGCTGTTAAGACAGGGCTTTATGATTGCCAGCATGACTGGATCGCGTTCACTGATTCTGATGGGCAGTTTGATTTTGGCGAGATTTCAAATTTTATAGAGGAGCAAAAAATTACAAAAGCAGACCTGGTTATTGGATATTACAAAAAAAGACAAGTTTCAAAATTTAAAATTTATACCAGTAAACTTTGGGAAATTGCAGTTTTTATTTTGTTTGGACTTCACGTAACAGATATTGATTGTGGGTTTAAATTAATAAGGAAGAGTGTTATTGATAAAATTCCTCCACTGGAGAGCGAGAGAGGAGCCTTTATTTCAAGTGAATTTTTAATTAAAGCGAAAAAAGCAGGATTTAAAATTGTTGAAATTCCAGTAACTCACTATCCAAGAACAAAAGGAATCGGGACAGGAAGAAATATAAATGTCATAATTAAAAGCTTTCTTGATTTAGGAAAATTATGGGTAAAATTAAATCTTTTATCTTAAAAAATAAAATAGAAATATTTATTCTTGCAGCAATTTTATTAATTGGCGCTTTTGTGCGTCTTTATAAGATAAATGAGTACATGACTTTTTTAGGAGACGAAGGTCGCGACGTTATTATCGTTCGAAGACTTCTTACTGAATTCCACACTCCTCTTATTGGCCCCGGAACATCAATCGGAAACATGTACCTCGGCCCTGCTTACTATTACATGATGGCAATTCCACTTCTTCTTGCCAACTTTAACCCAGTTGGGCCGGCAATTTTCATTGCCCTCCTTGGAATTATAACCATCTTCTTTTTATGGTTTGTGATTCGCGAGTTTTTTCCAAGTAAAAAAATTCATACAGGCGCACTAATCGCCAGTTTTCTATATGCAATTAGCCCTGTTGTAATTATTTATTCTCGAAGTTCTTGGAATCCAAACATTATGCCTTTCTTCGCTCTTGCCACAATTTATTTCATGTGGAGAACGTGGACGAAACAAGAATTTAAATCCTTAATTCTTGTCGGAATTTCTTTTGCCTGCGTTTTGCAATCTCATTATCTTGGATTACTTTTACTTCCTGTAATTTTAATAATTTGGTTTCTCGCTTTAACTAAAACTTCTAACAAAAAAAGATTTTTTATTTTTTCAGTGACAAGTTTCATTTTGTTTTTAGCTATTATGAGCCCCCTTGCTATTTTTGATTTTCGTCACAATTTCATAAATTTCAATGCAATAAAAGCATTCTTCACAAATAGAGAAACCACAGTTTCAGTCCTTCCTTGGAAGGCAATACCACAAATGCCGCAAATTTTAGTTCAAATCACAGCTGATATTGTAGGAGCAAAAAATAATTTTGCAGGAGAAATTGTTGCTGGAATTATTGCTATAGCTTTTATTTTTGTTTACGCCGTGAAGCAAGAAAAGTATAACGAAAAAAAAGTCAGTGTAATTTTAACTCTAACCTTGTGGCTCGGATTTGCTCTGATTGGATTAGCTCTTTATAAACAACACATTTATGATCATTACTTCGGCTTCGTCTTCACCGTGCCATTTATTATTTTAGGAGGAATTATAGAGTTTTTAAAAAAGCTATCCTGGAAGCCCGTAAGGTTGCTAGGATTTCTCTTAATTTTAGTAATTATTTTTATTGATTTCCAAAATTCTCCATTGAAAAGCGCTCCGAACCGCCAACTGGAGAGAGCACAGGTGGTTTCAAAAAAAGTTGAAGAGATATCTGGAGGGCAAAGATTTAACTTTGCGCTTGTTGCAGATAGTAATTATGACAGCGGGTATAGATATTTTTTGGATTTGGACCATACAAAAGTTATCGATATTGATTTAGGAAATACGAAAGGGACGATTACGGATCAACTTATTGTTGTTTGTGAAAGAGAAAAGATAAAATGTGATCCGACGCATAACGCTAAAACTGAAATTTCTCATTGGGGATGGAGCAAAGTAGTTGCAGAATATGATAATGTATTTGGAGTAACTATTTACAAGCTAGGACATGTTAAACAAAAATGAATTATCCAGAGTCACAAGAAATTCTAGAAGAAATAAACAAAGCCAAGAAAATTCTGGTTAATTTGCATCGTGGACCAGATCCTGATTCTTTTGCTTGCGCATTTTCTTTGTATTATTTTCTTTGCTCACTTGGAAAAGAAGTTAATGTTGTCTTGACAAAAACAAGTGAGTTATCGAGTCAATTATCTTCTATGGAAGAGTCTAAAATTGTAAAATTAGTTGATTATGCAAAATTAGGTTTCAAAAAATACGATTTATTTATAACTGCCGATTCTGGAAGTTGGCAGCAAATCGTTGATAATCCTGAAGTTAAAATTCCAGATATTCCAATTGTTGTTATTGATCATCATGAAAGTAATGATAAATTCGGAAAAATAAATTTGGTTGATTCTTCTGCAGTTTCTTGTGCACAAATTATTTACCTACTTTTCAAAGACTGGGATTTTTTTGTGGATAAACAAATGGCTAATTTGCTTATGACAGGAATAATTACAGATAGTGGTGGTTTTGCTTTTGAAAATGATTCAAAGGTTATGTTTGTAGCTGGAGAACTTATGGAGTTAGGGGCTAATAAAATGAAGATAATGAGTAATTTCTTTAGGACACAAAAGTTCAAGGTTTTGAAATATTGGGGGGAATATTTTTCAAGAATGGAACTGGATGAAAGGCATAAATTTATATGGACTGCTTTACCATTTGAAATTGAAAACAAATATAAAATACACAGCTCTGGTTTTTCTACACAATTTGGAAGTATTGTTGATGGTACAGATTTTGGAATTGTAATGTCTGAAGATGAAGAAAAGGTTCTGAAAATTAGTTTTAGATCGAGAAATCCAAACTTTGATGTTTCAAAACTTGCAGAATTATTTGGAGGTGGTGGACATAAAATGGCAGCTGGGGCAATGTTAAAAGATTTGCCTTTTGAAAAAGCTGTCGAAAAAGTTTTAGAAACTGCAAGAAAGTATGCAAAAGAAAATAGTTAAATTATTATTGATAGCAATTTTACTTGCTGCTTTTTCTTTAAGAATTTATAAAGTTGGTACTGTATTAGGATTTTATTTTGATCAAGGACGAGATGCATTGGTCATCTGGGATTTTATCCATTTACACAAATTTTTCCTGATTGGACCAACCACTGGCCTTCCTGGTATATTTCGTGGCCCATACTATTATTACTTGATTGCCCCTTTTTACGCGCTTGGCGGGGGAAATCCAGTTTGGCCATCTGTATTTTTAGCTTTTACAACTGTAGTTGCAATAGCTCTAATATATTTACTGGGAACCAAAATACAGAATAAGGCTACTGGATTAATTGCTGCAGTTATTGCATCATTTTCTTTTTATATAGTTTATGCCAGTCGTTGGCTGTCAAACCCAACTCCAATGTTAATTTTTTCAATGATTTTAGTTTGGGCAATGATAAAAATAGTAGAGGGTAAAAAACCTGCCAGGTGGGCATGGGTGACAATTGCACTAGTCTCAGGATTGTCTTTGTTTAATTTTGGATCATCTGGCGAATTTTTTTATTTTCCGGCCATTTTTATTTTTGCAATTTGGCAAAGAAAAAAGTGGCCAAATCTAAAATATTTTTTATTATCTGTTTTTGCTTTCGTAATAACTTTTGCGCCACTTGTTTTATTTGATATAAAACACGACCATATACTTCTTCATAATTTTTTATCTACTTTTGGCAGTGGAGGCGGAAGTTTCAAAATACCAACTCTTGATTTTATAAAAATCAGAAACAATAGTTACTTTGATATTTTTACAAATAAAATTTTTCAAGACAGAAAAAATCTAGAAACAGCAATATTAGCAATTGTTGGAATTGGGTTTTTAATATCTTTACCAAAACTTTTGAAAAATAAAAAATTTAAAGTTGTGTTACTGCTTTTAATTTCTCCAATAATTGGACTTTATTTTTATCAAGGAAATTACGGCGTTTTGTACGATTATTATATGACTGGATATTATTTAATTTTCATTTTACTTTTTGCAATTATTTTAGGACAACTTTGGAAAATTAAAATAATAGGTAAGTTATTTATACTTTATTTCTTCTATTTATTTTTTATGAATAACATTCCAGTAACTTGGAGCAAGATTACAGACGGTTGTGACGGACCAACAAGTATTTGTTTTATAAATCAAAAACAGGCAATTGATTGGATCTACCAGAATGCAGGTACTAAAGATTTTAATGTTGACGTTTATGTTCCACCAGTTATTCCATATGCATATGATTACTTATTAAAATGGAAATCAAATCCTCATCTTGTAACCAATCAAACACAATTTTTATACACACTTTATGAAATTGACCCACCACATCCAGAAAGACTTAATGCCTGGCTGGCGCGACAAAAGGGAATTGGGAAAGTACAAGAAACGACTAGGTTTGGCGGAATAACAGTAGAAAGAAGAACAAGAATTGTTCAAAAGAAATAGATACATTATATTAATAATTTTAGCTGGACTTTTTTTAAGAGTTTGGCATCCACTCCAGTTTTTCCAATATTCCCACGACCAAGATTTAGCTGGCTGGTTTATTCGTGATATTTTAATTAACCATCATTTTAGGCTTATTGGTCAAGAAACTTCCTCACATGGAATTTTCATCGGACCATTTTTTTATTATTTGCAGATTCCTTTTTACCTATTAACCCACCTGGATCCCGCAGAAGCGCTTTTGCTTCCAATAATTTTAGGAACTTTTGCAATATTTTCAATTTACTTTATATTAACGAAAATTTTCTCAAAAACTTCTGGATTAATTGGTGCACTCATCTATTCTTTGTCAGTGCTTATTGTATTTACTGATCGTGAAGTGGTACCTACCATGCCAGTAATGCTTTGGAGCATTTGGTTTTTATATGCAGCATGGTTAATTTTTAAAGGAAAGAAATATGGTTATTTAATTACAGGTTTACTAATTGGTTTAATTTGGAGCATTAACTTACAGTTAGTTATTTTATTACCACTTGTAATTTTGGCACATTTTTTTTCATTCTCACCCCCCGTGTCATCCAAAGCGTTGTCGAGGGATCTCTTAAAGTTTTTTGTTTTTGGAGTTTTATTTGCAATTTTCTTAAATATTCCATTTATGGCTTTTGAAGTAAGGCATGGTTTCCAACAAACAAGAGCTTTAATTACGTCCCTTACGTCAAATAAAGATTATGTAGCAGGTACTGCAAATGGATTTTTACCAAAACTAGACAGGACAATGCAGCTGGTTTATAAAAATACAACAAATTTATTCGGTATTAATTTATTAAATATTAATACAAAGATAATGTTCTGGGTTCTACTGATTGCTTTAGTATTTTTAATCTACAAAAAAGTTATTAACAAAAAGTTTGGCATAATTTTACTTTTATGGCAGTTAATTTACATTTTATTTTTTACAAAAATTTCTCTAAATATTTCCGAATACTATTTAAACGGGATGAATGTGATATGGATACTGACTGCTGCTTGCGCAGTAAACGCATTAATACAAAACAAAAAAATAAAAATAGTAGGATATTTTCTCGTTGCAATTTTTGTTATTTCAAATCTTTATTTATTTTTTACTCGCCCAGTTAATGCAAATGGATATCTAGAAAGAAAAGCAGTAATTTCTTATATCAAAGAAAATGCTGCCGCACATAACTATCCTTGTGTCTCTTTATCTTTCATAGTTAGCCCTGGAAATGATTTAGGTTATAGATATTTCACTTGGGAATTAGGACTGAAAACTAAAAAAATTTCAAAGGATGTTCCAGTTTATTCAATAGTTTTTCCTCTTAGTATGGTAGACAGTTTTGATAAAAGTTTTGGAGCACTTGGAGTAGTTAATCCAGATTATAAAAGATATAATAACAACGTGGTCCAAAAAGCTTGCGAAGGTGATGACTATACAGTAACCCAGCCAATGTTTGGATTTACCAAGTGATGTCAAAAACATATTTGTCAGTAATTATTCCTTGCTACAACGAAGAAGAAAATCTCAAAAGGGGAGTTTTGGAGCAAGTTCATAAATATTTATCTAAACAAAAATTTAATTGGGAAGTAATAATTTCTGATGATGGCAGCACAGATAACAGCATAAAAATAGTTGAGCAAGATATTAAAAAACTTAAAAATTTTAAATTACTTAAAAATAATCACGGCGGAAAACCTTCGGCTCTTCTATCAGGTTTACGCAAAACAAGTGGCGAATGGATTTTGTTTACTGATATGGATCAGTCAACTCCAATTCAAGAATTAGATAAACTTTTACCTTTTACAAAAGATTACTGTTCTATAATTGGATCGCGTGGGTTAAATCGTAAAAATTTTTCTTTATATCGCAAACTCGGGTCCGTTGCATTTTTAACTTTCAGAAGACTTCTTATCTTGCCAGAAATAAAAGACACACAGTGTGGATTCAAATTATTCAAAAAAGAATATTTAGCGGTAAGCTTTCCCCAACTTGAATTTTTTAAAGTAAAACAAAGAACAACAGGCTGGAAGGTGACTTCTTACGACGTTGAGCTTTTGCACATCTTAAAGAAAAATGGTTGCAACATTAAAGAAATTGAAGTAACTTGGCACGATAATGATATTAGCCAAAATAAAGGGGGGGGACTAAATCGTTATCTTCGCGAATCCCAAGAAATGTTAATGCAAATATTAAGAGTTAAAATGAATGATATGAAAGGACTTTACAAATGAAATTGAAAAACTGGGTTCCAGCGATTTTTGTCTTGTTTCTAATTTTAGTTTTCTCTTTTGCCATTCGCATTTACCACCTTACAATTCTTCCCGTTTTTGCCGATGAAGCAATTTACATAAGATGGTCTCAAGTGATGGGTGCAGAAGCAACTTTAAGATTTTTACCACTTTCTGACGGAAAACAGCCTTTATTCATGTGGATACTCATGTTTATTGTTCGTAGATTTTCTGACCCATTATTTATTTCAAGACTTTTATCAATATTCACAGGGCTGGGAACAATTTTAGGAATTTTTGCATTAACAAATTTACTTTTTAAATCAAAAAAGATTTCTTTACTTGCAGCTTTTCTTTGGGCCGTTTGCCCAATCGCATTTTTCTTTGACAGGATGGCCTTGGTTGATTCAATGCTCACAATGTTTGGTGTGTGGGTTTTATTCTTCTCTGTTCTAACAGCGAAGCTGAGAAGACTTGATACCGCAATGATCGCGGGATTTATGCTTGGTTTTGCACTTCTTACAAAATCCCCAGCTTTATTTTTCACTCTTTTAATTCCAGTAACTTGGATTTATTCAAAGAACTTTAAAGATTTAGTCAAAAATATTGGCTTGACTCTTGTTACTTTAATTATTGGCTATGCAATGTACAACATACTGCGATTAGGCCCAGATTTTGGGATAATTGCATCAAGAAATCAAGATTATGTACTTCCCATTTCACATTTATGGACAAATCCTAAAGACCCGCTCATTTTTCATATAGCTGAAATATTTACCGATTGGTTCATAAAAATGGGACCAAGTGTTGGTTTAATTCTTGGGCTAATTGGAATTTTAATAGGATTCAAAAAACATTTTCGCGAAACCTTAATTTTATTTGCTTGGTTTTTAGTTCCTCTTATTGTCGAAAGTGAATATGCCAAAGTTTTTACAGTTAGATATGTTTTAATGACAATACCTTTCTTCTTGATTCTTGTTTCAATTTCAATTTTAAATATTAAAAATAACTTTTTACATATCGCCTGTTATATGTTGCTTTTAATTTTTGTAATCCAAGCATTAATTTTTAATAAAAATCTCGTAACAGATCCAGAAATTGCGAATTTACCTTCATCTGAAAGATCTGGATATTTGGAAGAATGGAGTGCTGGAACTGGAATAAAACAAGTTGCTGACTATCTCAAAGCTTTGCAAACAAACAAGCAGATAATTGTTGGGACAGAAGGTTTTTTTGGAACACTTCCCGACGGACTGCAAATATATCTTAATAACTATCCAAAGATTGTTGTACTTGGAACAGGTGTCACTTTTGGTGATGTTCCAAGCCAGCTTAAAGCTGCACTAAAAGCAGGGGACGCTACTTATTTTATAGTTAACTCATCAAGGCTTAATATTAAAAAAGAAGATTGGGATAAGTATGGGTTGAAATTAATCCATAGTTATCCAAAAGCATTAAGGAGAGAGCATGAAAGTCATGAGTATGTTCGGTACGGTCCACAAGAAAGTTTGTTGTTTTTTGAAGTAGTGACTCCATATAATGGAAAGACGAAATGAAATTTTTAAAAACATTAACCAAGTCTTCAAATTTATGGCCTCTCATTATTGTTATTTTTTTTGGACTTCTTGCTGCCAAAGGTCTAATTGGCTCAGGATACTTCAATATGCATGACGATCTTCAGATGATGAGGCAACTTGAAATGGAAAAATGTTTTTTAACTCTTCAAATACCATGCCGATGGGTTCCTGACATGGGTTATGGATTTGGATTTCCCTTATTTAATTTTTATCCGCCCCTTCCATATTTATTCGGAGAAATATTCAGAGTCTTCGGAGTTGCATTTACAGACACGGTCAAATTAACTTTTATTTTTGCATTTATTGCTTCAGGCGTTTCAATGTATTTATTAGCAAAAGAATTTTGGGGAAAATGGGGCGGAGTTTTATCTGCGATTTTCTATATTTGGGCACCATACCATTCTGTTGATATTTATGTCAGAGGAGCTATGAACGAAGCTTGGGGAATAATTTTCTTTCCCTCAATACTCCTAACCTCGTATCGCCTGATACAAGAAAAGAAAAATAAAGCAAAGTGGATAATACTTTTAGCGCTTTCATGGGTTGGATTACTTTTGTCGCATAATTTAATGGCCATGATTTTTGCACCAGTCTTTGCTGGGTGGTGCCTTATTTGGTTATTCAAAACTCGAGATTTAAAAAAGATTTTTAGTTTAATTATTGCCGGAGCTCTTTCTTTGGGCCTTGCTGCCTTTTTTACACTTCCTGTAACGCTTGAACAAAATTTAGTTCACACAGAAACTCTTATTCAAGGCTATTATGATTACTCAGCACATTTTGCAACAATAAAACAGCTCTTGTTCTCAAGGTTTTGGGGATATGGCCCGTCCGTTTGGGGAGCAAATGATGGAATGAGTTATCAAGTTGGATGGATACTGTGGGTTTTGCCGATTGTGATTGTTCTTAGTGTCATTCTGACCAAGCGCAGCGCGTGGAAGAATCTCTTCAAAAATGACACATTATTAATTTTTGGTTACTTTTTTGTAGTTGGTTGGTTTGCAACTTTTATGATGCATAATAAATCAACTCCAATTTGGCTTCATATTAGCTCTTTAAGATTTGTTCAATTTCCATGGAGATTTTTAACTTTAGTTATTTTATCTTTTTCATTTGTCGCAGGCGCAATTACCAAGATGGTCCCCAAAAAATATTTGTTTCATATTGGGGGATTTTTAATCATCGGACTTTTAATTTCCAACTGGAATTATTTTTTGCCACAACATGGAAAACTTGGACCGTTAACTGATGAACAAAAGTTTACAAGCGCTGCATGGGATCTTCAAAGAACCGCAGGGATTTTTGATTATTTACCAAAAACTGCCATAACAGCTCCAAAAGCTCCCCAAAAATATTTAGCGGAAGTTGCTCGCGGAGAAGCAACTATCACAAATCCGTATCAAAGTACTAATTGGGGAAAGTTTGACGTAAACGTGACCAAAGAAAATACACAAATCAGGATCGGAATTTTCAAGTTTCCAAACTGGAAAACTTTTATAGATGGTAAAGAAGTAGAAAATTTTATAGATAAAGACGAACAGTGGGGGAGAATGTGGATAAGCGTTCCAAAAGGCCAACACCATGTGGAAGTCAAGCTTTATGATACCCCGATAAGAACTATTGGAAATATATTGTCTATTATTAGCTGGGTTGGACTTGGAGGATATTTAGTTTACAAAAGAAGAGCAGTGTAACCAGTTTTTTTAATCACTTCAATTATTTTATTGTCATTAAGTTTTTCTTCTTCAAATTCAACTTCCAATTCCGCCTTTGCATAACTTGTCACCGCTTTTTTAATGCCATCTACATCCTCCAAATCAAAATCAATATTCATGGCGCAGCTGGTGCAATGCATGTCGCAAATTTTAAATTTTTTCTTTATCATATTACGTTTATTACTCCCCGATACATTCCCATTCCACACATGAATGGTATGGCGCCTTTATCGTTTGGTGCTACAAATGAAATTGTGTCTGATTTTCCTAATTGAACAATTTTGTTTAATCCCAATTTTGGAATTACAAAAGACTGAATACATCCTGAACCAGATATATTCTTGAGATTTAACGATACATTTGAGCCAGCCTTTACTGTAATATTTTGCGGAGTGTAACCAGATGACGTGAATTCTATTGTTGGATTATCTGTAACTGTTTCGTTATTTGTAGTTTGTGATTGGTTAGAATTAAAGTTTAAATTTAAGTTAACTCCTGCTAGTGATAAAGTATTTTTTAGATTAAATAGTGCAAGTAAAATTAACGCTAGTGCAGCTATCTTCATAAAACGCTTTTGATAAATGTCTCCTAATTTTGTTGCAAAATATCCAAGGATAAAAAATATAGGAGTAGTACCAAGAATAAATGCAAACAAAATTGCAGCTCCCATTATTGGTTTGCTTGATCCAATAGCCAAAGCCATTATCGCCTGTGTTGTTCCACATGGAATAAAGATTGTAAATGCACCTAAAATTGCTGGAGCGAAAATGCTTTTGCTTTTTGATTGATTTCTAATATGACGAGTTAAAAACCTTGGAGGGGCAATTGCAAAATATCTAAAAATTGGATGAATTCCTAGAATATTAAATGCAGTTCCAAACATAAAAACTATCACGAAGGCCTGCATGATAATTTGTGCCGTCAAAGATAATTGGAATAATGATCCAAACCAACCAAGAAGAAATCCAAGAATTGTATAAGCAATTAATTTTGTAGATAAAAAAGCTAGTATCGGAATTACACTTCCAGACTTTTTGCTTTCTTGTTTTAATTTTTCTTCTTCCTGCATTGCAATCGTTGATGCTAGTAATCCACCTTGAACCGCAAGGCAAGTAAGCCCTCCTGTAATAAGACCAGTTAAAAATATTGGCAAAAGATTTGTAGTGTTAGTAATACTAATTTGTGGAGAATAAATTTTTAGAAATAAAAATATTATTACCAATCCAAATGCTATTGAAATTGCAATTAAAATTTTGTTTTCTTTTTTCATGTTTATATTCTATTGTATTTTATACCTTTTCAACAATAGTGAGTTTGATACAACTGAAACACTAGACATTGCCATAGCAGCTGATGCCAAAATCGGGCTAATGTGTCCACTCATAGCAACTGGAATCAAAATAACATTATATCCAAACGCCCAAAACAAATTCATCTTTATAGTCCTCATAGTTTTTTTAGACAAAGTTATAGCAGACGATACAGTTCCAAGGTTTTTATTTACTAGAGTAATATCTGCTGCCTCAATTGCAACGTCAGTCCCAGTTCCCATTGCAATTCCAACATCTGCTGCAGCAAGAGCTGGAGCATCATTAATTCCATCTCCTATCATAGCCACTTTTCCATTTTTTTGTAATTCACGAACATATTTTTCTTTATCTTGAGGAAGAACCTCGGCGAAGATTTTTTCAATACCGATTTGGTATGCTATTGCTTCAGCAGTTCGTTTGTTGTCTCCCGTTATCATCACTACTTCTATTCCCATTCTCTGCAAATTTGCTACACCTTCTCTCGCAGAATCTTTAACAGTATCAGCTACAGCAATTAAAGCTAATATATTTTTTTTGTCTGACAAAATCATGACTGTTTTACCTTCTGATTCAAGTTTGTCAATTTCTTTTTCTGTGTTAGAAATACCTATTTGATTTTGAGCCATTAGCTTTTTATTACCAAAATAATATTTCTTGTGATTTATAAGTCCTTCAACTCCGTGTCCCGGGATTGCTTTAAACTTTTCGACTTTACTTAAAGTAAGTTTTTTTAAATCTGCCTCTTTCACAATTGCTTCAGCAAGTGGATGCTCAGAATTTTTCTCCAAAGAAGCAGCGAGTCTAAGAAGAGGCTTGTCATCGGCAGCGAAGTCGAAAGATCCCTTTGTTTTTATTGTTAAAATATCAGTAACAGCTGGTTTACCGTTTGTAAGTGTTCCTGTTTTGTCAAAAATAATTGTATTAATTTTATGGGCAGTTTCAAAGCTTTCAGCGTTTTTAATAAGAATTCCATTTTCAGCTCCGATGCCAGTTGACACCATAATAGCAGTAGGAGTAGCAAGCCCCATGGCGCAAGGGCAGGCAATTATTAAAACCGCAATTGTATTTAAAAGTGCATTCAAATAACTTGGAGTTAGTCCAAAAACATACCACGCAGCAAAGGTTAAAATAGCAAGCATTATAACAATTGGCACAAAATATGAAGAAATAATGTCAGCTAATCTTTGAATTGGAGCTTTACTCCCTTGCGCATCTGTTACTAATTTTATAATTTGAAAAAGCATAGTATCGCTTCCAATTTTTGTAGCTTTATATAAAAAAGTCCCTGATTTATTAAATGTTGCGCCAACAACAGTGTCATCGATTATTTTTTCGACAGGGATACTCTCGCCAGTAATCATAGATTCATCAACTGACGAATTCCCCTCAGTTAAAACACCATCAACTGGAATTTTTTCACCAGGTCTAACTCGAATAATGTCATCAATCTGAACTTCTTCGATAGAAATATCTAACTCTTGTCCGTTTCTGACAACTCGAGCTGTTTTTGCCTGAAGTCCAATAAGTTTTCTAATTGCATCCGATGTTTGGCTTTTAGCTTGTGCTTCTAGATATCTGCCTAAAAGAATTAAACCAATGATAACTGTAGATGTATCAAAGAAAGGCATCAAATTGGCTCGCGAGAATACAATTACAGCAGAATAAAAATAAGCAACCGAAGTTCCAATAGTTACAAGAGTATCCATGTTTGCAGTCCTGTGCTTTAAAGAATTTATTGTTGCCTTATAAAATTCAAAACCTGCCCAAAACTGAACTGGGGTCGCTAATAAAAATTGAATAATCCCGGGTAAATTTCCGAACAAAATTAACCCACCAAAAACTAAACTAAATATTACTTTTATTCTTAAATTATTTAATTCTTCCTGTTTTTCTATTTTCTCATCATCTTGTGATTTAACTTCTTCATCAATCAAAGCTTGATACCCGACGTTTTTAACAGCCGCCACAATTTTTTCTTTTGTTACTTTTTTTGGGTCATATGTAACTGTTGTTTTTTCAGTTGCAAGATTTACTACACAATTTTCCACTCCATCGATTCTTTTGAGAGATTTTTCTATAACATTCACACAAGATGCGCAGTGCATTCCCTTGATTGGAAAAGTTTTGGTAACACTATTTAACGATGATTTTTCCATGATACATGTTCATTGAACAGTGATATATAAATTCCCCAGATTCCTGCGGTTTTAATTCTATTGTTACTTTTTTGTTTAACGGCAAGTATTTTTTAATATTACGCCCATCTGGCGACAAACTCATTATTACTTCTTCAAGACAACTTGTCGGGTCGCGTCTTGTAAAGTTTATTTTAGTTACTTTTCCTTTTGGAATAATAATATTTTCTGGGGAATATCCTCCATCAACAACAATATCGATTGAATTTAGTGCAACTACTTCTTTTTCTTTTTTAAGAAGAAAAAACCAATAGACAAATGCAATACTAATAACACTAGAGATTGATACCAATAATTTATCCAAAGTCATTTCTTTTTAAACACTTTCATTATTTCTTCAATTGATTTTTCGCCTTTGCCATTTTTAATATTTTTAATAACACAAGTTTGAAGATGATTTTGAAGAATTAAAGCATCAATTTCTTTTAATGCACCGCCAACTGCAAGAGATTGTGTAAGTATGTCAATGCAGTACTCACCGCTCTCAGCCATTTGAATAACTTTTTTCAAATGCCCTTGAGCAATTTTGAGTCTATGTACTATTCTTTCTTGTGTATCTTTTGGTCTATATGTCATATCCCCACCCTAGAGATATATTAGATTAACAATATATATATGTCAAGAAGAAAAGATGTTACAATTTAAGCGTGATACGAGATGAAATTGAAACCGAACATTTAGATCCTACAACTGAAATTTCTTTGGAAACCGTAAAAGAGCGAGCAGTTCGTGGAATAGTCGTCCTGACAGGAAGAACATTTTTTCTAAATATCTTAGGGGCCATTGCGATAGGTTTTTTGGCGGCTTTTTTGGGTGCATATGAGTGGGGAATTTGGGCAATTGTTAATGCTGTAATTAATTTCTTAAATTATTTTTCAGATATCGGGCTTGGTGCAGCTTTAATTCAAAAGAAAGAACATCCAACAGAGACAGATCTTCGAACAACTTTTCTTATCCAGGAATCTTTGGTTTTAATAATTATTGCTATTATGGTTGCTCTCGAACCATTTTTTAGTAACAAATTTTCTTTGAATCAAGATGGCGTGGTTCTATATTACGCGATGGCAGTTTCGTTCTTAATATCTTCATTCAAAAGTATTCCCTCGATTCTTCTTGAAAGGAAACTTGATTTTGTAAAATTAAGTTTTCCTCAAATACTTGAACAAACAATTTATTATATCGTTTTAGTTTTTTTTGCAGTAAAAGGATATGGAATAAAAAGTTTTACTATTGCCGTTATTACTCGTGACGTTGTTGGAGTTATAGCAATGTATATAATGCAACCTTGGAAACCAGGAATTGCATTTTCCAGAAAAACTTTGTCTGGACTTTTCAAATTTGGAATTCCTTATCAGGTAAATACTTTTTTAGCCGCAGTTAAAGATGACGGTATGACTTTGGTTTTAGGAAGTATATTAGGGCCAATTGGAATTGGATATTTAGCATTTGCGCAAAAATTTGCTAGATTTCCTCTAACTTTTTTTATGGACACAGTAACTCGTGTTACATTTCCTGCATTTTCAAGAATGCAGGGAGAAAAAGATCATTTGGAAAGAAGTGTGACTCGCTCCATTTTTTTTATTTGCTTTTTAGTATTCCCAAGTTTAGTTGGAATAGTGATTTTAGCGCCAACAATTTTTCAAGTTATCCCTAAATATTTAAAATGGAATCCTGCTTTAATGGCATTATCGCTTGTCTCAATTAATTTTGCTTTTGCAGCAGCTACCACCCAACTAACAAATCTTTTAAATGCAATTGGAAAAATTAGAATTACTTTTTATTTAATGATAATGTGGACAGTCCTCACGTGGGCTCTGGTTCCATTTTTGTCTATAAAATACGGATTTAATGGAGCAGCATTAGGGTACGCAGTTGTAGGAGCAAGTAGTATAGTTGCTATCGCAATTACTAAAAAATATGTAAATTTTTCCATAACAGACTCGACAATAAAACCACTTATTGGAGCAATACTTATGGGAATAGTTTTATTAATACTTCGAGGAGTTTTGCAACCAACACTTTATTCAATTGGAGTTTTGATTCTTATTGGTGGGCTTACATATAGTGCAATTATGATTTCGATGGTAGGTGTAACACTTGTTGAAGATGCGAAAAGAAGTTTTAAAACTATTTTTAATCGATAAGCGAAGCTTGATACTTTGTATTAGCGGAACAATTTGCTGGTCTTTGACCATGGTCAAAAGTGGACTCATGTACCCTTTTGGAATGGGATTCTGGGGAGCAAATGGTCACGACGGCATTTGGCATATTGCTTTGATTAATTCACTATCAAGAGGCTTGTTTACGCAAGCAAGAAACTTTCAGATGCCAATTTTCGCTAGAAGTGATATTAAGAATTATCATTTAGGATTTGATCTATTAGTTGCTTTTATTCATAACATTACAAAAATCCCAACTGTTAATTTATATTTTCAAATTCTTCCACCTATTTTGGCTTTCTTGATCGGTCTTTCTTGTTTTTCTTTTGTTCACGTTTTGACAAAGTCGAAACGAGCTGGTCTTTGGGCAACTTTTTTTGTTTATTTCGGAGGAGACATAAGTTGGATATTAGGGCGTGGTGAGTCAACTTTTTGGAGTCAGCAGTCAATATCAACTCTAATCAATCCACCCTTTACATTGTCTTTAATTTTTATTTTTTCCGGACTATATTTTCTCTTGAAAAATAAACCATTACTAGCGATTTTATTTTTTGGAATTTTACTAGAAACAAAAGCCTATGCTGGAGTTTTAATTCTTGGCTCACTATTTTTGGCTGGGGGATGGGAATATTTGCGAGAGAAAAAATTAGATATATTAAAAATATTTTTTGGATCGGTTATTGTTACTTTAATTTTATTTTTGTTATTAAATCGAGGAAGCGAAAATGTATTTATATTTTCTCCTTTTTGGTTTTTACAAAACTTATTTAATTTAGATAGGTTTTTTGTTCCAAGATTGGCTAGTGCAATCGCAAATTACAACCTTGCTCATAATTGGATAAAACTTGGTCCAGCATTAATTGTCGCTTTTATTGTTTTTTGGATTGGAAACATGTGGACCAGACTTTTTAAAGAATTTGAAGTAGTTAGATGGCTTCGTCATCCAAAAACTATTACATCAATAGATGTTTTTGTAACAAGTATGATAATAGCTGGTGTAGCAATTCCAATGCTTTTTATCCAAAAAGGAACACCTTGGAATACAATCCAGTTTTTCTATTACTCACTAATTTTCTCAGCCGTTCTGGCTGGTATTGCATTGAAAAATTTGAAAAACAAGTTTTTTATTTTAATAATTATTTTATTTACAATTCCAACTACTATTATTACTTTGAAAGATGTTTATATTCCTGGAAGACCTCCAGCAAAAATTTCGACTGAAGAATTAACTGCTTTAAATTTCTTATCCAAACAAAAAGATGGAGTAGTGTTAACCTATCCGTTTGACTCCGGCGCAGCAAAAGCTGCGATTAATAATCCCCCCAGGCCACTATACTTATATGACTCAACAGCTTATGTGTCAGCATTCAGCAATAAGCAAGTCTTTTTAGAAGATGAAGTAAATTTAAACATTACTAATTTTGACTGGCAATCCCGTCACAAAGAAATTTTTGACAACTTTTTAAATACACTTGATCAAAATACTGCTCGGGAATTTTTGAAAAATAATAATATTAAATATGTTTACTGGATTAAAACACAACGCGCTAAACTTGGCGAAACACAACTGGGATTAACGAAGATGTTTGAGAATAAAGAAGTGTTTATTTATCGGGTTCAGAATCAGTAACTAATTTAAATTCATGGTCAGGAGTTAATTCAACTTCGTCGCTGTCCATCATTTCCCAAAACCCATAAATCACCAGGTATTAATTCTGTCTGGCTCGCCACAATTTCGACTAGTCTGTCTTTTAGGTGACCCATATTCTCAAGCCACAATACCATTAAACCCAGAAGAGTACAAGAGTTATATACCTGATCTTTTCATGCTACAATTTGAGTGTGGGAACAATATCAGTTGTAGTCACAGCCATATCAGGTGAAGAAAAATATTTACTTTCCTGCCTAACTTCAGTTAAAAACTTTGCTAGTGAAATAGTGATTGTTGATATGTCAGATTCAAAAGCAATCTCTAATATTGCCAAAAAGTTTAAGACAAAAATATTTAAGCATGATTTTGTAAATTATGTTGAGCCTGTTCGTAATTTTGGCATAAATAAGGCAACTTCAGATTGGATTTTAATATTAGATCCAGATGAAGAAATATCATCAAGTCTTTCTTTGCGTTTAAAACAAATTGTCAAAGACAATTTGGTAGATTACGTTAGAATTCCAAGAAAAAATATCGTTTTTGGAAAAGCTTTAAGGCATTCTCGTTGGTGGCCAGATTATAATATTCGCTTTTTTAAAAAAGGGAAAGTAAGTTGGGATGAAATAATTCACAGTGTACCCATGACTGAAGGCGAAGGAATCGATTTAGAAGCTAAAAATGAATTTGCAATAATCCATCATCACTATGAAAATATCGAGCAGTTTATAGAAAGAATGAATAGATATACTTCAGTTCAAGCAAAACTTAAATCAAAAGATTATCAATTTCATTGGAGTGATTTAATCAAAAAATCAAGTGCCGAGTTTTTATCCAGGTTTTTTGCAAACGAGGGTTATAAAGATGGAGTTCATGGTCTTGCTCTATCTTTGCTACAATCTTTTTCAGAATTAGTTTTATATCTAAAGCTCTGGGGTTTTGAAAAATTCAAGGAAGAAAATATGCAGATCGGAAGTGTAATTGGTGAATTAGGAAATACCAAAAAAGAATTTAATTATTGGCAAAACGATACTTTAGTGAAAGAAAGCGGTGGAATTCTTCCTAGAATACGACGTAAATTAAAAATTTAACTTATGTCTAAAATCTTTATCATTATATGACAAATTTATTTATCATTATTTTAAATTGGAATCAGCCAAAATTAACTATCGATTGCGTTGAAAGTCTACAAAAATTAAAAGTAGATAAAAAGCAACAAGTTGAGATTGTAATTGTAGATAATGGAAGCACGAACAATTCTGTCGAACTTTTTAAAAAAATTAGCCCCAAAAAATTTAAAGTTGTTGTTTTGGAGACAAATTCTAATTTAGGATTTACTGGTGGAAATAATTTTGGAATTAAATATGCAATTGACCATTTTGCAGATTATGTGATGATTTTAAATAACGATACAATTGTAGATTCAAATTTGCTAGCAAATTTGTTAAAAACAATAGAACAAAACAAGGCCATTGGGATTGTTTCCCCTAAAATTTATTTTGCAAAGGGCTATGAATTCAAGAAGAATTACAAAAAAACAGAACTTGGAACAGTAATTTGGTATGCTGGTGGAAAAATGGATTGGAATAATGTTTATGGTACAAATATTGGAGTTGACGAAGTAGATAAAGGACAATTCAACCTAGAAAAAGAAATAGATTTCGCTACCGGTGCATGTTTTTTGGCACGAAGTGAAGCGCTAAGACAAGTCGGACTTTTTAACGATAAATATTTCATGTATCTTGAAGATGCAGATTTGAGTACACGTTTAAAAAAGAAAGGTTGGAAAATTTCTTACTCACCAAAAGCAGTACTGTATCACAAAGTTGCTCAAAGTTCAGGTATAGGAAGTGATCTTAATGATTATTTTATTTCAAGAAATAGACTTTTATTCGGAATGAAATATGCCAGCCTGAGGACAAAATTAGCTCTAATCCGCGAAAGCATCAACTTATTTATATTTGGTCGTCATTGGCAAGCAGTTGGAATAAGAGATTTTTATTTAAGAAAATTTGGGAAAGGAAGCTGGATATGATATCAGCAATAATAATTACAAAAGACGAAGAAAAAATGCTAGAAGATTGTCTTAAATCTTTAGAATTTGCAGACGAGGTAATAGTTGTTGATACAGGAAATACAGATAAGACAAATATCATTGCCAAAAATTATGCCGCAAAAATTGTTAAATATAGTGGAAAAGGCAGTTTTGCAGAGTGGAGAAACAAAGGACTGAAAGAGGTAAAAGGTGAGTGGGTACTATATATAGACGCTGATGAAAGAGTTACACCAGAACTTAAAAAAGAAATTCTGTCCATAATATCTCAATATCCTAATGTCCCAATATCTTCTGCATACGCTATTCCAAGAAGAAATTTTATTTTTAAAAAAGAGTTTAAACATAGCGGCCAATATCCTGATTATCAAAAAAGACTTTTCAAGAAATCAGAACTTGTTAATTGGGTTAGTGATGTCCATGAAGAACCAAATTTCAAAGGCGATTTAGGGCATTTAGAAAATCCAATGCTCCATTATAAAAATATGACACTTTCTCAAATGGTTGAAAAAACCAATAGATGGTCTGAAATTGAAGCTAAGTTAATGTTTGATGCTCATCACCCGCCAATGAATTTACTTCGCTTTGCATCAGCAATTGTCAGAGAATTTTGGTTAAGAATGATTATTCAAATGGCATTTTTAGATGGGCCAGAAGGGATTATTTATGCAATTTATCAAGTATTTAGTAAATTCACAAGCTATGCAAAGCTTTATGAAATGCAGGAGAAAGGTGAAAAGTGAAAGCTGCAATTTATAATCCATATTTAGATACTTTGGGTGGCGGGGAACGCTACACCATGGCTATTGCCACGACTTTGGCAAAGCAAAATTACATTGTTGATGTTGAATGGAAAGATTCTTCTATAAAAGAAAAACTCGAAAAAAGATTTGATATTGATTTGTCTAAAATTAATTTTGTAGATAATATAAAACGAGGAGACGGATATGATATTTGTTTTTGGGTAACAGACGGCAGCATTCCTACTCTAAAGTCCCGTAAGAACTTTCTTCATTTTCAAGTGCCTTTTACAAAAGTTAATGGCAAATCGCTTATTAACAAATTTAAACTAATGAGAATAAACAAAATAATTTGTAATTCTAATTTCACAAAAAAAATAATCGACAAAGAGTTTGGAATTGATAGTTTTGTTTTATATCCCCCTGTTTCAGTTGAAAAGTTCAAACCAAAGAAAAAAGAAAATTTAATTTTAAATGTCGCAAGATTCTCAAACTTGATGCAATCAAAGAGGCAAGATGTTTTAATAAAGACGTTTATAGCCTTTTCAAAATCTAATGATAATTGGAAATTAATTCTAGCAGGAGGAGCTGAAGTTGGCGCAGATGAATACATAAAAAAATTAGAAAAAGAAATTGATGGATATAAAATTGAAATAATTAGAAGTCCTGACTTTAAAACTCTGAAAAATTTATATGGAAAAGCAAAGATATTTTGGTCTGCAAGCGGATTTGGAATTGACGATGAAAAGGAACCCAAAAAAGTTGAGCATTTCGGTATCGCACCCGTCGAAGCAATGGCAGCCGGATGTATTCCAATCATAACAAATGCGGGTGGTCATAGAGAAATTATAGAAAACAATGTAAATGGATTTTTATGGAATAATCCAGGAGAACTTTATGGATACACAAAAAAAATATCAAGTGATGAAAAATTAAGAAAACAAATTTCAGAAAAAGCAAAGGAGGCTTCTCAAAAATTTTCATATGAAAAATTTGAAAAAACTTTTACCAATCTTCTTTAAGAAATGTCTTCCATTTCTCGTCATTGTTATTGTAGTCTGCGTTTTTTTTTGGAAAGTTTTCCTTTTTCGCGAAGTGCCCCTTCCAGGAGATTTTATAGTTGGAGTTTATTATCCATGGCTTGACTATAAATGGGGAACGACGACAGGTGTTCCAGTTAAAAACCCAATTACAACTGACGTGGTTTCTTTCACTTATCCAATGCAAACTCTTGCAATGAATTTAATAAAGAAAGGAGTTTGGCCACTTTGGAACCCTTATATTTTAGCTGGAAGTACACTTCTTGCAAATTTTCAATCATCTCCATTTGCACCAACGCGGGTTGTCTATTTTTTGTTTAATCAAGTTACCGCTTGGAGTATTGACGTTATTTTACAATTTGTTTTAGCCAGTATTTTTACTTATTTATTGCTTCGCCATTGGAAACTTTCAAAATTCGCAAGTGTTTTTGGAGGAATTGCTTACGCTTTTTCTGGATATAATTTAATTTTTTCTGAATGGAATGGACACACACTTGCTGCTGCTTTTATACCGCTTACACTTTTATTTGCCGACAAATTTATACAGAAACAGAAATATTGGAACGGAATTGGTCTATCTATTACTTTAGCGCTTCAATTTTTTTCAGGATATACACAAACCAGTGTTTATACAGCAGTCGCAATTGGAATTCTTTGGCTAGTTAGAATTATTGGAGAAGAAAAATGGTTTACAAAAACTTTTTTCCTTGGTTTATTTTGTTTTTTTGGAATTTTATTATCAGCAGTCCAAATTTTACCTGGACTAGAATTAATTCAAAATTCACAAAGAATTTTCGAACCACACCCTTTTGAGTGGACATTTTTGCCTTGGAAAAAAACAATTACTTTTATTGCACCAGATTATTTTGGAAATCATGCAACTTACAATTATTGGGGTCCGCAGGATTACACTTCTAACACTGGCTTTGTCGGAGTAGTTGCAACAACACTAGCAATACTTGCAATTCTAGCTTTAATCAAAAATCGCGAAGTCAAGTTTTTATTTATTCTTGCAATAACTGCATTAATTTTATCTTTCCCAGATCCAATCTCTATCTTTATATGGCAGCATAATATCTTGGGAATGCAGGCCAATTCTGCTCATCGAGCAACTCAGCTTTTCTGTGCAGCAATATCACTCTTGGCTGCTTTTGGATTGGATAGCCTTGTGTCATTCCGACCGAAGTGGAGGAATCTCTTTTTCTCTTTGTTTCCATCTTATCTTTTGATTTTTACTTTTGGAATTTTTGCTATATTTTTATTTAAAAATAACATCGGATTTAAAAATTTAATTTTTCCAAGTTTAATTTTACTCGGAGTAAATATTGCTTTATTTTTGCCAAGTAAAATTTCCAAATACTTGTTGTTCGTACTAATAGTTATTGAACTGTTTCGTTTTGGGTGGAAATTTGAACCAATTTCGCCTGCCAAATTTACTTATCCAACCACTCCTGTTTTACGATTCCTTGAGTCGCAACAAAAACCATTTAGGACGACAGGTGCCAAAGTCATTCCCTCAAATCTCAGAATGGCTTATGGAATAGAATCAACTGAAGGATATGACACATTTCATCCATTAAACGTTTCAGAATTCATTGCTGCAATAAATTCAGGGAGTTCAGCTTCGCTGCCTGTTGGGAGATATGGAATTGTTGATAATGATATTTCGCCACTTTTAGATTTAGTTAATACAAAATACTATTTAGCTTTAAAAAGTGACGAAGAAAGATTTAAAACCACAAGATTCAAATTAGTTTTTAGTGACAAAAGTGTTGACATTTTTGAAAGCAGAACAGTACTCCCTCGGGCTTTTATGGTTTATAACTGGGAAATTGACAAACCAATTGAAGATAACGATCTAGTAGCATTAGGAAAAATCTTAGATAAAAACTTCTCACTAAAAAGCAAAGTTATTTTAGATAGTGAGGTGCTCATTAAGGCGCAAAATAATTTAAAAATCCCTCCCAAAAATAGTGTGATTTATAAAGTTTATGAAAATCAAAAAAGTGTCATAGATATAACTACTTCCGAGGACGGGTTGTTATTTATAAGTGATGCTTATTATCCAGGGTGGAAAGCATTTTTGGATGGAGTAGAAACAAAAATTTATAAAGCTGACTTTGCATTCCGAGTAATTGTTATACCAAAAGGAGAGCATATAGTGAAAATGGTATATGAACCAAAAAGTTTTTATGATGGACTAAAAATTAGTCTGGCAACTTTTGTTATTTCATTTATAATTGGAATTACAATTAAACAATGGCGAAAAAAATCTTAATTCCACTTCTTTTAATTTTTGTTTTTGGATATTTTCTTCGAGTAATGTATTTACCAAGTAAAGTTTTGACTTTTGGATATGACCAAGCAAGAGATGCGATTAATGCTTTAGAAATTGCCCATGGACACTTAAAAATTTTTGGACCACCCGCTTCGCAACCAGGACTTTTCCACGGCGTATTTTATTACTATGTTTTAGCACCATTTTATTTAATCGGTAAAGGTAGTCCAATTATTACAGCATACGGAATAGCTTTCATAAATTGTCTAACAGTTTTTATTGTTTATTTTCTCACTTATTTAATGACTAAAAACTTGCCTGCGCAAGCAAGGCAAAAAACTGCTTTGATTGCAGCTTTTCTTTTTGCGATTTCATTTGAGGGAGCTCAGTATGCAACATGGCTCTCAAATCCTACTCTAGGGATTATTACAGTTCCACTAATATATCTTGGGCTTTGGATATGGATAACTTCCCGTCATTCCGACCGCAGTGGAGGAATCCCTTTAGGCCCCATCTTAACCGCGCTTGGGTTAGGACTCTCAATTCAATCTGAAATTTTTCTCGCATACCATATCGTTCCTATATTAATTTGGCTTTTTGTTGCAAGAAAAAATATTACAAGAAAACAGATCATACTTTTTACAAGTGTTTTAATTTTAACTTTATCTTCAATATTTTTAGCCCAATTAAAGTTTGGCATAATACCAACAATCAATGGCATTAAAGATCTAGTAGCTGGACAATCTGGAAATCTAACATACGAAAAATCTCTTGGAGATTATTTAATTTTATATCTTAACCAAGTTGGAAGAATTTTTTCTTTTAATTCATATCCAGGGAACGTTGGATGGGGAGGATTATTCGTAATCGCTCTTGCAATTACAGGAACACTTAAAAAAGACAAAAAAATAATGTTTTTAGCAACATGGCTTTTTAGTCATTTGACTGTTGTTACGGTTGGTGGAACCAGCACTCCATTTTTGATGGTTGGAATCGGACCAGCAGTTGCAATAATTATCGCTCTATATCTTGGAGATTGGTGGCAAAAAAAATACAGAATTTTAGTAATAATAATTTTGATTATTTTAACCTTTGGAAATATTTCAGCTATTTTAAATCAAAACAAAAACGGTTCAACATTATTTTCAATTCAAAAAGACATGCTTCTTTCAAAACAATTAAACGCAATTGACTATACATATCAACAGTCTAGCGGGAAACCTTTTAGTATCAATACACTCACTTCACCTCTTTGGATAAATATTGTTTGGACTTATTTATATAAATGGTATGGAACAAAATATGGTTACGTGCCAACATGGCATGGGCAAGATCAAGTAGGCCAACTCGATACTTTAATTAATGATGACAATAAATGGAAATCTGGATTTTTAATTATAGAACCACAGGACGGAATTCCTCAGCAATATTTACCACTTACAATTGGTCAGGAAGATTCATATTCAAAATTAATTACTGAAAAAAATTTTGGAACAATAAGAGTGCAAGAAAGAGTAAAAAATGGCAAGTGACAAGACGGCAGCCGAGCTTCATGAAAAGGTTCCACCAGATTGGTATTTCTCTTCAATGAAAAGAAATATGTTGCAAAAGTTTTGGCACGAAACAAGATTTGCTGTAGTGGCTCGATTTATTGAGCCTTCATCAGGAAAAATTTTAGATATAGGAAGCGCCGATGGAATGTTTACTAAAGTTATTTTAGATAAATCAAAAGCAAAGGAAATAATCGGAATAGATGTACTTAAAAAATCAGTGGATTGGGCAAATAAACACTGGCATTCGCCGAAGGCGAAAAACCTCTATCGTATGAAATTTGAAATTGGAGATGCTCATAAACTTAATTTTAAAGCAAATACTTTTGATACTGTATTTGCACTTGAAGTTATGGAGCATGTGTTTGAACCACAAGTAGTTTTTAAAGAAATAAAAAGAGTATTAAAAAAGAATGGATATGTTATTATTCTTGTCCCATCTGATAATTTTCTTTTTAAAGTTATTTGGTGGTTTGTAACAAATTTTTGGTGGGCGCGGATTTGGCAGGATTGTCATGTACAATCATTTTCGATAAAACATACGTTAGCAAGCGAACTTAAAAAAGCCGGGTTCAAAATAGAGGTAGACCACAAATTTCTTCTTGGAATGCTAAACTTAGTAAAAGCTCGCAAATGACAGTATCAATAATAATACCTAACTTTAACGGGAAAGATCTGTTAGAAAAAAATCTTCCATATGTTTTACTTACAAAACAAAATCTCAAAAATAATATTAAGGAAATAATTGTTGTAGACGATGGAAGTATGGATGAATCGGTCAAATTTTTGAAAGATAATTTAAAAAGAAAAATTAAATTTATTGTCCACACCAAAAATCGTGGTTTTGCAACAAGCATTAATACAGGAGTTAGGATGGCAAAAGGAGAACTTGTTTGTTTACTTAATTCAGACGTCATTCCCTCTAAAAATTTTCTAGAGACCATGAATGAAAATTTTAATGATCCACAAGTTTTTGGAGTTTCTCTTCACGAAAAAGGGTACGGATACGCAAAAGGAAAATTTAAAGATGGGTTTATCGTGCACCAAGGAATGCCTGAAAGCAATAAGGTTGAAGATACTTTCTGGGCAAGCGGTGGAAGCTGTGTTCTTAGAAGAAATATTTTTATGGAACTTAAAGGAATGGATGATGAACTCTTGAGCCCTTATTACTGGGAAGACTTGGATATATCTTATCGTGCCCAAAAGCGCGGATATAAAATTTTGTGGGATGGAGATGCAAATGTCATTCACGAGCATGAATCAACGGTAAAAAAACTTGATCAAAAATACGTTTCAAGAATTAGGGAAAGAAACCAGCTTCTTTTTATTTGGAAGAATTTAACCAGTAATAATTTAATGAGAAAACATATTATATCGTTGCCTAAAAAAGTTTTAAGCCATCCAGGATATATTAGAATTATATTTATGGCTTTTCAAAGATATGGGAAAATGATGGAACTTAGGAAGAAAGAAATTAAAGAAACTACAGTCTCAGATGAAGCAGTTTTTGGAAAATTTAATTAATATGGTAGACGTATCAATTATTATTATAAATTTTAATACAGATAAATTAGTTCAGGACTGCGTCGCGTCGATTAAAAAAAATACTAAAAAAGTTAAATACGAAATTATAGTAATTGATAATAGTATAAATAATCGAGGTTTTGCCAAAGCCAATAATATTGGAATTAAACAAGCCAAAGGGAAATATGTTTTGCTTTTGAATTCTGACACGATTATAAAACCAGGTGCAATTGATAAACTTTACAAATTCGCGAAAAGTAAAAAAGACGCCGGAGTGGTTGCTCCAAAATTATTAAATACAGATGGGACAACACAAGCTTCTGTTTTTAGATTTCCTACAGTGGGAAGAGCGATTCAACAATATTTTTTGAAAAATAAAAATCTTCTTGATAAATATATTCCAGAAACAGAAACAGTGGACGTTGCAGTTATGGCAGCTTTTTTAATAACTCCAAATGCATTAAAAAAAACAGGAATGCTAAACGAAAAATATTTTATGTATTTTGAAGATTTTGACTACTGTCGGAGAATTAAGGAAGCTGGATTAAAAATTTATTATTTACCGAGCGCTGAAATAACTCATATTCACGGAGCAAGTGGTGGAAAAAATAAATATTTGGTTAAATCAGCTAAAAAATATCATGGATTTGTAGGATACTATATATATACCTTTGTTTTGTGGCTAGGGCAGAAATGGGAGAAAATATTTAAATGAAACTTTTATTAACTTCAGCAGGACTTAAAAATAAAAAAATTTCAAACGCTTTGATCAAATTAGTTGGAAAACCAGCCAAAGAAACTTCTGTGGCTTTCATTCCAACCGCCGCAAATTACGAAAGAGGAGACAAAAGCTGGATGATACAAGATATTCAAAATATTCAGAAACAAGGTTTTAAGTCACTCGATATTATTGACATATCAGCTTTGCCAAAAGAAGAATGGCTTAATGGTTTTAAAAAAGCAGATGTTTTATTTTTTGAAGGCGGAAACACGTTTTATCTTATGCACTGGATCGAAGTATCTGACCTAAAAAGTATAATTCCAGAATTACTTAAAAAAAAGGTTTATGTAGGTTCAAGTGCAGGAAGCTGTGTTGCTGGTCCCAAAGTCTTGACAAATTTACAAAAACTTTTCCCCGATGAAGAAAATAAATATAATGTTATTAATGGCTTGGGACTTGTACAATTTCACATTGTTCCCCATCTAAACTCTCAATTCTTCAAAGAACTTAAAGAGAATAAAATAAGAAAATTAGGAAAAAATATTAAAGAACCTATTTACGTAATTGATGATCAATGTGCAATAGAAGTTACAAATGATAGCATTAAAGTAATCGGCGAAGGAAAACATTTCGAAATAAATGAAACTCTTTAAAAATCCAAAAATAATTTTAAGTGCAATTTTAATTGTTGCTTTTGTTTTGCGGATTTTTCAGATTGATAAAATTCCCGTTTCCCTTTTCGGCGATGAAGTTGATCTTGGTTATCAAGCTTATTCAATACTGCACACTGGCGCTGATTATTATGGTAACAAATGGCCGCTCCAATTTCATTCTTTAGCTGAATATCGCACACCATTTTATTTATATTCAGCCGTTCCGTCTGTAGCCGCATTTGGTATTAGTCCTCTTGGTGTTAGGTTGCCTGCTGTAATTTTTGGAGTACTGGGAGTTTGGGCTTTGTATCTACTCATCAAAGAATTAACAAAACGAGAAGATTTAGCTCTCGTTGCAGCTAGCGTATTAAATTTGAGTCCTTGGCATCTTCATTATTCCAGAGCTGGTTTTGAAGTTACAGAATTACTTTTCTTTTTAATAATTGGTTTATATTTCTTTTTCAAAAGTTTGAAGAATGGAAAGTATTTATGGATAGCAACTGTTTGTTTTATTTTATGCCCTTGGGTTTATAGCACTGCAAAATTATTTATTCCAATTTTAATGCTTTTCCTTTTTGTAGTTTATTTCAAAGAAATTATTAAGATTCCTAAAAAGTTTTTGGTTTACGGCTGTGTAGCCGGATTTGTTATTGGCTTTCCGCTTGTATATAGCGTTTTAAAAACTCCACAGAGATTTGATTACATAAGCGTTTTTAGTGACCCAACAATTGAACCTCAAATTGGCACATTAAGGGCAAGAGATGCAAAGATGCGTGGAGAAAAGGGAACAGGATTAAACCCAACAGTTATCGACAAATTTTTTGAAAACAAATTTACTTATGTAGGAAAAGAAATTATCGAGCATTATTTCCAAACTCTTTCATCTGATTTTTTCTTTAGACAAGGAGATCCAGATCCAAGACAATCTCCAACTGGAATGGGAGAATTTTACAAGGCAGATGCAATTTCCATGATCGCCGGAATCTCGTTGTTTTTTATATTAAACAAAGACAGAAAGTTTAAGTGGCTAATTGTTTTTTGGATAATTGCTGGAATTTTACCGGCAGCCCTCACAAGAGATGGAGGAAACCATGCAACCAGGCTTATTCTCATTTTGCCTCCATTTACATTCTTAATTGCATACGGTTTAGTCGAAGGAATTAAATTAATGAAGATTAATTACAGAAAATTTGCAGTATTGGGTTATGGTTTTATTTTTATGCTGGGCTTTATATTTTATTTACACAATTATTATGTTCATTATCCTTGGGACTCTGAAAGATGGTGGCATGCAGGTTATCAAGAAGCCATCCAAACCGTAAAGCAGGTTGATAAAAATTATGACAAAGTAGTTATCTCAACAGCCAATGAACCTCCTTGGATATTTTTTGCGGGCTGGTATCAGTACGATCCAGCAAGCTGGCAGAAGAATTTTCCGATAGGCAATGATGTAGAACTAAAAGGCTATGGAAAAGTTTCTCATATTGATAAGTTTTATTTTGCAAGTCCAAAAATAGGCGGAGTTTATAATTTTGGCAAAACAATTGACAAGAAAACGCTTTATTTAGCAGACGCCAAAGAGGTTAATGTGAATCTTATTATGGAACCAGATAGAACTCCAAAAGACTTGGTACTTATAAAAGCAATTGCCTATCCATCAGGCGAACCAGCTTTCTATCTTTTCACCGGTAGGTGAAATGACAAGCTTTGCTTATCTATAGACATAGGGACCAAAACGTGTCTGTAGTACCAGATGAGTTAAAAGAGCTTTGGCTTGCTAATACTCCTACGGAAAGTTTTCGCAAGAAGCTAGAAGAAATTATTGATAAACTTAATAGAGAAGGGCGAGGAGAATAATTACTTCTTTGGATTAGTTTCCACAATTCGGAGTGCCACTTCTCCATTTGGATATTTAATCTCTCTAATTAAAGTTAAGTTATGTTCTTTTATTTGTTGAAAAGAAATTGCTAACTCATCTCCAATTAAATATTTTTTTTCTTTTAGATCGTGTTCCCAGTCAATAGGATGTGTAACAAGTTTGCCAATATGCTTTTCTTTATTCCTCATCATATTTGTATAATATTCCTCGGGAGTTACTTCAAAATTCTCTTTTTGAAATGTTGCTGGATCAGCTTTAAGAAAAAATGCTAATTGAATATATGGTTCATCTCTGGAGTTATCAACTATGATTCCCAGATTCGGATCCAAAGTTTTTATAGTCTTTGCTGCTTCTTGCCATCCGTAATTCCAGTCTCTGCCTCTGTAATGTTCGTTTAGAATTATTACCGAACTATAAAGTTTTAGAATCGAATAAATTATTAATCCAACAAAACCTAGCCAAAAAATAATTTTTAATTTTTGATTTTTGATTTTTTGTGCCATTTTTACGGTTGCCAATGCAATCAATATAGTTAAAGGTACAACCATCTGAAGCGAACGAATAGTCGAATACGGATCACGAGTAACAGCAGCCGGAATTGGAGCGATCAAAAGAAAAACGATTGTAAAAAATCTAAATTCTCCAAGTTCTTTTTTCTTGACGATTAAATATAATCCATAAATATAGAAAGGAAACTGCCAAACAAAAAATGTAGCTAGCTCCGGAAAAGAACTTCTTGGACCTGAATCTCCAAGGATAAACATATTTCTAGGCGAAAAGTACGAAGTATACAAAGATCCGAATTCTCGAAGACTTAAAAATATTTTATTATTTACTAATATTGATAACGGACCTCGATAATCATTTAAAAACCCCGCAGATTCTTTTACTGTAAAAATATTAAGCCCGCTTGCGCGAGCAAGAAATCCTGGAGTGTTTGCCACCGATAACGTTGGAAAACTTATTATAAATCCTAAAATCCCACCAATTATTAAATATTTAATATGATATTTATCTAGTAAAATTTTTCTATGACGTAAAAATAAAATGATTAACATGATAGGTGTTACAATCCGTTGTGAGTGGTAAGCAGGAATCGCTATTGCAAAAAATAAAGCTGCTAAAACCAATAATTTTGGATTTTTAAGCGCTTTGTAAAAAAATAAACACCCAGTTAGGAAGAAAAATAAAGCAACATTACACTCAAAGTTGGTACGGCCAAATAAAATATGCCACGGCGAGATAGCGAGTAAAATACTAGCTACCAAAGCAATACCCTTTGTCATTCTGAGCGAAGTCGAAGAGTCTCTTATGTTCTTTCCTAGCTCATTAATTAAAAAATATAAGACTGGAATTGTGAGAACGCTAAAGAAAAAAGAAGGGAAACGAACCGCAAAAGTAGTTAATCCAAAAATCGGAATTAGTGGAACTATTAAATAAATGTAGACAGGAGTTTTGAAATCAGTAAAACTCCTAAAAACAATTGGAAAGCTCTTCCCAAATTCATCTTTACCTGTTTTTAATATCGAATATGCCGAATAACCTTGACCTGCTTCATCAAGATAAAGGCCTGCTGGAGCAGCTCCAAGTTTATAACCTCTTGTAATTATTGCAATTAGAATTGCAATTAACAAAACACAGACCGTAATTAAATTTTTCTTATTCACTTTATAAATAGTCGTAAAATTTCTATTGATGAAAAGACAATAAGCAAAGCTTGCCAGCTAAAGCTGGTAAAAATTAAATATTTATTCTTACTTGTTTTAATCTTTTCTTCAAAAATATTTAAACCATATATGATTATAAGGCTCATTGGTACCCAAGAAATAAAATCGTTTCGATCATAATTTGTAAGAATGGAAAGAGATATCAAAATTGCAATTGAAATTGCAAGAATAAACTTTTTATTTTTGTTTTTATTTAAATAATACAGTCCGATAATGAAAAAGGGTAAGGATAAAAAAGGAAAGTTAATGAGATTTTGATCATCTACTCTTATTTGTCTTGGAGCAAATCCAAAAAAATAATTATTTAAATCCAAATTTTCAGAGAGATTACTTGTAAAACCATCAATATAATATCTTGGTTTATTTTGAAAAATTCTTGCAAGTATTACTGAATTATAAAGATTACTTTTTTGTATTATTTTTTGCTCTGCGTCTCTATTTCTCACTAATACTGTCTGACCAAAGAAAGGTTTGAAAAAAATTATTAATAAAGCTGTCGATAGGATTATTGGCATCAAATTTTTCTTGTTAAGATTTAAAAGTGAAAGGATTAGCGGAAGTAATACAAACTTTGGCTCAATGAAAGGAATTATAAAAATTGGAATAAAATAATATTTATAACTTCTAGTGAAGAGCAAATAAGAAATTACCACAAGAATTGCCGGAATTATATAATGGGTAAAATTACCAAAAGTGTTTGTAAAGAATAAAGAAATAGGGAAGATTACTAGAATTAGTAATGTTACAATTTTTTTAAACATTTGTTGATGCTACAATTGTAGCAGAGCCGTGAACAAAAAATTAATCCTTTTATTTTTGATTACCTTTGTTTTAAGAATTTTTCTAATTAATGTAGCTTTCCATGGCGATCTTTATAACAATCTTTCTTGGGGAAATGCTTTATTAAAATACGGAACAAATGGTTTTTTTGAACAAAAAGTTTGGGAACATTCAGTGCCAAATCAGCCTCCGCTTTATATTTTGCTTTTTGCCTTTACAAGTTTTTTATTCAAAAATATCAATAACTTAATTTTTTATCTAAATAATAATGTTGGAATTTTTCCCTCTTCTTTAGTTTGGTTTTGGCAGGGCAGTGGCAACATAATTTTACTTAAACTCCCATCTATAATTGCAGACTTAGGAATAGCTTTTGTAATTTATAAATTCTTTAAAAACAGAAATTTAGGTTTTAGATTAGTAGTTATTTGGCTTTTTAATCCAATCACTTTTTATAATTCTGCAATCTGGGGGCAAACTGATCCAATTGTAAACCTTCTTGGGTTAATCTCTATTTATTTTTTAATTAACAAGAAATTAGTTAATAGCTTACTATTTTTAACTTTAAGTTTGCTCTTTAAAGGATCTCTTGCAATTTTTGTGCCCGTTTTGTTAATTTATGCAATTTGGCAAAAGTACAATTTAAAAATTTGGATAAAAGCAATTTTAATTTCGGCAATTGCAACAATTTTAATTACAGTTTGGTTTCATCCAAATTTAGATTTACCAATTTGGCTTATTAATCTTTATACAAAACAAATTCTTCCCGGAGAAATTGGAGATTTAAGTGCTAATGCATTTAATTTCTGGTATCTAGTAAATCCAGGCAAAGTACTTGACTCTATAAAATACTTTGGAATTACGGCACATTCTATTGGTTATGCGATTACTTTAATTATAATAGGATTTACAACTTTAAAACTACAAAAACAAAAAACAGAAAAAAAACTATTATTTTCTTTGGCAATAGTTGCGTTAACAAGTTTTCTTTTTATGACAAGAATTCACGAAAGATATTTATATCCATTTTTTCCCATTGCAACAATCTTGATTGGATTCGTTCCGGAATTAATCATTCCATATTTAATTTTGTCGACTACATTTTTGCTTAATATGTACAATTTATTTTGGGCTCCTGGAATTCCAGTACTTGAGAATATTTTGAAAACAACCCAGCTTCCAAATATTTTAGCTGTAATTAATTTAATTGTTTTTGTGAGTTTTTTATTTTGCTTTTTGAAAAATAAGAAGAAAGTTAAGGTATAATTAAATATGAAGAAGTGGCTTCTGACTGGAATTATTTTACTTGGATTTCTGCTTAGAATTATTGGATTAGGAAGTCACCCTTCTGGATTTACTCCAGACGAAGCTTCATTTGGCTATGATGCATACTCAATTCTAAAAACAGGTAAAGATCAATGGGGCAGTAATCTGCCATTAATTTTTAAATCATTTGGGGATGATAAGTTGCCTGTTTATGTTTATTTAACTGTACCATCAGTAGCAGTTTTTGGACTAAATGAATTTGCAGTCAGACTCCCTAATGCAATTTTAGGAACATTAGCTATTGTTGTAGTTTACTTTTTGGCCAGCGAATTATTTAAACGAAAAGATTTAGCATTATTGTCTGCATTTTTATTGGCTGTTAGTCCATGGCATATTATGCTTTCTCGTGGAGCTTTTGAAGCAAATTTAACAACATTCTTTCTCCCTCTTGGAGTTTTACTTTTCCTTAAATCTATTAACGGTAGTAACAATATCAAATATCTATCCCGAAGGGACAAGCTTTGCTTATTATTTAGTATCTTCGTTTTTCTTATTAATATTTTTACATATCACACTGCGAGGATTTTAACTCCTGCGATATTATTATTTTTAGTTCTTAACTACAAAGACAAACTTAAAGAAAACAAAATATTTAATTTATCCATAACATTTTCAGTTATATTATTAGTTATTTCAGTAACTGGAATTTTAATTGGAGGAGGAAGAGTAGCAAGTTCTGCCATAACTGATATTAACTATTCAGATGACAGATACTTAGCGCAAGTTGTAGGAGAATCAAATGTTATAGCAAAATTTTTTTACAACAAACCGGTTTACATGTCAGTGCAGTTTGTAAAAAGTTACTTTTCTTATTTTTCTCCTCAATTTTTATTTACAAACGGTCCTGCTGAAGGAACATATGGAATGATTCCGGGGATTGGAGTAGTTTATTTTATAGAAATAATATTTTTAATCGGTTTTTTAATAAAAACCGTAAAAGAAAAAAACACAAAAGAAAATTCTCTGTTAATTTTTTGGATTTTATTATCCCCAATTCCTGCTGCTTTAACTAAAGGTCCAGGGTACGCAGCTAATCGGGTTGCTTTTATGATGCCAGCAATTCAAATAATTTTAGCAATTGGAGCAGTTTTTATTTATGAAAAATTAAAGACTAAAATTTTTAAGCAATATTTTGTTATTGGTTATTCAATTTTATTATTAATTAATTTTGTGTATGTTTTTGAAAAATATTGGGTGGGACAGGTGGTTAATCAGGCAGGATCAATGTTATATGGAACGAAACAAATCGTAGAGCAAACAAATAATTTCTCAAGAAACATTATCATTTCTAAAAATATTTCTGAAGCCCAAATCTATTTTGCTTTTTACACCAAGATGAATCCAATTTCATACCAAAACTCGAGTAAAAATTGGACATTGGTAAACGGATGGGTAGATCAACAGGGGCAATATTCTCTAGGCAAATATATGATTCGAAATATTAACTATTCAGTCGATTCAAAGTTAAAGAATACTATTCTAGTTGGAACACCTCGTGATTTTCCAGCAGAAATTAAACCAGATTTTTCTGTAAATTATCCAAATCTTAAATCTGCATATTATATAGTTCTAACGAAATGAAAACCTGGATATATATATTAATAATTCTAGTTTTGTCTGTTCCAACTTTCTTTTTAATGCTTCGTTTTGGAATTTTTTCCATGCAAGACTTCCACTATTTTCGGTTAGTTGAATTTGATAAATGTATAAAAGCTCTTCAATTTCCATGCCGCTGGGCCGCTGACAGTGGAGCAGGTTACGGCGAGCCATTATTTAATTTTTACGGACAGTTTCCATATTGGGTAGGGGAAATATTTCACCTAATTTCTTTTACTAAAATTGACTCACTAAAAATTTTATTTATATTATCTTTTGTTTTATCTTCAATTTCCATGTTTTTCCTATCACGAAAATTTTGGAAAAATGATTTATCTGCTTTAGTTTCTTCTGTTATCTATTTATATGCACCATATAGAGCAGTAGATGTTTGGGTAAGAGGGGCTTTACCCGAAGCAATTTCTTTTGTATTTTTCCCTCTAATTATTTTATCTATAGAAAATTATTTGGAGTTAAAAAAGAAGAAATATCTACTATTATTCAGTTTATTATTTGGAGTTTTAATCATTAATCACAATTTATCGATTATATTATTCGCACCATTTTTGATAATTTGGATTATATTTAGGTTTTTACAAACCAAGAAAATTGGGCCGTTTTTAGAATTATTGATTGCAGGAATATTTTCTTTTGCTCTTTCGGCATTTTATATCTTGCCAGTTATTTTTGAATCAAAGTTTATAGATATAAATTCTACAACCTTAGGAGTATATGATTGGAGAGCAAATTTTGTAACTATTTATCAATTATTTATATCAAGATTTTGGGGATATGGAGGATCAACTTGGGGCAGTGGAGATGGATTAAGTTTATCAGTTGGTCAAATGCAATGGATTATACCGATAATTGCAGTAGCAATTATCGCCCTGAAAAGAAAATTCACAAAAGAAAACCTGACCTTTTTTGTTTTGGTTTTGATTGGAAGTTTTGGATTATTTTTGACGCACAATAAATCAACAATTATTTGGCAACACTTAGACTTTATGAAATACATCCAATTTCCTTGGCGTTTCTTGGGAGTTGCTATATTTTCTTTTTCACTTGCAAGCGGCTTATTTATTAAACAGTTTAAAAATATAAAAACACAATGGCTGGTCTCCATTGGAATAATATTTGCTGCAATAGCATTGAATTTCAATTTCTTTAGGCCTGATATCTGGATAAATGCTTCTGATCATGATTTAGAAACTGGATCACGTTGGGATGAAGCCAGATTCTCTTCACTTTCCGATTATTGGCCAAATTTTGGACACAAATTTCCAGATAAAATTTCAGATGGAAAATATATAAATTATTTCCCAGGATGGAACAAGGAGCCTGATAAAAACGGGTTAATACCTGCAAAAGGAGCAATCTTCTCGGATACACCAATTAGGACAGCTGGAAATTGGATAAGTTTAATAAGTATTAGCATTTGGTTATTACTTTTTGTTAAATTTAAACATGGCCAGAATTCTTAATTACAAAATTTTATTTCTAATAGTTCTTCTTGGAGCAATCTTGCGCTTTACATATCTTAAAGAAATGCCACCAAGCTTAAATTGGGATGAAATTAGTCATGGTTATAATGCCTATTCAATTTTAAAGACAGGGCATGATGAGTGGGGACAGCTATTCCCTATTACTAATTTTAGAGCTTATGGAGATTACCCTCTTCCTTTAAATCTTTACTTAACAATACCTTTTATTGCAACACTAAGACTTTCCGTTTTTTCTATTAGACTTCCGCATGCAATTTTAGGAACTTTTACCATTGTTGCTGTTTATTTTCTAGCTCATGGGCTTACTAAAAATAAAAAATTATCTCTTGTTGCTGCCTTTTTTGCTGCAATTGATCCATGGTTACTTTTTCCGTCAAGAGCAGTTTTCCAGTCAAACTTGTCAGTGTTTTTCTTGACAGCTGGAATGGCATTATTTTTTAATCGTGAGAAAAATAAATGGTTAATGCCGATATCACTTTTATTCTTAGGGTTAACTTTGTTTAGTTATCATTCAACTAGAATTTTTACACCACTTTTATTGGTAGTAATAATTTTTATTTATTGGAAAGAATTATTTGAGAGGTTAAAACAACATAAGACTCAATTTGTTATTTCAGTTCTCTTTGTAGTTTTGTTTTTCGGAAGTTTGCCTTTTGTGTTGCTTAACCCTGCATCGCGAGCACGGAGTAGTGTTGTATTTATTATTGATCAGGGAGCGGTAAATCAGATAGAGAATTTAAGAAATAATTCAACTTCACCTTTCCGTAAAATTATATATAACAAAGTAACTTATTTTGGAGAAAAGTTTGTAGGAAATTATTTAGTTTATTTTTCTCCTAAGTTTTTATTCTTAAATGGTGGAACTCAATATCAGTTTAGTGTTCCAAATCAAGGCTTACTTTATTTAATAAGTTCACCCTTTTTCTATTTAGGGATAATAGTCTTGATTTTAAAGGCTTTTAAAAATAAAGAGTATCGGTTGATTTTGTTTTGGCTTATTCTTTCACCGATTCCTGCCGCTATTACACAAGATCAATCTGCTGTAATACGAGCTACTACAATGCTTCCAATCCCAGAGATGTTAATTGCAATTGGATTTTATGAAGTTGTCAGGCGTTTTTCTAAATATGAAATTTTATTAACATCTATTTTCGTAGTTACACTACTTTTTTCACTTGAAAATTATCTGAATATTTACGCAAAGGAATATAGGAAAGATTATTCATGGTCCTGGCAATATGGATATGACCAGGCAGTTGATTACACGAAACAAAATTACAATAACTATGATCAGATTATTACAACTAAAGCGTATGGTGAACCACATGAGTACTTTTTATTTTTTATGAAGTATGACCCAATAAAATACATGGATGATCCGAACTTAATAAGATTTAACCAATCGAATTGGTATTGGGTAGATCATTTTGACAAATTTTGGTTTGTAAATGATTGGCAAGCTAAAGATTTAATTACAGAAAGTAAGCATACAATTGATTGTACTGGTCAAAGATGTTTACTAATTACAACCCCAAACAACGCACCAGCAGGATGGCAAAAAGTGAATGAAGTGAAGTTTTTAGATGGAAAAACTGCTTTTGAGATGTACCAGAATTAATATATACTTTACATATGAACTGGCTTCGGAAGGAATGGATAATTATACTTTTTATTCTCTTTGCAACTTTATTTTTGAGACTTTACAATATTTCTTCAAATCCTCCAGGTCTTACTCCCGATGAAGCCTCACTTGGTTATAATGCATATTCAATTTTAAAAACAGGAAAAGATGAATATGGAACATTTTTACCCATCATCTTCAAATCTTTCGGCGATTTTAAACCAGGATTATATGTTTATTTAACAGTTCCAAGCATAGCCATTTTTGGACTAAATGAATTTTCAGTGAGATTTCCTTCAGTTATTGCCGGAGTCTTTACAGTTTACCTAGTCTATTTAATTACAAAAGAATTATTTAAAGAAGAAAAATTGGCGGGAATTGCTGGTTTAGTTGCAGCAACCAATCCTTGGCTTATTTATTTTTCAAGAGGAGCATGGGAAGTTAATGTTGCTTTGACTTTAACTCTCTCTGGAGTTTATTTTTTCTTGCTTGCGCAAGCAAGTATCAAAAATTCTAAATTTATTATTCTTTCAGCTTTTTTCTTTGCTTTAACACTGGTTGACTATCAAGGAGCCAAACTTTCAACTGGAATTGTTTTATTTATTTTAGGAATTTTGTATTGGAAACAAGTTCTTAAATTACCATTTAAATATTTAACCTCCGCTTTTATCATTGGTTTGGTTATATCAACCCCAATAATCTTAAGTTTATTTAACGGCCAAGGAGGAAGGTTAACTGTTTTTAGTGTCTTCTCATATCCAAGACCAACTGAATATCTGCAAGCTTTCTTAAACGAAGGTAATGTCAAAAAAGGAAGTCTGGTTTACGATCTTTTTTACAATGAGCCCTTAAACTTTTTTAGAGGAATCGCTGGAAGATTTTTTAATCACTTCTCAGCAAAATTTTTATTCTTTGTAGGAGACTGGGCAAATCCAAGGCACACACCTCCCTATCAAGGAGTCTTGGTAATTGGAGACGCTATTTTTATCGCAACAGGAGCAGTTGCATTTCTAAAACGCAAAGCAACAAAAGAAATTACATTTATCTGGTTATGGTTACTTTTAGCAACACTCCCTGCAATTTTATCCCGTGATCAAGCTCATGCCGTGAGATCTTTTAATTTAGCAATCCCGCTGGTAATTTTAATCGCTTTTGGTATTAAGTATATGCTTGAACATTTTCGTAAAATTTTCGTAATTGCAGTACTTGTTATTTATGCAGCAACTTATGTTTATTTTCTAGATTCATATTTTGTCCATCAACCAAAATTAAATTCTCAATATTGGCAGTATGGATACAAACAAATGGTTGAAACAGTTACAGCAATTCAAAAAAATTATAAAACAGTTAGAGTCGAACAATCATATGGCCAACCATATATTTACTTTCTTTTCTTCCAAAAATACGATCCAGCCAAATGGCAAAAACAAGCCTATTTGAAGCAAGATTCAGGGCTTGATGTAGGACACGTGGAAAAACTAGACAATATTTGTTTTTGTGTGATTGATTGGTCACGCGATCGTGGAGATCATGGAGACTTGGTTGTAGCTGACACTAAAGTTATTCCACCACTAGATTCTAATGATCCAAGACAATTTAAGTTGATTAGGGAGATAAAATATCTAAATGGTAAAGATACTGCATGGAGAATATTGGAGATTAAATAAACCATGAAAATTTTAAAATACAAAAAAATAATCTTAATAGCAATAATTGCTTTAGCTTTTGTTTTACGATTTTACCATCTTAATTCTTATCCAGCTTTAAACGCAGATGAGGCTTCAATTGGATATGATGCATACTCCTTACTTCAAACAGGAAAAGATCAACACGGAAATTCTTGGCCCATTAGTTTCCAATCCTTTAACGATTACAAGCCTGGTCTTTATGTATATATCGTTTTGCCTTTTGTAAAATTTTTAGGGCTTAATGAACTGGCAGTAAGAATCCCAAATGCTTTATTGGGAGTTATCGGTGTTTATGTGATTTATTTATTAGTTAAAGAACTATTCGGCAAAGAAAAAAAAGGTTTTGCACTTCTTGCTGCTTTATTTTTGGCGATTTCTCCATGGCATATTCATTTTAGTCGAGGAGGATGGGAAGCAAACACTGCTACATTTTTGATTTTAACTGGAGTTTTATTCTTTATTAAATATTTCAATTCACATTCTCACAATATCAAATATCTAATATTTAGTATCTTTTCATTTATATTATCAATTTATTGCTACCAGGCAACTCGCGTAATAACTCCTCTTTTAGTTTTAGGATTAATCTTAATTTATAGAAAAGAAATATTTTCTAATATAAAGCCTTTTATAATAGCCGGAACTTTTGGGGCATTATTATTAATTCCTCTTCTTTTAGACTTTACTAAAGGAAACATATTATCTCGTGCTGCAGGAGTTGGGCTTTTTGCCGATCACGGGCCAAGAGTAAGAGTTGAAGAACAAAGAGGAAACTACCCACCAAATTCAAAAATTGCAGTACTAATACACAATAAAGTAGTTAATTATACACTAGCATTTCTAGACAACTGGGCAAAACATTTCCATGGAGAATTTTTATTTTTATCGGGAGACGAGGTGCAAAGAAGTAAAGTTCCAGAAACAGGGCAAATGTATTTAACCGATATTGCATTTCTAGTAGTTGGTTTTACTATTATCTTTAGGAGAAAAATCGGTAAAAATTGGCAAATAATTTTAATGTGGGTAATTGTAGCCCCAGTAGCATCAGCTCTAACTTTCCAAGCTCCAAGCGCTCTTCGCGCGCAAAATCTAGTAATACCACTAATAATAATATCCGCCTTCGGCGCCACACAAATAATTAAATATTTCTCTAAATTTGAAAATCTGGTAAAAGCAGCATACTTAATTATTGGTTTATTAATAATTTGGGGATTTGGAAGATATCTTCAAATTTACTATGTACATATGGCTAAAGAATATACATATTCCTCGCAGTATGGTGTCAAAGAGTTAGTAGATTACGTAAGTAAGAATCAAAATAAATTTCAAAAAGTTTTGGTTACAGACAGATATGATCAACCATATATCTTATTTTTATTCTACCTAAAGTATCAACCTGCAAAATTCCAATCAGAACATAATCTAACTGCAAGAGACGGTTTTGGTTTTTCAACTGTCAATCATTTTGACAAATACTACTTTGCAAGTATAAAGTTTGATCAGGCAAAACCAGAAAATCCAAATACTATGATAGTTGGAACAAATGAAGAAATTCCAAAAGAAGCCAATATTGTAAAAGATATTTATGGTAGCAACAATTATTTATATTTCAGAATAGTTGCTAATTAATATGATAAAGCTTAGTGTTGTCCTAGCTGTAAGAAATGAAGAAGCAAATCTAGCAAGTTGTCTTAGTTCTATAAAAGATATTGCGGACGAGATTGTTATTGTAGATGAATATTCAACTGATAAAACAATAGAAATCGCTAAAAAATTTGGCTCAAGAGTCTACGAAGAACCTCACCATGAAATTTTCCACATCACAAAACAAAAAGCACTGGACGCGGCATATGGGGAATGGATTTTGCAATTAGATGCTGACGAGGTAATCACACCTGCACTCGCGAATGAAATAAAAGAAATAGTTAATACTGATAATTTAAAAATTGATGAAATTACAAATAAAAAATTTGAAGATCCAAAAAACTCAAAAAAAGCTAATTTATTTTTAAGACACCAAAAAATAATTGAGGAACGAGATGGTCCAGTCAACACAAAACATGGCGAAATATCAGCATTTTTTATTCCAAGAGTAAATTTATTCCTCGGAAAACCATTAGTCCATGCTGGTGTGTATCCAGACGCAGTAATTAGGCTTGTTAGAAATGGAAAAGCCAAATTTCCAGCCAAATCAGTACATGAACAAATTGAAGTTAATGGAAAAGTAAGTTGGCTCTTTAACGACATGTTACATAACGACTCCCCGACCTTGTCTAAATATATAATAAGACTCAATCGCTATACAGATTTACACTCTGAAGAACTCAAAGCTAGAAAAGCCCCAAAGAATTTGTTTTATTTGTATTACTATGCAATTTTTAAAGCAAAGGTAGCATTTCTAATGCTTTACATAAGACACAAAGGTTTTCAAGATGGCATAAGGGGTTTTTTATGGTCAGCATTCTCAGTCTGGCATTATCCTATTGCATATTTTAAATATTGGACTGGGGGAAATATATGAAAGTAGCAATTGACAGTGGACCTTTGATTTCAGGAGATGCTATTCGTGGAATTGGCTTTCACACAAAAGAACTTGTAAGCAAACTTCAAAAGCTTCAAGACAAAAATTTTAAACTGGATGTAATTGATTTCAGTAAAACTGATTTGAGTAATTACGATCTTATTCATTACCAATCTTTTAACCCATACACAACATCTTTACCTTTTTTTAAACCAACAAAAAAAGTTGTACTGACAATTCACGATTTAATTTATTTAATTTATCCAAAAGCTTATCCACCAGGAATTCGTGGAAAAATTAATTTTTATTTACAAAGATTTAATTTAAGAAATATGGACGCGATAATTACAATTAGCGAGACCAGCAAAAAAGACATTGTTCGATTTTTAAGTATAAATCCCGACAAAATCTTTGTTACCTACCTAGCTCCACAAACAAAAATAAAAAATAAAGAAATCTCTCAAAAATTAAATTTGCCAGAAAAATTTGTTTTATATATTGGAGACGTTAATTACAACAAAAATCTTATTAATCTAGCAAAGGCCTGTAAGCTAGCCAAATTAAAATTAGTTATAGTCGGGAAACAAGCAGTAGTCGAAGATTTGAATGACAACATCGAAAATAAACCTTGGAAAGATTTCTTAAAAGTTTACAAAAACGATAAAGACATTACTCGCCTTGGATTTGTCGAAAATCTTGATGAAATTTTCAAAAAGGCAGCTGTTTATTGCCAACCATCTTTATATGAAGGGTTTGGATTACCTCTTCTTGAAGCCTTCGAAAGAAATGTTCCAGTAGTTGCAGCTAGCACACAAGCATTAGTTGAAATAGGAAAGGATGCTTGTTTTTACGTTAACCCTCTAAATCCAGAAGACATAGCAAAAGGTTTAACAGAAGTCGTTAATAATAAAAGCCTTGCAAGTGATTTAGCAAAAAAAGGCAAAGAAAGATTAAAAGAATTTTCCTGGGAAAAATGCGCAAAACAAACCCTGAAAATATATGAAACGCTCTGACTTTGTATTCATTTTTATCTCTTTTTTAATTTGGAGAATTGGAATTTCAGTTATTGCAGTTTTCGCCATAAAATTCATTCCACTTTTTAGTAATAATTATTTTGGTGGTAGTTTTTCTACTTATCAGACAAATCCTTTATTCTGGGGGCATCTAAATTTTGATGGAGAACATTATCTTTCAATTGCACAAAGTGGTTATAAGACCCTTGAATATTTTTTCTTCCCTCTTTTCCCATATTTAATAAAAGTCCTAAGTACTGGACAAAATTTAATTACTATTGCTTCAATTGGTTTAATAATTTCAAATCTTTCTTTTTTTATTGCTTTAATTGGAATTTATAAATTGGTGAAACTTGATTACAAAGAAAACGTTGCAAAGTTAGCGATTATTTTATTTTTAATTTTCCCCACTTCATTTTATTTCGGAGCTTTTTACACAGAAAGTTTATTTCTAGCATTAGTCGTTTGGACTTTTGTCCTTGCCCGTAAAAATAATTTCTTATTAGCATCGTTATTTGCAGCATTAGCTTCAGCTACAAGAATAGTCGGAATTGTATTATTCCCCATATTATTTTTAGAGTTTTTTATTCAAAAAAGAAAAAATTTCTTACCAATTCTTTTTTCGCCATTAGGTGTAATTCTTTATATATATTATTTATTTAAACAAACTGGCGACCCCTTAATCTTTTTTCATCAAGTTTCTATTTTTGGCCAACAGAGGTCTTCAAAATTTATTCTTCTCCCTCAAGTTTTATATCGTTATTTTTTTGAAATTCTTCCACATGTAAGTTATTTATATTTTCCTAATGTTTTTACAACTTACTTAGAATTTATTTGCGGTATTGTTGTTTTGTTTTTAGTAATATTTTCTTTTTTTAAGTTAAGAATAACTTATGCTGTTTATGCATTTTTAACTTATTTAATTCCAACTTTGGCTGGGAGTTTTTCATCAATGCCAAGATATGCCCTAATAATTTTCCCAATTTTTATTCTAATAGCGCTTTACTTAGATAAAGTGCCAAGAACTTATCGATATATATTTTTTTCTGTTATGATTTTAATGTTAATTATTGCTGAAAGTTTATTTTGGAGAGGTTATTGGATAAGTTGATGATAAAAAAAATACTAAACCATCCGCTGTTTTCTGGTAGCATACTTATGGTTGGCGGGAATATGTTTGCGAATGTTATAAATTATATTTATCAAATATATTTTGCAGGTAGATTTTTAGGGCCAGTTGGAAATGGCCAACTTGGAAGCCTGTTCGCTATTTTGTACATAGTAACAATAGTTCCTATATCAACCAGTGCTGCAATAGTTAAATTTGTTTCTTCTTCTAAAAACCACAATGAAGTGTTTTTAGTTTATACAAAAATAAATAAATTTATTTTGCGAATTTCATTGTTTTTGTCTATCTTACTTTTGATATCTTCTCCTCTTATTTCTAATTTCTTACATGTTTCTATAATTGGAGTTTTAGTTGTACCTTTTATTTTATTTATGTCACTTATAACACTTGTAAACCAGGCAGTATTGCAAGGAGTATTGCAGTTTTGGGGATCAGTTGGACCAAATATAGTGTCTAGCGCTTTTAAACTTATTTTTGGAATTATGTTTGTGCTTTTAGGTTGGTATGTGTTCGGTGCTATGGTTGGTGTTTTTCTTGGTGTTTTTTTTGCTTATATTTACTCCTGGTATTTATTAAAAAAATTTGTTCGTGGACTTAAGCCAAAAGGGGAATTTGATATTAGGAAATTTTTAAAATATTCCTTTCCAGTTTTAATTCATTCGTTTGCCTTTACCTCTCTTTTTACTGTTGACGTTGTTTTAGTTAAACACTTTTTCCCTGATCAAATTGCAGGTCAGTATGTTGCTTTATCTACCCTTGGAAAAATTATCTATTTTGCAACATCACCTATTGCAGGAGTTATGTTTCCAATGGTTGCCGGAAAACATTCTAAAGGCGAGAAGTATTTTAATTTACTTATGATGAGTTTAGTTGTTACACTTCTTATTTCTCTTGGTGCTGTTAGTTTTTATTTTTTAATTCCCAAAACGATAGTTCAGTTTTCTTATGGAATTAAATACATTGAAATTGTAAGTTATCTCCCTTGGATGGGTCTTTTTGTTTGTTTTTATACAGTTTCATATTTCATGATGAATTTTTTTCTTTCAATTGATGAAGTAAAGATTGTTGTTTTGCCATTAATTTTTGCCATAACTCAGATAATTTTAATTTTTTATTTTCATTCAAGTTTGCTTCAGATTATTCAAATTTCATTTGTCTTAATGATTACGCTTTTTACAATTTTGTTTTTATATCTCGTGTATAATCGAATAAACTATGAAAGACAAAAGTAATTTATTATCTTTAATTGTTCCTGCTTACAAACAAGAAAGAACCATTAAAATTGACCTTGAGAATATTGACGAAACACTCCGTGTTGGTCTTCCTTTAAATTTTGACTATGAAATAATTTGCGTAGTTGATGGTTTTTTGGATAAGACTTATGAAAATGCAAAAAAAGTCAAATCTAAAAAAATAAGTGTAATTGGATATAAAAGAAATGGTGGAAAAGGCCACGCCGTGAGGGTAGGAATGAAAGCTGCGAAAGGAAATATAATCTCTTTTTTGGATGCAGGAATGGATATTTCACCAAAAGGAGTAATGATGTTAATGAGTCACATGGACTGGTATAACGCTGACATTATTGTTGGTTCAAAAAGACATCCTGTATCTCGCGTTAATTATCCAATTTTAAGGCATATTTTTAGTATTGGATATCATCTAGGGGTCAAAATTTTGTTTGGGCTTCCTCTAACAGACACTCAAAGTGGACTTAAAATTTTCAAGAGAAGTGTGATCGAAAAAATATTACCAAGACTTCTTGTTAAAAGATACGCAATGGATATTGAAATGTTGGCTGTAGCCAAATATTTAGGGTTTAATAGAATTTATGAAGCTCCTATTGAAGTAAAATTTGATGGCAGAACAAGCAATATTAAGTGGACTACAATTTTTAAGATGTTTTGGGATACAGCAGCTGTTTTTTATAGACTTAAAATTTTACATTACTATGATGATGCAAACAGGAAGAACTGGATTAGTGAGTGATAAAATAACTTATGGACAAGAGAAAAATTCTTGAGATTTTAAATAGAGCCCAAGCTAAAGGGGCAGTTGTTGAAATTAAACTTACTGTTATTTCGAAAGCGAATTTAAAAGAAGCTGAGAAGGCGAATATTTTAGCTGATTATACAAAGTCTGCAATTCTTTACTATTCTTTGTATAAAAAAGAGAAGAGTGTTAGTAAGAAAATGATGTATGGAATAAGACTTGTTCAGGAATTAATTAATGCTTCAAATTTAGATAAGGCTGAAGAAATATTAAGTGAAATGGAGAAAGTTTCGGGTGATAAGAAATATATGGGAGCAATTTGGGAAAAACGAGGGTGGATTGCAGATTGCAGAGATAAATGGAGTGAGGAAATAGAATGTTTCAGAAAAGCAAAAGAAATTTACGAGAGCATACCAGAATCTTTGGGAACTGAAGGTAGAAAAAAAGACAGACTTTCAACTGTGGAGCATTTTATGGCGCGTGCGCTTTATTTTAGAGGGAAGAAAGAAGACTTGATGGAGTGTGAGAAACTATTTAGTAAAAATTTGAGTGAATATAAGAAATTAAAAAGTGATGATGGAATTGCTTATAATTATTCGTGGCTTGCAAGAGCCTATATTGCAATGAATAATCTGAAGGAAGCCGAGAAAATGGCGCTTTTTTCAAAAAAATATTTTCGTAAAGCTGCTAAAGTTCAAGGTGAGTTTTTAAATGGTTATGCATATCGAGTTATGTCTCAGTTAAAATTGGCGAAAGGAAATAAGGAAGAGGCGGTGGATGATGCAATAGAATCACTTCGCTATATGTTGCCACAGGGAACTTATTACAATGGTGTAATTGAAGCTGTGAAATGTATTGTTGAAGCTTCAGAATAATATATGAATATACTGGTTTTTTCATGGAGAGACCCAAGACATCCAACTGCCGGTGGAGCTGAACAGGTTATGCATGAGCATATGAAAGGATGGGTTGAGGCAGGACATAATATTACTTTGTTTTCCTCAAGGGTCATAGGACTTCCAGGTGAAGAGACGATTGATGGAGTAAAAATTATTAGAAAAGGTATCCAATATTTTGGAGTTCAGATTGCAGGATTTTTGTATTATTTAAAGAATCGCAAAAGTTTTGATTTAGTGGTTGATCAGTTTCATGGACTTCCTTTCTTTACTCCTTTGTATGTCAGAAAACCTAAACTGGCTGTAATTCAAGAAGTTGCTCGCGAGGTTTGGCTTAAAAACGAATTCCCTTTTCCGTTCAATCTCATCGTTGGAATTATTGGATATTTTGGCGAACCGTTTATTTTTATTTTTTATCGCAATATTCCTTTTATGACTGGATCTGATTCGGCAAAGACAAGCTTGGTAAAAGTTGGAATTCCAAGTAAAAATATTGAGATTATTAATCACGGGGTGATTGTTGAAAAGCTAAAACCAATGCCTGCTAAAGAGAAAGATAAAACTGTGATGTTTCTTGGTGCAATATCTAAAGATAAAGGAATAGATGATGTGTTGGAAACGTTTGAGGTTTTAGAAAAAATCGGTAAATTTAATTTTTGGATAGCAGGGCGAGCTAGTGAGGTTTACAAGCGAATGCTTAGAAATAAAAAGCTTAAATATTTTGGGTTTGTTAGTGAGAAGAAGAAATTTGAACTTTTGGCGCGTGCTCATGTTCTTATCAACCCATCTTTATTGGAAGGATGGGGGCTTGTAAATATTGAAGCAAATGCGATGGGAACACCTGTTGTAGCATATAATTCTCCTGGGCTAGTGGACTCTGTAAATGATGGGGTGAGTGGAGTGATATGTAAAGAAAATAGTCCAGAGGAAATGGCAAAAAATGTTTATATGATTTTAGAAGACAAAAAATTGTATAAGAAATTGCAAAATGGTGCAATAAATTGGAGTAAGAAGTTTGATTGGCAGCTTGCCAAAAAATTGAGCCTTGCATTGATTGAAAGGATTGGGTTAGAATGAAGGTATGATGAAGAGATTTTTTGTTTTGATTTTAAGTTTATTGTTCCTTTTTTCTTTTACCGGAGCAGTGTCTGCTAAGACAGTCGGCGTGGTTAAAGCAGCGGCAGCTAGTCCAACTCCTACACCAGTTCCAGTTATAAATTCATTTGAACTTTTTTGGCCTATGTCTGCCGGAAAAACAATGCAAAGTAAAATTTATTTTCTTAAAATTCTGAAAGAAAATGTTCGCAGTTTCTTTATTTTTGGATCAGCACAAAAATCCGACAATTATATCTTTCTTGCAACCAAAAGAATGCTCGAAACAGAAGTTTTGATCAAAGGAAATGTCACAGACTTAGCAAACAAAACCTTAGATTCTGCAGCAAGCAATTTAGATAAAGCTAATTCAAACTTAACAAATGCAAAAAATTCTGGAGACATAGATCAAGGAATTAAAGATAAGGTGAACAATCGCATATCTAATCTAAAGCGTTTTACCAATTCACTTATGAGTCAATATCCAAATTACAAAGATAAACTTCAATCAATTTCAAGTAAACTTAATTCTCTTACACTTTAACTCCCACAACCAAATAATCCATTGGAAAATAATTTGTTAGATTTAAAAATTTCAAATCCCCTATCAAAACAAAAACACAATTTGTAAAAAGTACACATATTGGAGTAATAAGCATCAAAAATCCCAAACAAAAAAAAGAAGAAATGTTTTTTTTAGATTTTAATATATCTAAAATAGATTTTAATAAAAACACATTTAGCGATTGAAACCAAAAACTTAAAAATCCTCCATGTATTTTTAATTTCAGAATTTCAAACTTTTCATTTGCTAAAAATGTTTTAATTTGAGTATCGGTAAATCTATTTCTGTCATATGGAATATCATGAAGTGGATATAAAAAAGGAGATGTAAAAATTAAAACCCCATTTGGTTTTAAAATTCTTCTTATCTCTGAAAAAGTTTTAACTGGATTTTCTAAATACTCCAAAACTTCAAGCATTATTACAATTTCAAACGATTTATCTTTAACAGGAATTTTTTTTGTAATATCAGCCAAAATATCTGGTTTTTTTCCTGGATTATAAAGAGAAGAAATTTTCGGATGATCTACTCCAATATATCTTTTGACTATTGGTTCCAATTTTTCTCTGTATGGCATTCTACCACAGCCAATATCAATCAAGTTTTTATTTTTAGAATATTTTTTAATTTCTTTAAATGCATCTTTTGTATACGAAAGCATTATAAATTGAGGATGGAAAATTGTTCCTCCAAATTTATCAGTATAGAGTTCCCAATATTTTTTCATATATATTTGGCAATTTGTTTCATAGTTTTAATGTCAAGAAGATTTTCCTTTCTTTTTTCATCAGCATATTTTAAAATTTGTTCAAATTCTTTTAAGAGGGCATCTGAATTGTCTGCAAAATCAATTGGATGGAACCATAAATGAAATACTTCACCTTTTTTTATAGCTTGTTCAATTCCCAACCTTGATTTTAAAAATCTAAGTCCGAAAGGAATGTATTTTCTTAATCCTCTTCCAGAGACAAAATAGATTGAGCTTGGAATTTCTATTAATCCCTTTGTTATTTTTGCTTTGTCTGTAGGTGGAGTTCTCGGAATAAGAAGTTCGTATTCAATTTTATCTTTGCCCCTGAAGGACTTGAAACCATATTTTTTTAGAATTTCCAAATATTTTATTTTATTTCTTGGAAAGACAAAAGATTTGGACAAATTCTTTTTGATTTCTACTTCTGCTTTCTCTTTTGAAATTTCACTCATTATTTCGTGAGAATAGGTATGGCTTCCTAGTTCATGAATTTTATCTGTTTTAATCCATTTTATTATATCTTTGCCTGACCAGAGAGGATCAGTTCCCTCATACAACTTACCTACAGTTGCCCATGTGACCGGGATATTATATTTCTTGAAAAGTGCCAGTAGCTTTTTGATTATTGTTCTTTCTTTTTTTGTTTTTTCTATAAATTTTGAATAGTTTAGATCCTTACGGCCCCAGAGAAGTTCCAGGTCTATTGATATGCAAAAAATACCTTTTTTCATTTTTCTAATATCCAGAATAGTGTAGGAGTGAAATATTTAAAAATTTGACTAAAAATACCAATGCCTTGATTACTGTATCCAAATTTTTTTGGTTCAGAGAGTATTTTTGATGTATATTCATGAATCTTGAATTTTTTTAATGATTTTTGTAATTCCCAATAGCTCATTGGATGTTCGTAGTATTCTTTCTTGTCTCTAAACATTCTTATGTAAATATCTGCAATATTTTTTGGAAGGTATGAAAGAAAGAGGAGATTGTGATGAGCTTCAAGCGGCCATAGTTTATTTTGAGCTGCGAAATAACAAACTCCGCTTGGTTTTAGAACTCTGTATATTTCGTTAAAAAGTTTTTGTACATTGGGGACGTGCTCGTAAACATGTGTACAAATGACAACATCAAACGAATTATTTTTAAATGTCAGTTTCATTGCATCTTCTACTTTAAATTGGAGATTTTTTTTTGCAAAATTCTCATTGGCAAATTTTATTGCATCTTTATCTATATCTGTTCCTGTTACTTCTTTAAAACTTTTTGCAAGAATATTATCAATTATTCCAGTCGAAGCACCAACATCAAGAAGTCTAAGGTTTTTTAGCTTGTTATTCTCAAAAAAGTCAGAAAGTGTTTTGATTATTCTTACAGCTTTTTGCTCACGTGACCTCTTGTCATACATCTGAGGACGACCAGAAGCATATTCTAGCTGATAGTTTTTAATCATGATAGATTATATATTTTTAATAATGTAAAATACAATTGCGCAAATGGAAAACAAACTCTTACAGTTGAAAATTATTACAGAATTTAAGGACTTAAGAGATAACTCTGCGCCAATTCCCGAGAAGGATTGGAATGTTATATGGGTATTGTCCGGACCACAGCGTACTTTTGAAGAGGACCATCAGAGTGAATTAGGTAATGAAACACGAGACAGACTTGCTACTGGATTTAAACTTGCTAGAGAAGTTACTTCAACAAGATTGAATAAAGAATTAGACAAGATAACAGTAGAGGATGTTAAAAATCATGGACCAATAGTTTATTTTAATGGCTGGCCAGATCAAAATTTAAATATTAAAGGAACTAGAAAAAGTGGAATTCTTGAAGAACAATACTTAATTCCACGATCTAAGTTAGTAATTACAAATAAAAAAAGAATAGACAACACTCCAGATCAATTTAAGTTTTTTCCAAAATATCTTTTGAAAAAGGAGGGGAAAATTGTAGTTGTAAGTGACATGTATCATTTACCACGAACTAAGAGGATTTCTCAACGTCAGAGAATTGATGAAGTGCCAAATTTAGTTCCTTTTGATAGGTTGATATTTTATAGCTCTGAACCGCTGAGATACCCTTTTCAGAAAATAAGAATTGAAATTAGAAAGATTCCACAATTAATTACTGAAGGTCTTTTGCCCCCCCGAAGAATAATGTTGAATTTATACCTTTCTGGATTTATAATGCTTTTATTAACATGAGCAGTTTAAAAGGTAAAAAAGTTTTAGTAACAGGAGCAGATGGTTTTATAGGAAGTCACTTAACTGAAAAGTTGATCAACGATGGGGCAAAAGTTACTGCACTTGTTTACTACAACTCTTGGGAAAGTATAGGACTTCTAAATGATATAAAAAATGTCGATAAAAAATGTGAAATAATAAAAGGTGACATAAGAGATCCACATTTCTGTCTAAAAGTAACAGAGAATAAAGAATATATTTTTCATCTAGCAGCTTTAATTGCAATTCCTTATTCATACATAGCTCCAACCTCTTTCTTTGAAACAAATGTTTTAGGAACAATCAATTTGTTGGAAGGCGCAAGGAGAAATAGTAAATTAAAGAGGTTTATAGGTACTTCAACTAGTGAAACTTACGGCACAGCTCTTTACTCTCCAATGGATGAAAAACATGATTTACAAGCTCAATCACCATATGCAGCCTCGAAAGTTGGGTCAGATAAAGCAGCCTTAAGTTACTATATGTCTTTTCAAACCCCCGTAAGTATTGTTAGACCATTCAATAATTATGGACCAAGACAATCAGCTAGGGCAGTTATACCAACAATAATTACACAGTTACTATCTGACAAGATTAAAAAAGTTAAACTAGGATCACTCGACCCAATTAGAGATTATACTTTTGCATCAGATACTGCTGATGCATTTATAAAAACAGCTCTTTCGGAAAAGACGATTGGCGAAATAGTAAATGCTGGATATGGAGAAGGATATAGTATAGGTGAGATTTATAAGATGGCAAGTAAAATAATAGGTATCAAAAAAGAAGTAGAGTTAGATAAAAATAGAATTCGCCCTTCAAAAAGTGAAGTCTGGAAATTAATCTGCGACAATAAAAAAATAAAAAAATTAACTGGATGGAAACCATCAACAGATTTTGAGACTGGACTTAAAGCAACAATTGATTGGATAAGAGAAAACATGGATCATTATCATCCAGATACTTACAGCGTCTAATTTATATGAAAGCAGTTTTAATAGCAGGAGGAAAAGGAACGAGACTTTATCCTTATACTGCAATTTTTCCAAAACCACTAGTTCCCGTAGGCGATAGACCAATTCTTCAAATCTTGATAACACAATTAAAACATTATGGTTTCGATGACGTTACAATGTGTGTGGGTCATCTATCTTATTTAATAAAGTCTTATTTTGGAGATGGAAAAGAGTTTGGAGTAAAGATAAATTATTCTCAAGAAGAAAAACCTCTTGGAACAGTTGCGCCACTCTCTCTATTAAGTAATCTACCAAAAACATTCTTAGTTTGTAATGGCGACCTCTTAACTGACGCTAATTTTAAAAAGATGGTAGCTAAACACAAAAAACAAAAGGCAATTTTAACAGTTGGTGTTTATAAAAGACACGAAAAAATAGAATTAGGTGTATTAGAAACAAACAAAGGTCAAATTACTGCTTACAAAGAAAAACCAGAATTTGATTTTACCGTAAGCGCTGGAGTTTATATTTTTGATAAAAAGGCTTTAAAATACATTCCTAAAAATGAATACTTCGATTTCCCAAGTTTAGTAAATAAACTATTAGAAAATAAAGAAAAAGTAATACCTTTTGAAATTGATGGATATTGGTTGGATATAGGAAGGCCAGACGATTATCAAAAAGCAATAGAAAAATACACATCTGAAAAAGAAATGTTTCTTAAAGAGCTTCATGCAAAATAAAAAAATTTTAGTTACTGGAGCCTCGGGTTTTATAGGAAGCCATTTAACAAAAAGGTTAAATGAAGAGGGTTATAAGGTTATAGCTCCATCTAAACTTGATATAGTTAACAAAAAACAAGTATCAAAACTTCCGAAAACAGATTTAGTAATTCATTTAGCAGCAATTGTAAATGTTCCTTTATCTTGGGATAAGCCAGAAGATATATTTAAAGTTAACACATTAGGCACTCTTAATATTCTTAAATACTGTGAAAAGAATAAGTCAGGAATTATATACGCCAGCTCATATGTTTATGGGAATCCTAAATATCTTCCAATTGATGAAAATCATCCAATCTCTCTGGAAAATCCATATGCAATCTCTAAATTCGCCGCAGAACAACTTTGTTATATGTACGGCAAAAAAAATAATTTTCCTGTAACAGTTTTCAGAATCTTTAATCCATACGGACCAGGCCAGTCGCCTAATATGGTTATATCTCAAATGTTATCTGATTTAATTGCAAACAATAAGATTGAGATACTAGACAAAACTCCCAAAAGAGACTTCGTCTATATAGATGATGTGATTGATGTGTTTATTTTAACCTTAAAGATGAAACTTGAAGGTTATAATCTTTTTAATATTGGTTCAGGAAAAGCTTATTCAATTTATAATATTGCAAAAAAAATAATAAAAATTTCAGGTAGTAAAAATACAACTATTCTTGATAGAAAAATAAAAAGGTCAAATGATATCCCTGAAACGAAAGCAAATATACTTAAAGTTAAAAAACATTTGAAATGGAAACCTAGAATTGATATAAATGATGGATTAGAAAGGACCTATAAATGGGCAAGCAGACAAAATTAAAAATTGGAATTCTAACCCACAATTATCCAGTTAGTTCTAAAGAAAGCAAAGATGCTGGAAAATTTGTTTATGCTTTCTGTCATGAATTAGTAAAAAAAGCAGATGTGTTTGTTTCCTGTCCTGACTATGCTGGAAAGAAAGAAAAAGACAAGAAAGTTCCAGTAACTTGGTTTGATTGGAGAGGACCGAAGGAGAAATTTGGCAGTTGGGGATTAATGTCTCCGCTTTCGTTATTGAAGTTTGTAAAATTAATATATTTTGGCAACAAAGAAGTGATTAGTTTTGTAAAGAAAAATAGAATTGATTATTTGCTTTGCTTTTGGAATTTCCCTTCAGGAATTTTTGGCTGGTATGCAAATAAAAGATTAGGAGTTAAGTACTCAACTTGGGCTCTTGGCTCTGATATTTATATATACCCCAAAATTCCTATTGCAAGACAAATAATTCAGATTGTCCTAAAAGGAGCGGATAAAAGGTTTGGAAACAGTTACAACATTAATAAAGTTATTGAAAGATTATCAAATAAAAAAGCAAAGTTTCTTCCAACCTCAAATTTAATAGTTTTAAGTTCATACAAAAAGCCAAAAATTAGTAAAAAGAAATATAACTTTATAACAATCGCAAGACTTGAGAAAGTGAAAGGTGTGGACGTTTTGGTTGAAGCAGCAAATCTGTTGAAAAAGAAAAGATCAGATTTTACGGTAACCTCTATCGGTGCGGGATCAATGTTTGATCTATTACAAGAAAAAGTTAAAGAATGCGGTCTTTCAGATAATATTAAGATCTTAGGATATGTTGAAGATCAATCAATAGTAAATGGATTTTTAAAAGACAGTGACTGTTTAATAATTCCTTCAAGAAGTGAAAGCTTTCCACTTGTTGTAACAGAAGCACTTCAAACCAATTTACCAATGATAGGAGCTAATGTTGGAGATATGCCAGACTTTATTGGTAAGAATAAGCTTGGGTTAATTTTTGAAAAGGAAAACTCAAAGGATCTAGCAAGAAAAATGGAAATAATGATGAAAAAAGGAAAGATGATGAAAAAGAAAAATGTAAGATTAATGAGAAGGTTATCTGGGCAATTTAAATTAGATAACATTGTAGATAATTTCCTCAAATCTATTGCTACTCCAATTAATAGATGAGAAAATAGATGGCATGAAAGCATCAGTCGGAAAAATTTCTTTTCTTTTAGGTTTTGTTTTCTTTGTATTCTTGTTCTTAACTATAAAACAATATGGAATTAACTGGGATACCATTAATCATCTTCCGCGTGGACAGGCATATTTAAACTATTTTTTAACAGGAAGCAAAGACTATTCAAATTTACCTAAATATAAACCAACTTGGCAGGATCCTTCTGTTTTATCTCCACAAACCTCAGGAAGAAGTTATTATCAGATTGAAGATTTTACTTTTAAATATTTTGTAAATAATGATGGATATGGTCACCCACCACTATCAGACATCCTTTCATCGGTCTTTAATGTTGTGTTTTTCCAAAAACTTAGAATAATAAATGACGTAGATTCATACCATCTGTATGGAGTAGTTCTTGCTAGCGTCTTGGTAGGACTTATTTTTTATTGGGTCAGTAAAGTATATGGAAAAGTTGCAGGTTTTATAGCAAGCGCTACTCTGGCTCTATATCCACTCTTTGCTTCAGAAGCACACTTTAATACTGAAAAAGATGTTCCAGAAACAGCTTATTGGAGTTTCTTTGCCTTTGCTTTCTGGAAAGGTGTTACTGAAAAGAAACTCAAATGGATACTTCTTTCTGGGGTATTTTTTGGAATTGCTTTAGGAACCAAATTTAATATTCTTTTTGCGTGTCTTGTGATCATACCTTGGTTTGCTTTCTATTTATTTAACAAAAGAGAAAAGTTGTTTTCAAAATTCAACTTTAGATTAATTATCACAGGGGCAGCAACGTTAATTATTGGTTTTGTAATATTTTTTGCCACATGGCCACATCTTTGGCCAGATCCAATTGGAAGGCTTGGAAACGTTATACACTTTTATAAAGACATTGGAACAGCAACAGGGCCAGTAGATCCAAGGTTTATTGCTCCTCTTGGGACTAATCTTTACCCTGTAATTTACATAGCGACAACTACACCTATTATTGCCCTTGCTCTTGGTATTTCTGGAATTATTTTTGTAATTAAAAATTTCAAAAAAGATAAACAGGCACTCGCTGTCTTTGCACTTTTGTGGTTTGTAATTCCAATAGCAAGAGTTACTTGGCATGGTGCGAATATTTACGGCGGGATAAGGCAAATAATGGAATATCTTCCGGGCTTAGCAATACTTTCTGGAATTGGAGGAAGTTATGTCGTTTCTAATTTCAAATTTTTAAGATCTAAAGTCTTTAAAGGAGTATTTGTCTTTTGTGTTTTTGTAGCATTACTAATCCCAATAGCCGAGTCTCATCCAAATGAGAATGTGTATTCTAATTTTTTAATTGGCGGTCTTTCAGGAGCGAAGGAAAAGAATATGCCGTTTTGGGGGAATACTTTTGGGTCTCCATACAGACTAGCGCTAGACTGGATAAATAAAAATGCTTCACACGGAGCTAAACTTGACTTGGCATATGAACTTCTTCCAAACATTCCTGTAATTTGGGTAAGGCCTGATATAGACTTTTCAGCTCTAAACAGGAGTGGATATTTAAGAGAAGGTGAATATGCACTAACTCTAAATTATCAAGGAACAAATACAAGATCTTACTATGATATGTATCTAGATAAATTCTTAAATCCTGTATACCAAAGCAAAGTCGATGGAGTTCCAATAGTTACTGTCTGGAAAAACGACAAAGAACATCTCAAAACTCCATGGATTGAAAAAGAGACTCCAAAAGTCGGGATAACTAAGACAGACACTGGTTTAATCTTTGATTTAAACGAGAGATATGCAATATCGAGACTTGATATGACGTATAAAGAAAACCACTGCAACAAACTTATTGTGGGTTATTTTGAAATATCAAATGATAGTAAAATTTGGGAGAGACTTCCAGGAGTTCTTCCTGACGATTGGGCGATTTCAGCTTTGGGCGAAGAACCAAAGAATGGAAAATTTATAGAACCTTTTGTTGGTCAAAATGTACGGTATGTGAAGTTTAATATTGAACCAAGCGATGCCTGCATCCTTAAAAATTACGTTTCATCTAAATTTTCATATTTGAAGTAGATTCTATAGTTAGTTCATCTACGTCATATTTCTTCTGGTTGTGACTGGTTATCATTTCAGCAATGAGACCTGTTGAAATGAGCTGGATTCCGATGATCATAAGAAGAAGCCCAAACATTAAAAGTGGTTGGTGATATCCAATTCCACCTGTTGTAATTCTAATATAAGTTATATAAATTCCTACAAGAAAACCTCCGAAGAAAGAGATTAATCCAGTTGTCCCAAAAAAATGCCCTGGTCTTCTAAGATAATTAGTGAGGAAAACTATTGTTAAAAGGTCTAGAAGCCCTTTTATGTTTCTTTCTATACCAAATTTGCTTTTTCCAAATTTTCTTTTTCTATGTTCAACAATAATTTCTGCAACTTTGAAATTTTCTTTTGCTGCCATAACCGGGATAAATCTATATAGTTCACCATAAAGGTTAAGAGTTTCTATAACCTCCTTTTTATAAAGTTTAAAACCACAATTTATATCGTGTATTCTTACTCCAGTTAGAAGTCCTGTTGTATAGTTTAATATCCTTGAAGGTATTACTTTGCTCTTGGGGTCATGTCTTATCTTTTTCCATCCGGAAACGAGATCGTATCCTTCATTGAGCTTTTTAATAAAATTTGGAATTTCTTTTGGGTTGTCCTGAAGATCAGCATCCATTGTAAACACCAAATCCCCCCTAATATGCTTAAAAGCAGTTTGTAAAGCCATTGATTTACCCCAGTTACCTCGAAGTCTTATACCTTTAACTCTTTTATCTTTTTTGGATAATTTTTTAATAACGTCATAAGTTTTGTCAGTAGAGCCGTCATCTACAAAGATGATTTCAATGTCTTTGGTAATTTTATTTGTGACAGAAGTTATTTCTTTGTAGAGTTTTTCTAGAGACTCCTGTTCATTTTTAGCTGGTATGACGAACGAAATTTTTACTTTCATATTTGTTTCTTGAACATTAACATTATATACACAGCTTATCTTTAAGCATATTAATGGCTGTAGTATAACACTGAACCTCACGTTGATGTAAAATTAGATTATGGATTCTTTGGTATCTGTTATTGTTCCTGCGTTTAATGAAGAGAAAAATATAGCTAGACTTTTAACTTCAATTAAGAACCAATCATATAAAAACATAGAGATCATAATTGTTGATGACGCATCAAAAGATAATACTGCTCAAATCTCAGAAAGATTAGGAGCTAGAGTTTTTAGAAGGAAACATGCTGAAAGAAGTATACAGAGGAATTTTGGAGCAGAAAAGTCCAAAGGAAAATATCTACTATTTTTAGATGGAGATATGGAATTAACAAAAGATGTTGTAAAGGACGCTGTAGAAACACTAGAAAAAGGAAAATATAAGCTTCTAGTTATTCCTGAGAAAACAGTTGGAAATAACTTCATAGCAAAAGTTAGAAATTTTGAAAGAGAAATGTATATGGGTGATTTTTCAATTGAAGTGGCAAGACTCTTTAACAAGAAAGTCTTTTTTGAATTTGGGGGTTATGACCTTAAATTAACAGGTCCAGAAGATTATGACCTTCCTTATAGAATCTCAAAAAAATATAAAATAGGAAGATCATATGAATACATTCTTCACCATGAAGAAGGAATTACTTTTAAAAAACTTCTAAAGAAAAAATATTATTATGCAAGGCAAGGGGCAATATATGCCAAAAAGCATCCAGAACTTGTTAAAACTCAAGGCAATCTATTATTTAGAAAAGCTTACTTAAAGAATTGGAGAAAGTTTCTTAAAGAGCCTGTGATCGGCATCTCATTTATTATGGTAAGAACTTGTGAAACTATATGGGCTGTATTAGGCTACATTAATGCTGTCGGAATTGTTATCTTTCTTAAAACTGCCCTAACATTTTTATTTAAATGAAAAACCCAAAAATATCAATATTAATTGTAAATTGGAATGGCGGAAAAGTATTTGAAGACTGTATCAAATCTCTTCAAAAACTCAAATACAAAAACTATGAAGTAATTGTTGTCGATAATGCAAGTAGCCAGAAACCAATTTTGCCTAAAGATTATAAACTAATTTCAAACAAAGAAAACCTTGGTTTTGTCGGAGGTAATAACAAAGGATTAAAGTATGTAACTGGTAAATACGCTCTTCTTTTAAATAACGATACAACGGTTGCTACAGATTTATTAGATGTTCTTGTGTCAAAGATGGAAAGTGATGAGAAGATAGGTGTTGCACAGCCAAAGATATATCTTATGGATAAACCAGATTATCTTGATAATGCAGGCTCTTTCTTTACAAACATTGGCTTTTTAGACCACTGGGGATTTATGAAAAAAGATTCAAAAGAGTTTGATAATGAAAGAGAAATATTTTCTGCAAAGGGAGCCTGTATGATTGTAAGAAAAGATCTGATAGATAGAATTGGGTTATTTGATAACAATTACTTTGCATATTTTGAAGAAAGCGACTTTTGCTTCCGAATTTGGATTTTGGGGTTTAAAGTTATTTTTTATCCGAAAACTTTTATTTATCACAAAGTTGGTTTCACTACAAAAATGCAAAATGTAAATTTTCTGAATTATCTTTATTATAGGAACAGAATTAATTCTTTAATTAAAAATTTGGAAGTTAAGAACTTGATTTGGATTTTTCCATTACATATTTTTATTTCGTTTGGAATTGCTTTCGTGTTTTTAACACGGGGAAGCGTATCTAATTTTTTAATGATAATGCGGGCAATAAAATGGAATTTTGTTAATCTAAATAAAACTTTAAACAAGAGAAAGAAAATACAAAAATATAGAATGTTTAGTGATAAGGAAATTTTTGAAAAAGTAGGACGGCCAGTTAATTTTGGTAAGTTCTACAACGATTTTAAAAGAGTTGAAAAAGATATAAAAACTACTTCTTAAAGATAAGAATCATATAGGCTGCGTGTGTTTTATCTATTTTTCCTATGAAATTGGGAAGTGGGTAATAACCTGTTCCTTCTGTTTTTACAATTTTAAATTTATAAAAGCTATACCAATCTTTTAGCCATTTTATTGTGTAAACACACTTGTGTGTAAAACTATTTTCATATTCAGACATCTCATTTTTGTGAAGGACGAACGGATTTCCTATAGACCAGTTCTTTTTTGAAGAGTTTGTCAAGTCGAATGGAGCCCAGCCAAATAATAAACAAATAATGTTATGCCAGCTAGATAAGTTGTTTGTGCAAACTATTGTATAACCTCCTTTTTTAAGAACTCTATGTGATTCAGATATGAAATTATCTACATTAGATAAATGTTCAATTACTAAATTTGAAAACACGCAGTCGACTGAATTATTTTTTATTGGCCATTTCCCATTATCAATGTTACATACATAGGCTTCTATTCCTTTTTTTCTAGCATTACGAATACCATCTTTTAAAATATCGAGTCCTAAAGTTTTTTGGGCTTTGAAAGATTTAGTCCACATCAGAGTTTTTTTGCCATCCCAGCAACCAACATCTAGCAATATACCTCCATTTGGGATATTACTTAGGACTCTTTTTAATTTTTCTTCTTTATGGGTTTCTGCTGATTTATATAGTTTTTCTAAATATTTTTTAATCATTTTATTTTTTCTAGTTCAATGGTTACAAACATTCCCAAATATTTGTTAAAAGGTGTAAGTAATTCTTCAAATCTTTCTAAAACTGGATATAAAAAGTTAGGCACTAATTGAGGTTTAGATAGGCCTCCAGAAAACAAATACATAAACGGTGTGTGAGGTCTAATGCTAACTATTTTTAATTTAGGAAATTTATTTTCAAATATTTTTCTATCTCTGACAAATATAATCCATGGTAGTGCATCATTAGCATCACTTAATCTTCCTTTGCCTTTTATTTTCCAGCCGGATTTTGGATCAAACACTTCATGATGAAAGTTTTTATAAACAAACTCGGACCACAAACTATTGTAAGGTTCGACCATTACTATTTCTCCTTTTGTTTTTAAAACTCTCTGCATTTCCTTCAATCCTTTTTCGGGATTTTTTATGTGATGAAGCACATTAAGCATATAAATAGAGGAAATTGAGTTATTTTTGAAAGACATTTTCTCTGCAAAAAATACTTTATCTATTCCTGGTTCTTCGACAACATCTGAAGTAATAGCTTTTGGATATAGTTCTTTAAAAAAACCACCTCCACTACCAAGCTCTAATATTTTTCCTTTATTTTTAGCTTCTTTATAAAATTTAATATAAATATTTCTTAAGATGTATTTATTATTAATTAAGTTCTTATGCTCTTTAATTGTTTCTTTGTTGTCTAATTTATTCATTGGTAATTTAAACTTAATATTTTTACAGAATTTATGTCAGGATAACCATTTTTGTCATATGAATAGCTTGAGTCAAAAATATATACATTTCTGGGATCTGTAGTTATTGCCCTAACCTGGCTCTTCCAGTCACCGCTTAGAAGAAGAAGGTTTTTATTATCAATGTTGTAAAACCTGCTTGGTACATTAGCAGTTGTCATAAGCTCAGAACTAAGCACTATAACTGAATTTTTATTTAAGCTAGGAGATAAAGTCTTAATTGTATTTAAAAACTTTTCAGCAATTACACTGTGTACATACGCTCTTTGCACGTCAGACCAAATAAAGGGAATATTTTGAACTAAAAAAAGAAAAATTATAAAACTCGCTGAAAATATATATGTATTCTTTTTTCTGTGCTCAAGAAAAGTTTTTATAATTATTCCCCAGATAATTGCAAAGAATATTGAATGAACAAAATACAATCTATCTTCACCAAAATTGGTAAGGGGATTGGGAATTGTGTCATATGCGTACATAAGCATGAAAGACAGAGCAACAAGAGAAGCTATTAGTGTTAAATAAATAGAAAGAATTTCTTTATTTTTTCTCACTTTCCAAAAACTTGCGTATAGATATATTCCAACGATAAATAATATTTCTGGCAATATGTTAGTGTAAGGATATGGAGAAGCTGGGGTTTGATGATCGGCAATGAATTTTGTGAATTGGATGGGAAACCCAGTCATGGATATTTGATATAAAACCATCTTTGTCAGATTTGGTGTTGTGGCTGCAAATTTTAAAATAGAATAGTGAGGTCTACTTAAAGGATCAGAATGTATGATGAGAAAAGTTGCTGCAGTAAATATAACTGATATTACTAAAGCAGTAGTGAGTTTTATTTTTCTTGTTGTCAGGTAATAAAAAATTGGCAAGAAGAAAAAAAGCGGCAGGAAAAAAGTTGTGTAATGGGAAAAGACAACTGATAGTAGGTAGAAACAAAATGAATAAAGAAGATATTTTTTGTTTTTCTTTTTTAAAAAATAAAAAAGGAATAGAAGGGATATCAGAGTAGGAATTAAATTGGGAACTCTTTGAATAAATCTCTGGTAATCTCCCTGACCTATCATTGTGTATTGTCCAACATAATTAGCCATAAAAAAGATTGTTGAGGTTAAAGCCATTATTTTGTCTTTAAAGACTTTGTTAATGACGAGGTAAAAAGTTAGATATGTGGCAGTTATTATAAAAAACTGAAAATACATATAAAAATGAATATTGTCTCGGAAGATTGGAATTAGAATTGTGAAAGTGAGTTGAGCAAATAAATCCAAAGTTCTAAGTACTAGTGGTATTGTTAGTGATTTAAAATTTAAGTTATTTGTTGGAGCGAAATAATAATATCCTTCACCAGTTGGAAAATTAACAATGACTTTGTGCCAAACCAGGAATGTTACGAACAGGATTACGATAAAAGGAAGATTTTTTTTGATAAGTTTAATCATATAAATTTAATTCTTTTCGCAGCTATCCATGTCATCTTTAAAAGCCCTATTCCGTTTTTGAATCTGTTTATATTTGTTTTCCCGTATACTCTCTCTTTATATCTTACAGGAATTTCAATAATTTTGAGATTAAGTCTTGTGGCGCCGAACAATAGATTGAAGTCACCGAATGGATCAAAGTCTCCAAGATCTTTCATATTGGCAAGTATTCTCAAGTAATCCTTTCTAAAAAGAACTTTTGTTCCGCATAATGTATCTTTTATTCTTTGATTGAGAAGATAGGTGAATGCAACACTGAAAAAGTAATTACCCATATAATTAAGCATTCTCATTGCCTGTCTTTCCATGGGATAAACAAGACGAGATCCGTTAATAAAGTCTCCGTGACCAAACGAAATTGCATCGTAAAACTTTTTCAGATCAGAGGGGGCAACAGTCAGATCTGCATCTAATATCATTAATATGTCTCCTTTTGCTTTTTTAAATCCAAGCTTTACAGCGTTGCCTTTCCCTCTACCAGTCTGTTTAAAAAGTTTTGCTTTTATTTTCCCTTCATATCCTTTTATTTCGTTCTTAATTGTCTCATATGTTTTGTCTTTTGAATTTCCTTCAACAAAAATAACTTCAGTTCCTTTTCCTAAATAAGGAATCTTTTTTAGTACACCTTTTATATTTCCTTCTTCATTTTTTGCAGGAATAATTATTGAGACCGAATACTCCCTCTTTGAAGGTACCAGCCTAAATACCTGGCATGTTGTTAAACAAAAGTAGTTAAAAAGAGGAACTTGAGATAATATTCTGCCAAATGGAAACAAAAATCTTCTTTCAAACTTAACCTTTTCAAAACCTTCTAATTTAAAAAGACTAGATATGTCATTAGAACTTAGCCAATTAGGCTCTTTTTCATCTTTTTTTCTTAAGCCCACTTGACTAGCTAAATTTAATATAGGTTTCCAGAAAAAATTAAAATACACTGCAACAACTCTGGTGTTGTCTTTGCAATTTCTTTTTAATTTCTTGATAAACTCTTGAATATCATCTGTGTGAGAAAAACTGTTTTCTAAAATTAAATAATCATACTTTCCTTTTGGAAGTTTTGTATTTATAATAATGTGTTTGCTTTTGAGTGGAACAATTTTTTTGTAGAAGTTTTGAAGATCTTTGTAATATAGTTGAGAAATATAAGACATTTGATGCTATATTATAAAAAACAAAAGAGAAAAACAATGACAAGCAGAGAATCAAGAGAGATAAAACATTTTAGCGACCTAAAACATATTTGGTGGGGAGCAAAAAGTGTCTCTGGTCAAAAAAGATATGATAACAGGTTTTTTCTTCTTAAGAAAATGTGTTATCCAACTTCAAAAACAAAAATTCTTGAAATAGGGTGTGGAGATGGGGAATTAACAGAAAGATTAGCAAAATTAAAATCTCCAACTTATGCAACTGATATAACTCAAACTGTAGTTGCTAAAGCAAAAAAGAAGATTAAAAAAGTTAAGTTTAGGGTAGAAGACGCTCAAAAGTTTTCTTTCAAAGATGATTCATTTGATTTAGTCTGCGGAATGTCTATTCTTCATCATCTAAATTATCTAAAAACTCTTGAAGAAAGCTTTAGAGTTTTAAAAAAAGGCGGAAAACTATTTTTTTCTGAACCAAATTATTTAAACCCAATTATTTTTCTTGCTCTTCATTGGCCTGCTTTAAAGAAAAGAATGGAATACTCACCAGATGAAACTGCACTTGTAAGATGGGAAATAAGAAATATACTATTATTTATTGGCTTTTCAAAGGTCAGGGTAGTTAATTACGATTTCCTTCATCCAAGCACTCCTTCATTTCTAATTGAACCAGTCGAGAGAATGTCAGCTTATTTAGAAAAGGTGCCACTTATTAAGGAAACTTCAGGATCTATTATAATCTGGGCAGAAAAATAAAATGAAAATAGCGATTATAGGAGCAGGTTTTACCGGTTTGTCAGCAGGTTTTAGATTGGCAAAAGAGGGGTACAATGTGACTATCTTTGAGTCCAACCCTGTTCCTGGAGGCCTCGCTATTGGTTTTAAAGATAAAAACTGGAAATGGAACCTTGAGGCACATTATCATCATCTTTTTAAAACTGATAATGATATACAGGACTTAGCAGACGAAATCGGACAGGAAATCTTGTTCATAAGACCAAAAACATCCACGTATTACAAGGGAACAATTAATCAAATTGATTCACCGCTAAATCTTCTAAAATTTAGACATTTAAGTATTTATGACCGATTGAGAACTGGATCCATTCTGGCATACCTTAAGGCTACTAATTCTTGGGAAGACTTGGAAAAAATAGAAGTTAAAAAATTTTTGACAAAGACGATGGGTAAAAACTCATGGGAGGTTTTATGGGAGCCTTTGATGGATAAAAAATTCGGAAAATATTCAAAAGAAATTCCAGCATCCTGGTTTTGGGCAAGAGTTAAATCCAGAACTGCCACTTTGGGTTACCCCAAGAAGGGGTTTAGAGAGTTTTCTGAAAAACTTTCAAAAGCTATTGAAAAGAAAAAGGGAAAGATTGTCTATAATGTAAGAGTTGAGAAAATAGAAAGAAAGAACAAAAAACTTTTTTTACATACTTCAGAAAATAAAACGTACGAATTTGATAAAATTATATGTACGCTGCCATTCTCTGTATTTTCAAAAATTACAAAGGGTTTATCAAAATCATTCATCAAAAACATTTCTAATTTTAAAGGGATAGGGGCAACTAATTTGGTTTTACAACTTAATAGGAGTTTTCTGAAGGATGGAACATATTGGCTCAATATAAATGAAAAAAAGTTTCCTTTTCTTTGTGTAGTTGAACACACTAATTTTATGGATTCCAGAAACTACGGAGGTCAGAAGATTATTTATATAGGTAATTATCTAGAAAATAATCACAAGTATTTTTCATTTTCAGAAAAAGAAATTCTTAATGAGTATTTTGAATATTTAAAAGAAGTAAATAAAGACTTTAAGAAATCCTGGATAGAAAAAGCAAGGTTTTTTAAAGCTCCATTTGCTCAGCCAATTGTTACCAGGAATTATTCAAAAAAAATTCCAGGAATCAAAACAGATATAGAAGGCGTTTATCTTGCTAATATTCAGCAGGTATATCCCTGGGACCGTGGAACTAATTATGCTGTAGAATTAGGCAAAAGAGTAGCTGATCTTGTAATGAAAGAAAAATGATAGCTTTTTTAAATTCAATAATTTCTGTTATAGTCGAGTTTATTGTTAAAAAACCATTTGTACAAAAGAAAATAAAAGGAAAAAATGCTAAAAGAATTATTGATCTTTATTCAACGACTCCTTACACGAGAAATTTTGTAAAATTCCGTTTTTGGTTTGGACCAATACTTGAAATAGATGCTCTCACACCAAAAAAGGGATTAATACTTGATATAGGTTCTGGAGAAGGGATACTAGCTAACTATCTTGCAATATCGTCCCCAGAGAGGAAAATAATTGGGGTCGAATTAAATAAGGATAGAGTTAAGGAAGCTACTAAAGGGATTAGAAATATTAAATTTATCAACAAAAGCGCGCTAACTGCAAAACTACCAAAGGCAAGTGCAATTGTAGTAAGTCATGTTTTTCATCATCTTGGAAGTAAACAAAAGCAAGAGAATTTGATAAAGAAAATTTACAAAAACTTAAAACCAGGCGGAAGAGTTATTGTAGGAGAAGTAGACAAAGAATTTAGTCTAAGGTATTTATTTGGATATATCGTAGATATTATTCTGGTGCCTATCTTCTTTGAAAAAAAAATTCTTGATTTAAAAATATATCACAAAGGTAAAAAGGAATGGGTAAAACTTTTTGAAGAAAATGATTTCAAAATAGTTCATATAAAGAACACAATTGATAGGATTTATCCTGAGGTACTATTTGTGTTAACCAAAAAATGAAAAAAACGTTACTTGTACTGATTCTAGTTTTAACTGCGGCGTTAAGGCTTATTGGTATTTTTCCGGGCTATCATGCAAATCATGCTGATGAAGTTAATATTTATTCTTCTGCCGTTACTATGCTCAAGGAAGGTAATTTTGCCCCGTATAGATATGAATACCCACCATTACCGGATTACATAAATCTTTTTTTTTATAAAACTGTTTTTATTCCAATTGGGTGGTTCAGGTTTTATTTTAGTAATATTTCCGGAGTTCTTGATGGAACATTGACACTTAATCCAAATCCTCTTCAATATAACCAGTGGCTTCAGTTAAATATTCTGGGGGAACGTGAAATAAATGTTCTTTTTTGGACTAGGACTGTTACAGCAATTTTTGGTATAAGTATTGTCTTTTTGATTTATAAAATCTCGACAAATTTATATGGATATAAAGCTGGACTTATCTCAGCACTTCTTGTAGGAATAAATTACAGACAAGTTTTAAATAGCCACTTTGGTCTTCCTGATATTTATAATGCGTTTTTTTTGTGTATTGCGTTTTTAACAGCGCTAAGACTATGGAAAAAACCTACTTATATGAATTATTTGATTGCAGGTATAGCATCGGGTCTAAGTTTCTCTATTAAGTATCAATTCTTTTCTTGTTTTCCGATATTGCTTGTTCATTTATTTTTTGTTTTAGACAAGAGAACATGGAAGGAGAAGTTAATAAAACTTTTTGATCCAGCATTTATGTCTGCGGCAGTAGTCAATCTTCTTGTGTTTTTAATATTTAACCCTTTCCTTTTAGTTAACTTTGAAATTGCTAAAGATCAACTTACATATCTTGCTTTGAAATATAGAGTTGGTAAAAATTATCTGGATGTATATCCCTTCTGGTATCTATACCATTTCGGAATTGGAAAAATGACATCAATTATAACTTTGACAGGGATACCCTTTATTTTTTTCGGAAAATTTAAAAAGGGACTACTTCTTTTTTCTGTAACCATTCCCTTCTTTTATGCAACTACCTATGCAACAGGTGCAGGTTTTTATGTTAGGAATTTTGTCACGATTACACCGTTTCTTTTAATTTCAGGAGGGGTTTTTATTGCAACACTCTTTTCAATTAAAATAAAACCTTTTAAGTTTGTTTCTATTTTAATTGGAGTTATCTTTCTTTGTTTACTTTTTATTGAAAATTTTTCCAAATCATATATTGTTGATGCAAGTTATATAAAACCTTGGAATGATCAAGTGATTAAAGAGTGGATAGTAAACAACATTCCAAAAGGTTCAAAAGTTTCAGCCCATTCTTCCGTTCCACTTCCAGATTACACTATTACAAGATTGCCTTTTGATTTTGGTACTTCTTTTTCTCTCCAGGATTTTATAAGTGACAAATCAGATTTTGCAGTAATTAATACTGAATGGGTGACAAACGAATTTTATTACTGGATGTCAAGTCGCGATTTTAAAACTATGAATAAACCTATTAAGAATCTTGAATCAATGTATGACGCTATGATGGTTGAAGAGCTTTCGAATTATTCAATTTATAATATAATTAAACCCGGGTTGGCACCCGAAGCTGGGTTTGTTGTTGTTAAAGTACCAAAATTCAGTGTAAAGAACAAAGAATTAACAGAAACCTTTAATAATATAACTTTAAGGAATTGGAATAGTTCTCCTATTGATGTCACAAATTATAAAGGGGTTGTAATAAATGGAGATTTTAAAAATGGATATTTATATACAAACTTTTATAGTGACAAAAGTGATATAAACGACTTGACTAAAAGAATTGGGGCAAGAGTGTCTGGAAGGGAAATGGGAAAGGAGTTGTCTAAAAAAGATATTGTCAGTAAAATACCAGTGGGAGCTAAATGGATGGTGGTTGGTTTTTCTACTTATTCGGTCAATGATTTTGTAGTTAAAGATATTTCTGTCTACAACGCAGATGTTGAAGCTGACTTTGGAGGGTATAATGTTCAAAAGATTCAAATAGATAAAGATGTTCTTTTTCCAAACAGTCTTGGTAATCAATGATAGTACTTTTATTTATTTTAAATTTAATTTCCTATGGACAGATGTTCTGGATGGGTATCTGGAAAGATGACAACGCGATCTTCTTTAAGATCCAGCATATAAATGAATCAGCCGGTTTTTTTGGTAAAGGTCTAGTAGGTGATAGTTTATACAGGTTTTCTTTTACACCTTATTGGTTTGTCTATAAGCTTTTTGGGACAGGAAGTACACTTCCTTATTACATTTTAATTTTTATTTTTTATTTTCTGGCTACAATTGCAGTTTATAAAGTAGTTAGTAAATTTATTTCAAAAAAAGCAGGGTCAGTTGCATCTATTTTATTTGCGTGTGGATTTATTGGTTCTGAAGGATATTTCTGGATAGCTAATGCGATGGTTTCAGATGTTGCTGTAATTTTATTTTCCTTAATGCTTCTTTTTTACTATAAATTCTTTTTGAAACGGAAACCAATATTTTATATTCTTGCTGTTATTTTTTTCTGGGCTACAGCATATTTTGTGCCAATAAGGTCGTATTACTTTATTGCTCAAGTATTACTTTTTGAAATTATTTTTTTTGTGTTTAAAAAAGTTCCTAAATCAATTTTCTTTTCATTTCTTCGATCAATACCTTTCATTTTAATCTTCAGATATTTCTTTCTTATTGGGGCAGACACGAGAGCAGCTGGACTGAAGGGTTTATTTCTATCTGTTTTGAAAGGAAATTTATATATGACTTATGGAATGTTTTCGTCCTTTGCAAACATTGTCGTTTCAGACAGTTTATCAACCAGAATGTTTGATATTTTTGGAAGATTTGCCTGGTACTTGGTTATTTTATTGGCTTCTTTAGTGTTTTATTTATTGTTTAGAAAAAGAAGATATTCAATATTAATGACCTTGAGTGTTTTTATTTTGTTTGTTGTTTGGAATTTTATATCTAAATCTATATTTTCTGTTCCTCTCTTAAATCTCAATCTGACATCTTTTTTCGTCACTTTCCTTGGTGGAGTAATTTTATTTCTTTTAGGATCAATTTATTTTGTTCTAGATAATAAATACAAAAATAAATATTTATTCTTATTACTATCACTGCTTATTTCAATTGGTGCCTATTATGCGTATGATCCACTGGTTTCTCTAAACACAACACACAGGTATTTAACTGGAGCGTTTTATTTTCTTATTACTCTTCTATCTGTGCTTTATATTGGATTGGGAAGAAAAACTAAAGCTATTATAATTTTTTGGGCGGTTTTCAATCTCCTTAGCTCTTTTATCTATCAACATAATATTCTTATTGGTAGGAGTTTTCCTGTTGAGAGTTTTTACCAAGAACTTAGGAAAGAACTTCCGTCTATTAAAAAGGGGAATTTATTATATTTTGATCTTTCTGGGAATGAAGCAAGAAATCATTTTACAGATGCAATAAGTACTGCCTCAATGCCTGATGAGACATCTTTTGCATGGAGATACGGCATGGACAGATATGATTTTAATATTTCACGGGACTTTGATATTAAAGACGTTAATACATTTAACTCTTTTTATTATAATGGTGATAATCTAGTTAACACTACTGACCTTACTAAAAAGTATTTAACCCAAGGAATCACATTAAATAATATTCCTTTCACTTTCGAAAATAAAAAAGTTCATTTCAATAATCCAATCGACATTGTTAGCCCTCTTCAATTAAAAATAACTCTGACTGGAACATCACCTAATTTATCAAAAATTAGTTTTCCATATAATCCAGATATAAGTTTGTCTACAAACACAGTTGCCCATGATTCAAATTTAAGAAGAGAAGCATTTGATTATCAAAAAACTGTAACAGGGATCATGAAAAACGCTAAGGTTCAAACAAGCAGTAGTTGGATGAGTGATATACCTCAAAATTCTATTGATAATAATATTAATACCAACTGGAGAGCAAACAGGATTGCTTGGGGACATGAAGATACATTTATTGGATTAGACCTTGGAAGAAAGTATTTGATTAATAAATTAGTTTGGATAAATGGATTTGGCAATTCCACACCAACCAATTATTCAGTTGAAGTTTCAAATGATGGTGTCAATTGGAAAGTAGTTACAACTGTTAAATCAGTAACAAGAATTGATGACAAAAATCCTCAAGTTGTCTCATTTGAAGCACAAAATACAAGATTTATCAGAATGGATTTGAGGGAAACTCTTGACACAGATGCTCCTCAAATTGCAGAAATTTGGCCAGTCCCAACCGATTTTGATAGTTTAGATATTCCAAGCACACTGACTTTTCTTAATGATCCAGTCGGATACGTTTCGAACAAAGATGATTATCTAACAACTCTTTACAACTTAAACTACCAAGGACAAATAAATTTAAAGTGGTTTGATAAAACTTTATCTCAAAATATCTACTATGACGGTAAACCTCATGAGTATATTTTTAATTTACCAGCAGGTGGTTACAAGTTATCAGACATCTCTTTTGAAGAACCTCAAATAAATGGCACATTGACAGTAGACTTGGTTAGTGTAAGATACCTGAAATTACAGGCTTTATTTAAAAAGTAATATATGAAAAAGAAAAAAGTAGTCATAGTAATGCCAGCTTATAACGCTGCTAATACTTTGGTTAAGACTTTTAATGATATCCCTAAAAAATATAAAAAAGATGTAATCCTTGTTGATGATGGAAGTTGGGATAAAACAATGAAGATTGCAAGAAAGTTGGGAATAAAAGCTTTTGTTCATCCGCAAAATAGAGGATATGGAGGTAATCAAAAGACGTGTTATACGTTAGCTCTTTCTGAAGGAGCAGAAGTTGTTGTAATGATTCATCCAGACTATCAATATGATAGTACGCTAACTGAAGATATAGTGAAACCAATTCTTGATGGCAGGTTTGATATTATGCTTGGGTCTAGAATTAGAACAAGAAAGGAAGTAATGGACGGTGGAATGCCAACTTATAAATATTACGCCAACAGATTTCTGACGGTTCTTGAAAATATTATTTTAGGACAGAATTTGTCAGAATACCATACAGGCTATCGAGCATTTCATAGAAAAGTTTTAGAAAAGTTGCCTTTCCACAAATTTTCTGATGACTTTGTTTTTGACCAAGATATATTAGTTTCTGCAGTTAGGGAAAGTTACAAAATAGGAGAGATACAGGTTCCTGTCAGATATTTTCCAGAGGCTTCATCAATTAATTTCCAGAGATCTGTGAAATATGGAATTGGAATTTTATGGGTATTATCAAGGTATACAATTGAGCAAATTGGCTTACTTCATTTTAAAATTTTCAGGGAATCAAAATAGTGATCTTGGCAGAAGTTGCCTTTAGTAAGCAATCTGTTTTGTTATCAACGTTAAATATTATATATTTCGCATATTTTTTGAAAAGCATGAACTCATAACGTTGATCTAGTTTTTTTATTTCTTCACGGTTTAGTTGGTCAACAGCTATGTCTTCGTTTTCTCTTGTCCAACTTACGCTATCTATGGATGAGGTTACATATCCAGTTTTTAATGGTGAGCAGTTTTGAGTTGGTTCTGTTAATTGGACCTTCATGATATTTTGTGGATCTGGGATTTCTATTTTCAGTATGTTTGTTTTTTGATCAACTTTTATTTTTCCGTCAATTTCTTTTGTTTTTGTGAATTCTTGCTTAACATGTGCTAAATCATTTTTCCAAACTTTCGCTATTGCAACTCCATCAACTTTTACTTCATATACTGGAGTCATTGCGTTATTTAAGTACTCAAGTGTGAACCAATTCATAGGAGGGTAGTCGTAGATTAACTCGATAAGGTATTCGCCTTCATGTTTTAAACCAGACCAATAATACGGTGAGACAGTAATATCAGGGCGCAGTTTAAACCGTGGAATATTACTTGTATTTCCAACTGGAATACTCACTTTTGCATTTTTTTCTGCATTTTCATTTATCCATATGAGTCCTCCATAATATGCATTTCCATCGCTATTTCCCCAAGAAGGAATTTCTTTTGCTTTAGCTCCAGAAAGGCCTCCGATTAGAAAGTTGAAATAAATATTTTCATTTGGATGAATTTTAATTAGCTTAATAAGTGTTGGGATAAATGCTAGTAGAATTATGCAAATGGAAAGGAGTAGATAATTTTTACTTTTTTTGATTTTTATTAAATATCCTGCCGAAATTCCTACTAACATGGAAAGAGCAGGAATATATTCCATTATTAGTCTTACGCCGGCGTAATTTAAGGCATGAAAAAAACTATTTCTTCCGACGGCAACTAAAATCCACAAGAAGAGAAGAAGGACAAAGCTGTTCTTTTTTATTAACCTTTTTGCAAATATTAGTGATATTAATCCCAAGAATATTTCTATTGGTGGTGTAGTAATAGTTATCCAAATGGATGGTAAGGCATTGAAAAAGCCAAAGAAGTAGTAGCCAGCGGGGAGAGATTTGGGAAAACCTACCTCAAAATAGAATCTGACTATTTGTGTCAATCCATTGATTGGATTTTTCCAAAGTGTGGGATATGAAAAGATAAGAGCACCAAAAATAATAAATGGTGAAACTGCTAATGTAATTGAAATATTTCTGAATATTTTTTTTTTATTTATCTTTTTAGAATTTTTAGCGAAATAATAAATAAACCAGATGCCCAAAGGAATTATGGAAAAGATAATGTTAAATTTCGTTGAAAGGGCGAGACTAAAGAATATAACAGCTGCAATTAGCCAGAATAATTTGTTTTTTTTAACTCCTAAATATGAGCAAACAATTGTCAGTGCATAGAAAGACGTTTCAAGAGGGTCTTTTATATCGAAATGTTGTTCTGCAAAAAAAAGTGGGTATGTTGCCAGTGCCAGTGTTGCAAAAAAAGAATCTGCTATCCCAAACTCTTTCCACATGAAGATTGCTATAAAAAGAATAGTAAATGAAACTATTAGGATTATAAAAAATCTATATGATTCGAGATCTCCCAGAATTCCTAATTTTTGATAGAAAATTTTATTTGAAATAGCTGCCAGAACTCCATTCAATGCTGGATGACCATACGAATTTTCTATATCTATAAAAAACTCGCCGTTCCACGAGTCATCTTGATAAAAGCTTCTTCTAAAATTTGGATTTGAAAGTGATGGGTTTTTTTGAACTTCTTCTAGGTTTTTTTGTCCGTTTCTGAAGTTGGGATTATCTGAGTCGCCCTTGAGCGGTGGATATTTGGGGATATTATTATATGTCTTTTGGCCAGTTAAGTAGTATTGTAAAAAAGCTTGACCTCGTCTGTAATGATATGGTTCATCCCAGTTGATTCCGTAGTGGTTTAAAGTAGCTATGCCAATAATTAGTGAGAATACGGGGACGACGAAAACAAGCAAAAGCTTGAGATGCTCTTTCATATAGTAAATATGTTAACATATCATCACTAAGTTTATGCATAACTCAAATTTTTTTTACGGAAGTTCACTAGCGAGTTCTAGTCTAAAAGCATCTGATGCATATGGTTGGCATTTTCAATTCAGGAAAAATAGTTTGCAAAATAAAGTTATAAAATATTTGGGGGTATTTCACTTAGGAGCAAGAGTAAGAAGTAGAATTCTAAGCAATATTTTAAAAGATAAGGATACTAAATCTCTTAGTCTTCTTGACGCTGGTTGCGGGATGGGTTTGGCGTCGATATATTGGTCAAGTAAATTTAAGGATGTACTAGGAATTGATTTGGATAGATCTAAAATAAAACAAGCAAAAATCCTTGCGAGTGATAATTATATAAAAAATATAATATTTAAACCTGGAGATCTCTTAAAAGATAGTTTTACAAAAGAAAAGTTTGATGTTGTAATTTGTTTTGAAGTTATTGAACACGTTAAAGACCATAAGAAACTTATTAAAACGCTCGCAAATCGGATTAAAAAAGATGGTGAGATAATTGTGTCTTTTCCGTCGAATTCTTATATTAGTGCTCTGGCTCAGAAATCTCTTCAACATGAAGTGGTTGGTTTTTTGCCAAGAGATATTCAAAAAGCGGCGAAAGTAAACAATCTTAAATTAGTAGAAACTTTGTCTTTTGGAAATAGCTTAGTAATTCAGTGGCTTATTGCTTTTGATTTCTTCGTCAGAAAAACTTTTCCCATTGTTTCATCATTTCTTTTCCCCATTTTTTATCCATTTGTTGTCTTAGATATATATTTACCCCAAATGGGAATACCGAGAGGCTACATTTTAGTTTTAAGGAGAGCTAACCAGTGAAAAAGAAAATATACTTTTTTATTGGTACCACTACAGAACTTATTAAGCTCTCTCCAATAATGGGAGAGTTGGAGAAAAGAAAAATAAATTTTAAAGTAATTACTTCTGGGCAAACAAAAGTTAAGTTTGATGAATTATCTCTAATTATTAAAAAGAAAAAAGCAGATATTGAACTTGGAGAAAAAATAGACAGGTCTTCAGTTTCTAAATTTTTGGTCTGGTCGGTTTTGGCTTTTTTTAGAGCTTTATCTTTAAGAGATGAATTTAAGGGGTTAAATTCGAAAAATTCATATCTTATCGTGCACGGCGACCCAGTTTCTTCACTTATCGGTGCAATAATTGCAAAGTTTTATGGTTTAAAACTTGTTCATATTGAATCTGGTTTGAGATCGTTTAATTTTCTTGAACCATTTCCTGAAGAGATATGTAGAGTTTTGATTTCTAAAATGGCTGACATTCACTTTTGTCCGAATGAATGGGCACTAAATAATTTGAAAAACAAAAAGGGTCTCAAAATAAATACCCTCCAAAATACTTTAATTGAAAGTTATTATAAAACTACTACTAAAAAGCGACTTTTTGAAAAAGAATTGAATATCGGAAATAAAAAATATTTTGTGTTAATTGTTCATAGACAAGAACACGTGATTTTTGCTAAAGAAAGAAGCGAAGAACTTATTAATTACATTTTAGATAAATCTTCAAAGAATCTTACTTGTGTTTTTGTGACACATGCGTTAACTAGCAGTTTTTTGGAACATGTTAAGTTTAAACTAGGAGTACACAAAAATCGTGTTAAATTTGTATCGCGATTGCATTACATAGAATTTGTGAGTTTGCTTGATAATGCTGAATTTATAATTACAGATGGAGGGAGCAACCAAGAGGAAGCATACTATATGGGTTTGCCTTGCCTTCTTCTTCGCAACTATACTGAAAGGATAGAAGGTCTTGGTGAGAATGTTGTGTTAAGCTGTGGGAATGAAAAAGTTATAAAAGAATTTATGACTAAGTACAAAAATTACAGAAAAAGTAAAATTGAAATAAACAAGAGACCATCGAAAATTATTGTTGATAATCTAGAAAGTTAAAATGAAATATCCTCTGGTTAGTATAGCTATAGCTACTCTCAATTCTGAAAGGGCGCTTTCAAAAGTTTTGCAGTCAATTAAAAAACAGAATTATCCAAAAGAAAAGATTGAAATATTAGTAATAGATGGTGGGTCGAGTGATTACACTTTGAATATTGCTAAAAATTTCAAGGCTAAGATAATTCCCAACCCAAAAATTGATCAGGTATATGCAAAAAAAATGGGTTATAACTTGGCAAAAGGTAAATATCTAATGTTTCTTGATAGCGATGAAGAATTGATTAATGAAAGTAGTATTAAGCTAAAGGTATTGGCGCTTCTTGAAAACCCAAAAATGAAAGCTATTACAAGTAGTGGATATAAAGAGCCAAAAGGTTTTTCCCAAATAAATTTTTACATAAATGAATTTGGAGATCCTTTTTCCTTTTTTCTATACAGAGAGTCAAAAGGATATGATTTTTTTTTGAAAGACTTGGTTAAAAACTACGGGAAAGAAAGTGAGACTAAAGATTATGTTATCTTTAATTTTTCACAGAAATCAAAAATACCTTTTATAGAGTTAACTTCTATGGGAGTTATGACTGACTTAGAGTATGTGAAGGAAATTTTCCCGGAAGTTTTTAAGGAAACATCCACTCATACGCATTTATTTTATCTATTACTTTCTAAAGGAAGTTTATTTGGAGTTACCAAGAATGATCCTATCGTCCACTATTCAGTTGCTACATTTGGAAGTTATTTGAAAAAAATATCTTCAAGAATAAAAAATAATGTTTATGGAACAAGTATGGGAAAGGCAGGATTTAAAGGGAGAGAGAAATACACAGCGAATAAGTCATTTAAAAAGTTTTTGTTTATTCCGTATTCATTGTCGATCATTTTTCCACTAATGGATTCTATTTACCTATATTTTATGCATAAAAAAGTGATTTATTTAATGCACGTTGGGTTGTGTTTATATACTGCTCTATCTATAATTTATTTTTATAGTCTGAAGACATTTAATATAAAAGTAAATCTTGTTGGGTATGGAAAATAAATTTAAAAAAATACTACCTTTTGCGTTACTTGCGGCAGCAGTAGGTGTTTTTTATAGCAGGTTATTTAATGGTTTTTTTCAGCAGGATGAGTGGTATTCATATGGATATTTTCTTGCTCACCGTAATTTAGATTTTTTAAATTTTGTTAAATTCGTATTTGCTCCGAATGTTACTCATTACAACCCAATTACGGTATTTATAGAGTACGTACTTTTTCATGCTTGGGGAATGGATTATATCAAGTTTATGGTTATTGGTCTGATTTCGCATGTCTTAGCCGTTTTTAGCGTCTATTTATTGTCAAAAAGGATTTTTAAAGATGTAGTACTGTCTTTTTTGACTGCTCTCCTTTTTGGACTTTTTGCTGCTCCGTATCAAGGAGCTGCGTGGGTGATTGTTGATATAGCAACACTTTGGGCAAGTATACTTGGTGTATTGTCGACATTATTTTTCCTAGACTTTTTGGATAAAAAACGCCAGAAATATTTTATAGTGTCAATAGTTTTTCTTGTTATTTCACTTTTTGTCAAGGAAATAGCGATTGGTCTTTTCCCCATGTTTTTTCTTACTTGGTTTTTTTATGGTGGTAAGAAAAAGGAAATTAAAAATTTGGTATTGTTGGTAGTCATTGCCTGTGTATATTTTCTTTTTAGAATTGGAATGGCTGTTACAAATCCTGGTGCGGGTGGGGGTTTGGTGACACAGTCTCAATCTTTTAATTATCTAATTTATAACTTCTTTACAGTTCCACTTAAAGTCTTATCTCAAACGCTGATTCCTTATGATGTTTTTAAAATGATTTCTCTGTATGTTTCTAGATTTTTCCCAACTAATGTTTCAGGACGGCCGGGTACAACTAAATTTGAGATTTTTGCGATACATAATGTTATGGAAACAATTTCAATTGGGCTCTCGCTTTTAATTATCGTTAGTATTATTATTTTTACTATTAAATTGTGGAAGAAAAATAAAGAATGGCTCTTAGTTATTGCTAGTTTGTTGTGGATAGTTTTAAATTCTTTTATTTTTTCGTTTGCACCCGAGACAAGTGGAGTTATAAACATAGTTGATTCAAGAAATTTATATTTTACTGCGATAGGAGTCGCTTTTTTAATTATATTGCTTACTAAGATATATGTGAGAAAAAATGATTTTAAATTTTTGATTATTTTTATTCCGGTTGTGATTTTGAATATTTTTTGGCTAAATAGCTACTTAAGTAATTTTGTAGAACTTGGCAGGGTCAGAAGAGTAATTCTTCAGCAAATTTCTACGGATAACCCCCATTTGCCACAAAAAGTTATATTTTATACTGATTCTAATAAAGAATATTATGGTTTAGCGGAGAAAATTATGCCTTTCCAATCAGGCTTTGGGCAAACTCTTCTAGCGTGGTACAATCGTCGCCAAGATTTTCCGTCTGTTTTTTTTAAGAATAGATATTTATGGGATATAAGATCTCAAGGATATCAGGAAGTGGATGGGGTGGGCTTTGGATACTTTAGAGATATTAATTTGTTGCGAGAAGCGATTATTCAGAATAAATTAAGCATTGACAATTTAGTTGCCTACAGGTTTAATGCAGGAAGTAATTCTTTGGTAAATATTACATCTGAAATTAGAGTAGAATTGGCTCAAAATGGGAAAACTAAAAAATAACTTCATAAAGATTGGTTTTTTGATTTTGCTTTCACTAACTCCTATTATTTGGTTTTGGGGACGAAAGGGAATAATAATCAACGGTGTTGATACTAACTTTCCCTTAAATCCTTTGCTGTGGTTTGTAAGAAGGTTCTCTGTTTGGAGCGATACCTTGAATGGAGGAATGGATTTTTCCTCATCGACATCCGGCATGTTTTTTCATTTGATTCAAGCTATTCCTTTTAAACTTGGATTTTCGCTTACCAATGTTGAGTTAATAAGTTTGATTTTTTGGTTTGCATTAATTGTTGTTGGTTCTTATCTTTTGGCAAGATATTTCTTTCCCGGGAATTCTTTTGCACAGTTGGTTCTTGTTGTGATCTATACATTTAATATTTATATGTTTAATGCGTGGGAAAATGTTAAGGTGTCAAATTTGTCTTTGGTTGCTGCAATTCCTTTTGTAATTCTAATTTTTGATATGGTTGCCCACAAAAAACTTCGTCTTTCTAAGGCATTTGTATTATCTTTGCTTATCGGGATTGTTATTTCTGGTGGAGGGATAAATCCAGCCTACATAACTTCCTTTTTTATGTTGTTTTTTATTTATTTTGTTGGTCTTATTCTGTTTAGTAAGGAGACAAAAAGAGATATTTTTTTTGGATTTGTTGTAATAGCGTTAGGAATAGTGGTGATTAATTTATTTTGGATTCTTCCTTCACTTAATTATATTCTCAAAAATATTTCGAGCAATCAAAGTATTGGCAGTCTGGGATTTGCTAATTGGGTAGATAGTTTGTCTAGAAACTCAAGTGTTGTAAATATAGTAAGGCTTTTTGGCGCATGGGACTGGTATATCTATGAATCGAAAATCCCTGTATATATTCCTTACTCAATTAAATATTTTTTCAATCCACTGTTTATAATTTTTAGTTTTGTTGTTACTTTTTTATTTCTAATATCTTTTCTTATTAAGAATAGTGAACGAAAGTATTTGTATCCAACTATTTCTGTTATGGCCTTGGTTGGGATATTCATGGGACTTGGTTCTCATGATCCGACCGGTGGAATTTTTAAATGGTTGGGACGACATATACCTTTTTTCTCTCTATTTAGAAGCCCCTGGTATATTTTTACTCCTCTTCTTATTTTTTCTTATGCAATTGGTGTTGGTTTACTTGTCGACAGTTTGCTACATTATGCCAGACTTAAAAAAGCAGCTTTGCTTTTAAAGATTGCTACACTTTTGTTTATTGTGGTATATCTTTTTTATTCTTATCCTCAGGTCACGGGTAAAATTTTTCGGCCTGGCAGAAAAGATGGTTTCTATATAAATTTTCCAGACTATGTGTTAGCGGCTGGTAAGTGGTTAGAGGGTAAAAAGGGCGGTAGGGTTATTAGTTATCCAGATGAAGTGATTCTAAATTTTAATTGGGGATATAGGGGAATAGAGTCAATACTTCAGTTGGTGAGCGATAGAGAAATGATATTTCCATCAATTAATGCTGGTGGAAATATTTCTTTAGTTAGTGATGAGTTTTATTCGAAGCTAAAAAAGGGGGAGACTGGTTCGGTATTTTCTCTTATGTCAAAACTGGGGGCCGATACAATTTTTGAAATGAATGACTTAAGTAATATGGCTCCAATGGGCTTAATTAAGGCGGCAAAGATAAACACTTTTGGTAAATGGAATTTTTATTCACTTCCTGTAGAGGGTGGTACAAATAAGATATTTACGCTAAATAATTTTATCTTTTTTTCGAATAAAGAAGAGGGAAGTAAAGCTCTTTCCGTTTTATCTAATAATCAACATATTGTTGGATCGAATGATTCCGTTGCTCATAATATTCCTCAGATTGGAAATAATGCAGGAAATGTTATTTTGGCTTTGAACTCCCATCTGAAGAAGAGTTTTGATTTTGAAGAAGATAAAAGCTCTTTTTTCAACGGACAGAACGGGCTAAATGTATCGGTCGTGAATTTTGATTTTATAGTTAAGAAAGAAGGAAATTATCAACCTATTCTGGAGAGATATAAAGTAGAGGAATTTGGAATAGATCCAAGTAAGGAACTAAGTCTTACCCTTAATGGGAATAAAACATCTTGGAAACCGGTGGAAGTCAACGATTCTTTTGTAAAGTATGAGAAAGTACATTTTTTTATCGGAGAATATATTGTACAGGTTAAATTAGATAATGCCAATATGGTAGTTGCAGGTAGTAATTTTATTGAGGAAGGTCAAGGGACGTTTGAGCGGGGTAGCGATGGCAGCCTTGCTATAATAAACAGGAAATTAGAGAGGGATATATTTGCTAATTATCAGCTTGGTAATTTTGATCCAATGCAGCGTTATTATGTAAAATTTGATTATTTACATAGTTATGGAGGAGGAGGACTGGTACTTGTATCTCAGACGGATGGCATTAAATATATCAAATCCCAGGTGGATAGAATTCCCAGTTATTCCGATTGGAGTCCGGTTTCAGTGTTTTATAATCCTGTGGATGTAAAATCTAAACTTGAAGTTAATTTGATATCTACAAAAGGAAGTGATTCAGAGGGGACAAAAGTGAATTTTAGAAATCTCCAGGTTTTTAAGCTTTTTACAAATGATATGTTCTTTTTGGAAGAGAGTAAGCCTTCCATTGATACTCCTTCTGTGAAGTTTTCCAAGGTTTCGCCTGTCGAATACCGAGGGGAAGTAAAAAATATAAAAGGAAATTTTGTTCTTTTCTTTAACGAAAATTATTCGCCTGACTGGGAGCTAAAGTTAATTGGTCACGAGAGCTATTATCCATTACATTTTACGGTTGATTTGTATGCCAATGCTTGGGAAGTTGATGGACTTGGCGGAGATCAGAAGTTTGAAATTTATTATAGACCACAGAATTTGAGGAATATTGGTATGGCAATTGCTTTTGTATCCGTTCTGGGAGGTCTAAGTGTTTATCTTTATGTACGCAAGAAAAATAATTTATAAAGTTCGCAAATATATTTTGAAATGGTTTTTAGATAATCAGAGTGGTGTTGCTATGTTTAATGTTATTCTATTGCTTTTGGTTTTATTGCATTCGGCGGGGTATTTTCATCCTTATTTTATGATTAGCATAGATGTTATTGTGCTTGCCATGCTTATTTTGTTTGTTCTTTTATTTAAAGCAAGGAGCAGGGTTTTGTTTGCTTTTACGATATTTTTCTTATTGGTGACTATGTTTTTTTCTTTTGTGAGAATTACTGCTTGGGCTGAGAGGTCGAGTATTTATGTGTTGCAGTCATTAGTACTTGCAACGATAGTTCTTTTATTAGAGAAGTATTAAAACAGCGATGAAAGTTATTGCAAGTCCAGCTTTAAAGCTACCCGGTTCATAAATAAAATTTACAAATTGTGTATTTTTGTTTATTGAAATTTGTCGAGTTTTATCTGGAGTTTCTTTTATTTCCACTTTTTGTTTTCCATTTAAATAAGCGTTCCAATCTTTATTGTAAACTTCGGAGAGAATTATTTTAGCATCTTTGTAGGTTGAAGTATCAATTTTTATAAAATTCGGAGAATAATAACTAATTGGATAATTGGAGCGTGGAAGATTGATTTTATTTTCGTAAATTAAATATTTGTCGATTTGTTTAACTAATTTTAAATTTTTATCTTTAAGTAAGTGATCTGAGATTACGTATTTTATGTTAAATGCCGCTAGATTTGGTGGGTATGGCTGTAAATTTTCATACTCAAATATTTCAAATGGAGGAATTGATAATGTATATCTATTTCTGTAAAAAGCTTGCGATAGTTGTTGTGAAATTTCGTAATAATTTTTTTGTTGTAAAGTTCCGTAGCCGTCTGCTAGTTCTAATCCATAAATTGCTGACTGCCTTTGTGAAAGACACCTTGTGAGGCAAAATACCCGAAACTGGCTTTTGTCCTTCGATAAAAATTGATAAACACTGAGCGGCACTATATTTGAGTCAACTATGATTGGTTTTAAAATTTTAGTCCAAGAGGTTAATAAAAGTTCCAGTATAGCCATTAAGGCAAGCGCGTTTACAAGAAATTTTAACTTAGGAGCTTTAGAAAGTTTTTCGAATCCATACCCAGCCAAGAAAATAAAAATAAAAATAATGATAAACCAAAACCTTGTTGAGACTCTGAGTAGAATATACCAGTTTTGTTGTATTAAAAAGTTATAAAAGGGAGAGATGTTGTTTAGTGAAATTAGTAGGGGAATAAGTAATCCAATTTCAAATACATATTTATCTTTTACTTTCAGTTTTATGAAACCAAAAAGTGCAAATATACTTGCAAAAAAACCTAATGCGATTGTTTTTTCTGTATCTAAATCCCAGATAAATTTGGGTCCAGAAATAATTGGCGAAATAGTAGCTTTTATGAATTCAGTTTTAGTTAGCCATTTTGGAAAGACATCTGGACTTTTAAGGAGTAGGTTTCTTGTTGTATCGCTTTGCCAACTAATTTGAGGAAGAAAAGCAATTGCGATAAGTCCAAAGCAGAGTAATCCAGCCAAGGCTAAGTATTTAAGATTTCCAAGAAGATATAAATAAAGAGCTGTTAACGCGAAAATGGCGATTGCGAATATTAAAATATGCGTATAGAAAAGCCCGGCGAGACTTATCGAGAGGAATATTAATTTTTTAAAAGTTGGTTTCCTTGCTAACAGGATTGTTGCTAAAAATGTAAAAGGTAACCAAGCCCATGAAGCGATTAGGCCGAAATGGCCAGCTTCAATATAGCCTGATAACTTTGGAGAATAAATATATAGCAGTGCAGTTATGATCGAGGTTTTTTTAGAAAAGTTAAATCCGTTTCGAGAAAGTAGATACATGCCAACGCCCGCTATTAAAATATGTATAAAAATTGAGACTACAAAGCCGGTATCAATTTTGTTTAGAAAAAGAAAGATAATGTTTGGGAGATAAAAAATTGGAGCTTGTGGATCTGGCAAAAGTGGAGTGCCTGAGAAAAATAAATTATTCCAAAAAGGGAGTTGGTGATTTATAACTAACTGATTTTTAACGAAATAAAATAGCGGCCAGAAAAAGTTAGTTAGGTCATTGCCTCTTGCTAGTAGGATGTTTGGATTTATTAAAACTGGAGTGTAGAGTAAAATAGTTGCAAGTAGTATAAATACAATAAACATGAAATTAAAAAAGTTTGGCATAAGTTTACCATTTTTGGTTGCAATAGGTGTTGCCATTTTTCTTAGAATTTACACATTAAATAAATTAATGGTTTTTACGCCAGATGAAGAATACATTCTTTATATTACTCAAACACTTGTTAGACATTTGCATATTATTTGGATTGGGGTTAGTGCTTTAGGTTTTGATTTTTATATGGGGCCTGGACTTAATTATTTTCTAGTGCCATTTATGTGGCTTTTCAAAGGTGATCCAATTGTTTGGGGAATAATAACTTCAGTTTGTGGATTAGTGACGATCGGACTCCTTTATTGGTTTGGGAGCAAAATTTTTGATAGAAAAACGGGATTGATTACTGCATTAATTTATGGGTTTTCTGCATTAATTGTTTTTTACGATCAACAGCCATATCCAACTGGAGTACCTCTCTTGTCTCTATTGATGCTTATTTCTATTTATCAGACCCGTTATTGTAAAAAGTGGTGGATAGTTTTTGCATTTTTATATGGATTAGTTTTTCACATTCATTTATCTCTCGCTCTTGTTTTATTTGTAGCTATTTATTGGGCGGTCACGCATCCAAAAACTTGGGATATTAAGACGGTCATTTTTTCAGCATGTGCTTTTCTTGTTGTTATTTCTCCATTAATTGGTTTTGATTATTTCCATAAATTTAGTAATGTTACTGCACCTTTTCGAGTAATTGCTGCAATTCATGAAAATAAAAACAATCTCAATTTATCTAACAGATTTATTGTTTTAGGAAAAACAGTCAGCAAAATGTTTTATTTAGATCCAGGGAAAAGTAATAGTGATGAAATTTTATATCCTTGCAATACTTTGATTCCTAATAATAGCACGAAACTAAAACTACCGATTGTATTAATTGTATCGGTTTTAGGTGGTGTCTATCTTTTCGAAAAACAAAAGAAGAAAGATGAAAGTAAAAAATTATTTTTAATATATAGCTTAGCTTTTTTGATGCCATTTATTTTTCTTTCGTCAATTGGATCTGTTGAGTATTATCTTTTAGGACTTTTCCCAGTCTTTATTTTAATGATTTCGTGTGCAGCTGGATATTTGTATAAGAATTTCAAATTTTTTGTTTGTGTCTTACTTATTTTGTTTGCTGGATATAATTTTTTTGTCGTTATTAATGCAAATGGTGATTACGGACTTGCAACAAAGAAGAAAATAGTTCGAGATGTGATGGGAGTAGTTGGAAATTCGACATTTGAACTTTCTGAAAACGGGGGGGCATGTCAAGGAACTGCTGGATGGGGGTATTTATTCTCTGTTTATGGAAGAGCTCCTGATAAAAATGTTACAGACAAACAGTTCTCATGGCTTATACCAATAGGTGATGCGAAAAATACTAAGTATTCGGTGATTATTAATGAGTCAAGATACCCAAAAAATTATAAAAATTTTGATTATAAATTTACTGAAGGTGGGTTTACGAGTTTTGTTTTTATCCAAAAGTAAAAAATATAAATTTGGATGACAAGGGCCCAATTTATTACTTGGTACCATCTACCAACAATAGAAGATTTTCCGGCTCGTATGGTGTAGGTAATTGGAATTTCAACAAATTTTAATTTGAGCCCTACGGTTAAAAGAGTCAATTCTGTATTTAAAAGCGCAGTTCCAGTATTACTCCAATTGGTAATAATTTTTTTAAGGGCATGTCTTTTGAAAAGTTTATATGTACAACCGACGTCTGTTAGAGCAACACTGTTAAATAAAACTTCAATAGTTTTAGCCTCAATTACGTTTGCAAATTTCCTCACTATACCCATGCCGCTTCCCGAGAGCGAGCCTATTTGGCTGGTTCTCGTTCCAAGAACTACATCGAAATCCCTGGAGTAGACCAAAAAGCGCTCGATATCTTTGGCCAAGAGAGAGGCGTCAGCTTCGCAAACAATTACTAGATCACCAATTGCTTCCTTTATTGCTTTTTTGTATGCATAGCCGTAACCCTGTTTTGGTTCGTAAACTAGTTTTGCTTTTGTTGCTTTTATTTCTTCGTCAGTTCCCTTTTCAGCATTATTATTTACAACTATGATTTCATCCACAAAACCAGTTGCAAAAAAACTTTGAATTACTTTTTTTATTGATTTTTTTTCTTTGTAAGTAGCGATTGCGACTGATACTGTTTTACCCTCGTACATTTGGGTTAATTCTAGTATAATTTGGACAGAATATGAAGCTTGGTTTTATTTTGTTTTCTTTTGTATGTGTTGGAGGTCTTCTTTTTTTGAATCATGCAGGTATCGCTATTCGTGTTACTAACTGGATTTTTTATCTTTTGGTTTTGGCTGCACTTTGGAAACTATATAATGCGAAAAATTAGTTTATTGATTTTAATAGTTATTTTAGTAGTAGTTTTTCACAAATATTTTTTGTCAGGGCCACTTGTTTGGGGAGATGCACCGTATCTTTATAAAGAAGGTTTGAAAGAGTTAATTAATGTGCCTCAAGCGTGGATAAGTCGGGGAAATACTTTGGGAGGAATCAATTTATTTTTGTGGATTTATCCAGTGATGGTTGTGTACGGCATACTTGGAACTTTTTTGCATTTGAATAATGATTTAATTTTGAGAATCTTATTTTATTTTCCTTCAGTGATTTTTGGATTTATCGGAGGTTATTTTTTGATAAAAAACTTTAAGTTATCAAAAACAGTAAGTTTTTTTGCGATATCCATTTATTTAGTAAATACGTATTACTTACTGATTATTGATGGAGGACAGGTGGGTGTTGTTCTTGCTTATGGACTTTTCCCTTTGGTTCTTTATGTGTTAGAGAGAGTTAAAGAAAAAGCGACGCTTAAGAGTTTTTTTCTTGCATTTGGCGCATCTTTTGTTCTGACGGTAGTTGATTTTAGAATTTCTGTAATTTGTATTTTTACTTCTTTTCTTTTCAATCTTTTTGAGAGAAAAAAAGTTAAACCTTTAATTTTAATTCTAATTTGTTTAGTGGGACTTTCAGCTTATTGGGTAGTTCCTATACTTAATTTATCCATTGGAAGAATTAGTACTGATGTGACGGCTCTACAAACAACATCACTACTTAATAGTTTGTTTTTATTTGCTCCCAATTGGCCGTCAAATCAATTTGGAAATATAGTTCCGCCGTATTTTTATTTTTTTCTTGTTCCAATTTTGATTTTTTTACCACTTTTCATTATTAAACAGAAGAAAATAATTTGGCTAAGTGTAATATTTTTATTTTTTGCATTTTTAGCAAAAGGGACTACTCCACCTTTTGGATTTCTGTACTCCACTTTTGTAAATACAAGAATTGGAAGCGTGTATCGTGATTCAACGAAGTTTTTTATACCACTTATGTTAATTGGAGGAATATTGATTGGGGTGGCAATAGAAGAACTTGCTAAAAGAATTAAATTTGTTCGCGTCTTTGCTTTTATTTTTATGTTACTTTTGGTTTGGCAGGCAATTTTTGGAAGATTAAATGGAGTGTTGGGTAAAAATCCAGACTTAAGCGACTATCAGAAAATTTATCATTTAATTTCTGGTGATAATAGCGATTTTTTTAGAAGTGCTTGGTTCAATGAAATATCTCCATTTTCATATCACACTCAAGAGAAGCAGGCATTAAGCGCAAGCGAATTAATAAATTTTAGGCCATTTGCTAGTATGAATGTTGGAGATGGAGATAAATTTAACTTTGTTAATAATCCAGAATATCTAGATTGGTTTAAACTAATTGGTATTAAGTATTTGATATTTAACGAAAACCCTAGAGTGACAAAATTGAATGAAAGTGATCAAAAAGATTGGGACAGATTAAATAATTTAATAGAAAAAGATAAAAGACTGCAGAAGTTAAATATTGGTACAAACATTTCTGTATACGAAAATCAGAATATTTTGCCGAATAAGTTTTTTGTAGATAAAAGTTTTGTGGTTGTGGGAGGAGATGATATTTATCAGAAGTTTCAGAGTATAAGTAAAATTTTTTCTGTTAGTAACCAAGGGTTTATATTCCCTGAGGATGGGAAGGTTGATATGGAAAAATTACAATATGTAGCTTCAACATCAGCTGTTTTAATCTTTAACCACAAGACTATTGACGACTTGAAGATGAGTTTTTTACAGAAGAACTTTGTCTCTCCTGGCCAATCTGTGGGGACCCAGTGGGCAATTAGAAAATCGTCTGAGTATTTAAATTGGAAATATGAGCTTCTAACAAAAGAGGTTGATACTCACGAGTTTGATTACGGGAAAGGTATAGCTTTTTCAACCCAGGCAGGAGAAAAAATAAGTTTCAGTTTGAATATTCCAGAAGACGGGAAATATTTTTTAATTATCAGGTCAATGACAGATGGCCAATCGGCGTTGAAGGAAAATTTTGGAGGAAATATTAACTTAATTAGTCTAAAAACTCTTAATAATTTTGAATGGAATGAAGAAGGTCCAATAAATTTGACCAAAGGAGATAAAATTTTAACTCTTGAAAACACTGGCGGGCTACAAGTTATTAATACAGTTGGTCTAGTTAATGTAGATGAAATGAAAAAAGCAGCTCAGTTATCTCAAAATTTCTTGGGTTTTTTTGAGCACTATGATATTTCTGATGTAAAAATTAAGAGTATTTTAGAGAAAGATAAGTGGCGGACTTTTGATCCAAATGATATTTCTCATTCAGGGTGGGTAATTTATAGTGACAGTTTTAATAACAATTTTGTGGGATCTTATCCAATGTACTCAATGATAAATGGATTTTATGTAGATAAAAATACAAAGGATTTTAAAATAACATTTCTAGGTGATGAGTATATAAGATGGGGGATTTATTGGTCGGGAATTTCAGTAATAGTAATAGTTATAATTACACTATGGACGCTACGAAGAGAAAAACATCAATAACAGCGCACTGTTTAGTAAAAAATGAAGAGAACTTTATTTGGTATTCAATAATGTCGGTTGTTGACTGTGTCGATAAAATTTTAGTGTGGGATACAGGAAGTACAGATAGGACTATAGAAATAATTGATGAGATTAGAACTCGGTACCCTAAAAAAGTTGATTTTGTAGAAGTTGGAGACGTCGATCCAAATAAATATAGTGAAATTAGACAGAAAATGGTTAGTGAGACTAAAAATGGTTGGATTTTTGTTCTAGATGGAGATGAGATTTGGTGGAATAATTCGATTGAGATTGTGACTGTTTTTTTAAAAGAAAACGCAAAGAAATATGAATCGATTGTAGTCCCAACAATGAATTTGGTTGGTGACATGTTTCACTACCAAGAGCAATCTGGTGGAAGATATAAGTTTGGAAAACTGAAGGGACACTATGCACTTAGATTTATAAATAGAGATATTTCAGGACTCCATATTAGTGATTCGTATGGCAAGGAAGGTTTTTTTGATGGGAATAATGTATCAATACAAAATCGTGATGAAACTCGCATAAAATTTATTAATGCACCATATATTCACACGACTCATTTGGTGAGATCTCCAAAAGACAAAGAAGTTATGCAAAGAATTAAGAAAACAAAATACGAATTGGGAATAGAGTTTCCAAAAGATTTTTATTATCCCGAAAGTTTTTTTAAAGAAAAACCAGAAATTGTAAAAAATGTTTGGGAAAATGCAAATTCAGGTTTTAAATTCAGAGCTTTCTTTGAAACCCCACTTAGGAAAATTAAAAGGCGAATATGAACTACAAAGAATACTATAGAGATAAAACTTACGAAGAAAACGAAAGTCATTTCAGAAATATTTTTGAGACTCGTTATTCAATTGCGAAGCAATTTATAAAAAAATCAGGGAAAGTTTTAGACATTGGTGCTTCAACTGGAGTAATGCTTGATATTTTTAAAGAAAATGGATTTGAAACTTGGGGCGTTGAACCATCAGTATCCGCGCTTCGTGCGACAGAAAAAAAACATAAAATATTTAAAACTTATTTTGAAAAAGCGAAATTACCAAAGAATTATTTCGATGTAGTAATTATGAATCACACATTAGAACATTTAGATGATCCAATATTAGTATTAAAAAAAATAAATTCTATATTAAAGAAAAATGGAATTTTATTGGTTGACGTTCCAAATGCAGGAAGTTTTGGATCAAAAATTTTAGGTGATAAATGGCCATACAAATTACCTAAAGAACATAAACAACAGTTTACTAAAGTTAGTTTATCTAAAGCTTTTAAAGAAACTGGGTTTAAAGTAATTCACTTTGAAAGTAGATCTGGAATTTTTGAATTTTCAAATCCAATCAAAGATATCTGGGAATCTTTAATTGGTTTAAAGAAAAGATTTTTTACGACAATACTTAATATTCCATATGATATTTTTGTGACTGCTTTAAATATGGGGGACAGTATGACTATGGTTGGGAGGAAGGTATAAAATAAAGCTATGACAAAATTGATAGTATCAAATGAGAATTTACAAAAAATAATTTCTGAATTTGTTCCAGGCGAGCATGGTGATATTAAAGAAATTGGTAACAAAGAGGGGAATAGTCGAGTGTTTTCGATTGGGAATAAGTATGTTTTGAGAATCGGAGAGAAGGAAAATAAATATGTTATTGAACATGAGTTTATAAAGCTAGCACAGGAAATAGGAGTAAAAACACCTAAATTAATTATTGCAAGTGAGGATCTAAATAAATATCCATTTACATTTTCATTCCAAGAAAAATTGGCTGGAGAATCTTTAGATAAATTGCCAGAAAAAAGTTGGCAAAATATTTTTTCTGAAGTTAGTGCTGAATTAGCGAAATTATATTCGATTAAAATGGAAGGTTTTGGTGTGGTTGATGTAGAAAGATTTCGAAGAACTGGTGAGTTAGTTGGTGAATATAGTACATGGAAAGGTTTTATTTATGATCTTTTTGCTGATTATGAAAACGCAATTTCTAAGAAGATTAATGAACAAAAGAAAAATAATTTTGGAGGATCAAGACTAAGTTCAGACCAGATTGCTAAATTGGTTGAAATTGAGGGACGCATCCCTGAGATAAAAGAAAGAATCAAGAAATCAAATTTAGATTTGCGAAGGGCAAGCTTGTTACACGGAGATTTGCAAAGATTGAATTTTATTGTTAATAATGGTCATTTAAGTGGAATTATTGATTTTGAGCATGTAATGGTTGGTGATCCACTTTTTGACATAGCTCTTGCAAGTATCATGCCTGGAGGTGAATTTTATTCTTCTCTTTTGGATAAGAGTGGAGTGAAAATGGATGAGGACAGGTTTAATCTTTATAGACTCCTAATCGCTTTTGGAAAGATAAAGACGAGGTATGTGAAGCACGATTATTTGCATGATTATCCCGAGATTTTAGATTTTGTATTGGAAGAATTGGATAAATGAAAAAAATATATTTGATTCTTTTTCCTTTTTTAGGGCTGCATTTACTAATTCTTTCTCAACTTCAATTTACGGCTTGGCCTGAAATGATTTCTTTTCCTTATTTAATTAATCATGGATTTATAACTTACAAAGATATGATCCATGCATATCCACCGTTATTAATAAACATCCTAGCCGTTTTATACAAGATATTTGGAATTAATATTCAAGTTTTAAAAATTTTTACTTGGGCAAGTTTTATTGCAAATGATCTTTTAATTTTTACAATACTTTTTAAATTAGTTAAAAAACAAAACTTAGCAATATTTGGAGTATTTATTTACATAATTCTTCAACCAATTCTAGAAGGAAATATGATTTGGCCAGATTTATTTATAATTCCATTTTTACTGTTAACAACTTTATTTTTGCTAAACAAAAAATATTTTTTTGCTGGACTTGCAATTGGTTTGGCATTTTTAACAAAACAAACTGCAATCTTTTATCTAATAACTTCTTCAATTTACATTTTTATTTTTGAAAGAAAATCACAAAATATCTTCAAATTTATTTTAGGAATTATGATTATTATTCTGCCATTTTTACTTTCTTTGTTTTTTCAAAATTCATTCCAACAATTTTTAAATTGGGCTGTTATTTACCCTTCAAAATATTGGACAAAATTTCCAGGTTATGTCCAACTTTCTCCAACGCTTCGCGAAAATTTAATTTTATTAATTCTGTTTTTTCCTTTATCATTTTTACTTCTTAAATCAAAAAAGAAAATTTTTTCTGACAAATATTTCTTACTTTTGTTTGGATTTTTAATTTGTGGAATTATTGGAGTTTATCCAAGGTTTTCATTTTTTCATTTTCAAAGCGCACTATCGTTTTTAATTATTATTTATATTTATTTATTTAAAAATTTTAAACAAAAATATATTTATTTATTTTTAGCTATCCCAGCTTTAGTTTTATTAATTAATTTTAAAAGTTTACAATTCGGCAAAACTAGATTTTGGACAAAAAATGATCTTAATCTTGGACAAACAATCCAAAACGAAAGCTCAAAAGACAAACCAATTTACCTATTAGGCCTAAACTCCAGTCTGTATGCTTTTGCAAATAGACTTCCTAATTCTCCTTGGCTTGATAATTTCGGTTGGTATTTGGAAATTCCCGGTGTTCAAGAAGAAGTTGTAAAAAGTTTTGAAAAAACCCCACCCTCAACAATCTTTTGGCAAACACCTGAAAAAAGAAATTGGTATGATATTGGAACTTATCAGCCAAAGATGATTACAAATTGGATAGAAAAAAACTATACTAGAGAGAAAGAAATAGAGAAAGGAATATGGGAATGGACAAGAAAAAGTTAAAAGTAGCATTTTTAAGTTTTTACAGTGGCGAAATCTACCGAGGTGTTGAAACATACGTCTACGAACTCGGAAACAAACTCGTAGAACTTGGAGTTGACGTTACTGTTTACCAAAACGGACCTAAATTAAAAGATTCCAAATATAAAACAATTTCTACCAATTTTAAAATTAATTGGAATCAAAAAGGAATCAATGGAAAAATTTTAAAAATCCCTTTTACAGACTACTACGCTAGGTTGGTTGGAAAATTTACAAAAACCGTATTAAGTAAAATAGACAAAGATACCCAAATTGTTATATCTACCAACGGTAGCTTGCAAGTTCTATATTTAAGAATTTGGAGCTTTTTTAAAAAAAGAAAGCATATTGCTGTGGGTCAATCAGGTCCAGGAGCTGATGATAAATGGAATTTACTCTGCATGCCAGATATGTTCATAGCTTTAACTGAGTTTCATAAAAATTGGGCTAAGAAATTTAATCCTTTTGTGAAAGTTGAAAAAATTCCAAATGGTGTTGATTTAAATAAATTTAATTCTAAAGTTAAACCCTTGAAAATAAATCTACCTCACCCAATTATCCTTTCAGTTGGGGCTTTAGAGAAGGGAAAAAGACTTGATTTATTAATAAAGACGGCAGCTAAAACTAAAGCATCACTACTTTTAGTAGGGAAAGGAGAACTTGAAAGCGAATTCATAAAAACAGGGAACAAACTGATGCCAAATAGATTAAAAATAATGTCTTTTCCATTTGATGAAATGCCTGGAGTTTATCCTACATGTGATCTATTTACATATCCAACAGTTCTCTGGGAATCGTTTGGAATTGCGATGGTTGAGGCAATGGCATCTGGTCTTCCAATTGTTGCTACAGACGATCCAATCAGACGCGAAATAGTAGGAGACGCAGGTCTTTTTGTTGACCCAACTAATATTGAAAAATATGCAGACACTTTAGAAAGAGCTTTGAAGACAAAATGGGGAAGTAAACCACGACAACAAGCTGAGAAATTTAGTTGGGATGATATAGCTAAAAAATACAAAAAATTATTTGAAGATTTAGTCAAATGAAAATATCAGTAATTATTCCAACATATAATGAAGAAAAAGTAATTCTTGATTGCCTGAGATCTTTGGATGATCAGTTTTACAAAGATTTCGAGGTAATTGTTGTAGACGATGGTTCGATAGATAAAACTCTTGAGATTATTTCGAATTTTAAAACTAAAAGATATGAATTGACTGTACTTAAACAGTTACACAGAGGTCCAGCAATGGCCAGAAACTTGGGGGCTAAACATGCTAAAGGGAAAATTTTGGTTTTTGTAGATGCTGACATGACTTTTGCAAAAACTTTCTTAGGCGAATTATCTGGACCCATTATTGAAGGGAGAACGATGGGTACTTTCAGCAAGCTGGAATATGTAGCTAATAATGAAAATATTTGGTCTCAATGTTGGGGGTTTAATGAAGGATGGGTTTATGAAATGAGACATCCACTTAACTATCCAGATCATCAAAAAGTTTTTAGAGCAATTCTAAAATCAGAATTCGATAGAGTTGACGGTTTTTCAAAAGGAGGATACACAGATGATTACACATTGAGTGAAAAGCTTGGATACGAAGCAGATGCAGTTAAGGGAGTTTTTTATCATAAAAACCCAGATACTTTAAGTGAAATTTTTCGTCAAGCCAAGTGGGTAGGGAAGAGAAAATATAAATTAGGTTTAATTGGAATTATTGTTGCTTTAATAAGATCAAGTTTTCCTGTTTCTATATTGGTTGGACTATATAAAGCTGTTGATAGTATGAGGCCATATTTAGTTTATGTTAAAAACGATATGCACGATCCGCCTTATACTTTTGACGATCATTCAAAAGAGCTTATTAAAAGGTTTAATATTGCGGCAGCTTTTATAGTTTTTAAAATAGTTTATGATTTTGGAATTTTTGTGGGGATTTTGGAAATGATTTTTACAGGAAAAACAAGCAAATGATAATTTTAATTATGCTTTTAGGGCTAAGCCTTAGATTAATTTCAATTAACCAATCTTTATGGCTTGATGAAGCAACTTCTGCACTAACCACAAAGATGAGTTTGTCGAATTTCTTTTTAGAATTCACACCAGGAGACTTCCATCCACCACTTTATTATTTAGTACTAAGAGTTTGGTCAATGTTTTTTGGAACATCAGAAATAGCACTCAGAAGTTTATCTGTCTTATTTAGCATAGCTACAATTTATTTAGTTTATTTGATTGGAAGAGAATTAATTAACAAAAAAGCTGGAATAATCGCAAGCTTGCTTTTGGCAACTTCTGGCCTCCATATTTATTATTCTCAAGAAGCAAGAATGTACAGCATGAGCGCGTTTCTGGTTACTTTATTAATTTATTTTTTCACAAAAACTTTTCACAAGAGTAGAGTAGGAGATTGGGTAGGTTATGGAATCGTAATTGGATTAATTGGCATAACAGATTACCTGCCGCTTCTCATTTTAATTCCAATTTGGATTTTTGCAGTTAGTTTAAAAAAAGATTTTAAATGGTGGAAGAAATTTATTATGTCGCACATTATATTGGTTATTTTAGCTATACTTTGGGCTCCGACCTTTACAAAACAATTAACCTCTGGAATAAATATAACAAGCACTTCCCAAGCTTGGGTTGCCGTTTTAGGAACTTTTTCTATTAAAGATATTTTATTAATACCAATAAAGTTTGCGATTGGAAGAGTAGGATTTGATAATAAATTTATTTACGCCGGAATTGTTGGGTTATTATTTATAATTTTTGGATTTTTGATTTACAAGTCTAAAAATTATTTTGAAAAACTCAAACTAACTTATTTGTGGTTAATTGTTCCAATTCTTGTAGCACTAATAATTAGTTTCAAAATTCCAATTTTAAATTATTTCAGATTTTTGTTTTTACTCCCCGCCTTTTATTTACTTATTGCTTCAGGAATTTTTAGTTTAAAAAAGAGCTCTCGACAAATTTTTTTAAGTTTAATAATTTTAATAAACCTGACCACTTCAGGAATTTATTTGACTAATATAAAATTCCAAAGAGAAAATTGGAAAGGAGCCGTTTCTTACATCGAAAGCAATAAAGTTGTCAATTCAGCTGTAATTTTCCCAGCCAATTCACAAATGGAAGTTTATCGTTACTACGCACCAGAAGCAACAATCAACGACTCAAAAGAGATTAAGAATAATTATTCAGAAATTTGGCTGGTTCGTTATGCGGTAGCCATTTCCGACCCAAATGATACCACAAGATTGAAAGTTGAAGGTTTAGGTTACAAAAAAGCTCAAGAGTTAGATTTTAATGGAGTTGTAGTTTGGAAGTATAATAAGCCAATACATGAAAATAGCAATTGATATATCACAAATTATTTATGGTACTGGTGTCTCAGTTTATACTCACGAGCTTGTTTCTAGTTTGATTAAAATCGATAAAAAAAATAATTATATTTTGTTTGGAGGCACGTTTCGCCGCAGAAAAGATTTGAGTAAATATACAAAAAATATTTTACCTCTCTCCCCAACTATTGCCGATTTAGTTTGGAATAGTTTACATATTCTAAGTATCGAAAAATTTATAGGCAAAGTTGATATATTACATTCTTCTGATTGGACACAGCCTCCTACCAAAGCTTTTAAGGTCACAACAGTCCATGATCTAGCAGCAATTAAATTTCCAAATGAAACACCCAAAAAAATAATCGATGTCCACAAAAGAAGACTTTATTGGGTTTTAAAAGAATGCGATCGAATTATTGTTCCAACTAACGCCGTGAAAAATGATTTAATAGAGCTTGGCGCAAGTGGAAACAAAATTAGAGTAATTTACGAAGGAGTTAATGAAAAATTCAAAAAACAATCCAAAGAAAACATAGAAGAAACAAAAAAGAAATTTGGAATACATGAAGATTACATAATGGCACTTGGAATTGGAGCAAGAAAAAACACCAAAAGATTAATTGAAGCTTACGAAAAATCAAAAAAGAATTATAAACTAGTTATTGTAGGCCAAGGCAAGCTTGAATTATCTTCGCGTGGAGTGATAAAAACAGGATATATAAACGATAACGATCTCATAGCTTTATACTCAGGAGCAAAAGCTTTGATTTACCCATCTTTATATGAAGGCTTTGGGCTTCCAATCCTCCAAGCATTTACTTGTCAGTGCCCAGTTGTCACTTCGGACATTGGAAGCATGAAAGAAATAGCAGGCGGCTCTGCCATATTAGTTGATCCTTATGATACAAACTCAATAGCAGAAGGCATCAATAAAGCCGTTGCTAATCCAAAAAGTCTCGGCAAAAAAGGCTTAAGAAGAGTGAAAGATTTCAGTTGGGAAAAAACTGCAAAAGAAACTCTTCAAGTATACAAAGAATCTCAGCATTGACTTCACTTTTTATTTGGAATATTTTAAGTTATGTTAGAAATGCTTAAAAAATATTCTGATGAAGAAATAAGAAAAAGCCATCTTTTTGTCCGTTGCTATGAGCAGAGAGGTTGACGAAGCAAATAAACCAGAACTACTGACAGTTACTGAAATTAACAATCCAAGTCAAAAATATAAACGTCATTTTAATATTTGGTATTTTATAAAAATTGACAAGAATAATTTTAAACCTGATACTGAAAAGTTAGCAAAAGAATTCTATACAACCTGTTGGCTAGATCTAGATTCTGCGCGCGAGCTTGTAACTGATCTAAATAATCGTCAAGCGCTTTCTGTTATTCAAAAGAAATTCGAAGTATAATATCCATAGAATGTTAATTGGAATTGATGGCAATGAGGCAAATGTAAAGAATCGCGTAGGCGTCAATAAGTATGCTTTTGAAATCATCTCGGGAATCTACGAATTGCTCCCTAAAAATTTAGATCTCATAGTAACAGTTTATTTAAAAAATAAACCGCTTGATGATATGCCGAAAGAAAATTTTCAATTCAAATACAAAATTTTAAGTGGTGGTAAAATTTGGATTTTAACCAAACTTACGCCACATCTTTTATTTACAAAACAAAAACCAGATGTTTTTTTTACGCCTAATCACTATATTCCACCTTTTACCCTTATGCCAACAGTTTGTGCAATTATGGACCTTGGTTATCTCGATTCTTCGGCACAATTTAAAAAATATGACTTTTGGCAGTTAAGTTTATGGACTGCTTGGTCTATAAAGAGATCAAAATGCATCTTAACTATATCAAATGCAACACGAGAAGACATTGTACGACGATATCCGAATTCAAAAAACAAATTAGTTGTTACTTATCCTGGAGTTGATAAATATTTAGCGACAGATTACTCTATCTCTAAAATTAATAAGCTCAAAAATAAGTATTCTATAGTAAACGATTACATTTTATATCTTGGAACATTAAAGCCAAGCAAGAACATTGAAGGATTAATAAAAGCTTACAATATTTTGGTATTACAATATCCCAATATCCAACTTGTCATTGCAGGGAAATATGGTTGGCTCTATAAATCAATCTTTAAACTGGTTTATGAACTCGGTCTAGAAGAAAAAGTTATTTTTACTGATTTCATTAAAGAAGAAGATAAACCGGCTTTGATAAAAGGAGCAAAAGTTTTTGTTCTCCCTTCTTTTTGGGAAGGCTTTGGTCTTGATATATTAAGCGCTTTTGCTTTGGAAATTCCCGTAGTTGCTTCCAATGTCGGAAGTTTGCCTGAAGTTGTAGGAAACACTGATCTTTTAATTGATCCACATAATCCTGAATCAATCACTAAAGCAATTCAAAAAATATTAAACATAAATAAAAAGGATTATAAGGATTATAATGAACTTATTACAAAGCAAAATTTGCAGTTAAGAAAGTTTTCCTGGGATAAAGCTGCGAAGATAACTTTTAAAATCTTAAAAAAAGCTACAAATGATTAATAAAATTGTTAACCGTTTATATAACTACTTAGCTGACTTCTCTCTCTTTTGTCTTTATATTTTGATGAATTTTCCATCACATCATATAAGAAGATTTTTTATGCGTTTAGGTGGAGCAAGTATTGGGCCAGGAAGTAGCATTCACATTGGTTGCAGATTTTTTTCTTTAAAGAATTTAAAAATAGGCGAAGATACGATCATTGGTGATCATATTTTTCTCGATGGTCGTGCTAAATTAAAAATAGGAAGTCATGTGGATATAGCTAGTGAAGTTATGATTTATAATTCAGAACACGACCTAGAAAGCGAAACCTTTAAGCCTCATGAAGAACCAGTTGAAATTGGAGATTATGTATTCGTTGGTCCCCGTGTAATAATTTTACCCGGAGTGAAAATCGGCAAAGGTGCTGTTGTTGCAGCAGGCGCAGTCGTTACAAAAGACGTATCAGATTTTGCAATAGTTGGAGGTGTTCCAGCTAAAGTAATAGGTGAAAGGAAAAACAAAGATTTACATTACAAATTAGGAAGAGCAAGATTATTCCAGTGATGAAAACTTTTAAAAAGGCTCTGTATTTACTCCTAATTCTCTTTGCCACTTTATTTTTAGTTTATCTTTTAAAACCTTCTCCAAATTTTCCAGCTCCTCCCCCGGGATCAGTTCAATCAATGGAAGATGCAGACATAGAATCTCCTTTAAGACGAGCTTATTTCACAAATTACACACGTCAGCAAATTATCGCCCATTACAAAAATCAGTTTAGAATGGGAAAATTAACGCTTGAACTTAACTATCCACCAGAAGACGCCCAAGCTTTAATTCGCGACCAAACACGAAGTTATTACTTAGAAGAATTGGTTCATCCTTTTCGCGAATCTCTTTATATAAATGGATTTATCCCCCAGGTCGCAAAGGACGATATTTGGTATAAAGGAGTTCATTACGAAGAAAAGATTACAATAAAATATGTGCCAAGCAATTTCATATTAAGAATTTTTGTCGCAATTTTAACTTTAGGAGTTATGTTTTGGATGGTTAAAGAATACGTATGAGAAAAATTAACTTAGACATTATCATTCGATATGGAATTGCAGCAATCCTTATGGCAGTTCCACTTTATCCAAAATTTCCCTTCATAAATGTACCAGGGACTTATGTGTCAATAAGAATTGAAGACTTTTTAATATTAATTGTTTCAGTCTTATGGTTCATTAAAAATAATTATAGTTTATTAAAACTTTGGAAAAACCCAGTAATAAGAGCAATCGTTATATTCTTGATAACATCACTTCTTGCAACTTTAAGTGGAATATTTTTTCTACATACAGCAACTTCTCTTGTGGCAATACTAGAATGGGCAAGAAGAGGAGAATATTTAATTGGGTTTTTCATCGCATTTTCTTCAATAAAATCACAAAAAGACGTAGAATTTTATGTTAAATGCATAGGAATTGTTTTAATTTTAGTTTTCTTGTTTGGCCTAGGCCAAAAATATTTGAGCTGGCCAGTTATTACAACACAAAACAGTGAATATTCAAAAGGAATTGCCCTTCGTTATGTGGCCGGAGGCCACCTGGCTTCAACTTTTGCCGGTCACTATGATCTTGCAACTTATGTTATTCTAACCAGCCCAATTTTTGTAGCTCTTTTATTTGCAAGTAAGGAAACTTTAAAGAAAATGTTTGGAAACATAGATCAAAAAATTATAAGAGGGATTATATTTTTCATAATTGCAATTTCCTTTTGGCTAATGGTAAACGCAGCAAGCAGAATTTCAGCCGTTTCATATGTGCTAGCAGTTTCCATAACACTTTTTATAATTAGAAAATATAAATATATCCCATTAATTGCAGTAATTACACTTATATTTGCCTTTAGTACCAGCAATCTATTTGATAGATACCTAAATATCTTCGAAGTAATTAAACATAAATTATTAGGTTTAATTCCAACAGCCTACGCCCAAAGTTCAAAACTACCAGAGGCAACCGCAGCTCCTGCTCCAGTCGGTTTAGAAGACAGATCAACTTCAATAAGACTTGCAGTTGAATGGCCAAGGGCAATTCGAGCTTTTCTAAAAAATCCCCTTCTTGGAACAGGTTATTCATCAACAACCCTAGCTACAGACAATGATTATTTAAGAGCTCTTGGAGAAACAGGAATATTAGGTTTTATTTCTATATTTTTCGTTTTCTTTAGAGTTATCAAAGGTTTAATCACAAAATCCTGGTTGAAAGGAATTTTTGCGAAAAAAGAAATAGACTTCAGAACAATTTATTTAGCAGGAATCATCGGTGCAATCCCAGGCCTATTATTAAACGCAGTTTTCATAGATATATTTGAAGCTTCCAAATTCGCAATTCCATTTTGGATTTTAGTAGGATTTGCAGTTGCTATTCTATATCATGAAAAAAATTATAAAACAAATTAAAAATCTCACCAGCAAAAAATGGTTTGAATATTTTATTTTACTTATTATCTTAATTGGAGCATTCGCAGTAAGGTATTATAAAATCACAAATCAAGTTGCAGATTGGCATGCATGGCGCCAAGCTGACACAATTACTGTTAGCCAAAACTACGTTGATTTTGGAATTGATTTATTGAGTCCTCGCTATTATGATTTATCTCCCACTCAAACTGGAGTCTATAATCCTCAAGGTTTAAGGTTTGTTGAGTTTCCAATTTTTAATTTAGTAAATGTTCTAGTTTATAAAGCAATTCCCAAAATCTCACTCGAAGTTTGGGGCAGATTAATTTCTGTTTTTTGTGCAATTGGAACAACTTTTTTTCTTTATCTAATCGGAAAGAAATTTCTAAATAAATGGGGTGCATTAGCAACAGCTTTTTTCTATGCTTTTATTCCATATAATATTTATTTTACCCGTGTAATTCTCCCCGAACCAATGACAGTATTTTTTGCAATTTCCTCAATTTGGTTTTTTATTGTCTACATTGAAAAAGAAAACAAATTCCATCTTTTTCTGTCTGCAATCCTATTTTCTCTTGCAATGCTTTTGAAGCCTTTTATCATTTTTTATTTCCCAATTTATATTTATCTTTATATTAAAAAATTTGGAATAAAAGCATTCTGGACAAAGGTAGATATTTATATAGCTCTTGCAATCGTTTTGGTCCCAGTTTTTCTCTGGAGAATTTGGATGAACCTTCGCCCATATGGAATTCCAGCCTCAAATTGGCTTTTTAATGACGATGGAATTAGATTCAAAATGGCTTTTTGGAGATGGATTTTTGGAGAAAGACTAGGATATTTAATATTAGGAATTTGGGGGGTGCCTTTATTTATATTTGGACTTCTTAAAAAACAAAACTGGGGAGTTATATTATCTGCCTTTGGCATGTTTTTATATGTTTCAGTTGTTGCAACAGGCAATGTAAGACACGATTATTATCAAACATTAACAATTCCAGCGATTGCATTAATGCTAGCTAGTGGTGCAATTGCTTTGTGGCAATCTGAAGGTTTCAACAAATGGATCGCAAGGCCATTGTTAATATTTTGTATAGTTATGATGTTTGGAATGGGATGGTATCAAATAAAAGGAGATTACCAAATAAATCATTACGAAGTTATTGCAGCAGGCAAAGAAGTAGATAAAATTACTCCAAAAGACGCAATGGTAATTGCTCCGTATAATGGCGATACAACATTTTTGTACCAAACTCATCGCTTCGGTTGGCCGATTGTTGACCGTAGTTTTGATGAATTAATAAAACTCGGAGCCGATTATTTCGTATCAGTAAATTATGATAACGACACCAATAATTTACTAAAAAAATATAAAGCAATTGAGAAAAATAATACTTTTGTGATTATTGACCTCCACCAACCACTAGTATCTCCAGTTGCAATTAAAAAATAACTTGCTTTCTGATGTATAATTCAGTGTTTCAGTTTTCTATTTTCTTCTATGATATAATTCAGATATGACCAAAATGAGACAAAATGTTTTGAAATACGATGTCATTTTTGAAGAACAACCTGAAGGATTTACTGTAATTGTTCCAGTTTTGCCTGGCTGCATTTCTGAAGGGGATACTTTTGAAGAGGCAAAAAAAAATATAACCGAGGCAATTGAACTTTACTTGGAAGATTTGGAAGCTCATGGTGAGGAAATTCCTTCTGAAAGCTCTGTTTTTATTGGACAGGTGTCAGTTGAGAAGCCGTTTGCAACTGTATAAAATTATTTATGTCTTCTATCACTCCTAAAAAACTTTTGAAGTTTTTAGAAAATAAAGGTTTTTTTGTATCGCGCCAAAGAGGAAGTCACTTGATTTTGCACACGAATAAAGATATTACTAAACGCGTCACCTTGCCATACCATAATAAAGAATTAAAACCAGCAACATTGAATTCAATCTTAAAGCAAGCTGGAATTGCTAGAAAGGAATTGTTCAAGTGAAAATTCTAATGCTTGTTCCATTTTTACCCAACACAGAAACTTCTGGTGGCCAAACACGTTGGTACAACATAGTTAAGTTTCTTTCTGAAAAACACGAGATTACTCTTTTTTCGCTAATAAAAGACGAAAGCGAGAGAAGATTTATTCCAGAGTTAAATAAATACTGCAAAAAAGTAGAAGTTTTCGATAGATCCCATTCACCTTGGGCATTCCGCAATTTATTCTTAAGTATTTTTTCGCCTTTCCCTTTACTTTTAATCCGCAATTTTTCATTTAAAGAAAGAATGGCTGTAAAAAAAGAATTAGAAAATGGAGATTACGATTTAATTCATGCTGAAGCATTTTATGTTATGCCACATATCCCCAAAACAAGTATTCCTTCAATTCAAGTTGAACAAACAATTTGGCATAAAGTGTATGAGCATCACGTTAAAACAGAAGTAAGCCCAATCCTAAGACCTCTTTTTATGATCGACGTATTTAAACTTAAATTTTGGGAGATATATTTTTGGAAGAAGGCAACTAAGTTGCTTACCGTTTCACCAGACGACAAAGTCATTATGGAAAAGTTAATAAAAGGTGTAAAAGTTGATGTTATTCCAAACGGCGTTGATAGCGCTTTTTTTTCAACAAAGAAGGTTGCAAAAAAAAATCCTCCAAGAGTTATGTATGGAGTAACGAATTACGAATGGCTACAGAATAGAGAAGCAGCAGATTTTTTAATAAATGATGTATGGCCCGTTGTTCATGGGAAGATGAAAGAGGTAAAGCTTTGGATTGTTGGTCGATTAATCCCTCAGTCTATTGTAAATCTCACAAAAACCCGAAGCGATATAGAAATCACTGAATCAATCCCAGATCAACGCGACGCTTATTTAGGAGCAACTATCATGCTAGCCCCTATAAAAGGTTCAGGAGGAACCCGCCTTAAAATTTTAGAAGCAATGGCGGCAGGATTACCAGTTGTATCAACCAGAATCGGAGTTGCAGGGCTTAATTTAATAAATAACAAACACGCATTAATTAGCGATACAGTTCAAGGGCTTGCAGATGAAACAGTAAAACTCTTAAAAGACAAAAAATTAAGAGATAAAATAGGGAAGGCCGGACAAGAATTTGTCCGAAAAAATTTTGACTGGAAAGAAATTGTAAAATTACACGATCCAATTTACAAAGAAATAACACGATGAAACTCTCTATAATTATTTTAAATTTTAATACTAAAGATTTGACTTTAAATTGTTTACGTTCTTTGGAAAAAGTAAAAAAAGAAGTTCAATTTGAAACAATAGTTGTAGACAACGGATCAAGTGAACTTTTTGTCATTCCGACCAAAGTGGAGGAATCTCTTAAAATAAGATTAGTTAAAAATAAATCAAATTTAGGCTTTGCAGGTGGTAATAACTTAGCTCGAAAATATGTAAAAAGTGAATATGTTTTATTTCTAAATTCAGACACCGAAGTTCATAAAAACACCTTAAAAGAAACAGTCAAATATTTAGATGAACACATTAACGTAGGTGCACTTACTTGTAAAACAATTTTGCCAAGTGGAAAATTAGACAAAGACGCAAGACGAAGTTTCCCCACTCCATGGGTAGCATTCACACATTTTTCTGGATTAGATAAAGTGTTTCCAAATTCAAAAATATTTTCAAGATACTGGTATGGATATAATTCGTCCGACGAAATACAAACAATAGATGCTTTACAAGGAGCGTTTTTTTTAACAAGAAAGAAAGTATTAAATGAAGTAAATTGGTTTAGCGAAGATTATTTCCTTGACGGCGAAGATATTGATTTATCGTGGAAAATCATAAATAGCGGTTACAAAAATATTTATTATCCATTAGTTTCAATACTCCATGTTAAAAAAGCATCAAAGAAAAAAAGATCTTTAAAGTCTGCGATGGCAGGAATGAATTCCATGGAAATTTTTTTCAAGCTTCGCTTGTGGAAAAACTATCCTCTAGTTTTAAATTTTATGGTTTTGATTGCAATTTATTTAATGAAAGCAATTAGATTCACAAAAACCATTTTACCAATATGACAATAATCATTGACGCCAGGCTCTATGGATTAGAAAATGCAGGTCTTGGTCGCTATACAATTAATTTACTCGATCAATTACAAATAATTGATCGCAAGAACGCATACAAAATTTTGCTGAGAAAAAAATATTTTAATATTTTAGATTTCTCAAAAAACTTTGAAAAAATTTTATGTGACATTCCACATTATTCTTTTCAAGAGCAGTTCAAATTATCGAAGATAATTTGGAAACATAATCCAGACTTAACTCATTTTTTGCATTTTAATGTCCCTCTTAATTTCAATAGAAAATTTATCGTAACAATCCATGATATGACAATGCACTATCAAAAAGCCGACAGTTCAAACTTACTTCTGCCCATTTATTTTATAAAACACACTTTTTATAAAAAAGTGTTTAAACATGCAATTTTAAAATCACAAAAAATAATAGTTCCAAGTGAGTTTGTAAAAGATGAGATTCTAAAAAATTTCAAAGTCCCAAAAGAAAAAATATTAGTTACTTATGAAGGAATTTAATCCACCGTACTTTATTTATACAGGTAACGCTTATCCACATAAAAATTTGGAAAGAGCAATTAAAGCCATCATCAATTTAAAAGTTGTATTTTGTATTGTCTCATCAAGAAATATTTTTACAAAAAGGCTTGAAAAATTTATTGAAAAAAATAATGGACAAAGTTATATAAAACTTTTAGGTTTTGTAGACGACAAAGAATTAAATGAACTATATAAAAATTCAGTCGGTTTTATTTTTCCTTCTTTAATGGAGGGGTTTGGACTTCCAGGGCTAGAAAGCTTGAAAGCTGGAACAATTTTACTTGCATCAGATATTCCAGTTTTTAGAGAAATATACGGAAACCATGCAATTTATTTTAATCCAACAAATATTGTATCAATTGAAAACGCAATTAAAAAAACACTTTCCTTGACCAAAGTGGAAGGAAATAAAATGATAAAAGAGAATAAAAAATTTATAAAAAGATATTCATGGAAAAAGATGGCAGAGGAAACTCTAGAGGTATATGAAACTGCCTTATTGTGAAAATTGTTTTGTTCCAAAAAACAAAATAACTAAATACTTACTTAACGAAAGACATCTTGGAGGAAGAGGGAAAGCGATATTCTTCCTCAAAATGGGTTTTACAAAAGATTTTTTGAAGTTCTTAGAAAAGAATTAATCCACTTGGGAAATACTGGTGTAATATCTAGTCAAGAAGAAACCGGCTTTGGCATAAAATTTGCCGTGAGAGGTAAAATTTTTACTCCGACTGGGAGACATATGAGCATTACAACTATATGGATTATAAAAACTAGGACAACTAAACCAATTTTTGTTACGGCTTATCCTTTAAAAAACTTGAAAGAGGAGATATAATATAATTATGAACAAAATAAACGATTTAGATTTGGTAGCTTTAAAAAAAGATTTGGAAGACAAAAGTTTGGTTGCAGGAACTGTAGGCACTGTAGTGTATAGCTATAATAATCCGAAAGTATTTGAAGTAGAATTTATGAACGCCTCAGGAGGTACAATTAGTACTATGACTTTGAAATCTTCAGATATTCGTCCACTTAAACAAAACGACATGTTGTATGTAAGACCTTCTTAAAAGACGGAGATTTTGCTCTTGATATTTCTACTTTAGTCCAAGCAGACGAAAGGGCAATAGACGTAGTAATAATAGAGTATGCATACCTAACTTCACCTCAATTTGCAAAAATAAAAGAAAAGATTTTAAGTAAATTAGTTTCTTCAATGGAGAGAACCTTACTTATAATGTGATGCTACAATAGCATTAAATGAAAGTAGCAATTGTTTACGACAGGGTAAATAAATTTGGTGGAGCAGAACGAGTATTACTTACTCTTCACGAAATATTTCCAAATGCTCCACTTTTTACATCTCTTTACGACAAGAAAAATGCAAAGTGGGCAAAAGCTTTCCCAAAAGTCAAAACTTCTTTCTTAAACAAAGTAAAATTTTTTCAAAACAAACATGAATTTCTAGCGCCCTTAATGCCTTTAGCATTTTCTTTATTTAATTTTGATGAATACGATCTAGTAGTTTCCGTAACCAGTGAATTTGCAAAAAATATTCGTGTTAAAAATAAACACATTTGTTATTGCCTAACACCAACTAGATATCTTTGGAGTCATCAAGACGAATATTTTGGTAATAAAATATCACGAACTCTTTTTTCACTTCTAATTAATTATCTAAAAATAATCGATAAAAAAGCAGCTAAGAAACCAGGTGTAATAATTGCGATCTCTACTGTTGTTCAAAAAAGAATAAAAAAATATTACAATCGTGATTCAAAAATCATTTTTCCACCTGTTAATTCAAATTTTTCAAAAACGAACGACTGGCTGGTTTCTGAACCCCTCGAAGGAGTGAGTTTTAAAAATTTGAAAGTTAAAAACTATTTTTTGATAGTTAGCAGACTTGTTTCCTACAAAAAAGTTGATTTAGCAATCAAAGCATTTAACAATCTTAATTTACCCTTAGTTATTATAGGAACTGGCCGTGAAGAAAAAAAACTTAAAAAGATAGCAAACAAAAATATCCATTTTGCAGGTTTTATAGATGAAAAAAAACTTAAAGAGTTTTATAAAAATACAAAAGCTTTAATTTTCCCCCAAGAGGAAGATTTCGGGATTACAGCAGTCGAAGCTCAGAGATTTGGAGTTCCAGTAATTGCTTACAAAAAAGGTGGAGTACTCGATACCATTATTGATCATAAAACTGGTGTTTTTTTTACAAAACAATCTATGAGTAGTTTAAAAAAAGCAATAGAGGAATTTAACAATACAACAATTGATCCAAAAGATTGCATTAAAAACTCCAAAAAATTCTCAAAAGAAAAATTCAAAAAAGAGTTTTTGCATATTGTGAAAAATTTGTGATACCATTTTAGTTACAGTATGAAAATTGTAATTTTCTGTGGCGGGCCCGGCACAAGACTTTGGCCAATTAGTCGTGTTTCGTTTCCCAAACCTTTCGTTCCGCTTCTGAAAGGAAAATCCCTTTTTCAAATAACATACGAAAGATATCGCAAAGATTACAAACCAGAAGATATTTTTATATCAACCGAAACAAAATATTTAAAATTTGTACAAGAGCAAGAGCCAGAGGTTTCCAAAAAAAATGTAATACTAGAGCCTGAACGAAGAGATACACTTGCCGCATATGGACTAGTGACTATTATGATGAATAAATATTTCCCCGGAGAACCTGTATTGTTTTCCTGGGCAAAACACTTAATTAGACGAGAAAGAGTTTTTCTTGATGCAATTAAAGCTGCGGGTAAACATATTGAGGAAACAGGTGTTGGAGTTTCTATAGATTCAAAACCAGATTTCCCAAGCGTTAATAACGGCTGGGTTAAAAAAGGCGAAAGCTTGGGATCTTTAAGTGGTTCTGTATTTTATAAATTAGAAAAACAAGTAGAAAAACCTGAATTATCTGTTGCAAAAAGGCTTTTTCTTTCAGGCAGTTGGCTAATTCATACAGGATATAAAGTTTGGGATACAGCAAAATTGCTAGAGTTTTACAAAGAATTTCAACCCGACATATACAAAGGTTTATTAAAGATTGCTGATTCAAAGGGTACGAAACTTTGGGAAACCGAACTTTATAGGCAGTATCATAAATTTCCAGAGACCTCAATTGATTATGGAATTTTAGAAAAACTTCCACCCGGTTCATTTGTTACTCTTGAAGCTGACATGGGTTGGGAAGATGTAGGAATATCTTGGGAAACTTTTTATCGAGGTCTAGTTACTTCTTCTCTTAAAGACGATACAGTTGAAGAAGGAGGAGTAGATACAGAGTATTTAGAATCCACCAGAAATTTAGTAATCGGCCCCAAAGGCAAAATGATTGGTATAGTCGGAGTTTCCGATATTGCCATAATAGATACCCCAGACGGATTACTCATTTGTAAATTAACAGAAACCCAAAAAGTTAAAAAATTGTACGAACAAATTGAAAAGAAAAATCCTAAGTACGTAGACTAACTTGCATGTATTACTTTCTTAAAAGATTAATTGACATTTTTTTATCTGTAATTTTGCTTGTTATTTTTTCTCCAATCGTTTTAATTACAACAATTGCAATCAAACTCACTTCAATTGGTCCAATATTGGCTGATACTCCAAAAAGAGTCGGAAAGGACGGTAAACTTTTTTATCCTTATAAATTTAGATCAATGATAATGAATGCGCACAACCTTCTAAGAACAGACCCAAAATTCAAAGCTCTTTACGAAGAGTATCAGAAATCAAGTTATAAACTTTTTGATGACCCCAGAGTTACTCCTGTAGGCAAAGTAATCAGAAAACACTCTATTGACGAAATTCCCCAGTTGTTAAATGTCTTAAAAGGAGAAATGAGCATAGTTGGTCCAAGGCCATATTATCCTGACGAACTCGAAAAACAGCAAAGAATCTACCCGCAAACTAAAAAATTAGTAAAAGAAGTTGTTACCGTAAAACCTGGAATAACTGGATATTGGCAAGTCACCGGAAGAAGTGAAGTAAATTTTGACAAGAGAATTGAAATGGACGCTTGTTATGCAAGAAAGAAATCTATTCTTCATGACTTGGAAATTTTAATTAAAACTCCATGGGCAATGATTTCTGGAAAAGGTGCAGTATAGTGTAGTATTATAAATTATGGACAACGAAAATATTACTATTCCAGAAATAAAACTTGAAGAATCAAATATACAAAAAAGAAGATTTATAAATTTTAAGTTACCAAAGAAAAATTTATTAGGAATAATACTGGGGATTTTAATCTTGTTTTTAGTCTTAAGCTTAGCAATATTAATTCCAGGAATTAGCGTTTATAACAAAGCAAAAGTATTACAAACTGACACCAATAATATAAAATCAGCTTTTACAAAACAAAACATTAGTGATGTAGAAAAAGAAGTTGCTAAGTTCAAAACCGACCTAGTTTCATTTCAATCTTCATATAATATTCTTGGCTGGACAAGAATCATTCCAGTTTTAGGCAATTATTGGAGTGATGGAAATCATGCAATAAAAGGTGGTCTTGCAGGCCTTGATGCAGCACAAATCGGAATAGAAACTGCAAAGCCTTATGCAGATATAATTGGATTTACAGGTAATACTGGAAAAAAAGCAGCAAATGGAGAAGAAAACGCAAACGACAGAATTCAATTCCTTGTTTCAACCATTAAAGATATTTTGCCAAAAGTTGACGCAATAAGCGGAAAAGCTCAGACTGCAAAAGAAGAAATTGATCAAATTGACCCAAATAGATACCCAAAAACCATTGGAGGCAAAAAACTTCAGGAGAATCTAAAAATTTTAATAACTATAACCGACGAAGTAACAGATATGGTTGTAAACAGTAAACCACTCTTGGAAGCTGCTCCTTACATGATGGGAATCGATAGCCCTCGAACATATTTAGTTTTATTTCAAAACGATAAAGAATTAAGACCAACAGGAGGATTTATCACAGGCTATTCTGTAATGACAGTTGATAAAGGAAAAGTTTCAAGCGTGACTTCAAATGACATATATAATTTAGATAAAGCGTATTCACCTACAATTAAAGCTCCGGACCCAATAGTTAAATATATAAAAGGTCCTTATGTAATTTCAACTGGATTAAGACTACGTGATATGAATTTTAACCCTGATTTCAAAACTTCAATGCAAGCTTTTGTAACAGAATCCCAAAAAGCTGGCATCCCTCAAATTGATGGGGTCATAGCAGTCGACACTCAAGCTCTTGTTAATCTGCTTAATGTATTAGGAAACGTAGGAGTTCCAGGATATGGAAATTTTAATACAACAATAATTCCAGAATGCAATTGTCCTGAAGTAATTCACGAGCTAGAAAGTTTTGCTGACGTTGAAGGATCAATTGTTTGGGATCAAAACGATCCAACTAAAATTATCTTTGCTCCAGCAAATTATCTAAATCGTAAAGCAATAGTTGGTCCTCTAATGAATTCAGTTCTCAAAAACGCCTTAGGCCAACCAAAAAATAAATTACCAAAACTTTTTGAAGCAGCATGGAATTCTCTAACCGAAAAGCACGTCCTTTTTTACATGCTTGATAAAAATGCACAAACTGGCGTGGAATCATTTAATATTGCAGGGAGAGTTGAAGATGCCAAAAACAACGCAGATTATTTCTATGCAATTGATGCAAATCTTGGTGGAAGAAAGTCAAATCTTTATGTCACAAATGAAGGGGAACAAGACGTAAATATTTCCTCAGATGGAAGTGTTACAAAAACAGTAACTCTAACATACAAAAATTCACAAGGCTACGACGGTTGGCTTAATTCAGTTCTCCCGAGCTGGTTAAGAATTTATGTACCAAAAGGGTCTCAATTAATTTCCGTTGATGGCCTTGACGACAAACAAAGTCCATATGAAGAGTCGGGAAAAACAGTTTTTGCTGGTCTTTATACTCTTCGCCCTCAAGGAGTAAGCAAAATCACAATAAAATACAAATTGCCATTTAAAGTTAAAGGAGAATATAAATTATTCATTCAAAAACAGTCAGGATTAGACTCGATAATGGAAAACATAAAAGTAGGAAAACAAAGTCAAAACACGATGTTAAAAGCAGACCAAGAATTTAAGTTTAAGATATGAGCCGTGTTTCATAAAACCTATTCCTCAGAAGGCTTTGTAATAGCAAGGCGTAAATTTTCAGAAGCAGATAGGATAATAATTTTATTTACCAAAGATTTAGGAAAAATTTCTTTGATTGCAAAAGGAGTCAGGAAACTAACAAGCAGAAAGCGAGGCGGGCTTGAAGTTTTTAATCATATAAAATTTTCTGCTGTATCTACAAAAAGTTTAGATATTCTTACAGAAGTTCAGGTTGTTAATCCCCTCGATGAAATTAGAAGTGATTTAAAAAAAATTAGTCTTGCTTATTATTTTTGTGAAGTTATTGGCCGTATCACTCGTGACGAAGAAACACACAGAAAACTTTTCGAAATCTTAGGTGATTATTTTGAAAAATTAAAAACTTCCAAAAAATTAAAAACATTAAGATTAGATTTTATTCACGAAGTTTTAGTAAATATTGGATTTTGGCCAAATGATAGAAAAATGCAAAATCCAGATTTAATTCTCGAAAATATAATTGAACGAAAAATGAATAGTTTTAGAGTTGGCAAAAAAATGCTCCAGTCGAATTAATCTCTGACAAATTCTTATCTGGTGAATAAAAAGTTGAAGCAGCACCGCCATCAAGGTTAATAATATCAGCAAAAATTATTCCAGACTTCTCTTCAAATTTTTTTAAAGCAACTGGAAGATCACCAAGCAAAGGTCCTAAATATTCAGAATTTGTTTTGTAAATCACCAAAAAAAATAATTTATTCTCTCCAGTCACTCCAGCAATAACTCTTCTTGCTTCACTATCATTTTGAATTTTCAAATTAACGTAACCAGCGTTTTCTTTTACTATTGGCCCAGTTTGAAGGGCTATACGAAGAGTATCTTTAGGTGCTTCTCTGGTAATCCTTGGTGTAGCAATATCGTTTATAGACAAAATTCCATCAAGGAGTAAATTTTCTTGCCAATTACTCAAAGTTTGCTTATCAGTTACAAAAAGACCTATTGGTTTACTCTCTTTTGAATAAAAACCAGCATTAGATAAAAATCTACATTTATTATTTTGGATAACCTCTTTAGAGAAATTTTTTTCATCAAAATTTGGTATTAGTTTCAAACTATCAGTGTTAGTTTGAAACCAAGAAAAAGTAAAATCTCCAATTTGTATAGAATTTTGAGTTATTGAAGTTGGCGAAACTTCTTGTGCTGCTGATTTTTGCGCGGTAGTATTCTTGTTTTTGTAAACCAAAGACAAAAATATCATCATTGGTATTGCCAAGATTAGACAAAAAAGAATTATTTTTTTCATTTATATGTTATATTCTAGTTCATGAAAGCTTGGAAGGCAAAAAATATTAAATTATTCAATGCAGATTTTTTAGAATTAAAAATGCCAGACAGTTTTGTAGATTTAATAATCACTTCACCTCCTTACAATATTGGAATAGATTACGGCATTTATAACGATAATAAAACTTACAAAGAATATTTAGAATTCTCCAAAAAATGGCTTACAAAATGTTTTAGTATTTTACAAGATGGCGGCAGGATTTGTATTAATATTCCAATTGATACAAGAGATCGTAGTTTATCAGCTGATCTAACAATTCTAGCTAAAAAAACCGGTTTTAAATACAAAGGAACAATAATCTGGAACAAACAAAATGTTAAAAACAAATACACTTTTGTGTTTTCTAAAAATATTGAACTAATTTTAATTTTCTACAAAAAAGAATGGAAGGGAGTTAAAAAAGAATTTAAAGAATGGGTAAATAACATCTGGACTTTTGCCGGAGAAAATCCAAAAAGAGTAAATCATCCAGCACCTTTTCCAGTTGAAATTCCAAGAAGACTAATTAAGATGTTTAGCAATATGGATGATGTAATTTTAGATCCATTCCTCGGTAGCGGCACAACTTTAGTTGCCTGTGAATTACTTGGCAGAAAAGGGGTTGGGGTTGAGATTGATAAGAAATATTTTGAAATAGTCAAGAATAGATTAATAAATAAAAAATGGTAGTATTATACATATGAAAAATTCAATAAAGTGTCCGCATTGTGGTAAAGACTTTGAACTTACTGAGGCTTTTACACATCAAGTAGAAGAGCAACTCTTAGCCACTTTAACTTCAAAACATCAGGCAGAATTAGAAAATGCAAAGCGATTAGCTGAAGAGGAATCTTCAAAGCGCGCTTCAACTCTCACTAAACAAATTGAAGAACTTCTGGATGAGAAACGAACTCTTAAAGCAAAAGCCCAGGAAATGGAAATTGAAGTAAAGAAAAAGATAATGCAAGCCGAAGAGAAAATAAAAGAAGAAACAAGAATTAAAATTCAAGAAGAATTTCATTTACAAGATATTCAAAAAGACAAGAAGCTTCAAGATGCATTAAGGCAAGTCGAAGACTTAAAATCTAAAATGCAACAAGGTTCCCAGCAAACACAAGGTGAAAGCCTTGAATTAGAACTTGAACAAAAACTAAAAGCAGAGTTTCCAGTCGATATCATTTCTGAAGTTAAAAAAGGAGTAAGAGGAGCTGATTTAATACAGCAAGTTGTTGATAAGCTTGGAAGAATTACAGGAACAATTCTTTGGGAAAGTAAAAATGCAAAATGGACTGATGGATGGATTTCAAAGTTAAAAGAAGATGGAAGACAAGCAAAAGCAGACATATTAGTAATTGCTAGCGTGAATTTACCAGCAGATAAAAAGTCCTATAAAGACGGTGTTTGGATAACAAGCATAAATAATTTTCTTGATTTAGCTTGGGCACTCCGATTTAGTTTAATTAGTACTTATCATGAACGGGTTAGCAATGAAGGAAAAGATGAAAAAATGAAAGTCTTGTATCAATATTTAACTGGAACAGAATTCAAAAACAGAGTGGAAGGGATTATTGAATCCTTTTCTAATTTGCAAAATGAGCTTGAAAAAGAAAAAAGATATTTCAATGTTAAGTGGGCAAGGCAAGAAAAAGAAATAAGAAAAGTAATCGACCACACACATGGAATGTACGGAGACTTGCAAGGAGTTATTGGAAAATCACTTCCCGAGATTGAAACTCTAAAGCTGGAGGATTAATATTAAGAAGATAAATTGAAAAAAATAATTTTTATTCTCCTAAGTTCTCTTATTTTAATTATGGCTTTTTTGTATTGGAAAAATATTAAGGGAGCTCTCCCAGCGCTAGAGATCTTACAATGGCCCCAAACGGAGATATTTTAATAAGCCAAACTTCGGAAGGGAAAGTGGCCGCAATTGTAAATGGCCAAAACAAAATAGTAATCTCTGGATTAGATAGACCTCATGGTCTAACTTTTAACAAAGACAAACTGTTTGTTGCAGAAACAGACAAAGTTTCAGTTTTTGATTATGACAATACAACTAATACTGCCTCAAACAAGAAAAAGATCATAGATTTACCAGGAAATGGTTTTCATTTCACACGTTCTATTTTAATTAGAAATAGTCGTATTTACGTCGCAATAGGATCAGATTGTAATGTTTGCATCGAAAGCGACTCAAGGCGAGCCACAATCTGGAGCGCAAATTTAGACGGAAGCGACTTTAAGTCATACGCGACAGGTTTAAGAAATTCAGTTTTTATGACCCTTAATAGAAGCACAAATGAAATCTGGGCAACAGATATGGGAAGAGATAATTTAGGAGACAATCTTCCTCCTGATGAAATTAATATTGTAAAAGAAGGCCATTTTTATGGCTGGCCTTATTGCTATTCAAATAAAGTTCATGATAATAGCTTTGACAAAAACAATAACTTTGATTGCAATCAAAGCATTAAACCTGAAATAGAAATACCAGCCCATTCAGCACCGTTAGGACTCACATTTTATGGTAATGATCTTTTAGGTTGGTTATCAGGAAACCAAGCACTAGGTAGGCCAGTAGACATATTAACAAGAGGTGATAATATTTATGTCTCAGACGACAAAGCAGGAATAATATATCTAATCAAACCACTGCTAGTCTTCAAAAAGCTAGAAAAGATTATGAGTTTTACATCAAAATAACTGCTGACATAGAAAAAGAAATTGTTGCAATTGGCGGCGAATATAACATACAAACAAAAACTTTTGAAACAAACGCAATTATTAATTTAAGACCTGGAATAAACGATAGCATGGAAATAGTTGATCCAGAAATTAGAAAGAAGTATATTGATTTAGTATGTACAAACCTACAAAACTTGATGCAGCAACTGACTTAAGAAGATCAATTTATGCAAGTTTTTCTAAAAAGAAATTTGACGATCCAAATTTTAAAACATTCTTTAATCATGCTTTAGAAATTTTAAAAAAGATAAAAGTTGACAAAACTGTTCTTCAAAGAATTCAAAAGTCTCAAGACAAAAATTTAGAAGACGAGAAACGTCGCGAGGATTTATTAACCGCGTCAATTTTATTACAAAATTAATATGCCAGACAAATACAAAGCAGTTTGGGTAAGCCATTCTTCAATTGCAGATTTCTTAAAATGTCCTCGATTATATTTTTTAAGAAATGTTTATAAAGACCCAAAAACAGGGCATAAAATTACTATTATGTCGCCTCCTTTAGCTTTGGGCCAATCAATACATGAAGTGATAGAAAAGTTGTCAACCATTCCCTTGGAAATCCGGCTCCAAGCAAATATTTTAGAAAATTTCGACGAATCATGGAAAAAAGTTTCAGGAAAATTAGGTGGCTTTAAAACGACTTCCGAAGAAGGTCAGTACAAAGAAAGAGGTAGGCAGATGCTTAAAAAAATTATAGATAACCCCGGATCACTAGGGCATAAAGCAATAAAACTTAAAAGCGACACTGGCCTGCCTTATTATTGGCTTTCAGAAGACGATAATATAATTTTATGTGGAAAAGTCGATTGGATTGAATATTTAGATAATAACAATAGTGTACATATCATAGATTTCAAAACTGGAAAAAATGAAGAAGATGAAGAATCACTGCAACTTCCAATTTATTATCTCTTAGCCAAAAACTTACAAAAAAGAAACGTAGAAAAAATTAGTTATTGGTATCTTGATGGAAAAAGCAGAATCATTGAAAAAAATTTACCAAAAGAAAAAGAAGCTTTCGATAAAGTGTATGAAGTTGCAAAAAGAATAAAAACAGGAAGATTGATTGACCATTTAAAATGCCCAAAGGGAGATGCCGGGTGTTTTGCCTGCCGTGATTTAGAAAAAGTTTTTAGGGGAGAAGGAGAAAAAGTTGGAGAAAGCGAATACCGACAAGATATTTACATATTATGATCACAAGTTAGAATTAATATAATTTTTAATTCCTGAGAAATTAAAGTTTCCTGATTTTGGAGTCAAAATAAATTCTCCATCACTAGCAAATCCCTGATTCAAGACATTGTCAGTCGTTAATTGAATTTGATTAATTTTGTATAAATTCGGATCAGTACTTGCCTGCGCAGGCAAGAAAACCTGACCCAAACTTTTGATCGTTCCCAAATCCAAATCAGTTCTCACCATTCCAAATAAAGTATTAACTGTTTCATCAATTTTGTTTAAAGATTTCAAAGTTATCAATTTATTTCCAATCGCTGTTAACACTGCAAATTGACGAAGTGACCTTCCAAAGTCAGAATCCCCATGACGTGAACGAACAAATTTCAAAGCTAGAGTCCCGTCTAAATTTGCAGTAGTCCCTCCATCATAGTGTAAATGCTCGTATCGGCAGGCAAATTGCCTTTCCAATTCAAATCCTTGATATTTATTTTTTAATTCAAAAATTTGAGGATCAGTTAATCCACAAACATTATTTTCTTGTCCAATTATCGGATAAAATGGATCATCGAAGCTTACTGGAACTTGAACTGTAATTCCGCCAATATCGTTGATTATTTTTGTAAATCCGCCAAAATCTACTGAGACATAATAATTAACCGGGAGCCCTGTTATATTTGTTACAAATGGCATTGTGTTTTGAAATCCAGTTACACCAACAGCGTTTATTTTAGTGTTTCCGGGAACCCACAAATCGCGGGGAACAGAAATTAAAGTTGCTTTATGAATATTTGTATCAACATGGATAACAATAATGCTATCTGTCAACAAAGTTCCCTCATGATTGCCACCGCCGTAGCCCAAAAGTAAAACATTGTATACTCCCTTTTGAGGATTATTATTGTTTATCGGTGCAGCTGTCGCTCTGGCAAAATTTGCGGAGAGATTATTCGTGTCCTGCAATGATTTTTTAGAAATAGAATTATAAACAGAAAGACCAATAAACGAAACAAGAAATCCTGAGACAAAAACAGAAATCAAAATAACACCAACAAGCCATTTTTTGTTTAACACGTTGATATTAATTATACAGCTTCTAAATACCCAAAATCTCAGCTATAATAAGACAAATGGTTAAGTTAGAAGAAATAGTAGCCCTTTGCAAACGTCGTGGATTTATTTTCCAGGGATCAGAAATTTATGGCGGGCTAGGAGGAACTTGGGATTACGGACCAACTGGATCACTTCTTAAGAAAAACCTTAAAGATCTTTGGTGGAAAGAAATGGTACAGCTGCGTGATGATGTAGTTGGAGTGGACGCTGCAATTATGATGAACCCAAGAGCTTGGGAGGCTTCGGGGCATGTCGAAGCTTTCACAGATCCGCTGATCGAGTGCAAAATTTGCCATCAAAGATTTAGAGCGGATAAAGAAGAGGAGATCAAAGCTCACCAAAAAACACATAAAGGAAAAGATGTTGAGTGGACACAACCTCTGAAATTTAATCTTTTAGTTAAAGCATTTTTAGGAATAATTGAAGGAAAAGAATCTCAAATTTATCTTCGTGGAGAAATTACAAACGGAGTTCATGTGAATTTCAAAAACGTAGTAGATTCAACTCGTATAAAAATTCCATTTGGTATAGCTCAAATTGGAAAAGCCTTTAGAAATGAAATTACTCCAGGAAACTTTACATTCCGTTCTCGTGAGTTTGAGCAAATGGAAGTGCAATTTTATATAAAGCCAGAAGAATCCGAAGGCAAAAAATGGTTTCTCTATTGGAAGAAAAATAGAATGGATTGGTATTTAAGTTTGGGGATGAAAAAAGAGAATTTAAGATTCCGTGATCATGAAGATAACGAGCGTGCTCATTACGCAAGAGCTGCAGTAGACATCGAGTACCATGCTCCATGGGGATGGAGTGAATTCATGGGAATTCACCACAGAGGAGATTGGGACTTGAGTCGCCACAGTGAATATTCCAGACAAGATTTAAGTTATCGCGATCAAACAAGCGGAGAAACATTTATTCCTTGGGATATTGAAACTTCAGCCGGAGTCGATAGATCAATTTTATTTTTACTAATTGATTCGTATACCCAGGCTAAAGATAGATTATTTTTAAAGCTTGATCCAAGACTTGCGCCATATAAAGTAGCCATTTTCCCTCTTCTTGGAAACAAAAAAAATTTGATTAAAAAAGCAAAAGAGATTTACGAAAGCTTAAAACCAAAATTCATGACCGCATGGGATGACCGCGGAAATATCGGAAAGCGTTATGCGGCACAGGATGAAATTGGTACTCCATATTGCATAACTGTTGACTTCCAAAGTCTGGAAAATGAAACTGTAACAATTCGCAACCGCGACACAGCAAAACAAGAAAGGATAAAAGTTGACAAACTTATAGAATTTCTTCAAAATGAATTAGGAGTATGAAAAAATATTTCCCTTTTATTCTAGTAATTATAATAGCAGTCTTAGTAGTTGGCGGAGTTTTTATCGTTCGCAAAATAAACCAGCCAGTTTCAGATAACATTCAACAAGAAGACCAATCTATTCCAGATCTTCCAGAAGACCAAAGGCCAATTCTAGCTTTAGTCCCCACTTCCGATGGGCATTATCTTGGCCTAAAAATCGAAGAAATAAACAAAGTTAAAGACATAAGCTCTATGGATTACGAGCTTACATGGAAAGCAAATAATGCAGGTAATCTCACAACCCAAGGAACTTCTGGAACTGTAAAAATTAGCGGTCAATCATCTTACAACAAAGATTTGCTCTTAGGCTCTGAATCCTCTGGAAAATTTAGATATGATCAAGGAGTAGAAAACGGAACAGTAACTCTTCGCTTCAGAAATTCAAGTGGAAAACTCCTTGGAAAAATAAACACAGATTTCCATTTACAAACAAATACTCTTAATTTGAGCTCTGTTGATGGAAGTTTTAAATACACTTTAAGTAAATCCGTATCAGGAGTTTGGTTTATAACAATGAAAAGTTTTGGTAAACCAAACTCAACAAGCGTTGTTACTTATTCAAACGGATGGGCAATTTTTGCTTCAGATGGCAAACCTCACGAAGGAAAATAAATTATGCCTAATATAGAACACTACCGTATTTTAGGCACAAAAGTAAACGAGTTAGGAGGAACAAAGATATACGAAGAAGTAAAATTAGATGACTTGCTTTATATAGGAGCAAAAGCTGGTAGTGCAAGAGGAAATCCGCCAAAATTATGGATTGACATTATTTCTAAATTAAATCACAAGGAGAGAAGGACTGTTACAAGTACAATGGCAAAGGCAAACAGAATTATTGCAATAATAAAAAGAACCGATCCTACAATTCGAGACATAAGAAGGATTAAAACAGAAAAACTTGACGAAAACATTGAATGGTCCAGGCGATGGGACTATATAAGCCCTGAAGGGATTCAATTGTTAGAATGGTGTTTTAATCCGCTTGACATAGATTGATCTTCAAAATACTCTTTTGTTCGGTGAATATTCCCCTTGACACGTCGTGAAAATAATATCACAATGGACGAAAGTGGTGAAAGGTAGTGATCTGCCCAAAGATCAAGTATGTTAATAGGATCATATTTAGGAAATTTGGGCGACAAACGCCGTACCGCTATACCAAAAAAGTTTTTGATTGAGCTTGGAAAAACACCAATCATAGCTAAATGGTATGAGGGGTGTTTAATTTTAGTAGAAAGTAAATTTTGGGAAAGTGTTTTGGGTAAATTAACACAGGGTTCAATTGGACTTAAATTAGGGGCTCGGGAGATTGAAAGATTTATTCTGGGAAGTGCGTTTGAGACAGATCCAGATGACCAAGGAAGGATAATAATTCCTGAGATTTTGGCAAATTACGCAAATCTAAATAAAGATTTAGTATTTGTAGGTTTAATAAATAGAATTGAAATTTGGAATAGAGAAATTTGGGACAAGAAAGCAAATGAATTAGCAAAAATAACAAAAGAATATATAGAGGAGATGGGCAAATGAACAAAATACACGAGCCAGTACTTTTGGAAGAGATCTTAAGACACATGCACATTAAAAATCAAGGGAACTATATAGACGCAACAGAAGGTGCGGGTGGCTATACAAAAGCAATTTTAGAAAAAGGTGGAAACATTTTAGGAATAGATGCAGATGAATCAATGTTAAAGATTGCAAAAGAAAATCTTAGGGACGTTTCAGGGAAAGCTCATCTAGTTCACGGAAATTTTAAAGACATAACTAAAATTGCAAAAGAAAATGGACTCGAAAAAGTTGATGGGATTGTATTTGATTTAGGAGTAAGTAATGTTCATTTCTCAGATAGGCAAAGAGGTTTTTCGTTTAGGAATCCTGAGGCAAACCTAGATATGAGGCTTAATCCAAACTCTCAAACAGTTAAAGCATCAGATCTTTTAAACGTATTGCGAATAGACCAGCTTAAAGAAATGTTTGAAAGTAATCTAGCCCGAAAAATAGTCGAATTTAGAAAAACCAAAAAATTTGAAAAAGTCGGAGATTTAACCTCACTTTTCCCAAAAAAAGTGCCAGGAAAATTACATCCAGCTACAAAAGCCTTTATGTCTTTAAGAATTGCAGTCAATAGCGAACTTGATAATTTAAGGCAAGCTTTACCGCAAGGCTATGAATTACTAAAAACCGGTGGCAAGCTTGTAGTAGTTAGTTTTCATTCTCTTGAAGATGGAATTGTAAAAAATTTCATGCGGAACACACAAGCTTCGCTTATTAAATCAAAAGACAAAAAAACTAAACCAATCAAACCAAGAGATGAGGAAATAAAAAGAAATCCAAAGTCAAGAAGTGCGGTTATGAGAGTTTTAGAAAAAATATGAAGTTACAAAAAATAATTATACCAATTTTAGCAATACTTTTAGTTGTAACAATAGTAACTGCAATTAAAGCTTCAAGTGAAGGAAATACACTAGTGTTTTTGGAAAATAAAGCCGCAGACCTCGAAGTACAAAACAGAGAATTAAAAGACAAAATTGTTTCTTCAAGTTCATTAACAAAAATTGGAGAAAATGCAACCTCTCTTGGTATGAGCCAACCTGAGAAGTTTATATATATGACGCGTGAGGGATTGGCTTTGAGATGAAAATCAGACTTCGCATTTTTGAAATACTTTTTGCATTATCAATCGTTGGTCTTATTGCAAGACTTTTCTTTTGGCAAGTAATAAAAGCCAGCGAACTTGCTAAACTTGGTCAACTTCAATATTCAAGGCAGGAAAATTTAATATCAAGCCGTGGAAGTATTTTTGCAGCAGACGGAAGCTATTTAGTAGCAGATGAAAATGATTGGACCATTTTTGCAACAAAGGTAGATTTAAAAGAAAGTCCAAGGACAGTTGCAAATAAATTAGCGCCCTTGCTCTCAAAAAAAGCCGAAAACATTGAAGCACTCTTAAACAAAGACGGAGTTTGGTTACCAATTGAATATAGAGTCAAAAATGATATCAAAAAAAATATAGAAAGTTTGAAGCTCGCAGGAGTAGGTTTTGAAGAAGAGCCAGGAAGATATTATCCAGAAGGGTCTTCGTCAGCTCATATGCTTGGTTTTGTAGGTAAAGATAGCCAAGGGAAAAATATTGGTTACTTTGGACTTGAAGGATATTATGATTTAACCCTCGCCGGAAAACCCGGATTAATTAACCGCGAATCGGGAGCTGATGGAATACCAATTTTATTTGGAAACTCAAAAGAAGTTAATGCAACAGGTGGCGTAGATCTTGTCACAAATATTGATAAAAGAGTCCAGCTTACAGTTGAAAAAGAACTCAAAAATGCAATGACTACCTATGAAGCCAAAAGCGGAACTGTAATCATGATGAATCCAAAAACAGGCGCTATTATAGCCATGGCTTCTTTGCCGTCTTTTGCCCCAGCCACATATTGGAAATATACTAATGACGAATTCAAGAATCCCGCAATTACAGATACTTTCGAACCAGGTTCTATCTTTAAACCAATTGTCATGGCAGCAGCTCTTGACGCAAAAGTTGTAGATGAAAATACAAAATGTGACATCTGTGATGCTCCAGTTAAGGTAGATAAATATGAAATTGACACCTGGAATCACGAGCACCACCCCGATTCTTCGATGGCAAATATAATAATAAATTCAGACAATATTGGAATGGTATTTGTTGGCAATAAATTAGGTAGTAGTAAACTTTATGATTATCTATACAAATTCGGATTTGGCAAAAAAACAGGAATTGATTTACAAGGCGAAGTAAACATTCCTCTTCGAGAAAAAGAGAAATGGAGCATTATCGATCTAGCAACAACAACATTTGGCCAAGGAATCGCAGTGACTCCGATTCAAATTCTTCAAGGGATTTCAGTAATTGCAAATAAAGGAAACATGGTAAAGCCAATAGTTGTCAAAGAAATAAAAAATGGAGACTGGACAAGTGAAATAAAGCCTCAAGCAGAAGGAAAGGTAATTTCTGATATTGCTGCAAAAGAAATTAAAGACATGATGGTCGCTACAGTAAAAGAAGGGGAAGCAAAATGGGCTGCTCCAGCTGGATTTAAAATCGCAGGAAAAACAGGTACAGCACAAATTCCAATTGCAGGCCATTATGATCCAACAAAAACAATTGCAAGCTTTGTAGGTTTCGCCCCAGCCGATGATCCAAAGTTTGTAATGTTGGTTACTCTATATGAACCACAAAGCTCAATTTACGGAGCAGAAACAGCCGCCCCATTATGGTTCAATATTGCAAAAGACCTATTTCCATATTTTGGAATACAACCAGAAAATTGACTTGGTTTGATATAATTTAATCTCATGAATAAAATAGAAGCAGCAATTTTTGATGTCGGGCAAGTTCTTCATGCTTACGATCCTAAACCTATTCACCAAGATATAAAGGAGACTTTAATAATTTCTGATGAGGAATTTAAAAAAAACTGGAATCGACTTACTGTTAAACTTGAATTAGGAACTATTTCTGAAGAGGAATATTGGAGTCAATTTAAAATAGCTACAAACAGCACAGCCGAACTTCCATTCGAATCGTTACTTATTAGAAAATATGGAGTTGGTTTTAGAATTTTTGATGATGTTATTGATATTGCAAAATCCTTGAAAGAAAAAGGAATAAAAATAGCCATACTTTCCAATAGTATAGAACCACATTATTTGTTTAATAGAAAAGCAGGAATATATGATGAGTTCCAGGTACAAATATTTTCTCACCAGGTTGGTTTCAGGAAACCAAATATTGAAATTTATCAATTGACTTTGGATAGGCTACAGATATCTGCTAACCAAGGTTTATTTATTGACGATCGAGATGAGAATGTCGAAGCTGCTAAAAATTTAGGAATTTATGGTCATGTTTTTGTTAACGCAATTACCTTAAGAAAAGATTTAGAAGAAAGATTTGGAATATTAACTTAACCTTATGATTGAATCTAAATACTGTGTCGATTTCCATGTCCATCATTCAGATGAAACTGCATTAACCATCATCGAAACAGCTAAAACAAAAAATATCAAAGGGTTAGCATTGATAGGGAAATTAGAATTTTCTAGTTACATTAGAAAATATATTAACGAAGGAGAAAAAATGGGAATAGTTGTCATCCCTGGAGTTGAATCGCCAGCCATTAGTAGAAACAACGATATATTTGATCTTATATCAATCGGGTCTAATCCCGAAGCTCCGTCTGTTAGTAACATTTGGTTAGATAATAATAGAACAAAAATGAATATTGAATTAGCTCAAGATGAAAAATTGTTTTTTGAATCAGTTGGATTCAAATTTGAAGGGTTGATAGATAAAGACCTATTTTTATTTAATAGCATTATGCAAGGCTTCATAAGTACCCCTGGCTTTCGATTATGTGAACTAATTACAAGAAATCCTATAAATGAAAGAAAGCTCTTAGGTTATAAATTAAAAGAGTTTGAGTTATGGAATAAAACAGTGGAAAAATATTCACGCAAGCCTCTTTTCGACAATAAACAGATGTTGGAAGCAAAGTTTTTATATAATTATCTTTTTATTGAAAACAAACCAAGCTTTATTCTTGGACCAAGAACTTCTCAAAAAACTTTTGATTTAGTCCATGAAGCAGGTGGAGTTGTACTTTATTCTCCTGAAGGAAATTTTAATTTGGATTCATGGAAGCATCTAATCAAAGAAGGTGTTAATGGTATTATGGCGTGGCATGGTGGAAAACTTGGTCTTAAATCCAATGGAAATACAGACATACCAATTGATATTATTTTAGATGCTAGGAAAAAAGGTTTGCTTGTTTTGGGCGGAAGTGATTATACTCATTGGAAAAATGATTGGCAAATGGGAATTGGGAGAGAGGTATGTTTATAAGTACAAGAAGACTTGATGATTTATTAAAGTATATTAAAAGCAAAAATAACGGTTTACTTCCTTGGGAAGAAACTAGATTTTGATTCATTGTGATACAATAAAAATCACCAGTTGAATTATGAATATAAAAGTTAAAGGGGGACAAATTTTATCTGGCGAAATAATTCCATCCGGAAGTAAAAATTCTTCAGTATGCCTTATACCAGCTACAATTTTATTCAATAAACCAGTTACACTCCAAAACATTCCAGACATTAGCGACGTAGACAGACTAGTAAAAATAATGACAAAACTTGGAAGCAAGATAAATTGGAATAAAGATACAAATATAATGGTCTTAGACAATAGCAAGTTAAGATTCGAGAACTTAGACAGAGAAGATTTAGGGAACATGAAGGGAACCTCACTTCTTTGGGGTCCAATGTTGGCCCGTTTCAAGAAAGTTAGCTTCACAGAACTTCCAGGTGGTTGCACATTAGGAGTCAGACCTCTTGATGCCCATTATGAATCTTTTAGGAAATTAAATGTTGAAGTACAAGACGACCCAAAAAGTGCATACATGGACGCTACGGAGGCCAAAGCAAACCAAGTATGGCTTACTGAAATGAGTCCCACAGCAACAGAAAACGTCATAATGCTAGCAACAAGTTTATCTGGAACCACGAAAATAATTGGTGCTGCTTCAGAACCACAGGTCCAGGATCTTTGTAATTTTCTATCAAATTGTGGGGTAAAAATATCAGGGATAGGTTCAAGTGTCGTAGAAATAACAGGCAAAAAACACTTAAAACCAGTTACACATAAACTCCTGAGCGATCATTACGAAATTGCCACTTTTATGGCTCTTGCTGCAGCTACAGGTGGTGAAATAAAAATCAAGAACGCAATCCCAGAACATTTTACTTATATTAACTTCATCTTTAAAAAGTTTGGAGTGAATATTAGATATGTTGGTAATACTGCAATTATAGATAGAGGCCAAAAAATAGAAATAAGCTCTGATGTTTTAACTATTAAAGCACAACCTTGGCCAGGTCTTCCTGTTGATTTACTTCCAATATTTATCCCCTTAGCTCTTGCAAACGGTGAACACCAAGTTCTTTTCCATAATTGGATGTATGAATCCGGTCTTTTTTGGACATCAGAACTAACCAAGCTTGGTGCAAATGTTTTAATGGCCGATCCACATCGTGTGATTGTAACGGGTGGTAAAAAGCTAAAAGGTGCAAAACTCGAAGCACCTTATATAATTCGTGCAGTAGTTGCAATGGTAATGGCTGCTATGATTGCAAATGGTGAATCGGAAATATTAAATGCTGATGCTCTGTATAGAGGACATCCATATTTTGCTGAAAATCTTAAAAAGCTAGGAGCCCAAATCGAAATGTTTGACTCATAGTTGTATAATAAACCATGTCAAGATCAGAGTTCAAAGATGCATCTTCTGAAAAAGATTTAATTGCAAATGAATTCATGGATTCTGTTAAATCTGGAAGAGTAGAAATTATTGCGAACGATCAATTTTTTGTTCCGAGACTCCAAACTAGTTCTCTGGATGAAAGAACCATCATCTTTACTCAGAGAAGATTTAACGGTGATTGGGAAAACTATAAACAATCAAACACTATTTGGAATTTGATGGTAGACACCGTAATACACCTAAGAAAATTGTCTGGCCCTTCAATGTACAAAATCGCAGAACTAAAAGTTAATGAATAATAAAAAGAGTATTCATTTCATTGGTATTGGTGGCAGCGGAATGTCTGGAGTTGCCATTATTGCTAAATCTCAAGGCTATGAAATATCTGGCTGTGATCTAAACATAAATACTCCATATATCGACGAACTCAAAAATTCAGGTGTCAAAATTTTTCAAAATCAAGATGAAAAACATATTAATAACATTGACATAATAGCCGCTACGCCCGCAGTTTTTTTTCAAAATGAAAATCATCCTGAAATTATTCTTGCAAAAAAAGAAAAAAAACTGATTACTTGGCAAAAATTTTTAGGAAAGTATTTACAAAAAAACAAAGAAGTTATTTGTATAGCAGGTACTCACGGAAAATCAACAACTACTGCAATGTTAGCACTACTTTTTGAAAGAGAAAAATTGGATCCAAGCGTCATGATCGGAGCAAACATAAAAGAGTGGAATGCAAACTTTAGAATCGGAAAAAGCAAAATATTTATTACCGAAGCAGATGAATTTTTTGACAATTTTTTAAATTATAAACCTAGTGTAATTATTTTAAACAATATTGAATATGACCATCCTGATTATTTCAAAGACAGAAAGCAACTATTTAAAAGCTTTAATAAATTTATAGAAAATCTACAAGGAAAGAAAATTTTGATATACAACGATGACGATCCAGGAATTAAAAAACTATTTAGAATAATTGGGAAAAATAAACTAAAAAAGCTCAATTTATACCCTTATTCAACTAAAAATGCAAAAATAAAATTAGGAAAAACCGAAACGCATTTTGAATTTCAGGACACAAATTATAAACTAAAAGTTCCTGGAAAATATAATGTAAGTAATGCTCTTGGAGTTATTGTATTGGGAAAATTATTCAATATACCAACCAAAAGAATTAGAGAAAGTTTATATAAATTTAATAGTATCGGAAGAAGATTGGAATTAATTAGTAATAAAGATGGGGTAAAGATATATGATGATTACGCACATCATCCTACTGCTATAAGTAAAACTTTATCTGCATTAAGACAAAAATATCCAAAAGAAAAGATATTAGCCATTATCGAGCCTCATACTTTTTCAAGAACCAAAGCATTACTTCCGTTATACGAGAATGCCTTTACAGGTGCTGATGAGGTGATAATCGCTCCAATCTTTAGAAGCAGAGATACTGAAAATTTTGGAGTGAGTGGCAAATCGATTGTGGAAATTTCAAAACATCATGATATTAGTTACATTGGCAACTTTAGTGAAATCACTACATTAGTAAAAAAAACTACAAAGCCTGGTGATGTAATAATTGTAATGGGTGCAGGTGATAGTTATAAATTAGCATATGAAATTACAGAAAAAAGTAAGACTATCTAAATATACAACCTTTAAGATCGGTGGGATTGCAAAATATTTTGTTAATGTAAAAACAAAAGAAGATTTAAAAAAGGCAGTCGACTTTGCAAAAAAGAAAAAACTACCTGTTTTTATTCTTGGTGAAGGAAGTGATATTTTAATTTCTGATAAAAGCTTTAAAGCAGTAGTCGTCAAGTTAAATAATAAAGAAATTGAAATAAAAAACCAGGAAGTCACCTCTGGTGCTGGAGTTATCTGGGACGACCTTGTTAATTTTTGTGTTAAAAAAAACTTCCAAGGAATAGAATGTTTATCTGGAATTCCCGGGACAGTCGGAGCAGCTCCAGTACAAAATATCGGAGCTTACGGACAAGAGTTGAAAGAAACACTTGTTAGAGTTAAAGTCTATGACATAGAAAAAGAAAAATTTATATTTTTAAATAACGCATCCTGCAACTTTTCTTACAGGGAAAGTATCTTTAAAGATAAAAAATTTAAAAAATATATAATTTTTGAAGTTGTCTTGAAATTAAGAAAGAACGGTCTGCCAAAAGTTAACTACGAATCACTCAAAAAATATTTATTAGAAAACAAAATAACAGATGCAAATATTAAAGATATACGAAATTTTGTTTTAAAAATAAGAAGTGAAAAATTAGAAGACCCTAAAATTACACCCAATGCCGGTTCTTTTTTTAAAAATCCAATAGTGAGTTTGAAGAAATTTAAAACAATCCAAAATAAGTTTCCGGAAATCCCAAATTTTCCATATCACAATAAAGTAAAATTATTTGCAGGGTGGTTAATTGAAAAATCTGGATGGAAAGGGAAAAAATTGGGGAATGTTGGAGTATCTAATCAAAACGCTCTCGTTTTAGTTAATCTTGGTGGTGGAAGAGCAATGGAAATTAAAAACTTATCTGAAAAAATAACAGATGATGTCTATAATAAGTTTGGCATAAAACTAGAAAGAGAGGTGCAGTTTGTTAATTTTTGACGAAGAAATAAAAGGAATAACTGATGACTCAAGAAAAGTTAAGAAAGGCTTTTTGTTTATTGCTATAAAAGGATTGACAGTTGACGGTCATAAATATATCACACAGGCAATTGCAAACGGTGCAACAGTGGTTGTCGGCGAAGAAAATTTAAAACTAAATAACACTAGATATATTAAAGTTAAAAACTCAAGAAAAGAACTGGGTGTTTTATCCTCAAAATGGTATGGAAATCCTTCAGAAAAATTAAAAATAATTGGTGTGACTGGTACTGATGGAAAGACCACTACTTCTAATTTAATTTATTGGATATTAAAAACTGCTGGAAAAAAAGTTGGATTAATTTCAACGATAAATGCAAAAATTGGAAACAAAGAATACGATACCGGTTTTCATGTTACAAATCCTGAGCCACTTTTGCTTCAAGAGCTTTTGGCAAAAATGGTAAAAGCCAAATGTGAATATGCAGTTCTTGAAGTTACTTCTCATGGACTGGATCAAGAAAGAACTGCAGGTACAAGTTTCAACATTGGGGTTTTAACTAATATTACCCACGAGCATTTGGATTACCACAAAACAATGAAAAATTATATCGCAGCAAAAGGAAAACTATTCAAAGATGTTAAAACCGCTTTTTTAAACAGTAAAAATAAATCCTCATCTATGATAAAACCGTATGTAAATAAGGCCGCAAAAATAATCAAATACAACTTTCAAACGTTTGATGGTGAAATACAGAATGCAATAAATTATCGATTTGAACAAGATTACAACAAAGAAAATGCATCTGCAGCAGTCGAAGTAGCAAACACACTAAAAATTAATTCTAGCGACATAATTAAGGCAGTAAGATCATTTCCTCAGCTGTCAGGAAGAATGGAAGAAATAAAAAACAATAAAGGCATAAAAATTTATGTTGATTTTGCTCATACCCCAAACGCACTGGAAAGAGTTTTGAAATTACTAAAAAATAGAAAAAGTAACGGAAGGTTAATATCTATCTTTGGATGTGCAGGTGAAAGAGATAATCAAAAAAGGCCCATGATGGCAGGAATCTCAACAAGGCTGGCTGATATTTCCATCTTCACAGCAGAAGATCCCAGACGAGAAGATATTAATAAAATTATTGAAGAAATGCATGCTGGTATCAAAAACAAAAATGCACTTGTTTATAATAAACCCGAGCGGGGTGAAGCTATATTTTTTGCCATAAATAAAATTGCAAAAAAAGGAGATATTGTTGTGATTTGTGGTAAAGGTCACGAAAAAAGCATGTCTTATAATGGTGTCGAGTATCTTTGGAGTGATCAAGAGGCAGTAAAACTTGCTCTAAAAGGAGAAATTAAGGAAATTAAATGGAAAAACTAAACGGAAAAAGAATCGCTGTTGTCGGATTAGGCGTAGAAGGAAAAGATGTAATAAAATTTCTTTTAAAGCAAAAAGCAGATATCACCTTGTTTGATCAAAAACCGAAAGCAGAGCTAAATTTCACTGGAATTAACAGAAATAAAATAGATCTAGTTACTGGTCAAAATTATTTAGAAAAAGGATTTACAGGTTTTGATTTTATATTTAGATCTCCCGGAATAAGACCAGATATTCCAGAATTCCTTAAGGCTAAGAAGAATGGTTCGACTGTGACAAGTGCAATGAAATTATTTTTTGATTTATGCCCCGCAAAAATAATCGGAGTCACTGGCACTAAAGGAAAAGGAACTACCAGTACTTTAATTTACGAAATCCTAAAAAAATCAGGAAAAGATGTCTGTTTGGCAGGGAATATTGGTAAGCCTTATCTTGAATTATTACCAAGACTAAACAAAGAAAGTTTTGTAATTTTAGAACTGTCATCATTTCAGTTATTTGATTTAGAGAAAAGCCCTCACGTAACAGTAGTTTTAAACATAACAGTTGACCATCTGGATTGGCATAAAAATAGACAGGAATATGTGGATGCCAAGAAGAATATGGTAAAGCATCAAACTAAACGAGATTTTGCAGTAATTAACAACGATTACAAAAGCTCGAGAAATTTTAGTAAATATACAAAAGCAAAAGTTTATTATTTCAGTAGGAAAGAAAAGGCAAATGGTTGTTTTGTTGAAAAAAACAAAATCATACTTAACGTAAGAAAAAAAGAAATAGTTGGAGAAACAAAGAATCTACAACTTAGAGGAAAACATAATTGGGAAAATGTTACAGCAGCAATTCTCGCATCTAAACTAGCTGGAGCAGATAATGATTCAATTAAAAAAGCTGTATTTGATTTCAAGGGCCTCGAGCATCGTTTAGAGTTAGTTAGAAAAATCAAAGGTGTAAGTTTCTATAACGACTCGTTTTCGACAAACCCACAACCAACAATAGCAGCTATCAAATCGTTTAATGAACCTTTAACGCTAATTCTTGGCGGATCTGACAAAGGTCTAAATTACAATGAGATGGGAATGGAAATTGTAAAAAATGGAAATGTAAAAAACATTATCTTGATTGGACAAATTGCTGACATTATTAGAAAATCTTTACAAAAAGCAAGATTTTCTGGAAAAATTTTCAACTTAGGAATGACAACAATGAAAAAAGTAATAAAAGTATCTTTTAATAATACAGAAAAAGGTAGTGTTGTACTATTATCTCCAGCATCCGCTTCATTTGGAATGTTTAATGATTATAAAGATAGGGGGGATAAATTTAAAAAACATGTCAAAATCCTATCTTGAAATCTCAAAAGAAAATTTACGTTGGAACGTTAAGCAAATCAGAAGAAAAATCGGTTCAAAGGTAAAACTTCTTGCGATTATTAAAGCCAATGCTTACGGTCATGGATTAAAAGAGATTTCACTTCTTTTAAAAAACAAAGTTGATTATTTTGGAGTTGACAATATTGAAGAAGCTCTAAAGATTAGATCTCTCAAAATTAAAAATCCAATCCTTGTTTTAGGTTTCGTTTCTCCTGAAGAATTTAATATAGCTGCTAACAAAAATATTTCAATAGCTTTTTATAACAGAAACTTTATTGAAGAAGTTAAAAAAATAAAATTTCAAAAACCATTAAAAATCCACTTGAAAATTGAAACAGGGATGCACAGACAAGGTATTGATTTAGACGGCTTGACAGGTTTTACAAAAGAAATTAAAAAACACTCATCAAAATTAATTTTAGAAGGGGTCTATAGTCATTTTTCTGAAGCTGGAGATTTAGATTTTAGTGAAAATCAATTTGAAAAACTACAAAAAGCTATCAAGGTTCTGAATGATCTCGGTTTTAATAAATTCATAAAGCATATAAGTGCATCTAGCGGAACTTTAAATGGTAAAAAATATCATCTTGATATGATAAGAGCAGGAATATGTCTTTACGGATATTTACCTTATTCAAAACCAAAAACTTTAAATAAAAATTTGAAAACAAAATCAGTTTTAACTTGGAAAAGTGTTGTTGCGCAAGTAAAATTTGTTGAAAAAGATGAGTTTGTTGGATATGGAAGAACTTGGCAAGCAAAAAAAAGAACGAAAATTGCTGTTATTCCCGTTGGTTACTCCGATGGTTTCGATAGACGTTTTTCTAATAATGGAGAAATCTTTATCAAAGGCAAATCTGCAGAGATAATTGGTCGTGTTGCTATGAATATGTTTACAGTCAATGTTACAAAAATTAAAAATATTAAAGTCGGTGATGAAGTTTTAATTTTAAAAGATGCAGACAAAATGGCTGAAAGAATAGATACAATTAATCATGAGATTTTAGCACGAATTAATCCACAAATTCCACGAGTGGTAGTATAATATTATTTAGATGAATAAACTCACTGTTATAGTTCTATTTGGTGGTATCTCCACAGAACATGAAGTTTCAATTATTAGTGGTGTTCAGGTTCTTAATGCACTAGACAAAAATAAATATAATGTTATTCCCATTTACATAACAAAAAAAGGACAATGGATTAAGGGTGATGAAAGTTTTTATAATGCTAAAACTTTTACAGATTTTGAAAAGACTGTAAATAAAAAGAAATATACATTTATTACTCCTGATTCGACTATAAATTATTTGATTGAAGCACCAAACACTTATACTTTTTTAAAGCCTTTAATAAAAAAAGAAATTGACGTTGTTTTTCCTGTTTTTCATGGAAGAAATGGAGAAGATGGAAGTATTCAGGGATTATTTGAAATGGCTAATTTGGCTTATGTTGGATGTGGGGTTGCTGCTTCTTCAATAGGAATGGATAAGATGATAAGCAAAAGAATTGCAGAATCTATTGGGGTACCTGTAATGAAAGGCAATTGGATTACTGAAGAAAAAAAAGGGCACGCCATGGACGGAATAAAATTTCCAGTTTATGTAAAACCGGTTCATCTTGGTTCATCAATTGCAGTTACAAAAGCAAAAAATAAAAAAGAACTTGATGAAGCCTTGGAAGTTGCGTTTTTTTATGACAACAAAGTACTAGTTGAAGAAGGTTTGGAAAATGCTAAAGAAGTTAATATTTCGCTTCTCGGAAATGATCCATATGAAGTTTCACCATGTGAGATGCCTGTTGCAACAAGCGCGGTACTTAGTTTTAAAGATAAATATTTATCAGGCGGAAATAAATCTCGTGGCATGGCATCCCTAAAAAGAATTATTCCAGCTCCAATTAAAAAAGAAACAGAGAAGAAGATCTCCGAATATGCAATTAAGTTTTTTTCTGAAATAGGTGGACAAGGAATTGTTAGATTAGATTTCCTTTTAAGTAGAGATGAAAAGGAAATCTATTTAAATGAAATAAACACAATTCCTGGTTCTTTAGCTTTTTATCTGTGGAAAGAAAGAGGAATGAGCTTTCCAAAATTACTCGATAAGTTGATTGATTTGGGAATCGAAAGACATGAAAGTAAACAGAAACTAAATATCACTTTTGAAAGTAATATTTTGGAAGGATTTAATGGTGCAAAGGGAGCCAAATCTTAATAATTCTCAGTCACATCATTTTCTAAAAATATCCAATCAAAATTTTTCTTTAGACCTTCAATTTTTTCGAAATACTCTTTTCTATTGTCATTTATAAAATCGTAATTTGTTTCCAGACCTTTTGCAAAAGATTTTGTTCTATTATTTTCTCCAACCAAAATTACTTTATCAAAAACATTTCTAGAAAGTTTCCCTAAATTCTCATGAGCTCCTCTCTCTAAACTTCCAAGTTCTACGATCCCAGGAGTAACTAAAACTTTTTTGCCTTTTATATTTTTTGCAGTCTCAACCATTTCCTTAAAGCTTTGTATATTACTACTATATGTGTTGTTTACTAACACAGACCTCCCGTCGTTTATTAAAACATTTCTATTATCAAAAGGCTTGAGATTTCTTATGGCATCAACAATTTCTACTTCACTCAAGCCAATTTTTAGTGCCATGTTTGAAGCAAAAATTATATTTTTGACATTAGCGAAACCAAACAGATAAGTACTCATTTTGTAAACCTTTTTATTTACCAAAAGATCAAATACAGAACCTTCTTTTGTAAACTTTACATTTTTTACAAAAACTTTATTTTTTCCAAATTTTATTTTTCTTGTTTTTAGTTCACTTAAAATATTCTCGTCATTAACATTAAACACAATATTGTTTTTAGTCTTGATTGCATCAACTAACTCAAACTTAGCTTTTGTAGTATTTTCCAAACTCCCAAATCTTTCAAAGTGTTGAGTTATTATTCCGGTTAATATTCCATAATCAGGAGGGATCATATAGCAAAGTTCCTTAATCTCGCCAACTTTGTAAGCAGCCATTTCGCAAATAAATATTTGATATGAATTGTCTAGTTCTAAATCAACCACTTTTGCAACCCCAAAAACAGTATTAAAGCTCTCTGGTGTTCTTAAAACTTTATATTTTGTTTTTAATATTTGAAAAAGAATTTCTTTTGTTGAAGTTTTTCCAAAACTTCCAGTAATGCCAATTACTTTCAAATTTTTCAAAGATAAAACTTTATTCCTAGTATCTTCCACAATTTTTCTGCGGTTATAAATTTCATATGGTTTTAATATCAAAACTGCTAATGTCAAAGCCAAAAAAGGCTCAACAAGAAATAACAAAAACAAGAAAATGTTTACGAAAATGGAAATAAAACAAATCAAAACATAAATAAAAATTATATTTTTAATTTTAGGCGTATAAACCAAAGCCTTTTTTGCTTGAATATTTCGTTTAAAAAGATTTCTAAAATTCCAATTAAGAAAACGAACTGGTTTATATTCTTCTAATTGGAGAATATTTAATTGTAATTTAATCGGACAAATTGTATTAAATAAATTCATATATAATTTCAAGAAACTTCTCAGGTTTTTCCAAGTGCAGATGATGACCTGTTCGCCAAACAATTCTTAAAGTAGAACTAGAAATTAAACTCTTAAGCTTTTTAGCAGATGTTAATGGAACCTCTTTATCATTTTCTCCCCAAACTATTAAAGTAGGAACCTTTATTTTTTTAGCATCTTCTGAAACATCTTCTCTAACTATCTTTTTAAAAGACGCCAACAAATCGCCAGCATTTCTATAATCCTCAGACGAAAGAATATTGGAAAATTTAGCAGCTATTTTTTTAGGTAAAAAAAGCCTAATCATTTTATATAAATTAGTTTTTAACCTAGTTGTAAGAGATTTTGTATTAATTCCTGAATTATCTACAAGAACAAGTTTTTTGATTCTAGTGTTTGTTGATGCAGAAACTATGCCAGTTTTTCCTCCAAATGAATGACCAATAAGCGTCACTTCTTTTAGATCTAATTTCTCTATAAATTTATTAATTAATTTAGCATAATCATAAGTCCCAAAAGGCTGAATTTTGGGAATAGAACTATTGCCCATTCCTGGTAAATCCACCAATACAACCTTATTTTTTTCTGACAATTTTTTACCAACATTTTCCCAATTTTTTAAACTATTTTTCCATCCATGAAGAATAAGAATATTATTTTTTTGCTTTGCCCCAAATATTTCATAATTAATCAAATTGCCGTCGATTACAGTTTGCATTAGTTGTATTATATAATAAGAAAGTTTATGGGTATACCAAATATTCTATCTTTAGCTCTTGGCCTCGTTATCTTTTCTTTTCTCATTAACAGCGTTTTAATCGTTCCTTTTATCGATCTTCTTTATAAATTTAAACTCACTCGCCGTGTTGAAGGAACAAAAGGCGGCAAATCCCTTTTTGACAAACTTCACGACAAAAAAGCTGGCACCCCAATCGGCGGAGGGATATTACTAGTTGCTTCAGTTGCCATAATCTTTGGAATCATTTTCCCTTTGATTTCTTACTTAGGAGTCTATATTTCAAGTTCCCATAAATTAGGAACAGAACTCTTTGTAATCTTTTTTACCTTTATTTCTTTTGGACTTTTAGGACTTCTCGACGATTACGTAAAAATTTTTGGCAAAGGCAAAGCTGGGAATTTAGGATCAGTCTTTGGCCTAAGCAAAAAAACAAAATTTGCAATTCAATTTATTTTGGCTGGAATCGTTTCCTTTGTTCTATATAAATTTTTGGGGATTCATTTCATACATATTCCAGTTTTATCAAAGGTAATAGATCTTGGCATTTTCTATATTCCAATTTCAATGTTTATCATAGTGTTTTTCACTAATGCATTTAATTTTACAGACGGCCTTGATGGCCTCGCTTCAGGTCTTCTTGTAATTTATCTTTTTGCTTTTATCATAATTGCAGCGGGAAATTTAGATACCCCGCTTTATATTTTCATGTCGCTATGGATAGGCGCTTTAATAGCATTTTTATACTTTAATATTTGGCCGGCCAGAATTTGGCTAGGGGACACCGGAGCTTTATCTTTTGGCGCAATGATAGCAGTAATCGGGCTTATAACTGGCAATGTCACATCCCTATTTGTAATCGGTGGAATCTTTGCAATCGAAGCATTTTCTTCTTTAATACAAATCTTAGGCTGGAGATTTTTTAAGCGTCCAATTTTCCCAATTGCTCCAATCCATCACGCATTTTTAGCAATCGGATGGGAAGAACCAAAGATTGTAACAAGAGCCTGGCTTGCTGGAATTATGCTTGCAATTCTCGGTCTTTGGCTTGCTAAAATATAAGCTGTGTTCAAAAATCACGGTCGAACTCTTTTAATATTAACGATAATACTCACCCTTCTTGGCCTTTTGGCCGTTGCAGATAGTTCGGCTCCTCAAGCTCTTGTCTTTTTTAAAGACAGCTTTTATTTTGTTCGAAGCCAAATTATTTGGATAATTTTAGGAATATTTCTTTTATTCGTTGGTTTAATTGTTGATTATAATTTCTGGAAAAAATTCGCTTCTTTAATATTCATCGCCAACTTAATACTATTAGTAGTCGTTTTGATCCCAGGAATAGGTAATAAAGTTTTAGGAGCAAGGCGCTGGATATCTTTCGGGAGTCTCACTCTTCAACCTTCTGAATTAATTAAACTAAGTCTAATTTTTTATATCGCTAAACTCACAGAACTAAAAAAACCATTCTTAAATTTAGTTTTACCAATTGGAATAATAGCAGTTCTTGTAATGCTTGAGCCAGATTTGGGAACAACAATCGCAATTATTGTAATTGGGTTTACCCAACTTTTTGTTGCAGGTGTTTCCGTTTTTCCGTTTATAGCAACCGCAATTTTAGGCGGTATTGCTGGGTTTATTGTTACAATTACTTCAAGCTATAGAAAACAAAGATTAGAAAGCTTTCTTGAAGTTTCTGCAAATCCTCTAAACTCCACCAATTATCATGTTAAACAAATTTTAATAGCATTAGGATCTGGTGGGCTTTTTGGTGTAGGCCTTGGTCAAGGCCGCCAAAAATATTTATTTTTACCAGAATCAGCAACGGACTCTATTTTTGCAAATATTGCCGAAGAATTAGGTTTTATTGGAAGCGTTGTAGTAATCGGCCTTTTAATTTTCTTTATTTACGAAATGATAGCTATAACAGCTAAAGCACCAGACAAGTTTTCTACAATTCTCGCTACAGGCATTGTGGCTTGGATGTCCATACAAATATTTTTAAATATTGCCTCAATGGTAGCTCTTATTCCACTAACAGGCGTTCCTCTTCCTTTCTTTTCTTATGGCGGCTCAAACCTAACTGTAATATTATTTTCTGTTGGAGTATTATTAAATATATCAAAACATGCAAAACAATCTTGATATCGTCTTAACTGGTGGCCATGCAGCAACTACCGCAATTTCAGTCATTAAAGAAATTAAAAAAAATCACACAGACTGGAAACTTTTTTGGATTGGCCCTAAAAGCGCAGTCGAAGGAAAAGATGCTCCCACTCTTGCTTCTCTTGTAATGCCCAAGCTTGGAGTAAAATTCGTTTCAATTACAACAGGCAGACTTCAAAGAAAATTCACATTTTGGACAATACCCAGTTTATTAAAAATTCCGTTTGGAATAATACAAGCATTTCAAATCCTAATAAAAATAAAGCCTAAAATAATAATTTCATTTGGAGGATACGCTTCAGTTCCAGTTTGTATCGCTGCAAGATTCTTTGGAATTCCAGTTGTTATTCACGAACAAACCGCGGCCGCAGGATTAGCAAACAAAATAGTTTCAAAATTTGCAAATAAAATTCTAATAGCCCGTGAGGAAAGCAGAAAATATTTTGCCCTGCCTGCGCAAGCAAGAAAAGTCGTCTTAATCGGAAATCCAGTAAGGCAAGAAATTCTTGCAATTTCTCCAAAACAAAAACTTCCAAAAACACCAACTATCTATATAACTGGAGGATCTTCTGGAAGTGTACCTGTAAATAAAATAATTGATAAGGTTTTGCCAGAGCTTCTGAAAAAATACAATGTAATTCACCAGACAGGGAAGATTGATTTTCAATATTTCATGCTTGCGTATGCAAATAATAAAAATTATGAAGTTCACGAATTTATCAATATTGACGAAATTCCAAGAGTTTTTGAAAAAGCCGACTTTGTAATAAGTCGCGGCGGTGCAAATACAGTTTCTGAAATTATGATGACAAAACGTCCTGCAATTTTAATTCCAATTCCTTGGGTACAAAACGACGAACAAAATAAAAATGCAAAACTTGCTGAAGAAGTTGGGATTGCAATAATAATTAAACAAGACGAGTTTAATGAAGAAACTTTAACCCATGGACTTGAGTATTTGCAAAAAAATTGGAAAAAAATGACTGAATCAAAAGAATCAGAAGTTGTGAGTTTAGACAAATCCGCAGCAAAAAAGTTTGTTGAAGAAATTGAAAAAATGACAAGGTCATGAAAAAAGTTTTGAAGTATTTATTTCTTCTCTTAACTTTAATTTTTATTTTTGGAAGTCTTTTTTTTCTTCTCAAAAACTTAAAAGTCCAAAATATAAACTGTATTAGTCAGTTTGGTAACTGCAGCCCCGACCTTCAAGCTGAAATTTTAAAAGCAAAAGACAAAAATATATTCGAAAGTTTTTCTCTTCTAAAGAATTCTTTAAAAAAAGAAAATAAAGTTTTAGGTTATTCAATCAATTTAACACTGCCCTTTAATTTAGAAATTAATTGCATAGAAAGAACTCCGATTATTGCTTTTAATCTTAAAAACGGAAATTTTGCTCTTGTAGATAAAGACGGCGTAATTGCTGATGTTGCTAAAAACACAACCCTTCCAAAAATTTTAAGTTCAACGCCAGTTAGTAACGAACAATTGATTTTTATTTCGGGCTTGATGCATTCTTTGAATACTTTCTATAATATAAACGAAGGAAAAATAACAGAAAATGGCCTCGAGATAAGTAATTTGAATAAGAAAAGAGTTATTTTTCCTCTGTCAGGCGACAAAGATATTCTATTAGGAAGCTTAAATTTGATTCTTTCACGGTTGCCAAGTGTGCAGGAAGCTTCTACAATAAGTACTATCGACCTAAGATTCAAAAATCCAATTTTAAAATGAAAAATAAACAAAGTTTGTTTTATGAAAAATAAAGGAAAAATAATTGCCAGTATTGATATAGGAAGTTCCAAGATTACGACTCTTATTGCCCAAGTTAATACAAACCAAGTAACTTACGAAAACTCAGTCCATGTAGTGGGAGTGGCTACAAGTCCTTCGAAAGGCGTAAAAAAAGGACAAATAGTTGATATCGAGGACGCAGTCGAAGCAACAATCGCTTCAGTAGAAGCTGCCGAGAGAATGGCTGGATACAACTTAAATAGTGCCTGGCTTTGCGTTGGAGGAGCACATGTTTCGTCTCAAAATTCAACCGGAGTCGTTGCCGTATCAGATCCAAATGGAGAAGTTTCAGCTGACGACGTTTCAAGAGTAATAGAAGCAGCAAGAGCCATATCAATGCCAGCTTCCCGCGAAATCATTCACGTCATACCAAGAGATTTTATTGTCGACGGAGAATCAGGAGTCAAAGACCCAGTTGGAATGGCCGGTGTCAGGCTCGAAGTCGAAACCCATCTTGTCACAGCTTCAAGCCCCGCACTTAAAAATCTAACTAAAACAATTAATGAAGTAGGAATTAACATAGACGGAGTAGTTTTTAGCGGCATCGCCTCATCACGCGCAGTTTTATCAGACACAGAAAAAGAATTAGGCTGCGTACTAATAGATATGGGAGCAGGTACAACTTCAATTGCTGCATGGGTAGACGGAGGCCTGGTTTATTCAGGAGCCCTTCCAATTGGATCAAGAAATGTCACAAACGATCTAGCAATCGGCCTTCGCGTTTCTATTGAAACCGCAGAAAAAATTAAACTCTCTCTTTCAAAAGGTGCCAAATCAAAAGATCAATCTGCAAAATCTGATGTAATTGAAGTAATCGACGACGACTCAAAAGAAACTAAAAAAATATCAAGACGAACTTTGACAGAAGGAATAATTAGGCCAAGGCTTAACGAAATTTTTACAATGATAAAGCTTGATTTAGAAAAAAATGGCATCATAAATAAAATTCCCTCAGGAGCAGTAATAACTGGTGGAGGAGCAGAAATAGTAGGAATTACAGATTCTGCAAAAAGAATGTTAACTTTACCAGTTAGAATCGGAACCCCTGGAGAAATAACAGGTTTAGTTGACGAAATAATTAATCCTGCATATGCAACTCCAGTCGGTCTTCTTTTGTATGCAGCCGGTAATGTAGCCCCAGAAGGCGGTAAAGAAAGTATGTCCAAAAAAATAAAGTTGCCAAATACAGGAATTATTGCTAAAGTAATTGAAAGCATTCGTGATCTTCTGCCCTGATATTTGCTTTTTCGAATTTAAATCTATAGAATCTGCCTAAGGGTACAATCATGGCATTAGTTAAACCAGACGCATCAAGAATTGCAAAAATAAAAGTAATAGGAATAGGCGGTGGTGGTGGAAACGCCGTTGCTTCAATGGTGGACTCCGGTCAAATTAATGGAGTTGAATTCATAGCAGCAAACACAGACGCTCAAGTACTTCTTTCAACTTCAATTCCAACAAAGGTCCAAATTGGAGAAAAACTTACAAAAGGCCTTGGTGTCGGCGGAAACCCAGACATTGGTGCGCAAGCAGCCGAAGAATCAATCGAAAAAATTAAAGAGCTTGTTATAGGGTCCGACATGATCTTTGTCACAGCAGGAATGGGTGGAGGGACAGGAACTGGAGCAGCACCAGTCATTGCTCGAGTTGCTAAAGAAGCTGGAGCGTTAACAGTTGGCGTAGTTACAAAACCATTTACCTTTGAAGGAACTAGAAGAATGATATTAGCAGAAGAAGGTATCGAAGCACTAAGAAAAGAAGTCGATACGCTAATTATTATTCCAAACCAAAGAATTATGGATGTTGTAGATAGAAAAGTTACACTTCTTGAAGCTTTTAAAGTTGCCGATTCAGTTTTAGGCCAAGCAGTAGGCGGAATTGCAGAAATCATAACAACACCAGGGTTAGTTAACGTAGATTTCGCAGACGTTAAGACAATCATGACAGAAGCAGGAAGCGCTCTTCTTGGAGTCGGAAGCGGAGTTGGCGAAAATAGAGCTCAAATGGCAGCCCGTCAAGCAGTCTCTTCGCCTTTACTAGATCTTTCAATTGAAGGAGCAAAGGGAATCTTGTTTAACATTGCAGGAGGAGCCGATCTTACAATGTTTGAAGTTGATGAAGCAGCTCGTATAATTTCAGGTGCCTCTGATCCAGATGCAAATGTAATATTCGGAGCAGTAATTAAAAGCGATATGTCAGATCAGGTTCGAATTACAGTCATAGCAACTGGTTTTGACGAAAACGTCTCAAGGGTTTCTCAAATGGCAAGGCCATCAACGTCACGTATTCAAGGAGTTATGGGAGAAGTGCCTAAAAAGGAAGAAGAAACACCAGAAAGCTCTCTTGAAAATGCTGAGAAAAAAGAAGGCTTAGTCGAAGGAATTAAAAAAGATGAATTTGGAGAAGATTTCGACATCCCCGCATTCCTAAGGAAGATACATTAATAGTTTGCTACAATAAATAATGCGGAGGAGAAATGGTTTTGCCCCAATCATAATTCTCATAATTATTCCTCTAATTGCACTTTTTATTTATTTTGGAATTAAAAATGGTTCCATAAAAATAGCCATGCCAACACTAAGTATTACTCCAACTGATACGCCTACAAATTTACCAACCCCTTCTCCTAAACCAACAGCGTCTATATCTCCAACCATCACACCAAGCCAAACACCAAAATCAACGGTAAGTGCTGTTTCAGGTCCTCCAGGCTCAGGGCTTTCAACAATCAATGTCCATACGGAAAAAGGAGATTTTACAGCCACAGTTTTGTCACTTGATCTGGGAAGTACGCGAATAATTACAGATAGTGCAAATGACTCCGAGTGTACAAGCAATTGCCCAGTTACAAATTTGCAAAGTTTTATAACTAAAAATGGAGGGTTTGCGGGAGTAAACGGGACGTATTTCTGCCCAGCGGAACCAGCTTATGCATCATGTGGGCAAAATAATTCTTTCGATTTTTCTTTTTACAACACAAGGCTTGGTCATTGGATAAACCAGGGAAATTTAAATTACAGTGGCCGCGCAATTGTTTATTTTGATGGAAGTGGCGCTCATTATTTGCAAAACGCAAGTGGTTTTGGTGGAGGGTTAACTGCAGGAATAGTCATGAGTCCTGGACTCGTTGATGGAGGAAATGTACAAATTGATGATAATCAGTCGGGATTATCTGACAAGCAAAAGTCAGTAGGATTAAAGAGTGGAATTGGCATAAGAGGAACAAATACTGTGATGATAGTAGTTGCTTTAAACGTAAATATGCAACAATTTGCTTATGTATTTAAGTCGCTTGGAGTAACCGGAGCAATGAATTTGGATGAAGGAGGATCAACAGCACTTTATTACGGAGGACATTATGTATATGGCCCAGGAAGAAACATTCCAAATGCAATTATTTTTGCTTCTAAATAAATTCAAGCCTTTAGCATTTCTTTAAAATCTTTCTTCAATTTATTTATTTTTGGATCAATAACAAGTATGCAATATGGGCTCATTCTATGTTTAAAATAATAATCTTTATGTGAGGCGTCGGCCGGGTAGAAATTTTTATATTCAACTATTTCAGTAACAATAGGATCTTTGTAATCCTTTTGCATTTCATTTTTAACTTTTTCAGCAATTTCTTTTTGTTTGTTGTCATGAAAAAAAATTGCTGAGCGATACTGTGTACCAACATCTGCTCCTTGGCGATTTTTTATCGTTGGGTCATGAAGTTTGAAAAATACATATAAAAGTTTATCAAAGGAAATTATTTTTGCGTCATATTCTATTTGAACAGATTCAGCATGCCCCGTTTCTCCAGAACTGACCGCGTCATAGCTTGGGCTAGGAACATCTCCTCCTGAATAACCAGGGGTAACTTTGTTGACGCCTTTAAGTTGAGAAAAAATTGCCTCTGTGCACCAAAAACACCCACCAGCAAGAGTTGCAAGCATAATTGATATTAACATAATTTTTTTGTCACTCCTATTTTTCAGGAATGATATACTGAATTGTACAAATTAAATGTCTGATTTTGAAAAAGCAAAGCAATCGGCAGAAGAAGTCCTAAAAGAAAACTTTGTAACTAGACCTCCGGTACATGTTATTGAATTAGTAAAAAATTATGGATATAAGGTATTAGAAATTGAGTTATCACCTGATATTGCAGGGTTTGTAAATCCAAGTGAGCGCGTTATATATGTAAATATTTCTGATTCAGACACTAGAAAAGCTTTTACTGTTGCCCATGAATTAGGACATATTCGTCTCCATGCTTCTGAGCTTACTAAAAATCCCGACATAGGTATTTTGTACCGAAAACCTTTAGGAAAAAAAGATGATAATGAAAAAGAACAAGAAGCAAATTGCTTTGCTGCTTCCCTTCTTGTCCCCGAGTCAATGTATATGGAAATTCTTGAACAATACAAAGATGTATTAAATGAAGATAACAAAAAAGAACTTTTAAGCACTCTTTTTGGTGTATCACAAGAAGTGATTGGGTACAGACTCCACGATTTTAATTTTAAAGAATAGATGCCAAAAAAATATCCTCAACTGATAAAGGAATTGGATCAACAACAAGGAACAGAGAGTTCAAGTACAGATATTGTAAGAACTAAGGCTTCTACTCTAGCACAAATAAAACTACAAGGATTGCAAGACTATTATACGATGAGAAAAGAATGGGGTAAATTTCTGAAGATATGTTTAGCTATTATTTTAACATTTAACATTATATTAGTAATATTGGTTGGCATTGGTTGGTTAAAATATCAAGATGAATGGTTTCTGAGAGTTGTTTTAACCACAAACTTAGCAGATATAATTGGTTTAGTATATCTGGTTGTGAAATTTCTTTTTTCAAATCAGGATCTCATTTTGCAGGATAATAACCCTAAAGACCTCAATTCTTAACGTATGGTATAATACTTCAAAGCTGTGAGGGACTATCACTCCTGAGCTTGGGGAAGAAAGAGAACAAAATAAGGTGGTACCGCGTCTTCAAAAAGTCGCCCTTAATGATAGAATTAAGGTGCATGCATATGTCCAAAATAAAAAATTATTGTTTTATTGATGCTTCAAATTTATTTTACGGTGGAGAAAAAAGTTTAGGTTGGAAAGTTGATTATAAAAAGCTATTTAAATATGTTAAAGAGAAGTATGGTATCAGTAAGATCTTTTATTATGGAGGAGTTGAATTAAATGGATTTAAGTATTCAGTCTTAGATGATAAGGAAATAGATTTAGATAAACTTCTGAAGTTTTTAAAATTGAAAGTTAAAAATAATAAAATTTCTAAAGTTCAATTGACGATATTAGATAGACATATTCAAACAGTAAAATTTTACATAAAACTTGCAGAATTTGGATATAAATTAAAACTTAAACCTGTAAAAATAATTCGAACACCGGAAGGAACAAAGAAAAAGGCAAATTGTGATGTTGATATGACTTTTGATTTAATGAAATATATTGATGACTATAATGGTGTTCTGATTCTTTCTGGTGACGGAGATTTTATAGTTGTTCTTAAACATCTTAGAAAGATTGGGAAAGATGTTACAATCTTAGCAAGAGCTGAGAGAACAGCTCGAGAGATTAGACAGTTTGCGGGTTCAAATTTTAGAGATTTTAATTATTTGCGTGAATTGTTGAAGTTTTAAGACAAAAAAAGAAGGAGACTCATATAGAATCTCCTTCACGTTTAGTAAGCTAATTATATAGAAAATAAAAATTATGTCAAGTAAAAAACAATATTTTAAACCAGTTGATCCAAAAGCAAACTTTCCAGAGATGGAAGAAAAAACTCTCAAATTTTGGGAAGAGAATAAGATTTTTGAAAAATCTGTCAATGACCGACCAGCTGATAAAACCTGGACTTTTCTTGATGGACCACCGTTCATTACAGGTCTTCCCCATTATGGAACCCTGCTTTCAAGTATTCCCAAAGATTTGTTTCCTCGGTTTTGGACAATGAAAGGATACCGCGTTCGACGTGTTTGGGGATGGGATTGCCACGGGCTTCCTGCTGAAAATAAAGTTGAAACAAAATTGGGGCTCGTTAGTAAACGCGATATTGAAGAAAAAATTGGAGTAAAGAAATTTATCGATGAATGCAAGCTTTATGTAAGTGAAGTATCTTCGGAATGGAAATGGTACGTTGATCACATCGCTCGCTGGGTAGATTTTGATAATGCATACAAAACAATGGATTTGTCTTATATGGAATCCGTCATGTGGGTTTTCTCCGAAATGTACAAGAAAGGATTTATTTATAAAGGACTTCGTGTTTCACTTTATTGTCCACATGATTCTACCCCAATATCAAATTTTGAAGTGGCAATGGATGCTGATAATTACAAAGAATTAACTGAGGCAACTAACACTTATAAATACCAACTTGAAGACGCTAAGGATACTTACTTTTTAGCTTGGTCTACAACTCCTTGGAATAAACTAGCAACTCCTGCTCTTGCCGTTAACCCAAAATTAACTTATTTAAAAGTAAAACAGAATAATGAGTTTTATATTTTAGCCAAGACAACCCTTAAAACATTAATTGGGAAATATGAAGTGGTTGAAGAATATAAGGGTTCTGACTTAGTTGGAAAGAAATTTGTCCCTCATTATAATTTTTACAAAATTGATGAAGGAAAGAAGGCTTTTATCGTGATTGCGGGAAATTTTGTAACAGCTGATGAGGGTACTGGAATTGTTACAATTGCTGCTTATGGTGAAGAAGATTTGAAAGCAATGCAAGAAAATAATATCCAAATTGTAATGCACGTTGATGACGAAGGAATGGTGACCAAAGATTCTCCAATTGGAGGAGGGATGTATTATCTCAAAGTAAATAAATTAGTCAATGAAGATCTTGAAAAGAGAGGACTTATGTACAAAGAGGAAATGCATACTCATACAATTCCAACTTGTTGGAGATGTCACACTAGGCTTTTTTATAAACCCCAAGATGCTTGGTATGTGGATGTTCAGAAACTAAAACCTCTTATCAAAAAGACAAATGAGAAAGTTAATTGGTTTCCAGAACATTTTAAAATGGGAAGATTCCTTAAAAGCTTAGAAGCAGCACCGGACTGGTGTATATCAAGAAGTAGATATTGGGGGTCCCCAGTTCCTGTTTGGGAATGTGAATGTGGCGAAAGATTTGTACCCGGATCGATAGCAGAATTAGAAGAAGCAAGTGGCACTAAAATAGCAGATTTGCATAAACCTGAAATTGATGAAGTGTTAGTAACTTGTAAAAAGTGTGGAAAGAAAGCAAAAAGAGTAACTGAAGTGTTAGACAGCTGGATCGAAGCAGGGTCAGCAAGTTTTGCAGAAAGACATTATCCGTTTGCAAAAGGTGTTAAATTGGAAGACTTTTTTCCACCTGACTTCATTATTGAATATACAGGACAAATTAGAGCTTGGTTTTATGTTCTTCATGTAATCTCTAATTCTTTATATAAATCCATTGCTTTTAAGAATGTTATTGTTACTGGAACAGTTTTGGGAACTGATGGGCGAAAGATGAGTAAAAATTTTGGAAATTATCCAGATCCAAAATTGACAATACAAAAATACGGAGGAGATGCACTTAGACTTTATTTGATGAGTACACCAGTTATGAACGGCGAAGATATTGTTATTTCTGAAGATCAATACAAGAATCAAGTCAAAAACTTTTTACTTATGCTTTGGAACACATACAACTATTTCGTTACATATTCGAATTTAAGTGACTGGAAACCAGAAAAATATGTAGAGAGTAAATACATTTTAGATAGATGGATTGTTACATTACTCCAAGATTTAACAAATAAAGTAACTCAAAATTTGGAAAAATACGATACTGTTTCTTATGTTAAAAACTTGCAAAGTTTTTTGAATGATTTATCAACTTGGTATTTGCGTCGAAGTCGTGGAAGGAAAGATGAAGAATTTTATAATACTTTTTATCATACCCTAATAGTTTTTTGCAAGTTGGCTGCGCCAATAGCTCCATTTATAACTGAAGAGATTTATAGAAATTTAACCAAAGATGAAAGTGTACATCTTTCATCTTGGCCAAAGTCCAAAACCTTAACACAAGAAAATAAAAAACTTTTGAAGGAAATGGATGAAATAAGAAAAATAGTAGAAAAAGTTCACGCATTGAGAAAAGAGTATAATATTACTCTTCGCTTGCCACTTGGCAATTTAACAATAAAGCAATTTAGTAATGCAACTATTTCAAATTTTGGTGATCTTTTAAAAGAAGAATTAAATGTTAAAAATATAATAGATGGAAAAGAAATTAAACTTGATACAAATATAACTCCAGAGTTAAAGGCTGAAGGCCAAATGAGAGATTTAGTTCGTAAAATTCAAGAAGCCAGAAAAGAACTTGGAACAAAATTAGATGAATTAGTTAATGTAACTTTACCTGACTGGCCACGCGACTTTGAAGATGAAATAAAAAAGCGTGCTCTGGTTGCAAAAATAACCAAAGGAGAGTTTAATGTTGAAAGAAGATGAACATTGCTTCAAGCGGCTACAAAAAAGATATCGGTATAACTTTGTCTGTCTCAATTTTAATTATTTTTAGCATAATTGTTCTCCGTGCAATCGCACCATTTGTATTTCCCGTTTATTTTGTTTATTTAACAGTAGCCATTTTGTCATTTTTTATTTTTTCACAAATCGGATTTGACATATTAAGCCAGTTTAAATTACATTTTTATATAGGTAGTATCATATTTTTACTTCTACCTTTAATTATCGGCCAAGTTACTCGCGGAGTTGTTCGCTGGATTCCCCTTGGGCCAATTGCAATACAGCCTTCTGAACTTGTGCGTCCTTTTATTTTTGTTTTTTTTGCGAATGAATTAACAACCAAATATCTAAATATAAAAGATTTTTTAAAAATTACTGGATTATTTTTACTTGCTGCTTTTTTAATTTTAGTACAACCTTCACTTGGCGTTGCAACATTAACAGCAATTGGATATCTTGGAATTATTTTAGCAACAACTTTTGACAAGAAATATTTATTTACACTTCTTGGGGTTGTTGTTTTGTTTGTTCCTGTTTTTTGGCATTTTTTACAACCTTATCAGCGCTCTCGCATAATTTCTTTTGATAATTACAATAGCATTCAAGCAACAATATCTGTGGGTAGCGGGAAATTTACAGGTGAAGGATTGGGAAAGGGCACAGAAACACAGCTTGCTTTTTTACCAGAAAAACAAACCGATTTTATATTCGCATCAATTGCCCATGAATTAGGATTTATTGGTGCCGGCCTTGTCCTTTTAATTCTATTTTTTCTCTTATATAGGATCGCAGAAAATATCTCAGTTGCATATAGCCCCGCAAGTCGCTCTTTTATTTCTGGAATTTTCTTAACACTTTTGGTTCAAACTCTAGTCCACGTAGGAATGAATATGGGAATTTTGCCAATTACAGGAGTTACATTACCACTTGTTTCAGCGGGTGGCTCATCGCTTGTTGCAACAGCAACTATGCTTGGGATGGTAATCGGGGCTAAAAAATGATAATATACCTTGTATGAAATACGCAGTAATAAAAATCCAAGGCCATCAATACAAAGTTTCCGAAAAAGACGAAATTTTGGTGGACAAACTAGGAGAGACTAAAGCTGAAGCAGAAGTTTTGTTAATTTCTGAAGATGGGAAAGTAGCTCTTGGAAAGCCATTTTTAAAAGACGCAAAGGTAACCTTAAAAATAGTTGAACCAATCGTGGCAGGCGAAAAGATTTACGTTGCTAAATACAAGGCCAAATCAAGATATAGAAGAAGAATAGGATTTCGTCCAAAATACACAAAACTTCTAATACGCAGTATTGACTGATACAAACTATAAAGTAGTACTTACTTGACAACTGTGAAAAGTTTATTCATACTATTAATATGTCAACACATAAAGCAGCAGGAAAAACAAAACAACACACATCTCCAGCAGGAAAAAGACTAGGAGTAAAAGTATCTCACGGTCAAAAAATAGGTTCCGGTAATGTTTTAATTAGACAAAGAGGAACAACAATTGCGGCAGGGAAAGGCGTAAAATCAGGCCGAGACCATACAATCTTCGCAGTGTTAGATGGAACAGTTAATTTCGGACAAAAGTGGGGAAAAAAAATCGTTAGCGTAATTTCAAATGGCTGATCAAATAATTCAAATAGCAGTTGATGAACTTGAAAGTAATCCTCTTCAGCCTCGTGGTGTAATCACCCCAGAATCCCTAGTTGATTTAGTCGATTCAGTAAAAGAGCACGGTGTCCTTGAGCCTTTGGTCGTTGCAAAAACTCCAGCTGGTTTCCAAATTATCGCAGGAGAAAGGCGTTGGCGTGCAAGCAGACTTGCAGGGCTTTCTCATGTCCCAGCAATAATTCGTGAGACAACTCCAAAAGGAATGCTCGAAATGGCCATCGTCGAAAACGTCCAGAGAGTTGATCTTAACGCTCTTGACCGTGCAAAAGGATTTGAAAGACTCATGAGCGAATTCGCATTAACCACAAGCGAAGTTGCAGTAAGAATAGGAAAGTCAGTTGCTTACGTATCAAATTCAATGAGGCTTTTGACTCTTCCAGATGCACTTAAAGATGGGCTTTTATCCGGCCTTATTTCTGAAGGCCACGCTCGAGCACTTTCTGCAATCGATGATAACGCATTAGTAATTGAAGCTTACAAAATAATTTTGCGCGAAAGCGGATCAGTACGTCGCGCTGAAGAATTAGCAAGGCGTATGAAAGCTAAATCAAACCAGCAACCAAAGCCTAAAGCAAGAATAGCCGACATGAGGATAATGAGCGAAGATATTGACCGAATGCAAGAAGATATGCAAAAAGCATTAATAGGAAATAGTAGCACCAAATTAACTGCAGTAAAATTAATTCGTTCAAGAAGCCAGACCAAATTAACATTTATGTTAAAAGGAACAATGGAAGAAACAGAAGATAGACTCCAAAAAATTTACAAATCTTTAAAAGCCGCTTAGTAATTTACAGCTTTTACAGCTCCAGCATTTTTAACAGGCCAATAAACAATCCAAGCCTTTCCAGTAAATTTATCTTTACCAATAAAACCAACCTGTTCAAACCTAGAATCTAACGAATGAGGTCTGTTATCGCCCATTACAAAATAATTATTAACAGGAACCGTAAGCTGTTTCCCCTCAGTTGCTAAAGTTCCAGCAGATGTACAAAGATTTGGTTGAAGATAAGTCTCTTTCAATTCATTTCCATTAACATACACTTTACAATTAGAAATCATAACATTATCGCCAGGAAGACCAATTATCCTTTTGATATATTCATTATGGCCATCAGGTGGAGCTTTGAAAACAATAACATCCCCTCTTTTTGGTGAGTTAAAATAATAAGTTACCTTTTGAGTCAAAATATATTCCCCGTTATGAAAATTTGTCTCCATCGATTGCCCGTCGATTTTGTGCGGTTGTAAAATAAGAAGATAAACAAAAAGAAAAATAGAAACAGCAAAAACAATTATTTGAATAATATCTAAAAAAAACGTTCCTAATCGTCTGAACATAAACTAATTATGAAGGTTGAATTTTAATTAAGCAAGAAGCTTTTCTTCTAATTTTTCTATTCTTGTTTCATGCTGGTTAACTTTTCCATGAAGGCCATTCAGTATTTCCATTTGTTCTTCTACATCTTTTAGTTTTTTCATTAATTTATCTTCTTCATTATAAAATTCCTCTTTAGTTGGCAAATATTTAAGTTTCTCGTCCAATTTTTGATCAAGAGTCTGACCAGATTCAAGGCCTAATCTTTCTTCTAATTTTCTATCTAGAACTGTTTCTACCAACTCCTCAAATTTTTCAAAATCATTTTTCGTTAACGTCATAATTTAAATCTACTACCAAATAGAGTAAAATACAACCAAGGTCGTGTGGCTCAGTGGTAGAGCGTTCCGTTCACATCGGAAAGGTCGATGGTCCGATTCCATCCACGACCACTACTTCTTCTTAAAATTAAGTGCAGCTGAATTTATACAATATCTTAATCCTGTCTGTTCTTTTGGCCCATCATCAAATAGATGACCCAAATGAGCACCACAATTTTTACAAATAACTTCAGTCCTGTGCATTCCAAGTGAATTATCATCTCTCAATTCAACACTACCTTCTTTTTGAGCTGCATCCCAAAAACTTGGCCAACCCGTACCTGAATCAAACTTTGTAGCAGATGAAAATAGAGGACTTTCACATCGCACACAGTTATACATTCCAGTCTCTTTATTATGTAAATATTCTCCAGTAAAAGGCGGCTCTGTAGACCCTTCACAAGTTACAGCATATGCTTGAGGTGTAAGTTTCTTCTTCCAATCTTCATCTGTTTTTATTTTCATAAAACAACACCAACTTTTCTCTCCAGCTTTTTAATTCTTGGTTCATGATTTTCGTAAACTCTATGTGTAAGGATATCCTGGCTTTCTTCAATTTCATTTAATTTAGCCATAAGTTTAGCGTTTTCTGCATAGAATTCATCTTTCGTTGGTAAGTGGCCAATTTTTTCATCAAGTTTATTGTCAAGTGTTTGCCCTAGTTCAAGGTTTAAAGTTTGATTAAGAATTTCTTGAAAAAGCTCTCTAATATTTTTAAAATCATTATTTGTAAGTGTCATAATTCAATTTAATATTTTACAAGGAGTTAATCAAGATCTGAACTTCAGATTGTAAAATAGTTGAAACAGTTGAATCAATATATCTAGGAGAATAAACTCTGAACAAACTTTTTATGCCCTGCAAAGTTAATCTAGCTAATTTTTTATCACCAACTTTAATTATCTTGCGAGCAAATTCTAAAGCAATTTTTATCTCAGAATAAATAAATGGGTTTTTGATTTTATTCTGATTTTTAGCATCTTCCCAATCTTGAATTATTTGATCAATGGTTACTTTTTGAGTTATAGAGTTTCCTTGGCCAATCATAACTTGATACTCATCAGTTTGATTATTCCCTAAAATTCCATTTGTTTTATTTAAGCCCACATTTCCATTGGAATCATAAAGATAAGAATCTAATTCATAAATCCCATTCCCAGTTATTTGTACTTTATAATTTCCATTAACAGGTTTTGGGAACTCAAAAATTTTGAGTGGAGTACCACTAGTTGAAGTATTATTTATATCATCTATTAAAGGATTTTGTAAAAAAGTATTTCCAATAATTTCATTCATATTCGTGTCCGTTACTTTCAAATCAAATTGCGGGTCAACAGTCAACATGATATAAGACAAGTCCGTATGGCTTGGTCTATAAGCTTCAATAGAATTAAAATTATTTCCATAAGAAGCAAGTGTTGGACGATTAGAATAACCTGGATCATTTATACCAAAACTTGTTTGTGTTTGAGATTTAGCAACAACAAAATGCCCGGGCTCTTCTAAAATTGCTGGACGATTATTGTTTAATTCATTAATAACATTTTGATTTATATTTGAAAGACGTATAAACTCCAAAGAAGGTCGAGTTATTGACGAATTTAACTTAGAATAACGAGATATCGCAAGCCAATTTAAAAGTCCATTCCGAACATAACCATCAGATTGAGAATTCAACCAAGTATTTAAATTTCCAGGATCTGTCTGAAAACCATAGTATTGCAAAATCATGTCAGCCGCCGTCAAAGCACAACCCCATCTGTTTATAGTTGGATTAGTTGACCAGGAAGCCGCATGATCATAAACTTGAGATGACCAAGGAGGAGTGTATTGCTTAATGTCCAGAACATTTAAATTTGGGAGAGGAGTAGGGGTGGGTGTGGGGGTTGTGACTGGCAAGTCTGTGACAACAACATTATCAAACCAGACCTCAGTCGGCGAAGTAGCTCCTGTACCCGCTCTTAGTCCTATTTTCCAATTTGTAATTACAGGATTTGTTTCTGTAACATCGAAAATTAAGTTATTGTCTAAATAAACTTTTATTTTGTCGTTGTTTATTTCGGATTTGAAATGATAAGTAATTCCGTTTTGTAATATTGTAGGTGTAAATCCAAGGTTTGCACCACCTTGATTTACTGCTTTGTCCAAGTAAATTCCATGATCATTGGCGTGTAACTCTATGAAATTACTAGTGTCATGAAATTTTAGAAGTATATTTTTGTCGACACCGGCATTACCTGTTAGATCTACTGTATAGACTATTTGTGTCCAGTTGTAGTTCCAATTCGTGTTATCAGGAACTGTGTTGCTAAGGCCGGGATCAAGATGAATACCATATTGACCGTTTTGGACATTCCATCCCAGATCTCCAAATACTATCCATTTGTTTGCATTTCCACTATCGAAATTATCTTCAAATAATGTTGCGGCGTATATTTTGGGGGCAAATACAAATAGTGATATTATAACTAAAGTTATTGAAGAAATTATTAGTCTGATTTTTGTTTTGTGTAGTATAACTAATTTGGTCACAATAAAGTTTTTTTGTCAATATGCAAAATAAAGAACTTAACCCATTTAGAATTGAAGAAAAACGTGGTTTTTATGCTAAGAAAAGTTCCTTGAAAAAGTTTATAAAACTTTATTCTAGGAAATATCCGTCAATTTCAAATAAGAATTCAGGTTCACTGTGGGATAATTTGAATTTTTCTAGGTCAGAGAAACTTCAAAATAGTTCAATTTATCTTGATAAGTTGTCGCAGGTTTTAAGACTTTTAAAAAACAAAGGCGGTAATTTATTAGATATTGGATTTGGTAAAGGAGTTATTGAAAGGGAATTAAAAAATTCAGATTTCAGTTTGTTTGGAATAGATATTTCTAAGAAATCAGTAAATGAATTAAAGGAGTCGATGAAAGGAAATTTTGTGAAGGGTGATGTTCTGAAGATTCCTTTCGGTTCTAAACTGTTTGATTTTGTTTTATGTCTTGATGTCCTTGAGCATATTTCTCCATTTAATACATTTAAAGCTTTAAGAGAAATCAATAGGGTTTCCAAACCAAATTCCCGCTTGCTTATTTCAGTTCCATTGAATGAAGGATTGGAAGGAATGGTTAGGAATGGGATTAATCCAAATGCACATGTAAGAGTTTATACTTCAGATATTCTAAAAATGGAATTAAAAATATCGGGTTTTAATATAGAAAAAGAAATTCAGCTAACTGCATTTGGCAAAAGTTATTCAGTTAAAAAGTTTCTGAATGGTATTTTTCAAATGAGAAAACCTAATTTGTTAATCCTTATTGCCAAAAAAAAATGAAGATCTTGTTTCTTTCCCATTACTTTTCTCCTCATATAGGTGGTGTTGAAAAACATGTTTACTTACTTTCTCGCAGACTTATTAAAAAGGGGCATGAAGTTACTGTCATAACTTACAAATTTGATCCTAAATTAAAGTCCCGTGAGACCATTGATGGGATTAAAGTTATCCGTTTTGATTATCCAAAAAAGAAATTTATTGGTTTATTTTATATCTGGCGCTTTTTGTTCCTAAAGCGCAGTCTCCTAGCGGCGATCGATGTAATCCATATTCACGATGTTTTTATATGGTATTTGCCTTTTAGATTTGTTTATTCTCATATTAAAGTTTATACCACTCTCCATGGATATGAACCCAATAACCCCTTTTCTCTGGTTAGTGTTTTTCAAAAAAAACTTGCAGTTAAGTTTTCCAATGGAACTATTGGAGTAGGAAAATTCCTAGAAAAGTATCTAAACATAAAATTTGATTTGGTTATTTATGGTGCTGTTAAAAAGTTTAATATCGGTAGAAAGCAGAAGAATATGATAGTCTTTGTGGGTAGATTGAGTAAGGATACTGGAGTACTTCAATTCTTGAAATGGTTGAGGAAAAATCCAAAGTACAAAGTGGACTTTGTTGGTGATGGAGAATATCGACACGAATGTGAGAACTTTGGAGTAGTTCATGGATTTACAACCCCAGATAAATTTTTAGCCAAGGCAGAGTATTGTGTTCCTGGAGGATATCTTGCATGTCTAGAAGCAATAGGGGCAAAATGTAAAATAAAAATATTCTTGAACAGCAATTTAAAAAAAGATTATTGGCAAATGAGTCCGATGTATAAGTTCATAAAATCAGAAGATATTAATGGGGCATATGAATGGGTTAAAAAACAAAGCTGGGAAAAACTAACTAATGATTACATGAAATTATGGAACTTATGAAAACCTCCCTTTGTCTTACTCTCTTAAATGAAGAAAAAAGCATTGCAGCCCTTCTTACTTCCATTTACCAACAAACAAAACTCCCAGATGAAATAATCATTGTCGATGGAGGATCAAAAGATAACACTTTATCAATTATTAAAAGTTATTCAAAACAAATCCCAAAAATTAAATTAATAATAGAAAAAAATGCCAGTAGATCTAAAGGCAGAAATATTGGAGTAGAAAAATCCAAAAACCAAATAATTACAATGACAGACGCAGATTGCATACTAAACAAAAACTGGTTGGCAAATATCACAAAACCATTTAAAGATAAAAAAGTAGATTTAGTAGCTGGATTTTACAATATGAAAACAGAGGGTAGTTTCCAAAAATCTTTAGCACCATTTTTAGGTATAACCCCCAAAAAATTTTCAAATGATTTCTTACCATCAACAAGATCTGTTGCTTTCAAAAAGTCTTTATGGAAAAAAGTTGGAGGATTTTATCAGAAAAATAATGAAAATACAGGAGAAGATACAATTTTTAATTATGAAGCAGTCAGGCGTGGAGCAAACATAAAAAGAGCAAAAAATGCAATCGTTTATTGGCAATTACCAGAAAGTTTAGAAGACGCCTTGAAGAAATTTTTCAACTATGCAAAATGGGACGCCAAATATGGAATATGGTGGCATCCAGTACAAAAATTCAAAACACATAACCTCAAAGTCTTAACAATCTTTGCAAGATATATTTTATTTTTGATTTTTTGGCCATTATTTTTTGTCTATTTAATATATGCATATTGGAAAGCTGGCCCTTGGGGAACTATAATTCAAGTATCTAGTGATTTTGCAATTATGGCAGGGTTTATATATGGGATATTCTAAATCAATAATAAAAGGGTTTTCGTGGGCAGCAATTTTAAACGCCATAGCAATGGCCATTAGTTTGGTGAAAATTGTAGTTTTATCTCATTATATTTTTGGCCCAACCGAATTTGGAATTTTTGGAGTAGGAGTTGTTATCCTTGGAATTTTAGAGCTCATCACAGAAACCGGCATCAATGTATTTTTAATTCAAGAAAAAGATCCCTTAACAAAATATTTAGATACAGCGTGGGTTGTTTCAATCATTCGTGGTTTCCTAATCGCAGCCTTTTTAGCAATTCTTTCATATCCAATCTCAATCTTTTACAAAATTCCCTCTTATTGGACATTTATTTTAGCTTTTAGTTTATTGCCACTTATTCGAGGCTTTTTAAATCCAGCAATTGCAAATTTACAAAAAAACTTGAAGTTTCGTGAAGATTCTATTTATAGGTTTTTAATTGCAGTAATTGGAGATGTTTCCGTAATTCTTTTTGCATTCCTCACTCACAGCCTGTTTAGTTTTATAATTGGCATGATTATAAGTGCCGTTATAGAGCTTATACTAACATTTGTTTTTATCAAAGAACGTCCACATTTTCGATTCAATAAAGATCATTTTGGAAAAATAGTCCACCGAGGAAAATGGGTAACACTAGCCCTTGTTTTCGATTATCTTTTTGAACACGGCGACGATCTTGCAATTGGCAAAATATTAAACGTAGCTTCTCTGGGAATTTATCAAAATTCATATAACATTGCCATACTTCCTGAAAAAGCTATTGGCCAACAATTAGGCAAAGTTACATTTCCAGTTTATGTAAAATTTTTGGAGGATAAACCAAGGCTAAGAAGAGCGTTTTACAGAACGTTTTTTGCAATTTTACTTTTAGTTCTTCCATTTGGAGCAGCTTTATTTTTCCTATCTGATCCAATAATTAGATTAGTACTTGGAACCAAATGGCTCGATGCCATCCCAGTTTTAAAAGTTCTATCATTATTTACAGTCGCAAGAGTCATCGCGAGTTTATTCTATCCCTTATTTTTAGCCTTTAAAAAACAAAGATATATAACAATTTCAACTTTAGTAAGCATATTAGTTCTTGCAATATTTATAATTCCACTAACTAGAATGTTTGGAATTACAGGAGCCGCCGCATCAGCTCTCATTGGTTCAATAGCGGCAATTCCAATTGATTTTTATTACTTTTATCGTTTGACAGCAAAATGATATCAGCAATAGTTCTAACCAAAAACGAAGAAAAAAATATTGCTAAATGTATAAAAAGTTTACTTTGGGCAAACGAAATAATTTTAATAGACGACTTTTCCGCTGACAATACTATTAGTATCGCAAAGAAATTAGGTGCAAAAGTCTATAGAAGGCATTTAAATAATGATTTTGCAGCACAAAGAAACTTCGGACTTTCAAAAGCAAAAGAAGAATGGATTTTATTTATTGACGCAGATGAAGAAATAACGAGAGAACTAAAAAAAGAAATCTTAAATTTAAAACTCCAAAATTATTCAGGATTTTATTTAAAACGCCGCGACATTTGGCTAAGAAAAGCACTTTCTTATGGTGAAGTAGGGAATACAAAACTATTAAGGTTTGCTAAAAAAAACTCTGGAAAATGGAATCGTAAAGTTCACGAATACTGGCATGTAAATGGCAATATTGGCAAATTACAAAATCCAATTTTACACTACCCACATCAAAGTATTAAAGAATTTATAGAAAGTATAAATAAATATTCTATAATTCACTCTCAAGAATTAAAGAAAGAAAACAAAAAAAGTAGTTTAGTTAAAATTATCTTTTGGCCACTTGGAAAATTCTTTGTAAATTATTTTCTAAAACTTGGTTTCCTAGACGGAGTAGAAGGTTTTATAATAGCGGGAGTAATGAGTTTTCATTCCTTTTTGAGTTGGAGCAAAGCATGGATGGACTAATTTTTATATATTTTATTATTTTCCCGTTTGGAAAATTACTTGGCACGATTCCTGATTTATTAATAATATTAATAGTAATCTTCTCGCTTCGCTCTAAAATAATACAAAACGGCCAAAAGCAGGTAAACGCTTTAGTAACAATATTTATTTTTTCTTTATTTTTTTCACTTTCATTTTTTAATCTTCCACAAATTTTTACAGGTTTTTTATATTTAGTAAGATTAATTTCTTACATATTTTTTAGCCAAATAATCTTACAAAAATTTTCAAAGGAAAAATCAAAAAAAGAATTAATCTTTAATAGTTTAATATCAATTGGCATTTTTATCGCAATTTTCGGCTGGATACAATACTTTCTATTTCCCGATTTGCGAGCCCTCAAAACTCTTGGCTGGGATGATCATTATTTTAGATTAACATCAACTTTTCTTGACCCAGCATTCACAGGGATTTTGTTAGTTTTAACTGAAGTTTTAGTTCTTATTAAAACAATCAAAAAACAAAGTAAAACTAACTACTTTATAAATTTGTTTTTAATTATTACAATACTTCTCACTTATTCCAGATCCAGTTTCTTAAGTTTATTCTTTTCAGTTCTATTTTTACTTTTTAAGTTCAAAAAGAAATTTTTATTATTTTTATTAGTACTATTTATATTAATTATTCCCTTTTTACCTAAAACATCAGGGGAGGGAACAAATTTAGCAAGAACAAATTCCATTAATCAAAAATTCATAAACTACCAAGAAAGTATAGATTTAATTAAAAAATCTCCAATCTTCGGAGTTGGTTTTAACAATTTGTGTATCGCCAAAAACAGTTTTTTAAATAAAGACAATGCCCTTTCTCATACATGTAGCGGTCTTGATAATAGCGTAATGTTTATAATGGCAACAACAGGAGTTGTCGGTTTGATAATATTCATTCAACTTATTTTTTCAATTATCAAAAACACAGAATTAAATCTATACGGTTGGGGATTAATTGTAAGTTTTGTTGCAATTTTTATTCACGGAATGTTTACAAATACTTTCTTTTACAATTTCGTTTTAGGTTGGATGGCAATTTTAATCGGGGTTACACGTGTTAAGGATTAAATGTTACTTTAATATCAATCTCTTTCTTGTTTCCCGCCTGATCCATAGAAATTATTTTAATTTGATTATCTCCGTTTTGAAGATCATATGGAAAACTAAATTTTCCAGATGAATCAAGGATTGCCATGTGATCATTAATCGTTACAGTATTTCCAACATCAGTTGACCCCTGCACAGTAAGTTTTTGTTGAGTCGATCCATAAAAACTTTGATTATTCTGAGGAACATTAACGGTCAAGTTAGGGGTCTGAGTCGTAAAGTTTACAACATAAGAATTAGAACTTTCACTTTCATTTTTTGATTTATCAATTGTCTTTGCGTAAATAGTATTAACGCCTTTGACAAGACCAATTTTAATTTCAAAATTTCCATTTTCATCCGTTGTAGTCTCATCAGAAGAATCATTAAAAAAGATTTTAATAGTCGAATTTGCCAAAGCACTACCTTTAACACTAATATTTTGCTGATTTGTATATTTAGGAAGGACAGAAAGCGTAGGTGCAACAACGGAAGGCACTGAAGTTGGAGAATTTTGAGCTGTCGAACTTTTATTAAAAAGATTTATAAATTTTGAAAAAAGGGGAATACCAAAAAAAATCCCAAGTATTATAACCAAGAGAGTTAAACCACCAAAAATCATTGCACTTTTGATGCTCTTTTTCTCCTCAACTTCGTTAAGTCTCGACTGATACTGTCTCATAATGCAATTCTACCACGGAAGTGACAAATATTTTACTACTTTAGCTCCAGATTGTGTTTTATGGTCACCATGATGATGCTTTTCGTCACCATGAAAATGTCGTATTTACGGCCTTTTAACCATGTCATGGTACCGATGGTGATGGTTGCTTTTATTCACCTCACGGGTTTACACTAAAAGTGTAATGAATAAAACTCATGATTCTGGTGGTAGATTTGCATCCAAAGATACACCTCCCCCATCTTTATTTTCAACAGGAGCTAGCCAGGATTCAAGTGTAAAGGTTACTGTAAGACCAAATCCAACTCCACCTATTGTAAATTTCCAAGTGAATAACCCAGTTCTTTACCTTAAATATTGGTGGAAGAAAATCATGAACAATGAGGGAATTGACTTGAGACTTAGAGCAAGACCACTTACAGTTTTTGGTGTAGCTCTTATTGCTTTTTCTCTGGCTTTTGGTTTAGGAGGAGTTGTACTACCCTTCGCAATCCCAGGACTAAAATTTAACAATAAACCAACTACTGCTCCAAGTTCTGTTCCAGCAATAGTTTGGAAGGACACAGCACTCAAAGGAATTTTAAAAAGTACCACTTCTACTCCTCCAAAATTTTATTTACTTGGAAGCAGTGATGAAGCAATAACTCTGGAAGTACCAGCAACCGTTAATTTAACTGCCTTAATTGGGAAAAGAATACTTGCTATTGGTACATATGACTCGAGCGACAAAATTCTCAAAGTGATAGATGTTCAAGATCTGGAAGTTCTCTCAACAACACCACTTCCTATTCCAACAAGCACACCAACTCCTGTTCCAACTCCCTCACCAACAATTCAACCGACCGTTGAACCAACAATTGTACCAACAGAGGTTCCAAGTCCAACACCATGAAAAAAAGAAGAGAAATAGTAATTGAAAATCAGCTTGTAGTTATCTGACAGGTCCCCATTAAAATATACACAGTTTCTTATATGATCTAATATTTTAAGGGGGTGATTTATTTGAAAAATGCAATTAACAAAGAAGTTAAAGAGGAAATATTAACTAAAGTTAAAGCTGGTGAAAAAGTTAGTTTGTTAAAAAAGGTAAGGAACTGGATTACTGGATGAATTAATCAGACTTTTTCAAGGGAGGCTGACAACCAATCCCTTCCAGTTCAAAATATGGATTCTATTGTTTAAGAAAAAATTACAAATTCCTCCTTATCTCATGGACTTACCAAACCTATTTTACTATAAACATTATAGAAATTTTTGCAAACTAAGAAGTTTATTACCTTATTCTTGAGCGGGTTATTTTTTTGTTGAGATTGGCCCAATTGCTTTACCAGCACTGATTAAAAGAATTTGAGCCGCTTGGGTAGGAATTTCCACTCGGCCACCTAATGTGCCTGGCTTTTCACCTTCTCTAAGAGGAAGCCATTTTGTTCCGGTACGCTGGCCTTTTGTCTCGCCTTCTGTAGAATACGATTCTACAAGTACACCTTCAAGGTTGTATCCTGGTGCGTCTTCCTTGTTAACATATGGTTTCAATTCAATAAGTTCGGATTCTCCAAAAACACCTTTCAGTCCTGATTCTTGAATTATTTTCTCGGCATCCTTTCCTGAGATTCTCAAATTGGGATCGTCTTTGTATATTTCAGCAATTATTTTCCAGCCGTTTGTTAAATCTTTATTTTCTTTTATATCCAGTTTTGGCATTCTAACCCATAAAGCTCGTGTGGCATTTTCAAGAATTCTTGGGTCGATCTCTATTTTTGTTTGAGACACGTTTGGTCGTGCTTCTGGTTTAGGTTCTCTCTCTTTCTCTTGTTTAGATGTTTGTTGTTCACCTGTTGGTTCATCTTTGGAATTTTCATCTGGGTGTTCAGCCAATCTTCCTGGAACCTCCTCCCATTCGCTAGATGCTTCTGTCTTTTTGGGTTCCAACGCATCAATTCTCTGTGCTGTTAGAATCAGGTTTTCGGTCATTAAACCCATGTTCTTGCCTAGAGACTCAACGTTTTTATTTATCAGACCAAGATTTTCAGTTAATGCTGAAACTTGTTGGTGTAACTGAGTGTTTTCTTGTCTTAGCGAAGCTAGTTGTTGTTCAACGCTTGGTTTACCAACTTCCTCATTTTTTTTGAAGTCTCTTTCGTGAGCTCCAGTATACAAACCAGACCCAGGTGTTGGAAATTTTGGTTCGTTATCACTCATAATTGATCATATTTTAACATTGACGACTGATAATTAGCAAACTTTAGCTAATAGTTTTATATATAAAGTGGCAGTTCTGTTTGGCTCGAACTTCTTTTTGAGGGATCGTAAACTTTCTCCACACTTGAATTTGGGCTTCGATACGCTGTATTCGGCAACTTCGCGCTCGCCCCATTCCCGAGCGCGAGGAGCGCACTCCCAAAGTGAGCCGATGAGTGGACTCGAACCACTTACCTGCGGTTTACGATACCGCCGCTCTACCAGGTGAGCTACATCGGCATTAACATATTTTACACTTCTTCCACTTTTTCGACTAAACTATTTTCCCAAAAAAATGTTTTTTCCTCTGGAAATAAATAAGCCCTTTTTGGTTCTAATTCTTTAATAAATTCCGGTGTATGACTAACTATTAACATTGCGCCTTTATACTCTTTTAAGGCTTCCAAAATCACACGTTGAGACAAAACATCAAGATAAGTAGTCGGTTCGTCAAGAATTAGTAGATTATGATTTTTAGCCGTCAAAAGCGCAATTGATAGTCTAGTTTTCTCCCCTCCCGAAAGAGTTTCAATTTTTTGCAATATTTTTTGGCCCGTAAACATATACCTCGCTAAATAAGCTCTGCACATACCCTCGGAAGCTATACCAGTAATCTCAGTAAAAGTGTCCATTACTGTTTTATTCATGTCAAAAGTCTCAAATTCTTGAGAATAATAACCAATATTAAGCTGTTGATTTTTAATTACTTGGCCAGAATCAGGATTAATTATTCCCATTAATATTTTTATAAAAGTACTTTTACCAACTCCGTTTGGACCAATAAGAGCAATTCTTTCGCCACGCATAATAGTTAACGACACATTTTTCAAAACCTCGTGTTCTCCATAAGATTTTTTAATAGATTCCGCTTTTAGAGGAATCTCACCAACGTTCGCCGGGTCTGGGAGTCTTATTTTTATTTTTCGCACCTCAGGTGGCAACTCAGGAAGATTTTCTTTCATCTTAGCCAGTCTTCTTTGAAGTTGAACACGGGCACGGACACCTTTTTCACTCCTAAAGCTCATAGCGTGGCTTACAGCTTCTTCCATTCTTTTAACTTGTTTTTGCCCCATTATCACTTGGCGTTTTTGAAGTGCATCTTTTTCCCCCTTCAATCTCTCAAAATCTTTATAATTTCCTTTATATTCATCAATTGTTTTAAGTGGAGGATTCACATATAAAATTTTATCAATTGCATGATTCATTAAAGCAAGATCATGAGAAATCACAATTACAGTTTTAGGATATCTTCCCAAAAAATTCATCACCCATTTTTTTCCAGCAGTATCCATAAAATTTGTGGGCTCATCTAAAAGCAAAATATCCGGGAGACTCAAAAGTGCACGAGCAAGAGCCAATTTTGTTTTTTGGCCTCCGCTTAACTTCTGAGGTTTATCATCTAGATTCAAATTTAATTCAAGCCCAGCAAACATTTTTTTAATTTCAAAAGCTTCATGTAAATCTTCAGGGTCAACATAATCTTTTACAAACTTTGCCTTTTCCATTTCAGGATCATGTTTTATTTCTTGTGGGACAATAGCAACTTTTCCAATAACATTCAATTTACCTTCTAATGGATTTTCTTTGCCAGCTATAATATTAAGTAAAGTAGTTTTCCCAGATCCGTTCGGTCCAACAAGACCAATTTTCTGATCTTCACCAACAATAAAATTAACCCCTTCGTAAAGAGGTTCCTCACCAAATGAAAACGAAAGTCCAGATATTTGAATCATATTTGAGCGGGATAAGGGAATTGAACCCTCTTCTCATCCTTGGGAAGGATGCATTCTGCCGGTGAACTAATCCCGCTAATAATATGAATTATATCACCCTCAACGCGGGATTCTAAAAACATTCCCAGTATGAATTAAATTCGGATTTTTAAGATTGTTTTCACGCGCAATTTTCACCCATTTAGATCCATCTCCGTACGCTCTTACTGCAATCTTCCAAAGACTATCTCCTTTAATAACAACGTAATTATCGTTAGTTATATTTGAATCTGTCGCTGCCGCAGTTTCCGTTATTTGAGGAATAGGAGAAGGAACTGGGGACGGGGTTACTTGTTCAACAGGCTCAGAGCTTGGTGCAATCTGACTTTCCATATCAGGAATAACCAAACTCTTTCCCACTTCAAGTTCTGCTGGGTTTGAAATGTTATTTGCATCTGCAATTCTCTTCCAATCAGATCCTTTTTTGTAATATTTTTGAGAAATACTCCAAAGCGTCTCACCCTTAGATATTACATAAGTCTCAGCTTTATTTTGATTAGAGTTTGCCTGTTGAGTTTCACTTTGAGTTCTAACGTCTCCCAAGTATCTAATCATAAAACCCCCAGCAACAACCAAAACCACAACTCCAAAGAAAACACTAATTTCTCGTTCATGAAGTTTAATTGATTTAAGAATTTTTTTAAGATCCATTTGTCCCTTGGTTTACATAACTCGCTTGGGACAGAAGTTAATTGAAGACAATTTAATTGATTAAATGACTATTGTCAAGTAGAATTTACAAAGAAATTTCCGTTTCAAAATCTCCTTCACCATAATATTTTTTCTTACTTGCAGTTCCCCTTTTCAGTCTGAGCATATCTATAGATTTCAAATAACTTCTAAAATCCTTATGTTGAAGATAGTATTTATCAACTATATAGTGAAAAGGCCGACAGGGTCCTTCTTTTTGTCTCTTGCATTACTTATGCGGGAGTAATGAATCTCTATTCAAACTCCCAATTGAGAGTATCTTATCAAAATTGCAAGCTCTTATGCAAGGATTTCCAAATTATGTGGCAAGTTATCGGCCAGCGTTTGCTTAGGAGCCCTTACCTTTCACTTTTTCATTTCCATGTTGACAGCAGTTTTTAATTTCATTAACATGAATTATGTCTGCCAAAAGAAACGGTTTTGCTCCTATTCTTATTCTCATCATAGTGGCGGCATTAACACTTGTAGTTGTATCAGCTAGAAAGTCTTCTCATCCGCAAGTTCAAGGACTAAAATTGGCAAAAGGAGATGATAGCGGTTCATCAGGTGGAGGTGATTCTGGCTCTCACTCAAGTGACTCTGGTGGGTCAAGCGGTGGCTCATCTGGGTCTGGTAGTTCCAGCACAAATAATACTACGTCAAACAAAAGTGGGTCAGGTGAAATAAAGAAAAGCTTTGAGCTAAAAAATGCTGAAGTGGAAGTAAATAAGCCCGAGACTCATACCGCTCAAGAGGTAGAAAATGAAGACGAGATTGAAAATGAAATAGAAGCTCCTAAAACTGAAAAAGTTGAAGTAGGCTTTGCGAATGGACTTTTGGAGCTTGAATCAAAAGAGGTAAATACTGCTGCAAACAAAAAACTTGGTAAAGTGCAAAACTTAAAGCTCAAGTTAAAACAAAATGGAATTGAACAGGAGTTGGAAGTTAAAGTAGAAGGCGACCACATAAGTTTAGAAGCACAAAACATTGGAGCCGAAACACACTTTCCTCTTACTTTTAATAAGGCAACTGGACAAATTTTAGTAACTACTCCAAATGGACAAAGAGTTATCAGAGTTCTTCCCGCTCAAGCCTCACAAATTGCACGCACTGCAGGAATTCAAAATCAAATTGAGAAAATAGAAATTCAGGCGAATTCTACCACTGGCACAAACGAAGATGTAGTTCTTAAATTAACAGGAAGAAAAACTGGGAAAATACTAGGGGTAATTGATATAAATGGACCAGTTCAAACTGAAATTGGAGCTCAAAGTGGAAGTATTTTAAGCAACAATGAGCCATTTTGGTTGAGGCTTCTTTCTTCATTGATTCAATAAAAGACCAATCTCGCCTTATGGAAAAAGAATTTTTTCTAGGGTGTCAAATGCCTTTCTAAAATCTTTAAAGTATGTCTCAACAACAAAGAAGTATTCTTTTTTAGTTTGGTTATATCCTATACTGATTTGTTCAACGCCTTTGAGCATAGCAATTTGGCAATCACTCTTTACATAATATTCGTGAGCTAATCCACACCTAAAAATGCCATAAACATTTTGAAGTTTCTAGCGGCTTCACCTTGTTGAAATTTATCTCGTTTCAAACCTCCTGCAAATTCTGTATAACACAGAAGAGCTGCACTTTTTGGAAAGATCTTTGAAGAGTTACCAACCTTTGAAAAACTGAAAGATGGAACACCTAAATTATCCAGTCTTTTCGAGCTAAACAAGGAGTTCAATAGTACCCAAAACCAATTAAGCGGGACCGATGGGAGTCGAACCCACCTCTATTTCGTGACAGGAAATTATTCTAGCCGATGAACTACGGCCCCAACTTGTCTATTTTACTATAAAGCTAGTTTTTTACCAAATATAATCATTCGCGTATATTATTCGTTTTTTGTGGTTTGTTTTTGCTTTTTCAATTCTTACACTCAATTTTCTCTTTCCAAGAAACATTTTAGGTGGAAAATAGCATAATTTATCAATCTTGGGTATATAAACCACTAGAGCATCAACTTCCTCTTTTCGATAAGTATGAGCCATTTTTTGTCTATCTTCATATTCAAGTTTAACAATCACAACTCCAGATGTATTTTTAGGAGATCCATTTGCATATTTAACTTGAACACGTTGAAGACTTTTAGAATCGTCAATTATCAAATCATATCTTGCATCATATAGTGGTCTACTTGGAATATAACCTAATTCAAAAGCTCTTATTTCGGCTTTGCTTACAGCTAATTGTCCTTTGACATTTGATGTAATGTTCACTTTTTAAATATAAACTATTTATGTTCCTGGTACAAGGTATGTACATGTTCTTTCTCGCAAAATAATTTTGTGTTAATATATTTTTAAATGAAAACTTCAAAAGAAATGACAAATTTAGAAATTGCAGAACTTCTTCGTGATGTAGCTGCTGCATATAAACTTCAAAATGCAACCGCCAACAAATTCAAAATCATTGCTTACGAAAGAGCAGCGGACTCTGTAGAGCACGCTACAAGTGAGCTCAAAGATCTCTGGGAAGAAGGAAAGCTTGATGAAGTTGCTGGGATTGGAAAATCTATTCAAGAGCATTTAAATGAGATTTTTAAAACCGGTAAATCCAGTCACTTTGAAGAACTTACTAAAGATATACCAAAAATAGTTTTTGAGCTCATGAAAATCCCAGGAATTGGAGTGAAAACTGCGAGTAAATTAGTTAATCAACTAAAAATCAAAAATTTAGATGATCTAAAAAAAGCTGCAAATCAAAATAGAATTACCGAACTTGAGGGATTTGGAGAAGAGTCGGAGATAAGAATTTTAAAATCTTTAGAAGAGTTTAAAAAGAAAGCTCCAAGCCGCATGCTTTTGCCATATGCTATTGAAATAGCTAGTGAAATCATTAATTGGATGAAGGAAGAAAAAAGTGTAGAACAAATCGAACCTCTTGGAAGTTTAAGAAGAAAAGTCTCAACTATTGGTGATATAGATTTTGCAGTAGCTTCAGCAAAACCAAGCATAGTTATTGATCATTTTACAAAATATTCAAAGGTTGGAAGAGTTATAGAAAAAGGCGAAAGAACGGCAGGAATAATTCTGCCAGGAAATATCCGAGTAGATTTAATGGTATGTAAGCCCAAAGCATATGGAGCTTTGCTCCAGCATTTTACAGGCGGCAAAAACCACAATGTTGCTCTTCGAGAATATGCTTTGAAAAAAAATCTTTCACTTTCCGATTATGGAATCTACACGACTCCTGGAGATAAAAATTCTCTAAAAGAAATAGCTACAGAAAAAGAATTTTACGAAAAATATTTAAAAATGGATTGGATTCCTCCAGAAATTCGTGAGGACGAAGGAGAAATCAAAGCTGCTTTGAAGCATAAGCTGCCAAAATTAGTAGAACTCAAAAACATAAAAGGGGATTTGCATATTCATAGTGATTTTGATATTGAAACAAGTCACGATCTAGGATTGTCATCCATGAAAGATATCGTGAAAAGAGCAATTGAGCTTGATTATGAGTATATAGCCTTTACAGAACATAACCCAAGCAAAAGTAAACATAGTGGAAAACAAATTGTGGAAATTTTAAAGAGAAAGCGTGAAACCATTGACAAATTAAATTACTCAATTAGAACCGAGCATAAAAATAGAGTATTTAAAGTATTCAACAGCCTAGAAATTGACATTATGCCAGATGGAAGCTTGCCAGTTCCAGAAGAAGGACTAATGACTTTAGATTTTGCATTAGTTTCCATTCACTCAAGCTTTGATTTACCAAAATTACAGATGACAGATAGAGTACTAAAGGCACTAAGCTTTCCAAAAGTAAAAATCTTTGCCCATCCAACTGGACGCAAATTAAATGAAAGAAAAGGAATTGACTTAGATTGGGAAAAGATCTTTGAAGAATGTTTGAAAAGAAATATATTTTTGGAAATAAATAGTGATCCAGCCAGGCTTGATTTACCTGATATTTTAGTCCATGAAGCTGTAAGACAAGGAGTTAAAATGACAATTGACACAGATAGCCACCACAAGGACCATATGGATGGGATGAAATGGGGAGTTTCTGTTGCCCGCCGCGGCTGGGCTGAAAATAAAGATATTGCCAATACAAGAAGTTTGAATGAGTTTAAAAAGCTCTTAATCTAATAATTCGAACCCTGCACTCCCAATATCAAAAACTTGTTTTTTTCATCAGGATCTTCAAGGACAACTTGTCCTTATTTTGATCGCTCTCACTTGGAATTTTCTTTTCTTGTTCGGTAATAATGAAGATTGTAACGATTATTAGTTAGAAAATCAATAGATTTTATTTCAGGATTTATTAAGGTTTACAAAGGGTATAATATGAAATAAAGTTAAAATGTATTTTGTTTACGTTTTGAAGAGTTTGAAGGAGTGAATCTATGTGGAAAGAACATCAAATAAAAAATCACGGAGATCAAAAGAAAAAATTTATTGATAGTATAATAAAAGAAAGAGCCTCCGGCCCCGTAGGGCCTATGGCCCGGAGGGGGTGATATAAATGATTTTAATTCCAATAATAATTTTAGTAATAATTGTTCTTTGGTTTGCTAGTATCTATAACTTTTTTGTTACAGCCAAAACTCGTATTGGAGCAGCCGTTCAAGAAATTGGGAACCAACTAAAGCGACAAGCTGATTTAATTCCTAACCTAGAAGCTTCTGTAAAAGGATATTTAACTCACGAAAAAGATATTTTCAAAATGTTGACTGATGCAAGAAAAGCAGTGGCATCAGCTTCAGGAAGTGGAAATGTTCAAAAAATGGCAGAAGCAGGAGAAAAACTTAATGCAGTTTTACCAAAACTAACAATAGCAGTTGAAAGCAATCCTGAACTAAAAGGAAACACAGTTGTTGCAAATTTGATGGACGAGCTAAGAGATACAGCTGATAAAGTAATGTATTCTCGAAGACTTTTAATTGATTTAACAGCTGAATATAATGTTAAGCTTGTAACTTTTCCAACAAATTTCATAGCTCAAATGTTTCATTTTGAGAAAATGTTAGGACTTGTTACACCAACCAATGGAGAATTTTTGAATGTATCTGACGAAGATACGAAGACGCCGAAAGTTTCTTTTTAATGGCAACAAGTAATTTTTACGAAGCTATTTCTATAAATAAGCGCAAAAGCCTGGTTATTGTAATCGGGTTTGTACTTTTTGTAGCCATCGTTGTTTATGTAATGTCCCAGGCAATGGCAGTTTATTTTGGCTATGAACCAGGAGGACTAGGGATTGTAGGTATTGCATTTATAGTGTCCGGCGTCATGAGCTATGTCAGTTATTATTACAGCGACAAGCTCATTCTCACAATGTCTGGTGCTAGGCCAGCTGATCGCAAACGCGATTTTCAATTTTATACAGTGGCTGAAAATTTGGCGATTGCGGCAGGTGTGCCAAAACCAAAGCTTTATGTAATTGAAGATGACGCACCAAATGCTTTTGCAACAGGCCGAGACCCAGAACACGCTGCCGTTTGTGCTACCCGTGGACTTCTTGAAAGGTTAAACAGAACAGAACTTGAAGGCGTAATTGGACACGAAATGACCCATGTCAGAAATTACGACACAAGGCTTGGAGCAATTGTTGCAGTAATGGTTGGAATAGTAGCACTTCTCGGAGATTGGTTTTTGAGAATGAGTTTCTGGGGCGGCGGACGCCGAAATAGAAATAGTGATGAAGGTGGAAATTTAGGGGCAATTTTTGTAATTCTTGGATTTATTTTTGCACTTCTTTCTCCTATTGTTGCAACACTAATTCAACTTGCTATTTCAAGAAAACGTGAGTTTATAGCCGACGCTGGAAGCGTTGAACTTACTCGTCAGCCAAGTGGACTAATAAACGCACTGGAGAAAATTTCAGTTGTCGACAAACCTTTAAAAGAGGCAAACAAAGCAACAGCACATTTATACATAATAAATCCTTTTAAACACGGAGCAAAAAGCTGGTTTAGCGGCCTATTTGATACCCATCCACCAATCAAAGAAAGAATCGCTGCACTAAAGAAAATGATCTAAATGTATCATTGGGCTATGAACCCAGAAAAAGACAAAGATAGAAATCCTCCCTCGTTAATTTTTGCCAACCCTTCTTCGCCGTCCGCTGCAGTCGTTACATCAAGTTCATCTTCAACAACTAATACACGCTTCATAAATCATGATATAACTATTCATAAATATCTGCAACAATGCTATTATATAGGCATGGCAGGTTTAAAGACTTATGACACAAAACACGTTTCGCTTCTTGCCAAACTCGATTTAACTCCAAAAGAAATTGATAAATTCACGCCTCAACTCGCAGCCGTTGTTGACTTAATAGATAAATTAAGTGAAGTCGATATAAAAGATACAAAAGCAACAGTTCAAACAACAAAATTAGTTAACGTTTTAAGAAAAGATGAAATAGATGTAACAAGAATTTTACCGCAAAACGAATCTTTCACTGTTCCTCAAATATTAAATAAAAGATATGAATAATTTGCCAAAGTCCATCAAAGAAACGAAGGAGAGGCTTTTGAATAAAGAATTTTCCGCTGTCCAATTAGTAGACGCTTATCTTAAAAATATAAACAAAAAAAACAAAGAATTAAATGCAGTTTTAACCATAACTTCTGACATTGCATATGAGAAAGCCAAAAAAGCCGATGAGCAAATAAAAAATTTAGGCGAAAAAGCTTTCGAGCAATTTCCATTACTGGCAGTAACAGTCATTCATAAAGATATGTTTCTAACAAAAAACGTGCGCACAACTGCAGCTTCAAAAGTATTAGAAGGTTATGTTCCAGATTATAGCGCTACAGTTGTCAAAAAATTAGAAGAAGCAGGCGCAATAATGCTTGGCAAAGCCAATTGTGACGCTTGGGCCCATGGAAGTAGCGGCGAAAATTCAGATTTTGGCCCAACAAAAAATCCATGGAACGAAAACTATGTTCCAGGAGGATCTTCCTCGGGGTCTGCCGTTAGCGTTGCAGCAAATTTTTCCTTAATTGCAACAGGGACAGACACAGGTGGATCAATTAGAAATCCAGCCAACTTTTGCGGAATTGTCGGACTAAAACCAACTTATGGTGCAGTTTCAAGGTACGGAGTAATCGCAATGGCAAGCTCTCTGGATTGCCCAGGGCCACTAACAAACACAGTAGCCGACTCCAAAAAAGTTTTTGATATCATAAAAGGAGAAGATGGTCTCGATGGGGTAGTCGCAAATTCAAATTTTCAAAAATTAGTTCTCAATAAAAACAAGAAACTTAAAATTGGAATCCCAAAAGAATATTTCATAGAAGGATTAGACCCAGAAGTAAAAAATGCACTTGAGGAAGCAAAAAACAAATTTGAGAAACTCGGAGTTGAATTTATCGAAATCAGTTTGCCCCATACAAAATATGCAGTTGCCGCCTACTACATAATCTGTCCAGCCGAAGTCTCATCTAATCTCGGCCGCTATGACGGCATTCGTTACGGAAATACACGTAGCAAATTCGGTGACGAAGCAAAAAGAAGAATTATGTTAGGAACTTATGTTTTATCAGCCGGATATTATGACGCATACTATCTCAAAGCAATGAAAGTTAGAAGCAAAATGATCGAAGATTTTGATAGAGTTTTTAACTCTAAAGACAAAAATGAAGTTGATGCAATTTTAGCTCCAGTTTCACCAACTCCAGCTTTTAAGCTTGGCGAAAAAGTAAATGATCCAATTAAGATGTATCTAGCAGATGTTTTTACAATTGCGATAAACATAGCAGGTGTCCCAAGTATCGCAATTCCAGAAGGCACAACAAAAAATGGTTTACCTCTTGGATTCCAGTTAATAGGAAAGAGGTTCGGCGAAGAAATGTTATTTAAATTAGGAGACATGTATGAAAGAATTTAAACCAGTATTCAAAAATTACAAATTCGTCGCCTTGTGGCTATCTCAAATTCTCTCACAGCTCACAATTAACATTCTAAGTTTTATAATCCTGATCCATCTATTTGAACAAACAGGCTCCACAATAGCAAGTTCACTTTTATGGGTTGCCTACGCGCTTCCAGCAATAATTTTTGGCCCAATTGCTGCAGCATGGGTTGATCTTCTCGAAAAAAGAAAAGTGTTAATGTTGACAAATCTTTTACAATCCTTAGTTGTAATTGGTTATGCAATATTTCTTTATAAAAAGCTTCTTTACCTTTCCTACACAGTAGTTTTCCTTTATTCACTGTTTAACCAACTTTATGTCCCAGCAGAAGCAGCAACTCTTCCCAGGATTGTTCCAGAAAAAGATCTACCAACTGCAAACGGACTATTTTTTATAACACAGCAATCCTCGCTTGTATTAGGCTTTGGGCTCGCAGGTATCTTAGATGAAGTTTTCGGCTTCAGACCAACTTTAATCCTAGTAGCCATTTGTCTTTTTCTAGCTTTTATAAGCGTAAGCTTCTTGCCTGAAAAAAGACCTCAATTCAAGATGCCAGAAACATTTGAAAAAAGATTTTCTTTATTTTTTGAACAAATAATAGAAGGCTATAGGTTTATTAAAAATACAAGAGCAATTCTTTTTCCATTTCTACTTTTACTAGGAGTCCAAGTAATTTTAGCCGTTATTGTTGTAAACCTCCCAAGATTAGCAACAGATATTCTTAATATCTCAACAAGAAGTTCTGGTTTTGTGGTAGTAATTCCTGCAGGAATTGGAGCAATCATGGGAACATTTATAATTTCAAAACTAATCGGTAAAAAAATTAAAAAAAGAAATATCGTATTAGTTTCATTAATCCTTCTATCAATTTCTATGATTAGTGTTGGAATAATAATTCCTTTAATTAGTTCAAGTTTGATTAAAACTGCAACCGCAATTCTTTTCTTTATTGCAACAGGCTTGGGAGCAGTCGGGACATTAGTCCCTTCAGTCACTTATTTACAAGAGCACACGCCAAAAGATTTATTAGGAAGAGTTTTTGGAAATTTCTGGTTTCTCACAACTCTCGCAACAGTTTTGCCAGTCTTATTTTCAGCTACAATCACAGATCTTTTTGGGATACAATTTCTTTTATTAATTCTTGGGATAGCAAGCCTTGTCGTAACAATTTTCAGTAGCTATAAAGTAAACGAATTATGACAACATATATCCCAATAATAGGACTCGAAGTTCATATAGAGCTCTCTACATTATCAAAAATGTTTTGTGGTTGTCCTGCCGATCATTTTGCAAAAAAACCAAACACCCAAGTTTGCCCTGTCTGTCTTGGTCTTCCAGGAGCACTTCCAATTGCAAACAAAAAAGCAATTGAAGACACAATTAAATTCGGTTTAGCCTTAAACTGTCAAGTAAATAATTTAACGAAGTTTGACCGCAAACACTATTTCTACCCAGATCTTCCAAAAGCTTATCAAATTAGCCAATACGATCTGCCGCTTTGCAAAAACGGAGAACTCATGGGAATTCACATTCGAAGAATTCACATAGAAGAAGATACGGCAAAACTTCAACACACAAAGGGTAAGAGTTTGATTGATTTTAATAGAAGTTCAGTTCCCCTTATGGAGCTTGTTACAGAGCCAGATTTCGACTCAGTTGATAAAGTGGTCAATTTCTTAAAAGAAGTTCAAAGAATAATTAGGTATTTAGGAATTTCAAGCGCTGATATGGAAAAAGGTAGTATGCGCTTGGAAGCAAACGTTTCTTTATCACCAGATACAAAACTTCCCAACTACAAAGTAGAGCTCAAGAACATAAACTCTTTTGGTTTTCTAAAAAAAGCAATAGAAGCAGAATTGGGGCGACAAGAAGAATTACTCAAAAACGGTAAAAAAGTGGGGCAGGAAACAAGAGGATTTGATGAGAAAAGAGGAGTAACTGTGCTTCAAAGAAGTAAAGAAGATGCGGAGGATTATAGATACTTTCCAGAACCAGATATACCTCCTATTAATATCACTCGACAAGAAGTCCAAAAAATAAAAGAAGAACTACCTGAACTCCCAGAACAAAAACGAAGCAAATTTAGAAAAATGGGATTACCTGAAAATTATATAGAAGTTTTAGTGGATGACAAAAATAGAGCAAATTATTTTGAAGAAGCAGTAAAAGACCTGCCTGCGCAGGCAGGAAAAATCGAAGGCATTACAGCAAAAGACATTGCTGGTTTAATGGTAAATCAAAATCTTGATAAAAATTACGAAGAACCAGCATTATTAGTCAAAAAAGTTTATGAATTATTAAAAAAAGATTATACAGGTGATGAAGAAACAAGATTAGCTGTAGAAAAAGTAATCACTTCAAATCCAAAAGGAGTTATGGATTTCCAAGATGGAAAAGGTGAAGTTATCAAATTCCTAATAGGCCAAATTCAAAAAGAATTAAAAGGCAAAGGTCAACCAAGATTAGTACAAGAATTGCTAAGAAAAGCTTTGATGTAATTTATTTTCAGCTTCAAGTTTTTCAATTCTTTTTCTATCAGCTAACACTTCTTTGTCCAATGTAGTTGAAGTTATTTCAAGTGAATTTTTGACATACTTTAAATCTTTCTTGACAGTTATCATATCCTTTTTGAGTCGATTGACATCCACTTTGAGATAACCAACATCCGTCTTAAGTCCACTAACATCAACCTTAAGTTGACTAACATCACTTTTGAGTCCATGAACATCTTTCTTAACTGGAGCTAGTTCTTCTTGAACTATTCCTTTTATCGCTGATAGATCTTCTTGAGTTAGCATATTTACAATTTAATATAAAATATTCTTATTTTCAAGAGACAGAAAGGTTTGTGGTATATTAGTTCTATGGCTGGGAAATTTGTTCATCTTCACTTGCATACTGAATATTCTCTTTTAGATGGTCTTTCCAAAATCGGAAAACTAATGACAAGAGTTAAAGAAATGGGCATGGATAGCGTCGCAATAACAGACCACGGAACAATGTACGGAGCCATCGAATTTTATAAAAAAGCAAAAGCAGAGAATATTAAACCAATCATAGGCGTCGAAGCTTACACAGTTTTACACGATCATAAAGTTAAGCCCGACAAAGAAAGATTTAATTACAATCATTTATTACTTCTCGCAAAAGATGAAGAAGGTTACAAAAATTTAATGAAGATCACCTCAATTGCCCACATCGAAGGTTATTACTATAGACCAAGAATACAAAGAGAATTAATAGAAAAATATAACAAAGGCATTATCTGTACATCCGCTTGCGTAAGCGGGGAAATAGCAAGAGCTTTCATCGAAGAAGATCCAGCTCGTGCCAAGAAAACTGCAAAATGGTTTATGGATGTCTTTGGCAAAGATTATTACCTTGAAATTCAAAGGCACCAATACGACAAATACGTAGATAGCGCCCCGCCTGAAATGAAGGAAGAATTAAAACATCAAGCTGACGTTGAAAAACTTGTTAACGAAAATATAATAAAACTCTCAAGAGAATTAGGAATTCCACTAATTGCAACAAACGATGCTCATTACATAAATAAAGAAGACGCATCAGCTCAAGATGTTTTAGTGTGCGTTGCAACAGGAAAACACGTTAACGAAACAAAAAGAATAAGAATGGTTGATACACCAACTTACTATGCAAGACCATATGAAGAAATGGCAGAGCTTTTCCTTGATTATAGAGATGCACTAGAAAACACTGTAAAGATTGCTGAAAAGTGTAATTTGGAAATATCAACTTTAGGTAAATGGTTCTTCCCAAAATTTCCTTTGCCAAATGACGAAAAAGCCGACGAATATTTGACCCGTATTGCAAACAAAAAATTACAAGAGAAATTCCCTGAGCCATCCAAAGAACTTCAAGATAGACTTAATCACGAACTTGGCATAATAAACCAAAAAGGGTATGCCCCTTATTTCCTAATAGATATGGATCTAGCCGCTTGGACGAAAAGTCAGGGAATTATTACAAACACAAGAGGGTCCGCAGCTGGATCTTTAGTTTCTTTTGTTCTTGGAATAACCACAGTTAATCCAATTACGTATTATTTACCTTTTGAACGCTTTTTAAATCCATACAGACCATCTCCTCCTGATATTGACTTTGATGTAGCTGACGACAAACGCGACGAAATCATTGGTTACATTACCAAAAAATACGGAGCCGATAAAGTTGCTCAAGTTTGCACTTTTGGAAGAATGCTCGGACGTGCTTCGGTTCGCGACGTTGCAAGAGTATTAGGTTATGAATACGCAGTTGGAGATAGAATATCAAAAATGATTCCTCCTCCAAAACAAGGATTCCCAGTTAATATAGAAAAAGCTCTTATCTTAAACCCTTCTTTAAAAGAAGTTTACGATAATGATTCAGATACAAAAAAAATTTTGGATTTAGCAAAACAAGTGGAAGGAAGTGCAAGACATATTTCAGTCCATGCAGCTGGGGTTGTTGTCGCTCCAACCAACATGACAGATTTTTCCCCAATTCAATATGAACCAAAAGGAGAAAAAATTATTACCCAATATGAAATGCATGCAGCCGAAGACGTCGGATTAATTAAATTTGATATTTTAGGGATAAGAAATTTATCTATTCTTGGTCTTGCTGTAAAAATTGTTAAAGAAAAACACAATATTGATATTGATCTTCATACCATTCCAATTGACAACAAAAAAACATTCGAAATGCTAGCACGAGGCGAAACAATGGGAGTTTTTCAGCTAAGTAGTAGCGGCATGACAAAATACATCAAAGACCTCAAGCCAAACAAAGTAGAGGATTTAATGGCAATGGTAGCTTTATATCGCCCGGGGCCAATTGCTGTAATACCTGAATATATAGAACGCAAAAATAATCCAAAGTTAATTAAATATCTTGACCCAAGAATGGAGAAGTTTTTAGGAGCTTCTTACGGACTTATCGTCTATCAAGATGATCTTCTTTTTTGCGCAATCGACCTTGCAGGCTACACTTGGGAAGAAGCCGATAAATTCAGAAAGGCAGTGGGTAAAAAAATTCCAGAAGAAATGGCAGCCCAAAAAGAAAAATTCACTAAAGGAATAGTAGAGCATGGACAAACACAGGATTTTGCAGATAATCTTTGGAAATTATTTGAGCCATTTCAAGCATATGGATTTAATAAAGCACACGCAGCTTCCTATGGAATAGTCGCTTATCAAACTGCCTATATGAAAGCCAATTATCCAGTTGAGTATATGACGGCGCTCCTTACATCAGAAGCAGGAGACAAAGACAAGATAACTGAAGCAATTACAGAATGCCGAAGAATGAATATAGAAGTACTAGCGCCAGACATCAATAAAAGCGATGTGGGATTCACTATAGAAAAAAACTTGCCTGCGCAAGCAGACGCAATTAGATTTGGACTTTCTGCAATTAAAAATGTAGGCAAAGCCGCAATAGAAGCAATTTTAGAATCGCGTGAGGAGGGAGATTTTGCTAGTTTAGACAACTTTTTGGCTAGAGTTGACGGAAGAAGAGTCAATAAAAGAGTACTTGAAAGCTTAGTAAAGGTTGGAGCCCTATCTCAATTTGGAAAAAGATCTGCAATTTTATCTTCTATTGATAAGATTAAAGCAAAAATTAAACCAAAAAAAGCTTCCTTGCAACAAGGCCTTTTTGGAGATGAATACATTGAAAAAACAGCAAGCCCAATTGTACCTTTAGCTGACATGGAAGAATTTTCAGAAACCGAACTGCAATCACTCGAAAGACAGTTACTAGGATTCTCTCTTTCCGCAAAACCAATAACAGACATAATAGGAGAGCTTCAAAGTTTTGCCACTCACAAAACAGGCGAGATAACTTCAAGTGGGCAGTATCCAGAAATAGTTAAAGTTGCAGGTATAATTTCAGAAATAAGAAAAGTTGTAACAAAAAAGACCCAAGCGCAAATGGCATTTGCAAAAATAGAAGATGAAACTGGAATAATAAACGCCGTCATTTTCCCCAAAATATTTAAAGAGAGCGGAAAAATTTTATTGGAAAACACCCCAGTTCTTTTAACAGGAAAAATTGATTTTAGAGACGACGAAGCAAACTTGTTAGTTGATAAAGTAGACACACAAGAAACAGCCGACAACAAGCAGAACACCCTTTTTGTAAAAATACCAGAAGGAACTGCTGTAGAAAAATTAAAATCTCTCAAAGATTTACTTCTAGCTAACCCTGGCAAAAATGAAGTCACTCTTAGGTTTGCTGGAACAGACAAAAGGATAACTTTAGGATTTAAAATTTCATGGACACATGAACTCTCGAGGAAAATTGATACACTTCTTGAAGCCAAAGCGTGATTAATATATAATACCTTCTATGGCATTAATTGCAAAACACAAAGAAACCCAATTTGGCGTAGGAGACGAAGTCAAAGTATATCTTAAAGTCAAAGAAGGTGACAAAACCAGAAGCCAAGTTTTTGAAGGCATAGTCATTGGAATCAAAGGCCGCGACAGCGGGAAAAGCTTCACAGTCAGAAAAATTGGTGCAGCAAAAGTTGGAATCGAAATGATCTTCCCAATTGAAACTCCAAGCATAGAAAAAGTCGAAATAGTAAGAAACGGCCTTGAAGGGATAAAACACGCAAAGCTTTATTATGTAAGAAACAAATCCACAAAAGAAATTGAAAAAATTTATTCCAGAGCATCTCACAAAAATCAGAAACCTCCTGAAAAGAAAAAGAAAAAAGTTGTTGCCAAAAAAACTGTAAAAAAAGCCGCTACAAAAAAAACCAAAACTTCAAAAAAATAATAATGACAGAATTAGATCATTCAGCCAGAGAAATCGTCGAAAAAGTATTAAAAGAACCTCATATCACCAATCCTCGCAACCCAAACTTTATTTGTGAAGACTGTAAACATTTTTTTAAATTAGGGTCAGTAGTTCCAAAATGCAAAAAAGGACTTGAACCTCTAAGAGTCAAACGCTTAGGTATCTGCAGCAAATACGAAACAGAAGAGATTTTAGGAAAAGGTGGCTTATTTCCTAATTTAACAGGATAAATTAATATTTCTTAGCTTTTCTTACTTCAGGTCGAAAATGATCTATATCAATACTTTTGAGAAAATCAAACTGTTGTCTATATGAACTCATTCCATAAAGAGTCCTAAAAGTTCGAACTGCAATTTGATGAACTCTTCTTGATGTAAAATCATTCTGCCTAGCTATCTCAGTTATTGGTAAACATCCTTCAAACCACTGATAAGTAATTCTTAAATTTCTACCAAAATTTTGTTCTTTTCCTTCTTGTCTATACCTTTCCACGACACCACTTCTTTCCATCTCATACAAAAATTTATAAACAGCCGGAAAATCGGGATTTATATTCTCATCTATTTCTCGCCACTCTCTTCTTTCTGACACCCCTGAATTCTATAACGCTATTAAAAATTAATCAATTCGATTTAGTGTTATACTTTTCCTATGCTAATTTTAGGCATTGATCCAGGTACAGCTACAACTGGTTGGGGATTAATAGAAAAAACTGAAGATAAAGATTTTGAAATCCTCGAGTGGGGATTAATAGAAACCAACAAAGAAACAAAACCTCACATTAGACTTCACGAAATCCATGAACAAATGATTAGTCTTCTAGATAAGTTCAAGCCCCATATCCTAGTTATAGAAAAGATATTTCTTTTTAATAACGCCAAAACCGTAATCAGAGTAAGCCAAGCACAAGGGGTAATACTATTAGCCTCGGCAGGATACGAAATGGAAGTTTTTGAATATGCTCCAGCAACAATCAAAAAGTTAATAACAGGAAATGGTCGTGCAAAGAAAAAAGAAATGAATGAAAAAGTCCGCGCAATTTTAGGCTCTAAACTTGATAAAAAAGACCTTAAAGATGGGTTTGGGAAATCACGTAAAATGACCAAAACTCATGTCGACAATGCTATCGATGCCCTTGCAATTGCACTTTGTCATAGTATCATGATTAACGATGTGGAAGCGTCAAAGAAGAAAAAAAACTAAAGGCCCAGTCAAATGGGAAGTAGACAATTCAATAAGAGAAAGAGTTGTTCGGTTAGTCATAGATCTTGAAATTGACTGGATAATGCCCGATTCCATCCACACCTTTAGGTCTTACCATTCATCAACCAATGCAATCGCGCGCATTTGGGGGCTAAATAGAGTATGGCAAATGGCATTAAGTGCCGAACCTGCTTATGTCATTGAAGTAATTTCTGAAAAGTTTGATTCACTTAACGAAAAGGATAAAGACGAAGTAATACTGCACGAACTAGCTCACATTCCAAGAAATTTCTCAGGTGCCCTTATGGCTCATTCGCACGGAAAAGGCGCGTTCCACGACAAACTGGAAAAATTCATAAAAGATTACAGAAATAAAATATGAGAATTAATCTAATTCACGGTGAAGATTCACTAAAAGCCTACGAAAAATATACAAATCTTTTAAATCAATCAAAAAAGAAAGGCTTTGACGTAATTCAAATTACAGATCCAAAAGAAGTCGTTAATCAATCACTTTTCGAAGGTAAGGTCGTGTTTACATTAGAAAAACCAAATAAAGTAAAATTATCAGACTGGAAATGGTTAGGCAAAAACGCTCCTAAATATAATTCAAATTTATTAATTTACTATGAAAGTGTTGTCCCTGCTGCAGTTCTCAGAACTTTTCCAAAGGAAACAATTATTCAAAAGTTTGAATTACCAAAAATAATTTTCCAATTTCTAGATAGCTTTTGGAAAGATAACTCCAAAAATTCACTCAAATTATTAAATGATTTAGTCAAAAACGAACCAATCGAATTAGTCTTCCATTTATTAGCACGCCACTTGCGCGATTTATATTGGGTTAAAGAGTCAAAAGAAACAATGCAAATTTCTGAGTGGAGAGTTTCAAAGTTAGCAAACCAAGCTAATAAATTCTTAGCTGGAAATTTGAAAGAAATAATTAACGAACTTTCCGAAATCGATATAAAATCAAAGACAACTGATACTGATTTAAGATCTTCCCTTGACCAATTAATAATTAAGTACCTAAAATGAATGAATGAAGACTTTGTTTGGAACAAGTGGAATAAGAGGAGACGCTAATGACCTTTTTACGCCTCAGTTTTGTTTTGATTTAGGAAGAACTTTTTCTATTTTTTTAGATAAGCATAAGCAAAGCGGAGTTGTTGCTGTAGGAATGGATCCGCGTGGATCAAGCCCCAGGATAAAAGAAGGTTTTGTGGCTGGGCTAATTTATGAGGGAAGAGAAATTTATGATGAAGGAGCAACTCCGGTTCCGTCTATGTGTTACATTTTGCAGCTTGACAATTTTATAGTTGGTGCTGCGATGATAACCGGCAGCCATATTAAAGATTATTTGAATGGGATTAAATTTTTTGCGTTTGATGGAGAAATTTTGATGGCTCATGAGAAGGAGATTGATGAAATTTATTTAAAAATTAAAGAAACAGTTAAGTGTCAAAAATCAAAGCGATCTATAGAAATCGAAAATAGAGCGACTGAAGAATATAAAAAGCTACTTTTGGATTTGTCTTTAAATTCCTACCCTAAATGGAAAATTGTTGCTGACCCAGGAGACGGCGCACAATCTGATGTTATGCCAGTTGTTTTGAAAGAACTTGGAATTGAAGTAATTGAATTAAATGCAACAATCCAGGGAGAATTTTTTGCGAGGGATACTGAAAATGAGCCGGACTTTGAAGGCTTAAAACAAAAAGTTAAAGAAACGAAAGCTGATTTTGGAATTGGCTGGGACTCTGACGGTGATAGATGTATTTTTGTGGGAAAAGGGGGAATTTTCATTCCAGGGGACTATACAGCAGCAATTGTAGCACGTGCATCACACGGAAGTTCTATTGTGACACCCATTGCGACTTCGCAGGTGGTTGATTATATTGAAAAAAAAGTTGTCAGAACAAAAGTCGGATCACCACATGTGATTGAGGCCATGAAGCAAACGAATTCTAAATTTGGTTTTGAAGCTAACGGAGGAGGAGTGTCGGCTGAAATTATGTATACAAGAGATGGTGGAACTACAACTATGAAATTTTTAAATATTTTGGCAAAATCTGGTAAAACTATTGAGGAATTAATTTCAGAACTTCCCAAATTTTATCTTTCAAAAGCAAAAATGGATTATAAATGGGAACTGAAAAATGAAATAATAGAAAAGGCAAAAAACGAATTTGGGAGCGGGAATGAAATAGACAAAACAGATGGGCTTAAAATTTGGATGGATGACACAACATGGATGCTTTTTAGATCCAGTCAAAACGCACCCGAATTTAGAGTTTTTGCAGAAAGCACTTCAAAAGAAAAATCTGATAAGATATTGAAAGATGGGATTGATTTAGTAGAAAAAATAATACACGATAATGCTTGATGACCTTACTAAAATAGCAGCACTTGATAAAGGAAATATTTTAGGCTCTATTGAACATCTTCCAGAACAGGTCAAACAAGCTTGGGATGAAGTCCATTCTCTCGAAATCCCGTCAGACTATTTTGAAGCCAAAAATGTAATAGTTTCAGGAATGGGAGGATCAGGCCTTGGAGCTCGTATCGTCCGCTATTTAATGTTTGACCGCCTTCGTGTACCCATAGAATACGTAAATCATTATCTCCTGCCAAACTATACAAACCAAACCAGTTTGGTAATTCTCTCAAGTTATTCAGGAAATACAGAAGAAACAATCTCAAGTGGATTCGATGCCTTAAAGAAAAACGCCAAAATAATCGGAATGACAACAGGTGGAAAATTGGCAGATTTTTTCAAAAAAGAAAACTTACCTGTCTGGAAATTTAATCCAAAAGCAAATCCTTCCAGCCAGCCAAGGATGGGATTGGGTTATTCAATTGCAGGAACACTTGCAATTCTCGCAAAATGTAATTTTCTAAGCTTGAGCCAAGAAGAAATAGATGAACTCATCGTTTCTTGTGAAGTTTTCGTTAGACAGTTTGGAGTTAGAATACACGAAGAAAGAAACCTCGCCAAAAAATTAGCCAGAAACTTTGCAGACAAAGCACCAATTCTTCTTTCGGCCGAACACTTGGTGGGAGTTGCTCACGCAATGCGAAACCAAATAAACGAAAATTCAAAAACTTTCTCAGCAAGTTTCAAAGTTTCAGAAGCAAACCATCATCTCCTTGAAGGTCTGAGGTTTCCCACTAAAGCAAAGCAAGTTTTGAAATTTCTAATTTTCGATTCTTCTCACTATCACGAAAGAATCCAAAAAAGATTCCCAATAACCCAAGATGTGATTGGCAAAAATGGCTTTGATTACGAAGTATATAAAACTCAAGCCAAAAATAAATTAAACGAGGCCTTTGAAGTTTTAATTCTAGGTTCATACATAAGTTTTTACATGGCAATAATACACGGAATCGATCCATCTCCAATCCCCTGGGTTGATTATTTTAAAGAGAAGATGAAATAACTGCTTTTCTTTTATGTAATGCACATCCCTCTTAATTTCTGCGACGTCAGATTCAACCTCTTCCAGTTTAGTATTTACTTTACCAAATCCATCTCTCATCTCAATTCTTAATTTTTCAATTTCAGGCACTGTTATATATGTATGAAATTCCGTCAACTGATTGTGAACTAGATCTTCAACATCTTTTTTTGTTGGATACTCCTTGAGTACTTCCTTTAAATCATCTTTTGTAGCAAAATTTTTCAGGTCACTCTTTGTAACAAAACCTGCTTTCTTAAAAGCTTTAATTAAATTTGGTATAGTTAGTAGAGTTTTGTTCGCCATATTTAAAACTAACACAGCACTTGAAATGTGTAAACAGATAATTGATAATAAAATATGTCTGCCAAAGGTGCCCTAACATTATTCTTCAAAGATATCGACAAAGAAGATGTAGCAATTGTCGGGGGAAAAGGCGCAAATCTTGGAGAAATGATACAAGCCAAGTTTCCAGTTCCAAATGGCTTCGCAGTAACAGTAGCTTCCTACGATCTTTTTTTGGAAGAAAACAACTTAAAAAATGAAATTAACGCATTAATAAAAACTATAGATGTAGATAATCCCGATAAACTAGAAACTGCTGCCAAAAAAATCCAAAAAAAGATTTTAGAAAGCAGAATTCCAGATAAAGTAGGAAAGGAAACCTCAAAAGCTTACAGAAAGCTCTCAGGCCTTTTTAATAAAGCCCAAGTCGCAGTCCGCTCTTCAGCAACAGCCGAGGACCTTCCAGGAATGAGCTTCGCTGGCCAACAAGCAACATTTCTAAATATCAAAGGTGAATCAAATTTAATAAATTCCGTCCGTGAGTGCTGGGCATCTTTGTTTACTCCTAGAGCAATTTTCTATAGACATGAAAACAAGATCCCAACCGAAAAAGTAGGTATCTGCGTAATTGTCCAAAAAATGGTCCAGTCTGAAGTAAGCGGAGTTATGTTTACAGTCGATCCCGTCAGAAACGATAAAGAAAGAATTGTCGTCGATGCAGTTTGGGGACTTGGAGAAATGATCGTCCAAGGTTCAGTCGTCCCAGATCACTATGTAGTTCAAAAAGATACCTTTTTCATTCTCTCAAAAGAAGTTTCAGATCAAGCAATTCAACTCATAAAAACAAATGGAGTCACAAAAGAAATCGAAGTACCAAAAAAAATTAGAGACCTTCAAAAAATAACAGATGACGAAATAACTAAAATTGCCAAAATTGGCCAGAAACTCCAAGAACATTATTATTTCCCACAAGACATAGAATGGGCAAAAGACAAAGATGGAAGCATCTTTATAGTCCAAACCAGGCCAATCACAACACTGGACAAAAAAGTAAAAGAAAACAAACAAGATAGCGATATAAAAAGAGCAGAAACACCAATCTTAACTGGAATTTCAGCCTCCCCTGGAATTGGCACAGGACACGTCAAAATCTTAAAATCTCCAAAGGAAATTAACAAAGTAAAGCAAGGGGACGTTCTCGTTGCCGAAATGACCTCACCAGACTATGTCCCCGCGATGAAAAAGGCTGCAGCCATAGTTACCGACCTTGGAGGAGCAACTTCACACGCTGCAATCGTTTCAAGAGAACTAGGAGTTCCGTGCGTTGTAGGAACAAAAGATGCAACCAAAAAACTCAAGGATGATTACGTTGTTTCAGTCGATGGAAAAAATGGAAATGTATATTTAGGATCAAAAGTAAAAACAGAAGTTAAAGAAGAAGCAAGAGAGCAAGAGTACAGAAAAACAAGACACGTTAAAACCGCAACAAAAGTTTATGTAAATCTTGCAGAACCAGAAAGGGCAAAAGAAATTGCAAAATTAAATGTCGACGGAGTCGGTCTTCTACGCGCCGAATTTATGATAGCTAACATTGGAACTCATCCAAAAGAAGCAATTAAAAATAAAAAACAAACCGATTTTATAAATAAACTTGCAGGAAACCTTGAAATATTCTGCAAAGCATTTGGAGATAGACCAGTAGTTTATAGAGCAACTGATTTTAAAACAAACGAGTATAGACAGCTTAAAGGTGGCAAGAAATGGGAGCCAGAAGAACCAAATCCACTCATGGGTTTTAGGGGAGCCTTTAGATATGTTTCTGACCCTGAAGTCTTTAATCTAGAATTAAACGCAATCAAAAAAGTAAGAGAAAAATACAAAAACCTCCACATAATGATTCCTTTTGTAAGATCTCCACAAGAATTAGCAAGAGTCAGAAGGTTGGTGGCATCAGAAGAACTATTTAGAACAGGGGAATTTAAATTCTGGATGATGGTTGAGCTTCCTGTCAATGTAATTTTATTAGAAGAATTTATAAAAGTTGGAATAGACGGAGTCTCAATAGGAAGTAACGACTTATCAATGCTTCTTTTGGGAACAGATCGCGATAACGCAGAAGTCGCAAGTGAGTTTGATGAAAGGTCTCCGGCAGTAATGTGGGCACTAAAAAGAATAATTAGCACCTGCAACAAGCACGGCGTAACAGCCTCCATTTGTGGCCAAGCGCCTTCTACCTATGACGATTTAGTTGAAAAACTCGTAAAACTTGGAATTACAAGCGTTTCAATAAACCCCGACGCAATAGACAGAGTAAGAAATGTCATTGCACAAACTGAAAGGAAAATGTAAAGTAAAATTTCATGGCAAAAATTGCAAAAATCTGGGCTCGAGAAATTCTTGATTCAAGAGCAAATCCTACAGTTGAAAGCTTTTGTCAGCTCGACACAGGCCAGGTTGCAATAGTCTCTATTCCGTCTGGGATCTCAACAGGAACCTACGAAGCCCATGAGCTGCGTGATGGCGACGAGAAACGCTTCAGAGGCAAAGGTGTACTAAAAGCAGTTGGAAACATTAACCAAGTTTTAGGTCCCACGATTATTGGCATGGACCCAGCCAATCAAGAAGAAATCGACAAAAAAATGATCGCAATGGACGGAACCGAAAACAAGGAAAAATTAGGTGCAAACAGCATTCTTGCAATTTCAGAAGTAGTTTGTAAAGCTGCTGCTATGGCAACCGGGCAAACTCTATATAGATATGTTTGGACCTTATCTCAAAAAAAACAAATCCCAATTGAGTCAAGAATTCCCACACCTCTTTTTAATATGATAAACGGCGGCCTTCATGGAGCCGGAAACCTCGACTTCCAAGAATTTTTTGTAACTCCAGCAGTCTCAAGAAACTTTTCTGAAGGGCTTCAAATGGGAGTTGAAATTTATTTGGGAATTGGTGCCAATCTAGCCAGGCGCGGCGCAATTCATTCTGTCGGAGACGAGGGAGGTTATGCCCCAAATCTTTTTACAAACGCCGATGCCCTAGAAATTATAGTCGAATCAATAAGACAAACTCCATATGTTTTAGGAACTGATGTTTTCTTAGGTCTTGATGTTGCAGCAAATTCTATTTTCAAAAATGGAAAATATTCCATTCGCGATAAATCAGCTCCTCTCGATGAAATATCGATTATAGAATATTATAAAGAACTCAATTTCGCTTATCATCTCGAAGTTTTGGAAGATCCCTTGCATGAAGACGCTTGGGATGGTTGGAGCAAATTGCTTGCGTCCCTTGATAATCAAGTCACAGTAGTCGGAGACGATCTTCTTGTCACAAACCCCAAAAGAATAGACAAAGCAATAGCCCAAAAATCATGCAATGCAATTCTGATAAAACCAAACCAAATTGGAACTGTAACCGAAACCTTGGAAGTAGTTAAAAAAGCAAGAGATGCCAAATGGAAAGTTATAGTATCACACCGCTCCGGGGAAACAAACGATAGTTTTATTGCAGACTTTGCAGTTGGCGTAAGCTCAGACTTTGTAAAATTTGGCGCTCCCGCAAGAGGAGAAAGAGTTGCCAAATACAATCGTCTATCAGCAATCGAGAATGAAATGAAAATGACGCCCCCAGCTACTATAAACAAATAATTAAGAAGATATTTTCGCTAAAGCCCTTTGTAGCTGTCTTTTAATTTGTCTTCTGTGTTCATAAGCAGTTGGAAGAAAAGACAAAATAATAATAACAACTATCATTGGTATCAAATAACGATCAATATTAGGAATAGTTTTCCCCAAAAAATATCCAATCAAAAGCATTAAAGTTGACCAAAAGAACCCGCCTATAACATTAAATGTCAAAAATTCTCTGTAATCCATCTTGGCTATTCCAGCAACAATCGGTGCAAAAGTCCTTACATATGGTAAAAATCTTGCAAGTATCAAAGTCTTCTTTCCATGTGTTTTGTAAAAGTCAGATGCAGTTTCTATATGTTTTCTATCAAAAAATAAAGAATTTTCCTTATTAAAAATCCTTGGCCCAAATTTCTTACCAGTCCAATAACCAACAGAGTCACCAGCAATTGCAGCAAAAGCCAAACTTGCAATTAAAATTGCTATATTAAAATATCCTTGAGTTGCAAGAAGTCCAGCAGTTACAAGTAAGCTGTCCCCTGGTAATACAAATCCAAAAAAAAGCCCAGACTCTGCAAAGACAATTGCAAAAAGCCCTGCGTAACCAATGGTCTCAATAATTTGTTTCAAGTCAAAGTGCACAATAACAATTTTAACTAACATTGATTCTTTCAACAAGCACCAATCCAGCTTGACTTAATAGATGGAAAGAATTACCGAAACACAAAAACCAATCAGTGATAATTATCATCTCAAGCTAGGCTGTCTCATTTTTTGTTTACCTCCAATCATTGCAATTAATCTTTAGACCTTAAAATTAGTTAACAAATTTGCGAATTACACCAACACAAATACCTTGAATTCTCACGTCCTTTGCAAAAATCGGGCTCATTGTAGAGTTTGCTGGTTCAAGTCGAACTCTAGTTGCTTCTTTATAAAATCTTTTAAGAGTAGCGAAACCATTTTCAAGAAGCGCAACAACAATCTGGCCATCCTTTGCCGTTTGCTCTTCTCGAACAACAACATAATCTCCATCTTCAATAGAAGCTTCAATCATAGAATTTCCCCTTACTTGAAGCACATAAACTCTTTTTCCTCCTGCAGCAAAGCTCGGTGCAATATCAATAGTAGCGTTCGGATCAGTATATGGCTCAAGCGGGCTCCCAGCTGCAATAAAACCTAAAATCGGCGCTGTGATTGATTTCTTCTCAGGATTATATTTATCATCAAGAAGTTCAATCGCGCGAGTTTTTCCGTGTTGTCTTTTAATAAGACCTTTTTGTTCAAGAGTTTGAAGGTGTTCATGAACCGTTGCAAGAGAATTAACATTCAAAGCATCAGCTATTTGTCTTAATGTTGGAGCAGAACCAGTAGTTTGTATATGTTGTTTAATAAAATCTAAAATCTGCCTTTGTCTTTTGTAAATAATAACTGCCATATATAATATATATAAATTACTAACTTTACCCGAAGTTGTCAAGAGGGTAATTTGACAAAAAAATACTTTGAGTTATATTGTTTTAGATGAGTAAGGAAGTAGAAACAAGAGAAGATACAACACAGAAACCACTCTTAACTGAAATAATTGATGAAATAACGTTACATATTAAAAATTTGCCTCGAAAAATAGCTCTATCATTGAACCAAATCTATACCTATGTTGAATCTTCACTAGTAGATAATAAATAGTTCGTTTAATTTTCGGTTTGTGATATTATTAAATATATGAAATTTAAACTTAATTCAAAATTTGGTTTGATGGGGGATCAGCCACAGGCTGTAGATAAACTTGTTGAGGGCATTGAGAAAAAAGAACCTTACCAGGTCTTACTTGGAGTAACCGGGTCTGGAAAGACTTTTACTGTAGCAAATGTTATCGAACGCACTCAAAAGCCAACTTTAGTAATTTCCCACAATAAAACTTTGGCAGCTCAACTTTATCAGGAGCTTCGAGATTTTTTCCCCGAAAATGCAGTTAGTTATTTTGTCTCTTACTATGATTATTATCAGCCTGAAGCCTATATTCCCTCAACTGATACATATATAGAAAAAGATTCCGGAATAAATGAACAAATCGATAAACTTCGGCTTGCAGCAACGGCAAATCTATTAACTCGAAATGATGTAATCGTAGTTGCCTCTGTTTCTTGTATATATAACATCGGTTCTCCAAAAGAATATGGAAGTTTTGCTTTTGAGCTCACAACTGGAATGAAAATAATGCGTGAACAAATAATGCAGCGTTTGACATCTCTTCAATATGAAAGATCGGATTTTGGATTTCACAGGTCAACTTACCGCGTTAACGGAGATATCATCGATGTTTATCCAGCTTATGATGATTATGGAGTAAAAATAGAACTCAAGAATAAAACTGTATACAAAATATCGAAATTTGACCCAATATCTGGAAAAACAACAGAAGAATCGATGAAATATTTTACTCTATTTCCTTCTAAACATAATGTGACAGATCCTGAAAAGAACAAAGGTGTTTTTCAAAAAATAAATCAAGACATGCTTGAGAGATGTGAGCAATTAAAAGCCGAAGGCAAAGAACTTGAAGCCCATCGCCTTCGCCAAAAAGTAACCTATGACACAGAAATGATTAAAGAAATGGGATACGTAAAAGGAATTGAGAATTATTCGAGATATTTTGATGGAAGAAAGCCGGGAGATCCACCATTTTCACTTCTGGACTTTTTTGACGAAGCATATGGAAAAAACCTGTCTGCGCAGGCAGGTGGTTGGCTTTGTGTTGTTGACGAAAGTCACATTAGTTTTCCGCAAATAAGAGGAATGTTCGCTGGAGATTTTTCGAGAAAATCCACTTTAATTGATTATGGATTTAGGATGCCATCGGCTCTAGACAATCGCCCTTTGAAATTTGAAGAATTTATGAGGCGAATACCTGGCTTTATTGCGGTATCAGCAACCCCCGATGAATGGGAAGTGTCAATGGCAAAAGGAAATATAATCCAGCAGTTAGTACGCCCAACCGGCCTTATTGACCCCTCAGTTGAAATAAGACCAACTGAACACCAAGTGGCTGATGTTATTGAAGAAATCAAACTAAATACTGCTAAAAAACAAAGAACACTTGTTACTACTTTAACAAAACAAACAGCAGAAGATGTTGCAAATTATCTCAATGAACAGGGAATTAAGGCACAATTTTTGCATTCTGACATAAAAACTTTAGAAAGAACTGATATTTTGGATGAATTAAGACGCGGGCAGTACGATGCTTTGATTGGAGTTAATTTATTAAGAGAAGGTTTAGATTTACCAGAAGTTTCGCTTGTTGCAATTTTGGACGCTGATAAAGAAGGTTTTTTAAGAAGCGAAGTGTCACTTGTGCAAACAATGGGCCGCGCAGCTCGCCATGTTGAAGGAAGAGTAATTTTATATGCCGACAGAAGAACTGGTTCGATGGATCGAGCCCTTAAGGAAATTGATCGTCGTCGCGAATATCAAGTCGAGTTTAATAAGAAAAATAATATAACTCCGACTTCGATTCATAAGAAAATTCGCGATAAACTTGTCGAAGAAGAGAAGGAAGCTGAAACAAGAATCGATCCAATTTTAGCCGATATGGATATAGAAGGAATGACACCAATGGATAAAAGAAAATGGGTGGGAAGATTAAAAAAAGAGATGAAAATCGCAGCTGATGAAATGAATTTCGAACTGGCTGCAAGGATAAGAGATAGGATTAAAAAGCTAGAAAACTTGTAATAGTAAAAAGTTTCGGAATTCTGTTATACTTGCATGGATATGCCACAGCAATACACTGAAGATCCTGTTGAGATCCAGTTGTCTGGAAAAAAACTCGATAAGGAGACTACTGATTTAGAAACAATAAATAAAATAGGACGATCTTTGCTTGATGGAAACAAAGATTTTATAAGGCAAAAAGTAAAAGATAACTGGTATGGTGTAATAGAACCTATTTCTGGCGTTTTTATCGCATCTGAAAATACAAATAATCTGTATAATTACACTACCAAGAAATATCCGAACAGATTACTTTACGTCATCGGTTTACTTAGGGGATTTATATAAGATGGATGATGAATTATTTGACACTTTGGAATTTCCGATTACGTTAAATTATTCCCCAATAGTTCCTTTTGAAGTATTAGGAATGAGTGGCCCCAAACAATTAGTCGCTGTGGTTGATACTGGATTTACAGGTTTTTTGCAACTTCCTTTGTCGGATGGAATTGCAGCTAATTTGACTCTTTGGGGAATTACACCTTTTAAGTTAGCAGACGGAAGGGAAGTAAAAAATTTACAGTGTTTCGGTAAAATAAGATTTGGAGATAGAGAATTATTTGGAGTAATAACTTTGTCTGAAACGGGTGATCAATGTTTGTTAGGTATGCAATTCCTGAATAGTCTATTGGGGAGTTTTACTGTTTCTGCCAAAGATAAAAAAGCAATTTTCAAGCTCCCAAAACCAAACCAAAATGTAACTCCATCTACTACTTCTGTTACCGAACAGAAAGAAAATAAAACAAAGAAAGTTAAGACAGCAAAATAGATCAACTCTGGTATAATATACCACCACTGGGAAACCAGCGGACAGTTTGTATGGAAAAAAGTAATTCTGATTACATAAAAGTTAGAGGAGCAAGACAGCATAATCTTAAGAATATCGATTTGGATATTCCGAAGAATCAACTTGTAGTTTTAACCGGAGTTTCTGGCTCCGGTAAATCTTCATTTGCCTTTGACACAATTTACGCCGAAGGACAAAGGCGTTATGTAGAATCGCTTTCAAGCTATGCCCGTCAGTTTCTTGGAGTAATGCAAAAGCCTGATGTGGATTCTATAGAAGGCTTGTCTCCTGCAATTTCGATTGACCAAAAAACTACTTCCCATAACCCCAGATCAACCGTCGGAACAGTAACCGAAATTTACGATTACATGCGTTTACTTTTTGCCAGAGTTGGCCATCCACATTGTCCAATTTGTGGACGAGAGATTTCTTCACAATCTTTGGATCAAATTGTTGACGGCGTTATTAATTTGATTGCCGATCGATCTCGTTTTTTGATTCTTTCTCCAATAATTAAAGATAAAAAAGGAGAATACTCAACTCTTCTTGATAATTTAAAGGCAAAAGGATTCAAACGCGTGCGAATTGACGGAAAGGTCCATGACTTAGACGAAGACTTAATTTTAATTAAAACCAATAAACACACAATCGAAGCTATTACAGATAGAATTTCCATTTCCAAAAAAGAGTTAAGAAATGAAAATTTTAAAAAGAACTTTAAATCACGCTTAACTGATTCCATCCAAAAAGCATTGCTTTTGGCTGACGAGCAAGTAATTGTGGCAGAAATACACGATCCTGGTTTTGAAATTCCAGATTCCCCAAAAGACATGACCGATCATCTTTTTAGCGAAAAGTTTTCATGTCCATTTGATAATATTTCAATCCCCGAAATCGAGCCAAGAACTTTTTCTTTTAACACTCCCCATGGCGCATGCCCGACTTGCACTGGCCTTGGAAAGATCCTGAAAGTCGAACCAAACCTTGTCTTCTCCGGCGAATTAACAATCAAAGAAGGCGGGATTCTGCCATTTGGGCATATGTTTGACAATGAAACATGGTATTCACGACTGATCGTCACGTTTTCAGAACAAAACAAAATAAATACAAACACAGCCATGAAGAACTTAACACAAGAAGAAAAACAACTTCTGCTAGACGGGACAGAGAATATCCAATATAAAGTTTACGGGACTAATAGGTTTGGACGCGAGACTTTTATTCATGAAAACTTTAATGGAATCACGAGTGAACTTACAAAAAGATATACAACAACTGATTCCGAAGCCGTGAGGCAATCAATTGAGAGGTTTATGAGAGAAGTAACTTGCCCAGTTTGCGCTGGCAAACGCTTAAAGCCAGAAGCCCTTTCAGTTACGATCCAAGATCAATCTATTGCCGATGTATGTAATCTTTCTATAACCGAAACTCTAAATTGGATAAATGGATTAGGTAATATTTTATCCGAGAAAGAACTTTTTATAGGAAAGATCATAATAAAAGAAATCGCCACAAGGTTAACTTTTCTAGTGGACGTCGGGCTCAAATATTTATCCTTATCTCGTTCTGCGAACACCTTGGCAGGGGGAGAAGCCCAAAGAATTAGGCTTGCCTCTCAAGTTGGGTCAGGGCTAACAGGAGTGTTATATGTACTTGATGAGCCAACGATTGGTTTACATTCTCGCGATAATGAAAGGCTTATCAATACTTTAAAAAGATTAAAAAGTTTAGGAAATACAGTCTTAGTAGTAGAACACGACAGAGAAATGATGATGAAAAGCGATTATATAGTTGATTTTGGCCCTGCCGCAGGAAAATTTGGAGGCGAGGTAATTGCTCAAGGAGTCCCAAAACAAATATTAAAAGATAAAAAATCAGTGACAGGAGCATATCTTAGTGGAAGAAGAAAAATTAAGCCAGTTATACCAAAAGTTGAATATTTAAACAGAATTGAAGAAAGAGATTATAAAGAAATTGAAATAATTGGTGCTTCTCAGTTTAATTTGAAAAATATAGATGTAAAGATTCCTTTGGGCAAATTGGTTGCTATAACTGGAGTTTCCGGAAGCGGCAAATCAACCTTGGTAGTTGATACGATTTATCACGCCGTTGCACAAAAACTCAATCGTTATCACAAAGAAACACCAGGAGCCTATAAGCAAATTGAAGGATTAGACAATATCGATAAAGTAATTTTAATTGATCAATCACCAATTGGTCGCACGCCGCGCAGTAACCCAGCAACGTACACTAAAATGTTTGATTTAATCCGTGATGTATTTGCAGGAACAAAAGAGGCTAAAATTGCCGGATTCAAAAAGGGAAGATTTTCTTTTAATACAAAAGGTGGAAGATGTGAAGCCTGCGAAGGCCAAGGACAAATAAAAATCGAGATGCAATTTATGCCCGATATTTGGGTAACTTGCGAAGTGTGCGGCAACAAACGCTATAACCAGCAAACCCTTGAAATAACTTACAAAGGCAAAAATATTTCAGAGGTACTTAGTATGACAGTAGCAGATGCCAAAGATTTCTTTATGGCCCATGAGCCAATTGTCAGAAAAATAGAAACTCTAATAGACGTCGGACTTCCCTATGTAGAGCTTGGCCAACCCGCAACAACTTTGTCAGGCGGAGAAGCCCAAAGAGTAAAACTCTCAAGCGAACTAAGCAAGAGAGCAACAGGAAGAACTTTATATATATTAGATGAACCAACAACAGGACTTCATTTTGCAGATTTAGAAAAATTATTAACAGTATTAAAGATTTTAGTTTCAAGAGGAAATACAGTTTTAGTAATCGAGCATAATTTAGATATTATAAAAAACGCAGATTGGATAATTGATTTAGGCCCTGAAGGCGGAAATAGTGGAGGAGAAATTGTGGCGACAGGTGCTCCAAAAAATATAGTTAAGGCTAGAAATTCCTGGACTGGTAAATTCTTAAAAAAGGAAATTGAGAATTGACAAAATTGTTTTTGTAAATCATATTAATCTTATGATAAGAAAACCAACTTACGCTACAAAAAATGATCTAAAAAGGCTTGAAGCTAGGGTAAATTTAAGATTTGCAAACGTTGATGACAGATTCGATAAATTAGAAAATAAAATTCTCGAAAGTGAAGAGAGAATATTGCACGAGTTGCAAAAATCCAGAGATAATAACGACGCACATGGATTTTCGCATGAAAGAATAAATTTAGAAATTGAAGAACTTCAGAAGAAAGTTGGCACTGTTTAGGGCATGGCCAATCAGTTCACTTCCAATTCAACTGTAACATACGATATATCCCAAGACGGCGTAAGTACAGTAAACCACGACATAACTCTCCAAAATAATACCTCTGATTTTTTCGCAACAAGCTATACCTTATCTTTAAACGGAATAAATCCCATAAATCCAAAAGCCTACGAAGGAAATCAAGCTTTACCAGTTCAAATTAAAAAAGACAATAACACCACATCAATTTTAGTAAGTTTCCCAGACGAAGTAGTTGGAAAGGGAAGTAAAAGAGAATTTAACATAACATTTCAAGACAAAACCCTTGTAACAAAAACCGGTGAAATCTGGGAAATCACAACTCCGCGCCTTGGGGATTCAATTTCCTTTGATTTCTATTCAACAATAATAAAAGTACCAAATTCATTTGGGAATTTAGCTTATGTCTCTCCAAATCCCAGTTTTAAAGAAAATCAAAATGGCCTGTCTGCGCAGGCAGGAAAAATGGTATTTAGCTTCGACAAAAGCGCAAATTTGACTACAACAATCACAGCTGCATTCGGCAACTTCCAAGTTTTCTCTTTTAATCTAACCTATCATCTCGAAAACCAGACAAATGAAGAAGCAACAACCGAAATCGCTCTCCCACCAGATACCAACTATCAAAAAATGAATTACACAAAAATAATCCCAACGCCACTTATAATAAAAGTTGATGAAAGCGGGAACTGGTTGGCCAAATTTACATTAAAAGCACACGAAAAATTAGATATAAAAGCGCAAGGGGCAGTCCAAATTTTTGCGAACTCTCAAAATTTTCCAAAAGTCGATTACAAAAACGTTACAACTAATCTAGGAAAAACCCAGTTCTGGCAAACCGACGATGTTAAATTAACTTCTTTAGCAAGGCAGCTCAAAACTCCAAAAGCAATTTATGATTACGTAGTCAACCATCTCTCTTATGATTATTCAAGAGTATCCCCAAATGTAGAAAGGCTTGGAGCACTTAGAGCTCTGGAAAATCCCAAAAACGCAATATGTACCGAATTTACCGATTTATTTATAGCTCTCACGAGAGCTGCAGGTATTCCAGCTCGAGAAATTGAAGGTTACGCATACACAGACAATCCTCAAATTAAACCACTATCATTGGTAGCCGATGTCTTGCACGCCTGGCCAGAATACTGGGACGAAGGAAAACAAAGCTGGATTCCAATTGACCCAACTTGGGGAGGAACAAGCGGAATAGATTATTTCAACAAACTCGATCTAAGACATTTCGCATTCGTAATTCACGGAAAAGACGACAAAAAACCTTATCCAGCAGGGTCTTATAAAATCGGTACAAACCCACAAAAAGACGTAGAAGTAAGCTTCGGACAGTTGCCTCAAGATAGAGGAAATAAAATACAAGTCGAAAATGAAGTTCTAAGCCAATTGCCTTTTAGCGACGAAATAATAAGCACAAAAATAAAAAATCAAGGACCGACAGCTCTTTACAACCAAAACTTTCAGCTTGAATTTGATAATCATCTCGACAAAATGAACCAGAACATCGATATAATCCCCCCATATGGATATTTCGAAACAAAAATTAGTATTCCATATAGTTTTCTAGGTCAAAAAACTCCAGCAAAAGTTGCAGTCTTAATTAATAGTTCAAGAAAAAGCGAATTCACAACCTACAAAAATTATGTAACAATATCAAATCTTTTGATGATTTGCCTTTTTGTATTTTTAGTTGTCACCGTGATATATTTGAAATTCAAAGATGCAAAAGCCAAAAGACATATCTGAATCCCCAGGCGTTTATCAGTTTAAAGATAAAACTGGAAACATTATTTACATAGGTAAAGCCAAAAATTTGAAAAATAGAGTAGAGTCATATTTTTCAAACAATTTGCTGCCAAAAACTGCACAAATGATGGCAACTGCAGAATCCATCTCGTATATACGAGTAACAAGTGAACTTGAAGCACTTCTTCTGGAAGCAAATCTAGTCAAAAAACATCAGCCTAAATACAACATCGAACTAAAAGACGACAAAAGCCCTCTTTACATTGGAATCACAAAAGACAAATATCCCCGCATCGTCGCACTCCGAAAATCCGAATTTTCAAATTACAATTTACAAAATCACTATGGACCCTTTCTAACTGGATTTTCATCTAAAAAAGTTTTGAGGCTTACTCGCAAAATTTTTCCATACAGCACTCACTTGCCTACAAATAAAATTTGTCTCTACAAACAACTAGGCCTTTGCAATCCATGCCCATCCGAAATAGAAAATGAGACAATTCCAGCCAAAAAGCAAGAATTAAGAAAAAGATATTTAAGAAATGTCACAAACGTGCGAAGAATTTTAAACGGCAAATTAACCTTTTTACAAAAAGATTTAGAAAGAGAAATGAAAGAATATTCAAAAAAGCAGATGTTTGAAGAAGCAAAATTGATAGCTGTAGAGCTAACAGCGTTTAAAAATATCGCAATGACAAAAGAATCAGATATAGAAGAATATTTAGAAAATCCAAATTTTGCAGAAGATTTAAGAAACGAAGAACTCAGTGATTTGAAAAACATTCTTAACGGGTACTTTCCAGACTTAACAAAAATAGAACGAGTTGAATGCTTCGACATAGCTCATCTTTCAGGAAGTTTCCCAACGGCTTCAATGGTAACTTTTATAGACGGCATCGCTGATAAAAAATATTACAGACACTTCAAGATATATAACAAAAAGAAAAACAGTGACGTTGATTCTATGAAAGAAGTTATCTCAAGAAGACTAAAACATTTAGAAGATTTACCTGCGCAAGCAGGCTGGGGCAAACCAGATTTAATAATTATTGACGGAGGAAAACCACAATTAAGTGCCGTTCGTGAGTTACTTAAAGAAGCAAATATCCCTTTTATAGGATTAGCCAAAAGATTTGAAACAATCGTTGTCATGAAAAACAATAAATTTTTCGAGGTAAAACCAGCTGGTGGAGCATTAAATTTATTACAAAGAATAAGAGATGAAGCCCACAGATTTGCTCGCCGTTTGCACCACAAACTCATCTCGCAAAATCTCACAAATTAATCTAGCCCACTTTAACATAAGTACATTGATGGTTACTTGCAATTTTTATCCAAGCTTCATCGCTTCATCACCAGCAAGAAGTGCAACAGTCCAAGATGGCACATATTCACGAACACTGTCTCCATCTTGTACTCCTTTTCCTCCATGCTTTTTTAGAGCTTCTGCTTCCCTCAACAACTCTTATTTCTTTTAGTTTGTATCTTTCAGCAGTCTGTTCGTCTCCATAAGTAAACACAGGTACGTCAGGATAGACATGATTATGAGTTCCAACACCTCCTTGAAGTTGTTCATTTGTACCAGGCATAGCCGAAGCATATGCATTACCTTTTGCAGTCCAAGAACATGCAGTTTCAACGTGTCCATTCGCAATTGTTTTTTCTTCTGGCAAAAAACTTTCAGACGCCGCTTTAACATGTAGATAACCTCCTGCAACTATCGCAACAATTACCACATCATTGTTACAATACCAATTAGTTTTGTCAAACTACATTTACATCTTATTATTGACAAATAAACTGAAATTATAAGATACTTATAAAGTGGAAAGAACAGAAATCACTAGACGAGAATTTCTAAAACATTTATTCTCAGCATCCGCATACCCATTACTTCAATCATTCATCCCTGAGCAAATTGTCGATACTCCTAGCTATGTACTGCAAACTGAACAACGCATTGTGAAGTTACCCTACGAAGAGATAGTCGCCTGGGATAAAACTGGGCATGTGCTATTTGATTTGAAGGGTGGTGGATGGCAGGTCTCTATTCCCCCTGAAGCCTACTTCGGCAAACAGATTGATATCATAACTCATAACTACCCAAGAGGCCAGGAAAATTGGGAAGAGATGTTTTTCGGAGATTATCATGGTGTTAATATTTTAAATCCCAGAGTATTTCGTATTGTCCATAAATGGCCAAAATTCGTCATGCACCAGGTTATCAGAACTGGAACTTTTTGGCCTAATATACCAGAAGACGATTTTTATAAATTTCGTGGCAATACAAGAAATACATGGCTTCACATGGCTTCAAAATACGGTTTTGTTTATGAATAATTATCGACTACAATATGTTTATGAAAAGAATAATAAGGATTTTCATAATTGAAGGAGTTGTTTTATTTTTAGTTTCAGAAATAACAAGAGGACTTGTTTTTCAAAACGGAACAACAAGTATCATTCTTACAGCAATTGGCTTGACAATCGCCTCACTTTTTGTAAAACCAATCATAAATTTACTACTTCTTCCTTTAAATCTTCTAACTTTCGGCTTTTTCAGATTCCTAACTAACGCAATAACATTATTTTTAGTAGACCTTGTCTTAAGCGAATTTGCGATCCAAGAATTCTTTTTCAAAGGTTACAAAGGCAGTCTTATAGTAATTCCAAGTATAGGCTTGCCAGCCGGTCCACTTTCATACCTAGCTTTCTCTTTTGTGATCTCAACCGCGACAACAGTCGTTTATTGGCTACTTGGGTAAATTTATTGTATAATTTGGAATATGCGAAACACACTAACCATCCTACAAATAATTACTTCTTTATCACTAACAACATTGATTCTTCTTCAAGTCAAAGGCGTCGGTTTCGGTAGAGTTTGGGGCTCGCTCACAGCTTTCTCAAGAAGGGGATTAGAAGGATTTGTATTCAAGGCAACTTTCGTTTTTGCATTTCTTTTCATTTTATTTTCGATTTTACAACTCATAATTTAAAGACAATTAAATGTCAAAATCCGCAAGGTTGTATCTCCGACTAATTTTAGCTTTTATAAAAAAACTAAAACTAATATTACTCTTTGGAGTAGTAATTGGAATAGTTTTATTTATAACTCTCTCATATCTAATTCCACATTTAGATAAACAAACTGAAAAAATTGGGGTAATTGGTGAATATACAACAAACACTCTTCCTGGCTTTATTACAAAACTAATAAGCATGGGCCTAACAAATATAGATGATTCCGGCAGACCAATTTCCGGCATTGCAAAAAGTTGGGATATAGAAGAAAACGGAAAAACCTGGACTTTTCATATTGATAAAAATTCAAAATGGCAAGACGGAACGCAAATTTCCTCAAACGATATTAATTACAATTTTTCAGACGCCACAGTCACTAAGCCAGACAAATCCACAATTATATTTAAACTAAAAACTCCTTTATCAAACTTTGGCAGCGTCCTTTCAAAACCAGCTTTCAAACAAGGCTTACTCGGAACTGGGCAGTGGAAAGTAAGTAATCTCACTCTTGCCGGAAGCTACATAGAAACACTAACTCTCAAAAACAAAAAGGGGGATGAAAAACAATTCAAATTTTATCCAACTGAAGAAAGAGCAAAATTAGCATACGAACTAGGCCTTGTTAATTCATTAAACAATCTAACAGACCAAAAGCCTTTTGATACATGGAAAATGGCACAAATGAAGAAATCTGTAAATAAACAACAATACGTTGCAGTTTTCATGAATACAAGTGACGAACTTCTTACTGATAAAGACATAAGACAAGCATTAACATATGCAATAGACAAAGAAAGCTTTAGAGAAACCAGAGCTTTAGGTCCACTATCTCCAAACTCTTGGGCTTATAATCCAAGCGTAAAACCATACGATTTTGACATTAAACACGCAAAAGAACTCATAGCTGGATCAAGAATATCCCCGGATGAAAAGAAAAATCTAAAAATTAAATTAACTACAGTCCCAGATTTATTGCCTATTGCAGAAAAGATTGCAAAAAACTGGAAAGAAATTGGAGTAAATACTTCTTTACAAGTTGCATCATTTGTACCCGACGACTATCAAGCACTCCTTGCCACGTATGACATACCAATAGACCCAGACCAGTACTCAATGTGGCATTCAACACAGGCACAAACAAACATCACTCGTTACAAGAAAAACCCAAGAATTGATAAACTCCTAGAAGACGGAAGACTTGAGACTAGTGAAACAAAAAGGAAAGCAATTTATTTTGACTTTCAAAAATACTTACTAGAAGACGCTCCCGCAGCTTTCCTATATTATCCATCTTATTATAACGTAGAAAGAAAGTAAACTTTATCTTCCAGAAGGCTCTAAGTCCTCACTAATACTTAGTGGCTTTTCAAACAATGAACCAGTCCCTGTTTTTATTTTTTCTTTAACCAAACGTCTCGGTAACCTGTCCTCCGGCAAATTTACACCATGAACAATAACTTTATCAGTAGTCTTAGCTCTCAACGCACTTTCTAAACGAGCTTTAATTTCTTCTGGTGTTTCAGGAACTCTATCCATGCCCATATTATACTCTTCTTATTTTCCTAATTCCAACAAAAACAAGAATTATTATAAGTGGAATTATTACCCAAGCTAAATTAATTTTTACACTAGATTTAACTTTACTTGTATTCGACACAGTCGAGGCTCCAAAAACTTGCCCTGAATTATCTGAAACATTTGTAGTATTAAAAGAAGCGATCAAAGTTTGTACTTTATCAACTGGCAAATTAGAAGCGACATAAACTCCATTCGAATTCGAATTATTATTCGATGAACTACTTGAGTTGGAATTATTTGATGAAGAGTTATTCGAACTTTGCGTTTGCGTTGCTGAATTTTCGTTTTGCGTTTCCGCAATCACAGGTTTCGAACTAGAATTTGGTGTTACAAAATTCCCAAGCCAGCTTCCAAAAACATTTACAACAGTAACAATAAGTTTCCCATTACCTGTGACATTATTATTCACAAAGTTAACTAAGTTTACAATTATATTAGCATCCCCTGTCTTAATCGAAGAATTGCCTCCAGTATTATGATCAGCATTATTATGTCCTGTATTAGCTGACAGATTAATATTATTAACAATGTTGGCGTTATTAGTTTGAGTCGTATTATTGTTTGCAGTGCTATTTACGCTAGATGCATCAGTTGCAGTAATGTTCCCATTAGCGTCCGTTGTAAATTCAGTCCCAGCCGATCCTGCAACGTTACCACCATTTCCTCCAACAATTCTCCCAATCCATTTTCCTGCATCATTAACCAAAACTAACCACCAAGTCCCTCCATCAATATTTGTATTGGCAACATTCAGTGTTTGTGCTTTTACATTAGCGTCACCTGTTTCAACACTCGAATTCCCATCCGTATTATAACTAGCATTATTACCTCCAGTTTCAGCCTTGTAAGAAAGATTATTAGCAATATTTGCGTTATTAGTTTGGGTAGTATTATTATTTGTCGTCGAAGTTGTATTTCCATTATTCACGCTCGTTGCTGTTGTCGCACAGTTACAATCCGCAATAGAAGAAGCCGGCAAAACAATATCTCCCTTAAGATCGCCGTATATATTAACAACGCCGTAAATAACATTCCCGTCCAAATTATTATTCGCAAAAGTCAAAACATTAGCTTCAGTATTGGCGTTCCCTGTTGTTATATTTGAATTCCCATCCGTGTTATGGCTTGCCGTATTCTTTCCAGAATTGCTAGCAAGATTAAGATTATTCCCAACCGTCGCATCATTATTTTGAAAAGTATTATTATTAGTAAGATTATCAACACTTGAATTATTACTTGCGCTAGAATTACTCGTATGACAACCAACAGTACAACTAGAGCTATTAAAATTCAATATAATATCGCCCGTATGATTATCATTTACATTAAATTCATGAACTGCCACACCGTCAACATTTGTGTTGACAGATGTCAGAATAGTTCCAGAAGTATTTGCATTCCCAGTTGTTATATTAGAATCTCCTCCAGTATTTCGCGATGCCGAATTATTTCCAGTATTTGTAGCTTGAGTAAGGTTATTTCCAATAACTGCAGAATTATTTTGATTTGTATTATTGTTGTTCAAAACTGTTGCCGATGAATTATTAACAGAGTCATTGCCATTTCCAAAGTTTGTTGCAGTAGCTAAATTATTGTTTCCACTATTAGTTAGAGTAGTTGAGTTATTCGCATCACCCGTATTAATATTTGTATCAACACCAGTATTGCCAGCAGAAGTCGGTGTTGGCGTAGGAGTGGTTTGATTAATCAAAACCGCAATTGGCGTCGCAACAGCGAGAGGGGGAGTAATTGTAACAACCGGAGGAGTCGCAAGAGGAGGTGCCGTTGGAATAGGTAGTGGAGTCAAATTAGCAGCAGCGGCCGTTGCAAAAGGAGGTGCAGTTGGAAGGGCAGGAGGAGTAGGCAAATCCTCTGCCAATACTGCAATAGGGCTTTGCACCAAAAGCAAACTCCCCAAAACTAAAATCGAAATTAATTTTTTCACTTTTTTCATAACCGTAAATCTATTATTCAAACTCTCTTTGGCTCTTGTGGTTCCTCACCGAAGTGCGGGTGAGGAGCTCCACAAATTCCAATGCTTCAAGCGCCTAGCCTTCTAGTGCATGCCCAAAGCCAAAAGTAACTCCTGTAAACTGAAAGTTAAAGTAACATTTGTGTTACTTCCGCTCCAATTCCATGGAAAAGGGTTACTGACACTTCCAAAGACGTTAGCATTACCGTCGGTTTTTACCGTGGTTGTGCTTGTAGAATCTCCGGTCATGACAGATGGATCTGTAGCTTCACCTGTATTAAGGCTTGCTCCATTAAATCCAGTCATTGAATTACCATTAAGGTTATTCTCAATCCCTTCACCGTCATTTGCTTGACCAACTGCTTGGCCATTTGATAATTTTGCATTGATCAAACTAGTAGTTGAACTATTAGGATCACTTGCTCCATTACCAGCAATTTTTGCTGTTACTCCCATTAAGCAATCGCAACCGATTGCAGCTTGGTTAAAGTTAACTGCAGTATCTGCTGTAACATCCGTTTCAGCATTTCCTGTGTCAACTTTCACATCTCCATTAAATAAGCCACCACCTGTGTTGAAATCAGCACCGTTACGGCCTGTATTTGATGCGGCAGTAACCAAATTCTCAACATTAGCACTATTAGTTTGTCCAAGGACAACCCAATCTGTAAGGCCAAGATTTACAACATTGTGTGAATCTGAACCATTGCCTGTGATCATTATGTCAGTGGTTGACCCATTACCAACTCCACCTCCAACTTGTGCCAAATTTTGATTAGCATTAGTAAGAAGGTTTACTTTAGTCGTTGCATTTCCGGTCATAAGAGATGTAGTTCCTCCAGTATTATGGCTTGCACCATTGTTTCCAGAGTCTGAATTTGCAGCAACAACGTTGCCAATGTTTGCACTATTGGTTTGACCCAATTGTACTTGATTGGTTAAAGCTGTATTTGCAGTATTAACTGATCCATCTCCATTTCCTGAAACTTTAACGTTTAAATTCCCAGTTCCACAATTGCAATTAGCAACGTTTGCCACGTTGGTATTAGCAGTGTTAGAAACTGTAACTTGAGTCTTTGCATTGCCAGTATCAACTGTAACGTTTCCTCCGGTATTGTGACTTGCGTCATTTCCACCACTGTTTGAATTGGAAGTTACGTTATTGCTGATATTTGCATTGTTTGCTTGCGTAACTTGAGTAGTATTAGTAACAGTTACGACTGCGTTATTTACTGAGTCCGACCCGTTTCCGGTAATTAAAATCGTAGATTCTGCAAAAACAGGAAGAGTGGAACCAGCAAGTAATAAAACGCTTGAAAAAATAGCTACAATCTTTTTTAAGATTGCTCCATTAAGTTTTTTAGTCATTATTCATATTCACCCCCTCCTTTAGAGGACTTTTGCACTTCGTCCTCCTTCGCCTTTTTTGTTAAACAAAAAAGGAGGCCTCTCAACTCGAACCATAATAAGTTCAAATTGAAAAGCCTCCGTTTGCGGCCAGCCTTTTTTACAAAACTATAATATATTTATAAAAAAATAACCAGCTCTTGTCAATACCCTAATTTTTCCCAGTCTTCCTAATATTTCTCACAGAGATCTGAGTAACATTGCCGTTTTGTACGTATATTTCAATAGATCCGTAATCCACAGATTTTAAAGCCTCTTTTATTTCGTCAAGAAGGCTTTGGGAAATTTTCTTTGTTGAATATCTCGTACTAAAAGTATTTGGCATTTAAAGATCTAATTTAATCTTCTGCTTATCTCCTTTAATTTCCCCAATTCGCAAAATTAGATTTTTATCAGTGCTATTAATTGCAAAGCCAACTCTTGTAAACTTCGTAGAAATTGCCTGCACTTCTACTGGGTCATTATGAATATCAGGCGCAAGCCATGTGTTTTCATCGCCGTTAACAGAAAGCCGCACATAATCCCTTGTATTTATGCTAATTGATTGATTAAAATCATTCGCTATTTTAAGAGCCACAATCAAAAAAATCCTCCCAGATACCGCAGTAGCATTTTGTCCTTGAACAACTATTTGTTTATTGAAAGATGCATCCTGAAGAGTGAACTTCATATTTATTTGTTTACCATCTGTATTGGTAGCAATAGGAAAAGTAAATTCTTTATTAAGTGTTTGTAATTTCTGGGGAACCGCAGAAGAAGTATTATTATTAGCCTGACTTGGTTTATTTCTTCCAAAAACAATTTTATAACCTACAAATAAAACTATTAAAACTAAAACCCCAATTAAAATATATTTTTTAGACTTTTGCATTTCAATTTAAAAAAACAAAGCCCCAATCAATGGGGCAGCTTAAGTCAAGATATTACATACATGTTTGGGGGTTGTCAAGACGAGAAGAACCTACTTATAATCTTAAGAGTGAGAACTAAACTTCAAACAAGCACTACTGATTTAAAAAAATTAAAGTTAATTGCGGTTGCTTATTCACATGTAGAAAGAGAAATGTTTCCAACAGAAAGTGCCTACGTTGCAGAAGTCGAAGTTGAAGAAAGAGCAAAAGAAGTTGTCGAAAATTTAATTAAATTAGGTTTTAACGCAAAAGCATATCCAGGAGATCAATATTTCTTAACAAATCTTCTTGTCGACAAACCAGACGTTGTAATTAATCTCGTTGACACTCTCCGCGGAAAAGATAAATTACAAACATCAGTCCCAGCAGCTCTCGAACTATCAAATATTCCTTACACAGGATCTGGAATGGAAGGCTTGGTCATTGGAAACAACAGAAATCTAACAAAGAGATTATTATTGTCTTATGACATTCCAACGCCATCTTTTCAATTCATAAGACGCGCAGGCACTCTAATCGAAGAGGAATTAGGACTCCCATTAATAGTTAAACTAAACGAAAGCGGAGGTTCAGTTGGAATCGATAACAAAGCAGTAAAAGAATCAGTAAAGGCTGCCCAGAAAAAAGTAGATACAATGATCACAACTTACAAAATACCAGTTATTGTAGAGCGATTCGTTGACGGACCAGAAATTACAGTTGTTGTATACGATGATGGTACTAAAAAACACGTCTTCATGGGCCAAAAAGTATTCAGAAAAAAAATAGACGGCAAACATTATTTTACTTCTTTTGAATCTTACGACGATCTTCACGCTTACAAATACAAAGCAGTAGAAGACCCAATGCACGAAAAAGTTGCCAAATTAGCAGTGCGTGCTTTTAACGGGCTAGTTCATAAAGATTATGCAAAATTCGACATAAGAGTAGATCAATCAACAACTACTCCCTATTTTACCGACTCAAATCCTAATACGGCCTTCGGTCCAGACATGGGACTACCCTTTACAGAAGTCCTTGCTTTGAGTGGAATTGATTTTAATTCAGTTCTGCTTAGTATGCTTTCAAAATATGCAAAAGACATTAAATGATTTTTTTCCAAATCTGCCAAGGCTCACTCAGATTTCAAATACACACTGTGGTCCAGCTGTTATTGCAATGCTTTTGGCAAATATCGAAGTAAAAACTTCTCAAAACGAAATCGTCGAAAAATCAAACTTAACAGTCAAAAAATTAAATAAATACGGTAGCACTGTTTGGGAATTAGCAGAAGCTGCCAAAAAAACATCTAGCGATATCAATTTTTGGACAAAAGATAATGCAAATATTTCAGATCTAGAATCAGTATTAAACCTAGAATATCCAGTAGGCGTAGAGTGGCAAGGCGAATTTTTACAATATAGCGATGACGAAAACGGACACTATAGCGTAATCACAAATATAGAAAAAAATAACAATTTTTTATATATAGCAGACCCATACGAACCTTTTTCAGGTAGAGACAGAAAATTGAATATAAATAGATTTGAAGAACTTTGGTGGGATATAAATATAGTTAGAGATAAACTAACAGGAAAAATGGTCGAAGTTAAAGACATTCATATGATGTTTGCCATAACTACTAAAAACTTCACTTTTCCAGAAGAAATTGGAATGAAAATTATTTAATGAATTAGTGACCTTTTTGCCAGTATTTTATCCAAAGATAATAAAAAGTCGAACTATTTCCAGCTTCATGTTTTGGCTGAGAATCTGGTACTAACACACCATTCATTACTTTAACCATATCATGAATATCATTCCAAGCATTATCTGCGTTATCGACTACATAGTTGCTATAAATCCCTTTTATATAACTCATAGCAGGTGTCATTGGTAAAAATTGAATTCCATAAATATGAGTAGAAAGTGGGCTAAACCAAGTAGCAAAGTCAGCTTTTCCACCCCAAAGAATAGAAACAATTTCAGAAGTATAACCTTCCGGAGTTTTGTATAAATTAGGATTTTGCATCAACCAATAAGTCTTTGCTGATTCTTCTTCCATTGATATTCCTATTTTTCCTAAATCAATTAAATTTTGATCTTTTAAAGCCAGTCCTATTCGATAAATTCCATACCAACGGTTCACTGCTTCACTTGTAGATTCTTGATTATTCCCATCTGCAAAAATCGCCTTTCCGCTTGCCCAGGAATGTCCTTCATAAGAATCAAATCCTCGCAAAAATGGATAATCAGAATTCCTCTCTGTATTTGCAATATCAGAAAGTAACAATTTAATTCCAGGTTCGATACTGAGTTTTACACTTGGATCAAGTTCAATTCCAATCCCAGCAGCCGCAAGAAAATATCCATAGTGAAAATTATGATCATTAAATTCTTCATTTCCAAATTGAGGTGTCACAGCAATAACTCCTCTGGGATTGTCTGAAACTTGCCACTTTCCAGAGTTAGAACCTAACCAACTTTTAAGTGACTTAGAAAGTCTGTCAGAAATATTTTTGGTCTGGGGATAATTTACAGCTTTTGCTATCTCTGCAATTTGGGCTAACTTAAATATCCATTTAGCCCCATCATAAACACCAGCAGGCTCTGGGTTAGAATCGATTACTAAAAAATCACTAACTATTCTTTTCTGAAGTTCCAGTTTTTCTTGATCTGAAAGTCCAGCAACCATATCAGCCATTTTAAGAATCTTAGCCTGAGGGAAATTCAATTCAATCTCATTAGAATATATCGCTCTCATTTCTCCACGCAAAGTATTGTATGAACCAATAAATTGATTTTTATCGTAGCTATTCCACTGATGTGGAAGTAGAGCTATTACTGTTTTCTCACTATCAGAAAAAAAATAAGATAACTTCAAGTTTGAATACGAAAAAACACTTGATATCAAAGGCCCGGCAATATTTCTAGGGTCAAGTTCAACTCCTTCCGGCTCATCTGTTACAGATAAAAATCCATTGATACCAAATTGCACTTCGATTTTTGATTTACCAACAGACAAGAAACTCTTCTCATCTGTTTTAACTAAATAAGATTTTCCGTTAACTAATACACGAACCAAATGAGCATTAAGTAAATCAGTTTTTGAATTAGACGATGAGATATTTAAATTTTTATCTCCCGAAATATATTTTATCCAAACAGTAGGTAATCCATGTGCAACTACAGTTCTCAAAATTTGAGAATCATTTTTAAGTTCCAGTTCAATATGCATGTCTCCAGTTGAAACAGGAGTTTGTTTTTCAAAAGGTTTATTTGGAACAATATCTATATCATTTTCAAACTGAGAAAAAATAGTTTTAGGAGTCGATACAACCTTTGGATACGAAATCAAGATAGAAGATGATTGAACCTTTACAGCAAGAGGGTAAGCAAAAAAAGTCTCAGGCCAAGGTTCAAAAAAAGCTGATGAATACCATTGATTAGTGACCATTACATTTGTGGTAGGAGCAACAAATTTCACTATATCTCTATTCTTTCTATTAAAAATAGCCATAAAAGTTAAAATAAGCACTGCTGCAGCCAAAATAATTAAACTAGTTCGTCTTTGTAATTTTATTCCAAACATTGGCAAACAATTCAGCTGGTTTTACAGCAATCTCTTTCTTAAAAGATACTACCTCTACCGTTTCATTATCTAAAAAAGCTTCAGCATCTGTTGGATTTTCAAAATTAAACAACACTTTATACAAAACTCCTTGGTTTGTTTGTTCTTGAACTTTCTCAACACCTTTATAATTTAACGTAAAAGAAAGACCAAGCCTCTGATTCAAACCATCAACTTTTTGTATTTTCTGAATCGTTGACAACTGTTCGCTCCCAACAGTTGCAAAAGCAACAGCGTTCTCATTTGTATAAATAGTCATAACAGAAGTTGATGTTTGAATGTAAGATCCATCTGAAACATTGACTTCTTGAACAATGCCATCTTTACTCGCAACAATATTAAAAGAAGAACTATCTAATCTCAAAAGCGCAGCTTCTGTTTGAGCAGAAAGGTTATCACTTCCCAGATTCTCTAAAGTTCGCAAACGAGCTTTGTAAAGAGAATCCGATAGTTTTACAACAACTTGTCCTTCTTTGACTCTATCTCCCGGACGAACCAAAACTTCATTAACAGTGCCTGCCGCTGTGTTGGATAAAGTAATCTTTTCCTTTTGAACCGTTAATATCAATTGTCTATTCACTAAATTATCAAAGCTTAATTTTCTAGCAAGCGACACGCCAGCAACCAAAAAAGTAAAGGCAAAAATTACAATAAAATATAAAATATTTATTAAAGTGTTTTTCATAAATTAATTTAAGGCAACATCTCTTTTTTCACCTGTTATAAAAACATATAAAAGATAAACATTCCAAATTGCCAAAATGGAATAAAACAATGTAGCCCAATAATTACCTGGATTATACCATCCTATAACTAAACTGAGAAGAGTTAATATAATAATCAAAAAATGTGGCCATAACCATTTCATGTATGGATCCCTTTTTCTTTTCTTACTCGATGTTGCAACCCATGTGTCTTTGCCTTTCATAAGACTTGAGAAAAAAGCAGTTATATAAGGATAAAAACTAGAAATAGAAACAGATATTGTTGCAATATGAAGCTTACCTAAAAATAGCCAATTCAAACCATAATAAAGAACCACATATGGCAAGTAATGAACAAACCAATTAGCAAAACTTCCAGTGCTTAGAGGAGTAGACCCAAATAATAAATATATGATCGGAAACAATAAATAAATCAAATTTGTAATTCCTACAAGATAGAAAGTATTTGAAAGAAAATACTGAATTTTCTGATCAAGTGTTAAATTACTAGAAAATATTGGACTACTATCAAAAAGCATTGAGAAACCTCCCTTTGCCCATCTGTGTTGTTGTTTAAAATAAGATTGTATTGTAGAAGGTGCAAGGCCTTGCGCCAAAACTTCATGTATAAATAAAGTCTTCCATCCTTTTTCGTGCAAACGAAGAGTTGTCCAAATATCTTCTGAATGAGAAATTTCTGCAATACCTCCTATTCCATCAATAGCACTTCTACGAAACATTACGTTTGTACCAACGCTAAAAGCAGAATTACTAATATTTTTAGCAGGACAAACATATTTATAAAAAACTTCTTGAGCCTGGCTTGTACCAAAAGATATGAATTTGTTCAAATTTGTAAATGACTGAGGAGATTGGACCATTGCAATACTCGAATCACTCATATAAGGCAAAAGGGTAATAATCATATTTGGTTTTGCAATCTGATCAGCATCTAAAATTATAAAAAACTCCCCTTCGCTTGCTCTTTTCAAAGCATTATTAACGTTTCCTGACTTAGCAAAACTGTTATCTTCCCGAATAACATAAAAAGCTTTAGTTTTTTCAACCAAACTCTTCATCTCAGACGACTTCGCATCATCAAGAACAAAGGTTTTATGAGGATAACTAACCAAAAGTGCTGCTTCTAATGTTTTTCTAACAATTTCAATTGGCTCTCCAGCAGTTGTAATTAAAATATCCACTTTTGGCTTTGACCTCAAAAAAGAAGTTTTCTTTGACATAGGAATTTCCTCATGATGAGTAGGCACCAAAACGTCAAACAAAATAGTAAACCAAAGCCCCATTACCGAAACCATACTAATCGCATCAGCAATAACAAGCATTAGATACAAAAGCGGATTTGACATATTTGCAGGATTAAACACATATGACCCATAAAAAACAACAATAGCAGGTGCCAAAAGTAAAAAGAGAATAGCCGTATTACTAAGTTTCTTTGCTTTGGTTAAAATAGACTTCATTTCTTCCTCCTTTCAAATAAATAAACTACACCAGAAACTATCAAAATTAAAATTATTGTTGAAATACCTACAAATTGCAAAGGCAAAAACCAATTTGGCCAAGAATTAGTTAATGTAATTCTTCCTGAAAAATTATCAGGAACTTTTATTGAAATCATTCGCAAAGAATTATTTTTAACTTGCAAATCAGAACTAGCATGCCAATTGGTATCATAATTCTGAGCTATGAGAAGATAACTGCCTGGTTTCACATTCTCCGGTATGTCAACAGTTAAAATGTTTGGGTAAACAAAATTAAATATAACTGGCTTAAAAGTTCCATCATTAATATTATTAGAATATTTAATTACCAAATTATCCCAATCACGATAGGAATCAGTTGAAACGGTTGGGTCAGAAGGGGGGCGCCCGGTAAGAATTGCAGCATTATCTTGATCAACAATATAAGCATAATTAATGGGATTTTGATTTTTAACAATGGTAAAATCTGCACCCCCTGATTTAACGTCAGCAAAACTTTCAAAGCCCTCTTTGCTCCCGCCACTGCTCAACAAATCTTCAGTAATTCTCGAATATTTAGGAAAAACTAAGTATTCAACTCCAAGTACATTACTATATGCATTTATTATTTGAATTTGTCTGTCACTTAGTTGTGTAAACACATTTTCATCTTGCAATAAAGAACTATATCTAAGAGAAATTGGACTGGCAAGCAAATGCTCAAAATAAGAAGTAGGCTGTCTTAAAGTCGGCATTAAAAAGCTCGTTTCCGAAACATTATTGTAATAAACAGAACCTTCAACTGTTTTATTTTTAAAATATTCATATACAGGATTTTGAATTGCCAAGACAGGGACAGCTGTACGATAACCTATGACGGCAATCGCATATATAATTGCTCCTGCACATAAAATCGCTGAAAAAGTGATATAAAGTTTAGAAATCTTCTCAGGAATTAATTTCTCAGCAATTAAAACATACGAAGAAACAAGAAGGAGACAAACAAACCCAAGACCGCGAACAAACTGTGTCTGATTTAAAATTTGAGGAGTAACTCCGTCAAGCGCAAGTGTAAAACTAAACAAAACAAGGCTGCAAAAAACAAGAAGAGTAAAACCACTCTTTGAGCGCCTGCGCCATTTGAAAATACTAACAACCCAGGCAAAAAAGAAGAGTATCAAAAGCAAAGCTCCAATACTGACATGCAATTGGCCAAGTACATTCTTCGCAAAATTCTGACTAGAAAGAAAAGGATTAGCAAAACTATACTCCTTCAAGAGATGCCAAATATAAGAAATGGTAAAAGGTGCGCTTCCCAAGATTAAAACAACCAAATTAGCAATTATATTTTTCAAAGAAAGCATCTCTCTTCTGAAAAATAGAGTAAATAAAAACAAACCAGAAAGTATAACTCCGGCAACAGGATGTATGGTAAAGGCAAAACCAGCAAAAGCTGCTGTAATCAAAAATCTTTTTTGAGAGGTTTTTTGCACTAACGCAATCCAAGGAATAAGGAAAATAGGTATCCAAAGATTTGCAAAAAATATTGAGTAATCTTTCATACTATTCCATTCAAAAGGAATTGCAAATGAAACAAGGATTCCAGTTAGAGCGATTATTGGACGAATTTTATATATTCTAAAAACTAAGTATAGTAAAAGTCTCGTTAAAATAAATACAGCAACTATCATCCAAACAAGAGCTTTATTGATACTTAAATTTGCTATGGTTGAAACTAAGAGAATTGCTAGATGAGGTATGTATTGATAAAGCCGCCAGTAATTAATTCCGTTTGCCCAAACATGATCCCATGAAGTTAAGCCATACATTTTAAGGCTCAAAGCTTTCCCTGCATGATAAATTAAGTCCTGATATCCAGTTTCCAAAAAATTTCCCTTAGTATAAAAACCAATTAAAAACCATCCAACAAGTGCTATGAAAGAAAGGATCAAAAGGTCTGCCAAAATTATAAATACTATATTCTTTTTATTTATCATTTATAAAAAATAATACTCCGTGTTCTTGGAGTATTTACCAGAGATAGTATTTTACTACAGGACAGAACAAACTTCAACAATTTCGCAGTCAAACTTTGACTTTCTTCCTATAATCCAATATAATCCACAAATTGATATTTGTATGAAGAAATTAAAGTTACTATTTATTACAAGTTTTTTCCTTTTGTCTCTTTTTGTTTTACCAAGTAAAGCTTACAGTTGGTTTGGTGCAGGAAAAACTCCTGGCTGGCCCGCTACAACTACTGGTTTAACAGGAGAAATTGCACTTCCTCAATATAAATTTGCCCCAGATTTTTATACAGTAGGGGGTACTGTTTCAATAAACATCCAAGCAGTTAATTTAAATAACTTTAATGTCACTTCTCATTACTATCTAGCAATCAGTAAAGTAAAAGAAGCACCAATTGGAACAGATATCTCAGACGGCACACCAACAACTCCAGGTTTAAACGAAAATCAACTTAACGACTACCATCAAGCAAACAATGACATACAATCTCTCACTACAGTTATTGATTTAGGAAATTTCACTTTTCCAGCAAACGGAAACTTAACATTTGGAAGAAACTATACAACAACAAACACAGGATATTTCCAATTCGACTTCATGGATATAGATCCAAGAGTAGAATACCAACCAGGACATATATTAGGAGCTGGATTTTTCAGAGTCTTAGCTAAAAGTGAAAATACCAATCCAACTCCCACACCAAATCCAGGAAACACAACCACAACTGACATCTGCAAAAACTTAGATGGAATACAAACAAGTGTCCCAGATACTTATCATTTAGCTGGAGAAAACTGTTTACAATGGGAACTTGGAGGAGCACCAACTCCAGGGCCTTTAGGAGCATCCACAGGAACCGGTGGACAAGTCTTAGGAGCCTCAACCACAAGATTAGCAAACACAAGTTCTAATCTAATTCTTCCAAGAGTTCTTTCAGCAATATTAGTTGCTTTGGGAATATTCTTCATTATTATAGTAATATAAATTTAATGAAGTTCATTTTAGTTTTTATTGCCTCTCTTTTGCTTGCAGCAGCCAGCTTCACCGCATATCACATAGTCACAACTCACCCAAGCGAACCAATTACAAATATAATTAAAAACGTCACAAAACCAGCGTTTTCAATAATAAACGCCCCAAGCCTTTCAGTTATTGGGTCAATTAAAGAAATGTCAGGAGAAGTCAAATGGCAATCAAGAATAGCAACCCAGTCTTCAGAAATTAAAAATCCAATTACCCTGCAACAAGGAGAAGAAATAGAAACAGGCGAGACAGGAAGCTTGACAGTAGAATTTCCAAACGAAGCAGTAATAAGAATCATGCCTAAAACACAAATTAATTTTGTCCAGACTCTTCCAGTAAATTTCGTAACAAGCGTCGTGAATGGGGGAGCCACATTTACAAAAACAGCAAATACGCCAGTTTCAATCCGCGCAATGCATCTTTTAATAAAACAAAATTCAGGAGACCTAAGTATCGGCGTTGATACAGAAAATTCCCTTGTAAATATAAATATATTAAAGGGCTCAGTAACAATCGCTTATAACGATCTAAACCTAATAAGCCACGTTACAAACATTGACGCAGGCAAAAGAATAACTTTTAACGACTCTTCAAGAAAGTTTGAATAGGGCTCAAAATCGAATTTGCAGAGGGCGTTGCACTTTCATAACCCAAAGCCCAAATAGCCAATCCTCCTAAGTTATTTCCATTTACAAAATTTATCTTCGATTTTATAGCGTCAGCATCTGGATAAAAGATTTGGCTGTAAGTTCCAGTGTCTTCATTTTTGTAAATCACATACTTTTCTTGTGCAATGTCATCAAACTGTGCACTGCAGCTAGCACATTTCGATAAAATATCGGTAACATCTCTTTCGCTTTCAATTACAACAGAAGCTGGAACAATCGCCGCCCTCTCAAAATTATCAATTGTTTCCCAAGAATAACCATAAAAAGGAACGCCCAAAAGAATTTTACTAGAATCATAATTTTTTAAAGCAGCAGCAATAGCTACTTGCGTATCAAACTCAGCAATACTTCCTGCCCCGTAAAGAGGAGCAACAGGCCCAGTTACAAAAGAGCTTGGAGAATGAAAATCATAAGCCATAATTATTATCTTATCTAGGTATTTTGCAAGGTTTTCCGGTAACGCCAGATGATCTTTTCGGACAAAGTCCACTGGTATAATATCCATACTAAGGCTGACGTTTAGATTTCTTGCTATCATTTGGTTTCTAATTTCCGCTACAAAACTTTCGTAATTAGCTTGCGCTGAGGGCGTTGCAACCCCAATTGATTCAATATCCAAATTCAAGTCAGAAAATCCATATTTAGATAAAACCGGAATAATGTCGTTAACAAAATTATGAGCATGGATAATTGGATCACTAATTAAATTACTAATAATATCCTTATCACCATCAAAAACCGTCAAAGAGAGCTTCACACCTTTTGCTTTAGCTTTATCAAAAAAAGGATCCAATTTACCAGAAGTCAAAGCATAATATCCGGGTTCAAGCTCTATTGGGTTATTAGATTTTAAAATCGTCCCATCTTTATCAATAATCAAACCAAAATAATTTAGAGTTGTAATATAAGAAGAATAATCATCTCTTGCTTTGTCTAAAAGAAAATAAGGCAAAAAGCCAAGTACTTCCTTTTTCCCTTTAGGCACAATTAAATTTGTATTTACAACCTGTGGCCGCGTCTGTTCATTTTTCTTAAAAGAATTTGGGAAATAAATAATCAAGGCATAAGCACCCAAAACACCAAAAATAAATCCTAGTAAAACAGTCAAAAAAGTACGAATCATTTTGAATTAAGTATAACAGAATATTTATCAAAAAAACTTGACTTTTGTCCTATAATTTGATATATTAGCTTCATTAGTCCCGATTAAACCGGGACTTTTTTTGTTATATGTTACCTACATTAATTTCACTTTTAATCGCCGTTGCAATCCCGATTCAATCGGGATCAACTCCCATGCCTAAAACTATGGCTAACCACATCATGCCTATGAATGACAGATACGCAGTCGAAAGCGTAAATACCGTATTCAAAGACAATATTTTACTGACCTTGCATTATATGGATGGATCAGTCAAATCAAAGTCCGACATAAATTGGGACAAGATAGAATCCCCTTTCCACTATGAATTTACTCTCAATTCTGGTGAAGAATTCGCTTTTCACGACAAAATTGCCAATAAATACGCCGGTAATATCGTCAAAACAACCAAAGCTCACTTTAACTATGACGATGGGTTTAAATCTGATGGATACTTAACAGGAGACGGAGTTTGCCACTTAGCCTCAATAATCTATTGGGTAGCTAAAGACGCAGGCCTGGAAGCTCATGCACCATCAAACCATGATTTTGCCAAAATCCCAGATGTACCTAAAGAGTATGGCGTAGCCATATATATAGGCCCAGATGGGGGAGAGATGCAAAATTTATACATTAAAAATACTAACGAAAAACCAGTTACTTTCGTCTTTAATTATGACGGAGTAAATCTTACAGTAAGTGCGAGGCATTGACAGGCAATAAGCCATTTGTTAACCTTAAATAACTTAAACAAATGGAGCAGCAACCATCAATTCAAACCCCAACTCCTCCTGTTGCAAACCCAGTAACTCCACCTACTCAACCAGTTATTCCTGAAGTACAAATCAAAAAAATGCCAAAAATGACAATCACTGCAGCAATTATCATCGTAGTTCTTGTAATAATTTCAACTGGAGCATACTTAGTTTTAGTTAAAGGAAAAAAGTATACATCTCCCGCTTATTCAACACCTTCGCCAGCAGCATCAACAGCCACACCAATTACAACACAAAATGCTGACCAAACTCTAGGAGACACTGACACAAAAATTCAAGATTCGCTCAATCAAGTAAACACTGATTTAAATAGCTACAACAGTATAAACAATGCGCAAGACAACCCTAACACTTTTTAGTTCATTAGTTGCAGGATTAATGCTAATGCATTTCGCTCCTGTAACTTTTGCTGAAGAAAATAAAACAGCTACGGGAAGCGGTAGCAACTTCGGCATTCAAAGCTTAATTCAAGATGTCAATAATCTCCAAAAGGAAGCAAGTGCGGAAGGAGAAAGAAAACAAAAGAATCTAAGCGAAATAATAAAAAGGGCAGACACATTAATCACAAACAGAATTAACGAGCTAAACAAAAATTTAACTCGTATTCAAAACGACAAGAGATTAACAAATAGCCAAAAACAAAGCCTGACAAATCAAATTCAAGACACCATAAACGGTCTAACTTCTCTAAAAACAAAAATAGACGCAGACACAAATACAAGCTTTGCTTTGTCTGATGCAAAACAAATCTTCACAAATTTCAGAGTCTACGAAATCTTAGAACCAAAAATAAACCTTCTTATTATGCTTAATAATATTCAAACAGTCACTACAAATCTACAAAATTTAATGCCACAACTACAAAACTTGGTTGGCTCTTTCAAAAGTCAAGGTAAAGATACAACACAACTAGAAAGCTTAATAAACGACATAAATACACAAATTTCGGCTATCCAAACTACAATTACACAGGATATTGCTAAAGTACAAGAAGTGAATATTAATACAACAAATCCCAGCGTTACATTCCAACAAATTAGAAAAGATCTAGAAGACACAGTCAAAACTGGATTCCAAAAAATAAGAACAGATATTGGCCAAATGAGACCAATTTTCAAAGAAATGATTTCTCCTGCTACAACTCAATAATTTGCTTCAATTTTTCTAAACTCTCAAAATCATGAATCGAAACAGTAATAACATTTTTTGATTTTTGACTTATATCTTTCATTAATTTTGCAATTATTTTTTTGTCTACTAAGTCTGATTTTGTAATTAAAACTATCTCTTTTTTGTTCAATAAAGCTGCATTGTATCTTTTAATTTCTTCATGAACTATTTCATAATCCTTAAGTGGTTCTTTTGAATCAGCCGAAATACAGTGGAGTAATACTCCTACTTTTTCAATATGTTTCAAAAACCCAATTCCAAGCCCGCGACCAGTTGACGCTCCTTCAATTAGTCCTGGAATATCAGCTATTATTTTCCCTTCATATATTCCAAGATTGGTTGAAAGTGTTGTAAAAGGATAGTTTCCGATTTTCGCTTTTGCGTTAGTTAATTCATTAAGCAAGCTGCTTTTGCCAGCGTTTGGCAATCCAATAAGCCCAAAGTCAGCAATTAATTTCAATACCAACTTAAGAGTCCGCTTTTGACCACGAAGTCCTGACTGGGCGTATTCGGGTGTGGTATTCTTCGAGCTTCGAAATTCATAATTGCCTCGTCCACCTTTTCCACCAACACATAACAATTCTTTTTGACCAATTTCAGAAAGTTCAAACATAAATTGATCAGTTTCGCTGTCATACAAAGAAGTACCTCGTGGCAACAAAATTTCAGTGTCTTCCCCATCTTTTCCGCTTTGGCGATATTTTCGCCCAGGATGACCATCAGGCGCAGCGATTGAGCTTTGGACATTAAACTGATTCAAAAGCGTTATGTCAGAAGTTCCGCGAACATAAAGATCTCCGCCTTTTCCACCATTGCCACCGTCCGGCCCAGAACGCTCCTTTTTACCAAAAGAAACTATTCCAGCTCCACCATGCCCTCCCATAAATGTAACAACCACATTATCTATTAACATATCTGTATTATATCTTAATTTAGTTATATACTGTCTTAATATGAAGATAATATCTAAGAAAAAAATTCCCTTCATCTTTTTGGTTACTTTGGTTATTTTTATATTAATTGCTTTAAATGTTTTTTTATTTATAAATCTTAACAAGAAAAACATAAATAAAATCGGTAACGGATCGACACCAGTCAATATTGCAAAAAATGCAAAGCCAACCCCAACAAGTCTTCCAACACCAAAACCAACATCAACACCAAAACCATCACCCAAACCTTTAACCTTTGCCGAACTTAATTCTACCTATGGACCTTGTATTAATTTGCCCGTTCTTTATTATCATCATATCCAAAACATGGACGTTGCAAAAGCCGCTGGACAGCAAAATTTAACAGTCGCGACCGATATTTTTATTAAACAAATGCAATATCTAAAAGATAAAGGTTATGTAACTGTTGCAACAAACAGTCTTAGTGATTTTTTTGACAAAGGTGTGGCTGTTTCCGGCGGATCTGTTATTTTAACTTTTGATGATGGATATGAAGATTTTTATGTCAATGTATTGCCCATATTAAGACAATTTGGGTTTAGAGCAGTTTTAGCGCTTCCGACTGGTTTAGTTGGAAACCCTGGATATTTAACATGGGACGAAATATCGCAAGCAGCTTCAGCAAACGTTGAAATTATTAATCACACATGGAGTCATGCAAATCTAGCTACAAACAATACCGATCTTGTTCAAAAAGAAATCATGACAGCTGATGGGCAACTGACCCAACATGGGTTTAATTTAAATAAGGCTTTTGTTTATCCTTATGGAGGGTATAATGATTATGTGATTGGTTTTTTACAAAGCAAAGGTTATGGAGTGGCCTTTACAACAATACCAGGATCGACTCTTTGCAAAAAGCAAAGACATGTCCTCCCCAGGATTAGAATAGGAAATACAAATTTATCAGCTTATGGATTTTAAAAAAGTCATTATTACTTTTCTTGTTGGAATACATATTTTGCCTTCTTCACTTTTAGGCCCAATTAAGCCGCAAAACACGCCGCTTCCAGTGCCTACTGAAATCAAAACGCCAGTTACAAATGGCAATACAAATAACAACGGTCTTTCAATTACAGACGAAATATATGCAGATCTTGCAATGCAACACGAACTTGATCACGTAAGTGTTTATTATTTTGATGGCAATACAAGAAATACAGTTTCTATTAACGCAGATAAAAATTGGGATCCGGCAAGTACTATAAAACTTTATGCAGCAATGTATGCTTTCGATCAGGCTTCTCATGGCAAGATAAGTTTAGATCAAAATATCACGATTGATGCAAAAAATATAGCAGCTAGTGAGTCTTATCCAAATGGATATCCAGCCTTAAATGATGGAGACAATGTAACTGTTTTCAGACTTCTTGATCAAATGATCACACAATCGGATAACACTTCTTTTAACACTCTCCTTGACTTGTTCAATAGGCAAGAAATTACCAAGTACGTTCACGATTTGGGGCTTACTAATTCAAATATTGGATCAAAATTAAATCTTAGTCAAGACCAACAACAGTATGAAGTAAATACAGGTGGCTATGGACCAAATTTAATTACAGCAAATGATTATGCAACAGCCTTTGTTCTAATAAACGGAGGACGCATACCAGGTTCCACTGATTTATTTAATATTCTTTCAAGACAAAAATTAAACACCATGATTCCAGCTTATTTACCCAAAACTGTAACAGTCGCACATAAAACGGGAGAGTTAGACCCAGATTACCACGACGGAGGAATAATTGTCGATGCAAATAGAAGATATGTTTTGAGCGTGTTTTCTAATATGGGAGATCCGGCTGTAGTTGCCCATATTTCAGATCTCATTTACACTAATAATGTCAATCTTGTGGGCAACAACCAAGCTTCAGGCCATAATGCTACAAGTGAAGTTCCAAACGCTCCAATCGATCCACTGGTCTCAGAAGGGAAATCTCAGGAGGCGTCGACGGTTCTTGCAGCAAACACCCAAAATGTTAATGTACCAAAAGTTACAGCTTCAGATATTGGAATTAAAGGAACCGATCTTGCTAACACATTAACTGCTGAAGAACTTCCTCTCGTTATTATTTCGCCTGTTTCTCCTCTCCATTTTCTCGTGAGCTTAGGTGAACAAATTAGAGTTATTACAAATCCTATTCCAAGCCTTCGTCTGAAATATAAAACCGAAAACCTGAAACAAGATTTGGCTGAAGCAAATGATCTTGTTGCAATTGGTAAAATAAATGAAGCCAATACTATACTTAAAAATGTTACTACTAACGTGACTACCCTTGCTAAAGATCCAGCTATCATAGGAAATGTAAAATTACAAAATTCAATTGATGCTATTTCAGAAACAAGATTTTCAATACTGGCAAGTGAAGTTCAGGGAAGTACTAATACTGACCAAAAAGTTGAACTGATCAAAGAAATTGCAAGTCAAGCAGTAGCAACAACAGAAAATATAAAGCCTTTTATAACTGATGGGGTAAAACGAAATAATTTATCTCAAACACCAATTGTCGGAGAGGTAATAAAAACCACAACTAATTCTATAACTATAAAAACATCGGATGGAGTTGAAGTAACTACACCAGTTGATAACCAAATTAAAACTCGTGACGCAGGATCAACGAATTCAGAAATTTCAAATTCTAGCCAAATTTCTGTAGGGTCTACAATTGCTGTTGCAGGATCGTTTGTTTTGACAAACATTGCTTCAGATTCAGCTAATCCAAAACCTGTAACCGTTTTGAAAGTAAATATAGATACCAATACCTTAGTTATACAAAATGCAAATGGTGTCCCTCAACAAATTGATTTAACCAAAGGAACTGTAATAAAAGGAGTCGACACAAGCATTTCTCTTGATCAAATTAGTCCTGGAGACGTAATTGTCGTTCACGGCGTTGCTTTACCAGCAACTTCATCGCCTTCGGCGTCTGAAAAAACAACCTCGACGCCAAAGGGAACTACAACGCCTGTTGGACAAACTCCTGGCCCGACAACTAGTTCATCAAACAACAACAGCACAACAACTGCAACACCCATCCCAACCCCGATCCAATCAGGGCCAACTACAGCTTCTAAAGTTACACCTGCACCAAAAGTTACTGCAACGCCAGTTCCCACTAAAACTACCACTCCACAGGTTATAAAAGGGAACGTCATTCAAGTAGTGCAAACGCCAGTCGTCACCCCAGCAGCTACACCTAAGTCAACACCAGTTCCAACTACAGCTCCTAAGAAATAGTAGCCTGAATAAGCTTGAATATTTTTCATATTAATTTATAATTGTTAATATAGTTACTTTAATACTAATAATCGTTTTCAGTCTTGTTTTTGGTTATTTTGCAACACAAAATACAGCTGATATTGTTGTTCATTTTTTGAAATATTCTTCGAGACCTCTTCCTATATATCTTATTATTTTGGTTTCTATTGGAATTGGACTTTTAATTGCGATAGCGATTAATTTTTTAAAGTGGATATCTACAAACCGGAAATTAAGCAAAAAAGAAAAGGATCTTAAGAAAACTGAAGATGAAGTAAATGAATTAACTAAAACTGTTCACAAGCTTCAGCTTCAAAATACTAAGCTCGAAACTGAACTTGGAAAAGAAGATAATGAAGATTCAATATGATAAATCCGCTTCCAGCTGTTTGGAAAAAACTTGGTTTTTCTAAGAATATTCAAATTAGAATAATGAGGATTCTTCAAGACAAATTTCTAGTTGGAGTAACTGGAATTATATTTAATGATAAAAATGAAATTCTTTTAGTGAAGCATACCTATCGTGGAAATTCCTGGAGCTTGCCTGGAGGTTATTTAAAAGGAAAAGAACATCCGAGAGAAGGATTGGAGCGAGAAATCAAAGAAGAAACTAATTTAACGGTGAGTGCTGATGAAAGAATGAAGATAAGAACAGACAGAGAAACAGCTAGGCTTGATATAAGTTATTCAGGAATATTTATTGGTGGAAAATTTAAACCATCCAAAGAAGTAAGTGATGCAAAGTTTTTTGCTTTTGACGAATTGCCTATTATAAGAAAAGACCAACTCATTTTTATTGAAAAGGCATTAAGGAAAACAGATTCTTGAGGAAATGAATAAGCTATATCGTGTATTTGGAAAAATAAATCTTGTTGCTGCTATCTCTTAACTAAAAAGTCCTTCTTTTAATTCATCTAACGAAAATTCAACTTCAAAAGTTGTCCTGTCTCCTACGTTTACATATAAAGATAATTTGTCTGGTGCAATTTTCTTAATCACCCCACCACAGGAATAAACAACACGTCTCATCTCAGGATGTAATTCTTTAACTAGTGGCAATCCGTGATCGTCCAAAAAATCATCTGATGTCAAAATTGGTTCTGGAGCGACAATTACTTTGTATTTATCTTTATTACGAATTAGTTTTGCGCGTCCTATGCTATATACGTATTTTTCAACACCGTCGATTTTTTGCAATTTTATACCATGAATAATAAAAAGTGCTTCGGTGGGACTAAACCAAATGGGAGGCATTGTTGTACCAATTCGAAAAGTTGCCCAAGGGATGTTAGTTGGGAAGTTTATATCAGTTATTTTTTTGGGTACTTTTGAATAAAGTGAAAATACAAGTAATTTATGATTATAATCTTCGGAGTCAGGTCTAAATAAATAAGTATGTTTATTTATTGGAGTGACATTTTTTCCTGGTCCGAATTTATCAATAACAAGTAAAGGTGGTAATTCGTGTTTCCAGGAATTTAATGAATCAATTTTTATAATTGCAGGAAATGGAACAGGTTTTCCCATTTTGTTGCGAAGTACTGCAGTAAGTCCAATAACAAGATTTTCGTGTGGCAATTCAAGAGCTCGTGGATCTTCGAGGCTTATGGCGTCATGTACTGATTTCCAAATAACTTTTTCTTGTATTATTACGTCTGTATCAACTTCGAAAAGTTTTAATACTCCCGTATCTGGCTCACCTTTTTCCCCTGGCTTTTCAACTTCGCGGCCAATAAAATACAAAGAATCTTCATTTGGTTTTTGCCATACTGCTAAATTATAACGAGCCACATCCACATTTGGGAAAATATTCTTGATTTGATGAATTTTCATTTATTTAGAATTCTTTTATAATAAAACTCGACATAAGAAATGAAACAAGAGACTCTGCTCCTTCATTTAGATTAACCCGGTCAAAATGTAATCCGTCATAGCATCCGCCTGAGTCAATATCATAAAGAGACATCTTTAAAGTGTTATTCCCCAAAAACCAACTGAAACATATCTTTGCTAGATTTTTATACTCTTCATCATGAGTGTTTTCGTAAGCTGTAACAAGAGCTAATATCATAGAAGCTGGATCTTCTGGTTGTTGATCATAATGACTTCTCTTGTTGGTATTTTTATACCAATGAGAATGTCCAATTGGTCTATATATTTTAGAAGAAAAAGTTTTACTAATTAAAAATTTTAGAGAAACTATTCCTTTATTTAAATATTTGGAATTTTTTAGAATTGTTCCAGCAATGATCAAACTTTCAGGTAATATTCCATTACAGTATTGTAAATTGTCCTGAAACCAAATCCACGTTTTGTCAGAATTTTCAGATAAATAATTTACTAAAGAATCAGCATAACTTTTAATATAACTATCAAGTTTAATTTTACGTTCAGGTAGAAAATTTCTTGCTAATGCAAAAGATTTAATAGCAAAAGCTTTAGCTCTCAAATGTTTTAGTTCAGATCCTTTCTTAAGTACTTTCAAAAATATTTTCTTTGCTTCGTTTCTTATTTCCTGTCCTAATATTTTGTTATTCATGAGAACACTTAATGCCCACAAAGCTCTTGAATGTGCGTCTTCCAAGTCTTCTGTTTTATTTTGTGGAGTTGGATTTTTGTCTTCAAAACTAAAATAGTTTATAAAAGATCCATCTTTTTGCATACATTTTTTAATAAAATTAAAATAAATAATTATTAGAGATTCTAATTCTTTAGAGTACTCTTTCTCTATAAGCCAAGAACACAAAATTAATGCTCGCGCATTATCATCTAATGTGTACCCAGATTCTTTATTTGGAGTAGTATATGATGCAAATTGAAAAAGTCCGAAATCATCAGTCATTTTAATTAAATGATCTAATTTTAAAGCTGGAGTTATTGTGGCCATTAATCGATTAATATATTCGGCAGCAACATTACTCCACAGCATTGGTCTCGTCTTTTTATAAGCATTTCTCGACATTTCTTTGAGTTTTTTCTTATTACTCAATAAATCAAGTAATGCTGATGTTATTGCTTTTGAATTTTTTATTGGAACAAGCCTTCCTGTTTCTGTGTCAATTATCTCTTTAGCTTGTGCAAACTCTGTGCTGATAACTGGTCTTCCCATTCCTAATGCATAAGACAAGGTTCCGCTAACTGCTTGGTTTGGATTGATAGATGTTGAGATATAGATGTCCGTTGCTTTCAGAAATTCAAACAAATCAGTAAGGATCAAATATTGATCATAAAACTTTACATAATTTTCTAATTTTAATTTCGTAACAAGTTTTGATAGTCGAATTCGATATTCTTCTCCATTTTGTCTTCTGACAACTGGATGAGTTTCTCCGAGTATTAGATAAATAACGGATGAGTGTTTTTTAATTACTTCAGGAAGTGACTCTATTACATACTCTATTCCTTTTCCTGGGCTTAAAAGTCCAAAAGTACTAAGTACTGTGTGTTTTTCAAGTTCTAATTTCCGCTTGTATTCTTTTTGATTTGAAAAAGTAGTTGGATGAATTCCGTGTGGAATTACAAAAATTTTGCTTTTGCTTGTCGGATATAATCTTTCTATTATTTCTTTTGAGCTTTCAGTAAGAACAATAATCATGGAAGCTAAGTTAATAATTTCTTTCGTCACACTTTTCATTTTTGGACTTGGGAAAGGAATAATAGTATGAAGAGTTACAAGCATTGGTTTCTCCATTTTTCTCATAAAATAAAGAATGTTTTCTCCTTCAGCCCCTCCAAAGATTCCATATTCATGTTGAATAATAACTGCTGATATGTTCGGGTCTTTATTAATTGTCTTCGCTAATTCTATATGTTCTTTTTTGTTGTTTTGGTCAATTTGCCACTGAACTTCCTTTGGATATTTATAAGTATCAAGTGGAGTTAAATTAAAAGCTGCAACTTTACAAATAATTCGTGAATCAAGAAATTTTGCACAGTAAGATAGTAAATCACTTGTAAATGTTGCTATTCCACATTCGCGAGGAGGATAAGTGCTTAAAAAAACTATCGTCTGATTATTTTCTGAGATCCCTTATTATACTATAATATATGACACAAATCCTAATTATAGGGTCACTTACCATGTGATGTTCGAACTTGGATAAGTTTTAATTATTATGAGTTAAGTAATTTAATTGGGTATAGTAATAAATAATGCTAAAATGAAGGATGCAAACTAAACATCCGAAATTATTTGTTGTAATTGCAAGTGTTTCATTAGTAATTATTTCACTTCTTGTCGGAATAATAGTTAAAACAGTTCCCTTCGTTGTTAAAATCGATAATTTTTTTTACGTAATTATAAATAGTTTGCCTCATACCGCTTTTCTAGACAAACTTTCATTTATTTTTGGCGTATGGTTCTTACCTTGGAAAATATTTTTTCTGCCGGCTTTTTTCTATTTTTTGATAATTCCATTTGTGATTTTCATGTATTTTAAAAGACGCAATAAATTTGTTAAGGCAATGCTTACAATAGGATTTGCATATTTTATTGCATTATTCGTTATGATAATTGATACCCATTTTGTTTATCGCGAAAGGCCCTTTATGCACCTCCCTGCCCAAAGCATAAGTTCTTCAGCAAAATATATTTTGACAAAAGTTACATCATATCCATCAGGCCATGCTAGAGATACTGTAATTTTAGTTTTAATAATAAGTTATTTTATTCCCGCTCTTCGTATTCCCCTTCTTATGTTTGCGGTTTTTCTTGGATTTGGAAGAGTTTACTCTGGAGAGCATTATCCTTTTGACGTTATATTTGGAATGCTCTTTGGCTGCGTAATTGCAAAATTAAGCATATTTATTGTAAATGATAAAAACTAAAAAAGAATACAAGTTTATATATAATCCTCATGCAGGTGAAAAGCGCAAAATTCTCCCAGGTACTTATTTAGTGACGCTTGATGATGTCAAAGCGCTTCTTAAAAAATACCAAATAGAAGTTGATTATGTAGCAACAAAACATGCAGGTCACGCAACCGAATTGGCCAAAAACGCAATTAAAGAAGGTTATCATACAGTTCTTATTGCCGGCGGTGATGGCTCAGTAAGTGAAGCAGCAAATGGACTTGTTGGAAGTGATATTACTTTAGGAATTATTCCTATGGGAAGTGCTATGAACATTGCGAAAATGCTTTCAGTTCCGACTGAAATGGAAAAAGCAGTTGAATTAATAAAAATTGGAAGAAAAAGAAAAATTGATGCTGGAATGATTACGAAACTAGAAGATGAAAAATTAAATAAACCAGATTATTTTTTTGAAACTGTCGGAATAGGCCTTGATGCTTTAATTCAAAAAGAATTCAAGAATTTCGAAGCTGGTAAATTCTTATCAATCATAAAAATAATAAAAATATTTATAAACTTTTATAGAAAAAAAGTAACTCTTAAAACTGACGACGAAGAAATTACTACAAAAGCAACCGTGATTTCAATTGCAAATGGTCCAATTACAGGTGCTCACTTGCTTTTAGCTCCTGATGCAAAACTAAACGACCACAGACTAACAATCACCCTTTACCCAATGTCGAAGTTTGATCTGTTTAAATATTTTTTAAGAATGAAAGTAGAAGGAAAAATTGATAAACGTAAACTAAAAGTAATTCAGACCAAAAAAGTAACAGTTACTTCAAAGCATCCAATTACACTTCACGCCGATGCTACAGTGTTTTCCAAAACTCCGGCTGTAATTAAAATTGTTCCAAATGCAGTTAATTTCATTTGCGGCTTTCCGGACGTTGACGATATTGCTTTAAAATCCCGTACAGAATTAGATCCGTAGATGAAAAACTTAAACGAAAAACCAAAAGTAAAAAAAGTTGTTAATAACCAGTATGTAAGATTATTAATAAGGTTTGGCTGTCTTACAAGAGGAATACTTTTTGGACTTGTAGGGTTTTACACAATACAGTTTGTTCGCGGTGCCATTAATTCAGCTAAAGGGACGTCTGAAGTTTTACTCGCAATAAACAATCTTCCAGGCGGTCATATCCTTTTAATCATCATAATAATTGGTCTATTGGGTTATGCAGGATGGAGCATTATAAGAGCAATTGTAATAAAAAGAATAGATTTAAAATTATCATATCTTGGAAGCGCAGTTTCTTACTTGCTTTTAATTATTCCAATAATTGCATTAGTTTTAAACATATCAAAAGGCAGTTCGTCAGGAAATGATTTATTAATAAAAGTTTTATATTCTCCCCATGGAAATTTAATCCTGGATTTTATTGGAATATCTACTATTATTAGCGGCATTTTCCAGAATTATGTAATTATTCGCACCAAAGATTTAAATGATTTATGGAGCGAAGAACTAGAAGGAAAAATAAGAAAGCCATTTATGTATATATCCAAAATTGGAATTATTTTTAGAAACATAGTTTTTATGCTGATTGGATATTTCTTTTTTGAAGCTGGGAACACCTTTAATCCAGGTGATATTAAAAATATTAATGAAGTTTTAGATTCAGTAAAAAATATGCCAAATGGTTATTTAATTCTTTATGCAATCGGAATAGGATTAATTTGTTTTGGAATATATTCGGCTGCCCTTTGTTTTTTTGTTGATATTCCTGAATCATAAATTTATGAAATTAAATAAACCCCTGAAAATAAAAAAAATAGAAAGAAAAGTAAAAGAGGAAACTGTAGCACCACAAGAACGAAAGTCACGATCAATTTACGTCCAGATATTATTATCCGTCTTTACAATAGGTTTTATAGCATTGGCGCTTTTTGCGAAAAATACCACTTACTTTCCAATTGATTTAAAAATCACATTGTTTATTCAACAAATCCACAATTCTATATTTTACACTCTAATGCAGATAGTTAGTTATTTGGGTTATTCCCCTCAATCTTATGTTCTAACTGTAATTATTTTTATTATACTTTTAGCTTTAAAGTTTAGATGGGAAGCAGTTGTAGCCTTGATTAACGCGATTTCTACTTCTATTGTAAATGTTTTAATAAAATCTTTTGTACATCGCATGAGACCAAGTAGTGATTTAGTGCATGTGCTGGTTCATCTCAATGATTTTAGTTTTCCAAGTGGGCACGTAATGTTTTATACAGCTTTTTTTGGATTTTTGTTATTCTTGACTTACATTTTATTGAAGAAACATTTTAAACGTTCGTTAATTATGAGTTTCTTTGCGTTTTTAATTCTTACTATTGGGATATCACGTATTTACCTGGGGGATCATTGGGCAAGTGATGTCTTTGGAGCTTATCTTTTTGGCACAATATGGTTAGTCTTAACTATAAACTTTTACGAATGGGGCAAAAAACACTACTTTAAGAAAAATTTAACGTAATATGGATAAGACCTATTATATATTCAGGCACGGCCAAACGACGGCTACTCTTAATAAACGTTGGTATTGGGCTAAATTTTATTCTGCAAAAATTCTTGATGAGGGCAAGCCAAGCATAATAAAACTTGCAGAATACTTAAAACAGGTGAAAACTGACTTTAATGTATGTTCACCCTTTTTAAGATGCAGACAAACAGCTGAAATAGTTTCTGAAGTAACGGGGAAGGTTTTTGTTTTCGATTCCAGAATTAAAGAATATAGTCTTGAGCTACCTTGGACGTTTAAACGGAGATTGCTAAATTTTGTCAAAGATATGGAAACTTCAAAGCACACTAAAATTTTGATCTGTACCCACGCAATTGACATTGAAATGCTAATCCAATATCTCCAGAATGGCCGCATCCATTTATGGGAAAGAGTGACGGCTCCACTTCCAGGAGTTCTCACCATTATTACAAACAAGAAAAGTACAGTAGTGAATTTTAATACCCCAGATAGCCACCCAAAAGTGAAAAAATTATAATGTCAACCTAAATATTATTATGGGTCTCTTCGTGGACTTATTCTGTAACAGAGAACTAGAATTTACAATAGGCATAAGCGAGATAAAAAGAGTCCTTCAGGCATTTGTTATTTAATGTAATTGACTTATACTTTAGTTATGGCAGATGACAACAGGGAAAATGGAAGTCAGGAAAGAGCGAATTATTATCAAGATAAAATAGAAAAGTATTTAAAGAATTTTCCGTCGACATTTAGTGAATTTGTTCCGAGCAGTGAGATAGTAAAATTTGGGAATAGATTATTATCTAAAGGATGTAGCGGATATAACTTTGCAACCAGTGAGCAGTTTCCTCAAACAGATAAAGAGGATTTAATTTTTTATGGAATGTACGCGCAGAGAGCGTGGCACTTAGGAGCTTTATTATCTAAGATGGAGGCTGGAAATGTAATTGAAGAGAATGATGTAACTTTTGGTGTTCGAGCATCGAAAATTTTTATCGGTAAATATAAAGATGAAGAACTCAAAAAATCCTTTGTTATTATGGAGAATGGAAAGAAAAAATTTACAGGAGAATCAGTAGATGGAGTAATAATTTTCAATCCGAAATCTGCCGAGCAAGCAAGAGATGTGGTAGACTTTCTTTTGACGAAAGCAAAAAAACTAAAAGGCGCTTATTCAGAACCGGATATTCGAGTATCAGCAACCGAAAGATTAAAGAGCTTGTTCCTAGAAAGTAACATATTACAATTAGTTATTGCGAATCTCTATGGATTTGATGAAGGAAATATTATTACATTGACTCCCAATAAAAAGATCGACGAAGTGGACTGGAAAAACGAATTTAATTTGATTAACAAAGACCTTTACGGATATCTAACTGATCCTAGATTGCCTATTGGTCAACCTTGAGGAAACTCATGTCCATCTTCACATTTAAATATACCCATTACACGTGTATACGAACCTTCATATCTAACAAATTTTGACGGTTTACCATCAATGGGGCATGGTAAAATTTGACTTTCAAACCATTCTTTACTTTCCGCTATGTTTTTTTTTGTTTTCTCCAGAGACTCTTTCAATTCATCTGTTATTTCCCACGGGTCATTTGTATTTGAGGCATGTCTTGGGCGTTCTCTGTCTTTTGTCATTATTGTCATAATAATATTATACCATTTAACAAATTAAGCTTAATATATCCACTCTGGGTCCCTTAGTAGACTTATTCTGTAACAGAGAACTAGAATTTACAATAGGCATAAATGAGATAATACAATTTGTAGTTGATATTAATTACTAACAAGCATTAAAATGATTTTTAAAGAACAAGCTTGTGTATAAAGAATTACTAGAAAATTTAAGACCACCTTTGGAATTATCTGAGATTAAAGATATGGCCATCGATATACGAAGACAATTTGAGGAACATGAAATAGAAGATGATCTCCTAATAAGGCTTTATCACGATTATAATCCACAGGTAGAGGACATTAAGTTGTTTGTAGAAAGCGCAAAAGAACTTTTTCCCAATCTTAATTGTGGATTAGCAACCGCCTATTTAAAAGAATGTTTGCAGATGGGCAGGATTGTAAATGGTGAATATAATGGTGAAAATCACACATTTCTTTTAATAGAAAATATTTCAGAAGAACCAATTTTGGTTGATATTACATCAGATCAGTATGGGGGTCCAGATATATATGTGGGTCCAGTTGTAGCTCCTTGGACAATTAAGACCTCTTCTCGATGATTATATCGTCTAATACAAGTATATCTAATTTCATATTTTAACGAATGCTTCTAACGCATTCTCTGGAGTTTCTACAATGGGTTCACCTTTTCTATTGAAAGATGTACTAAGTAATATTGGTATTCCGGTTTTCGCTTGAAATTGTTTTAATAATTTATAGAACCTAGGTTCCTGTCTTTCACTTACAGTTTGCAACCTTGCCGATCCATCAACATGAGTGATTGCGGGTAATAAATCTGTTTTATCTTCTCTTACATTTGAGACAAGCAACATAAATGGACTTGGTGTATCAATATCAAAATAAGTATTGACATCTTCTTCGGTGACTACTGGAGCTAATGGTCTATACCATTCTCTATTTTTTACTTGCGAGTTTATGTATTCTCGCATATTTGGGTTTCTCGGGTCAGCAAGAATACTTCTATGTCCTAGCGCTCTAGGCCCTAACTCTGATCCACCTTGAAACCAACCAACAACTTGGCCATCACTAATTCTATCTGCAATTTCTGCTAAGAAGTCTTTGTCTTTTATATCAACTATTTCGACTCTGTCTTGATATTTCCCAATCGCATCCGTTATTTGTTCTTTAGAATAAACTGGTCCATAAAATGCTGTTTCTGTTTTTGTATCTACTGATAATCCCAAAGTATGAATATCATTAAAGAGTTTTCCGATTGCTTGTCCGTCATCTCCAGATGCTGGAAAAATAAACACATTTTCAAATAACCCACTTTGGACAATCTTTCCATTAACTACGCTGTTCAAAGCAACTCCACCAGCTAAACAGAGATTTTCTGAACCTGTTATATTTTTGGTTCTTTGAGCCAAATCTAGAACTATTTCTTCTAAAATTACTTGGCCAGCAAAAGCAATATTCATGTCGTCTTGGCTTACGTCTTCATTTGCTGAACGAATAGATTTTCCTCTCATCAACATAAATTCATCCCAAATCTTTTGTGCTTCTGGTAATGGCGAAGACCATCCATAATGGGCAGGTCCCAGGGTGTTTCCAAATATACCAATGATAAAATTTGGATCAATGTAATATGAACCATCGGGATTAGTATTTGCATACTTTCTCAAAAAATCTATATATTTCGAAGGTCTTCCGTATGATGCCAAACCCATTGTTTTTCCTTCTTCGTGTAATTCTTTCATTCCAGCCATTGCGCCAATTGCAGTATAGAAATGACCTATTGATTGAGGAGCAAAATCACCTTCAGCTAAATAAGGAGATTCGAGTAAAGAAAGTTTATATTTTCTCCCTTCCATATGGTTGTAGATGCTCTTTTTCCATTTTCTGGTCCTTGGCCATCGATTACTAATATTCCTGAATCGCTAAATCCAGAACCATGAAAAGTGCTTGCTGCGTGATATAAATGATGACCTGTATTCTCTAAACCTTCAGCAGAATCTTTAAAATGATTTTGTTCTGATGTAAGTTCAAACCTTGGGTCACTTCGGTAAAGACTCGCAAAATATTCATAAACAAGCCTGGAGTTCCAACTATGTCTATACCTGTCGCCAACTCTTTCTGAAGCTAAAGCAATAATTGCTCCATCTTTTAAAAGCATTGCAGCACCTCCATCATGCCATGTGGTTGCATGACTGTGGATTATAGTAGGAAACTCAGATTTGTTACCTTGCTCGTTTTGACTTAAATCTCTTTCGCTCATGTGGCATTATAGCAATTTTGAAGCTAGATTACAAACTATAAGTTAACTTGGGGTGGCTGAGCAGTCTCGAACTGCCGACCTCCTCCTCCACAGGGAGGCGCTCTAACCAACTGAGCTACAGCCACCAAACAACAAGGATATTATATCAAATTCTAAATAATTTCACGAAGTTTCGCAGGTGGTTCAGTCCAACCTAAATTGTAAAATATTTCTCTAACCCTGTTAACTTCTATTTGATCAACTTTCTCTGGACGTTTTAACTTACCATTTGATTCCAATGGAGGTTGTTTTATCTCAGAAATCGCTTTATTCAAAAAAGTAGCTACTAACTTTTTAAGAATATTTACATCCGGAGGAACAGGGCCTAACTGATCAAATTCCATTGATAATTCCATATTACCTAAATACCCTAAAAGCAAATTCAAGACTTTAGATTCCGCTTTAGAATAATTATTTTCATGACTGACAGTCTGACTTTTGGGACCTCTCGCTTTCAAAAAAAGACCTGCAATAAGAGCGCATCTTAAATTTGCTTCTATTTTAAAATACTCCTTATTTTCTTCACGCTGGGAATTATCTAGAGTATTTATAAAATCACGAAAATATATAAACATATCACCGTTTAAATAATCCAGTAGGTTAGTGTGACTAAAATCTGGATAGTTATATAATTGAAACACGTAAGTATACGCATAATTACTATACACCGCCATTTTCACCTGGTTTAATGGCTGATCTAAACTCTTACCTTCCAAAAACGGTAAATGAAGATCTAGCGCTTTTTTTAAAGCCTCTCTTGCTTCTAGAATATAAGCCGCAGCCTGTTCTGGTTCGCTCATTTGCCCAAGTTTCAAACAAGCATCAGCAAGACTATTATAGAAATTTGCTACGTAATTTAAACTCACTAAATCATTTCCTTGGGCACCTTTTCTTATTATTTTGCCCCAATGTATATTAAATTTCATTTCATCAATAATACCTTTAAAATCTCCTCGTGCTTGAGTCCTTTCTCCTTTTTCATAAAATTTAACAAGTGCACTCCTTGTTTTAAGCATAATTTGATTCCCTTTTGCTTTTATACAAACAACCTCGTCTCCAGAATCTTCTCCTAATTTATGTTCAACATCTAAAAAAAGATGAGATAACTTAACCAGCTCCTCTTCGTCTATTCCGTCTGGAGGATTATCTGCCAAAAAATAACAAGATTTAGAAAAGAAGTTAATACTCTGACAAAGACTCTTAACAATTTTACCTTGTACTTCTGGAAGCGGCCCAACAACCTTTCCTATAGATATCTTATCTGAAAGGGGAAGACTCGTGTTTATTATTTGCGAAAAACCTTGAGCAGCCTTGAACCAGTCTTCCTCTTCTAAATATTTTTTACCTTCTTTAATAAGGAAGTCTATTTTTTCAGAAGCACCAATAAAATTACCTTCTTTTATCGTAGATTCAAGACCAACAATACCATCCGCAAAAACAGAGTCATCCGGAAATCCCAACAAAGGATACCTCCTTTCAGTACCAGTACTCATTTATTTAATCATTCCAAACCATTTTAGGTGTTTCAGTGCCTTCTGGTAATTCAAATTTCACTGTTTGTTCTTTACCACAAAACTTACAAACAATTTTAGTACTAATCGTTTTTTTATCTGCCTTCTCTGGGTTTTGATTTTGATCTTGATTCATCCGAATCACCTCCTTAACTGTTGCTCTAGACTACCTAACCAAGTTATCATAGATTTTGTCTATAGTGCAACAGAAAAATATTAAACTAAAAGATAATTCAAAAGTAAAAACCTTCAAACTGGTTTGGCAACCGGCAAGACAAGGCAAAATTTTTATAGGTAGCAAAGAAACAAACTCGTATATAGTAGTTGATTCCTACTGGAGACACTTCACAAAATTAATAGACAAAAACTTTCCTCTTAACGAAATCGCAAAAAAACTTTCCATGTCAAATACCAAAGCAAAACTCATGGTAATAGCATTAATACAAAATAAACTAGTCCACAAGATAGACAAAAATATTATTCTAAAAAGAAACAGAAAAGCACCGAGAGATTATATCGCAAACATGAATCCAATTTTTATATCTTTATTTACATTTCTAGCAATATTCGCCTTAATAATATTAGTATTAGTACCCAAATTCTTCCCCAAACCATCTGACTTTTTCTGGAGCAACTATTTAAGTTTATCTCTTCTAAGTTCTTTTATCTTCACTTGGATTAGTGCAATCGGGCACGAACTAGCACACCTCACAATTGCCAAATTATATGGCATAAATGGCAAACTAGCTCTATCTCATCGACTAAATTTTTTAGTAATCGAAACCCAATTTAGCGATATATATGCAATACCCAAGAAAGGAAGAATAGCTATTTACGTCTCAGGAATCGCAGTAGACATGGCAGCAACTACAATCCTTTATCTAATTTTATTTTTAAATAATTCCGCAGTAGTTAAACAATTCATTCTTTTAGAATGGCTTTCCATTTCATGGCAATTTTTCTTTTATATGAAAACAGATGTTTATTTTGTAATCAGAGAAATCTTTGGCATTGAAAATCTATATACTTATGCAAAACAAAATTTGTTTAACATCTCTAAATCTAAAAAAATCAACCAACAACTAACAAACAAAGAAAGCATGTTAGTAAATATTTACACATTTTTCTTCGCAGCAGGGACAACTTTAGGAATATTAAGATACACCTTTTATACAATACCAATTTTATTAACACTCATTCTTGAAAGTCTGCAAAAAATAATAGCCGGAATTTATCTAAAAAACTCTATTTATGTATTTGATGGAGGAGTCGTATTGGCAGTAGAAGTAATTCTAAACTTACTCTTAATTTACTCAATCATAAAAAATGGCTATTATTCCTAAAAAAACTATAATCTATTCGATGAATAAATATAAGCTGGTCAGGCCAATTCTCTTTCGCTTTGATTCAGAGCTTATCCATGATTTAATGACAAAAGTAGGGGAGTCCTTAGAAAATTATCCAACCCTTGTTGAATCTTTATTTTCCTACAAAGATTCAAAACTAAAACGAAAAATAGCAGGAATAGAATTTAATAATCCAATCGGCCTTTCAGCAGGATTTGACTACGACGGACGTTTAGCAAAAGTAATAAAACACGTCGGCTTCGGATTTAACACAGTTGGCACTGTCACTTACGACCCTTACAAGGGTAATAAAAAACCGCGTCTTGCCCGATTACCCAAATCCAAATCATTATTTGTAAACAAAGGATTCAAATCCAGTGGGGCAGTGGAAGTTGCGAAAAGATTGGACAAGAAGAATTTAAAAAATCATATAATTGGAATAAGTATCGGAGACAGAAACGGATCAATCGAAAACATTTTAAAAACTTTTGAAATATTTAAAAAGAAAAGTTATGTTAAATATTTTGAACTAAATATTAGTTGCCCCAATATTCCAAATAGCGGTGCAGCTTTTGTAAAATCTAATAATTTTAAAAAATTAATTAAAGCAATAAAAAAAATAAAGATCAAACAAGTAATTTTTATAAAAATGCCAAACGAAATCGAATTTAAAAAATCCGATGAGCTAGTTAATATTGCACTTAAAAACAAAATAAATGGCTTCGTATTTTCAAATTTAGTCAAAGATAGAAATAACCCATTTCTTGACAAAGACGAACTAAAGAAATTCAAAAATCTAAAAGGCAATTTTAGTGGTAAACCAACATTTCTTAACTCAAATAAATTAATTAAGCACACAAGGAAAAAATTTGAAAATAAAGTTGTAATAATAGGAACCGGAGGAATTTTCAGTGCAAAAGATGCAAAAGAAAAATTAGATGCCGGAGCAGACCTTGTGCAATTAATTACTGGTCTAATTTACGAAGGTCCAGGAATTGTTGGAAAAATTTGTAGAGAATTAAACGAAAGGTTATAATATGCATGTGCCGAGGTGGTGAAATGGTAGACACGTGGGCCTTAAGAGCCCATTCCCATTTATGGGAGTGAGGGTTCGAGTCCCTCTCTCGGCACTGTGTGGGCCGCTCGGTTTATTAATATCAAAAATAGCTTGAAAATACGGACCAATTTATACTTACAGTATATTTTTGCCAAAACAAAATATTTTTTAATTTCCCAATTTTAGCCTCAAAAAGTGTTCGAGTCGCGTTCTCATCCAAAAAATAGCCATATAAAAAAGCACTTGACAATACTTGATAAGTATTGTATAGTCAAATACATAGAACATGAACATAGATTTAACTAATCTAGAAGGATTTGATTGGGATAAGGCAAATATAGACCATTTAAAAAAACATGCAGTTGGAGATAAGGAATGCGAAACCGTCTTTTTGAATAAACCATTTATTTTAACTCGTGACGATACTCATTCTCAAGCCGAAGAAAGATTTAGAGTTTATGGACAAACAAATAGAAAAAGATTGATAGTTCTGATATTTACAATCAGGAATAATAAAATTCGTGTTATTTCAGCGAGAGATCAAAATAAAAAAGAACGAAAGGAATTCAAAGAAACAGGAGGTGAGCAAAATTTATGAAAAAGTTAAAACTAATACCAAAATTTAAAAACGAAACCGAAGAAGATGAATTTTGGGCAACTCACAATACTACTGACTACTTTGATGTAAGTAAGGCAGTTATCAACCCATCTTTTCCAAATCTCAAGCTTTCGACTAAAACTATTACTATTAGGGTTTCGCAATCTCTTTTAGATTCACTTAAAATGATAGCCAACAAAAAAGATGTTCCCTATCAATCACTAGTCAAAATTTTTCTCGACGAGAAAGTAAAAGAAGAATTTGAGCCACAGGTGAAGCACGCTCCCTGAGTGCTTTTAAATAGGTTCGGTAGTAAAGAAACTTGAAGCAACCAGCCTGTACTTTTGTTATAATAATCAATCAACCTTTATAAGCACACATAAGTTTGTAAATCCAGGCTAGAAGATGTTCGAATGAAAGTGCACGAAGGGCACCAGTAAGTATGAAAAAGAAAACTTTGCTAGCTTTATTACTTTTTGCACCAGCCGGAATATTTATTGCAATAAATTCTTCAAGAGATATTCTCTCTATTCGCCAAAAACAAGCAGCTGTTGAGAACCTTCTTGGCAGAAAAACCAAAGTATCAAGCAATAAAACAAGTAGTGGAGACTATCGCGGAAAGTATTTTTCTTTAATTTACCCAACGTCAGCAAATATTTATGATAATACTGACCAAGACTCAATTAGAATCGATAATACATTCCCTAAATGGACTTTTGTTGCAACCGCAGCTAGTGTTGTAAACAATCAAACCCTAGAGGAAATGCCAGGTGTAGCGTTTAGAAAAAGTAAATCAAGTATTTACACCCAAACTTATGGATTCCTTGATTCGCACAAAACAATTTCATTTACTAAGGATCAAGACGGGTCAGAAAAGAGCACATCTGCCGTTGTAAGCGGTAAAATTTACAACTTCGTTATTTCGTCAGTAAGTTCCAGTTTATCTGATATCGAACCAGTCTTTGACAAAATTATTTCTTCGGTTTCTTTGCACGAATAACAAAAAATATAATAATTAATATTGCAATAAAAAATCCTTCTATCTCCAACATGTTTTTGTTTCCAAAACTTAAAAATTTGATATCTTTCTGTAAAACCAAAGTTTGATTACTATCAAGATGCATACTTAGATGAGCAGTATAAATTCCAGGCAACTCTATACTCTGAAATTGTTTTATTTTAGAATCATATCGTCTGATACTTTCAGGAAGAGAAAAAAGTGAGTCTTCATTCACAATTCCTCTTGCCACCAAACTATTTCTAAAATCCAAAATATCAATTTGACCGTGTGGCACTGTTTCTGAATTTCCTGTATTTTTAAATCTAACTAGAGCATTTTCGGGAAAAACAAAAAAATTACCATTAACCTTAAAATCATTTAATTCACCTGAAATTTGTTCATGACCACTAGCAGCACGAACAAATAAAAGAGATGATAAAGTTGGTTCAATTACTATTTGACCTTTATTTTGTGCTGTAGCGCTTATTTTGGCAAGAATTGCTGCATAATGCCCGCCAAACGGTAATTTATCTTTATCAATAAAGACCTTAACTTTTTCTTCCTTTCCAGGATCCAAGTTTAAATTTTCTTTTTCAAAATGTATCCACGAAGTTAGCGAGTATTTATAATTCTGGGCGTCTTTTGGCTCAAGAAAATTTATTTTCCATCCATCTTCAAGACTAGAAAAGTTTGAGGCAGAAAGACTAACTTCAACTGGGAAATTAGTGTTGTTTTTGTAAGAAACATAAGTCTCTGGCGCATCGACAGCTAAATCTAATTTTGTTATTGCTGGTGTTACTTGAACTGAATCTTTCATTCATTATCTTCTGTACTTTTTAATCTCCCGATTTATATATCTTCTTATTAAAAACCTAATAGCCACTATTATTAATATTAAAACAATCAAAATCGCTCCAAATATTTTATAAGGGAATACCCAAAAATTAACACTTCCTTCAAGAGTAACGTCTTCTTTACCGTTATCGTAAACCATAACAAGATTGGCTGTATATTTCCCAATTCTAAAGCTTGTCACTTTATTCCAGTTGAATTCCAGATGAGAATTCTTGGGATCATCTTTGTCTTTAACTCGAACCAAAAATCCATCATTCCAGGATGCTTCGTAATTTCTCGTTCCTCCAGGAAGAACTGATCCCAAATCCTGGTTTACTTCCAAAATTCCAATGTCTTTATCACCTTGACGAATAAATATGTTGCCACGAGGCTTCAAATGGATATTGCCAGTGTTTTGTATTTTGACTGAAAAATCAGCTGGAAGAAACTCTGTTATAAAATTTTTAACCTTAAACTCGTTTAATAAAGCCGTAGCATTTGCCCCGTTTGCTTTCACCTGCAAAAGTACAGGAATTCCAATTGCACCAACGACACCTGCTCCATTTTGGGTTTTTAAAGAAACATTCTGGGAAATATTGAAAAGCCAGTAATAACCAAAGGCTGCGTCAGATGGAATAGAAATTGTAAAAGGAACATCAAGATAATCGCCTGGGGCGACCGTAAATACATCCTGATCAAATTTTATCCAATTAACAAACTGGTCACCAGCTCCTGGATTTGACATTTTTGTTTCATTTATGTCGGATCCCGCAAGCTTTTTTATTGTTATTTCCAGGTTGAGTGGAACTCTGGAATTGTTTTTGAGTCTTATTTTATCTTTAATGGTACTGCCCGGATATTGATTATATTCAAAGGAAGTCGGAGAGACTGAAATATTCACAGCACTTTTTGTTTGTGCATTCAAAAATTTTACAAAAGTAAAAAAAAGAACCGTTGTAATAATTAAAGAAAGGAGAAATTTCTTGTACATCACATCTTTAGAACCTTCCTGCGGCCGTTACTGTTAATGTATCTGCGTAATCACTGGCTGCCGGAGTATACGCAGTGGCTCTTGCTATATAACAAAGAGTGATTACATCACCGTCGGTTGTTCCGTTAGCTCTTGCAACTGGCTGAAGAATTGTTGATAAAGTTCCACCTGTCGTGGACGTGCTGCAAGTAGTGCCACCTGCGTATTCTGCTCCATAACCAGCTCCTTGAGATACAACTCCGGTTCCATTTGCTGAATCTGTTGTAATAATAGAGTCAAGGACAACTCCTCCTCCTGCACCAACTGTACTTGTTGCATCGTCAATTGTCCCTAAGGTTGCGAGGGTTGTATTAAATTGAGTGGATTTCAGACCTGCGTTAGTATCATTAACCCACATAACCCAGCCTGTTAAAGCATTTGTGGCCACTGTTACTGTTACTGAACCGCTAGTTACTCCTGAAGTTAATAAAGCTCCAAGAGCAATTGTATTTCCGCTCAGTGTTAAAGTAAAATTCTGGGCAACACTTGCTGAAATTACCACTTGGTCATTTGAAATAATAGATACTGCATACGTCGTCTGATCAATAGTTGCGGGAACGCTTGTTCTTGTGGTAATTGTTCCCGTTAAACTGTTTCCTGCTGAAGTTGGAGTTGTGATGGTAGTTCCACCAGCAATATTGAAACAATACATTGTGCCAACAGTTAAATCAGAGGAGGGGAATGTGACAGTTGCCCCCGAAACAGTACTCGCTGTGCCAATTCCAAGCCAAGCTACTGCTCCTGATGGTAAATTTGAGGTGGTAACTGTCCAGTTTAAGGCTGTAGAGCTTACTCCAAAACTTGCTGCCCCCAAAGTTCCGTTTCCCGGGAAAACTACTTGAACGTCATTTTCAATTGCAGTTGTTGCAGGTTTCGCGCAAACCGTGGCTGTTGTTGCCGTGTTTGCTTTGACACGATCAAGGCGGATATAGCTTTCTGTAAAAACGGCTTTAGCCGTTTTTGGAAAGATAAACAAATTTACAAAAAATAAACCTGCGATCAAAAGAGTTAATGAAATATTAAATTTTTTCTTGAGCATTGTAATTATAGTGACATTTATTGATGTATTTTGTCAACCTAAAAATCAGCTGACGCAACGATGGTCAAAGTATCAGCATAATCTGTCGCTGCCGGCGAATATTGTGCGGCCTTTGCTTTTAGCTGAAAAGATCCGTTGCCGGATGTTACCGGAGCGAGGGTTGAATCGAATATTATTCTTTTATTAGTATCAATCAGCCCAACATTGTTGCCTGAACCATTGTACGGCGAAACTAATTCCATTGGCCCGCCGGAAGTTTGAGATACTAAAGTACCCTGAGCGCCATAACCCAGTGTTACTGAAGATAAATCTGCTGACGTTGAAGTAATTGTGTAATTCGCAGTCGTACTCTTCAAACCCGTATTTGTTCCATACATGTAAATTGAGCCGCCTGAATTAGCATTTGTTGAAAGAGTTATATTTACGGTATCAGCCGATGTTGCAACAGAACCTGGAGTGATTGTTCCGATACTGACTGAAAACGGAGGGGACGGCTGACTTGAAGTTGAAAGACTAAAACTTAAAGTAGATCCAATTGTTGAGGTTTGAGCGGTTGGACCGTAAGATGACTGCGTAAAGTTTCCTTTTTTAACTGTAACTTTTACGGTGTAAGTTGTGTTTTGGGTTAGCCCTGAAATCAAAACGCCGGATAACCCTCCCCATACAGTGTAAGTTTGCCAATCTTCCGGACCGAGAACTAATCCGACTGTGTTGTCGCTTTGAACGTATTTTGTGTCAGATACAAAATTGTCAGTTGAAATTGCAATTGCATACTTGGCGTCGGTCGCATTGCTGCCTTGATTGATCACAATTTTCAGTTTGTTGTAATAATTTGCCGGATTTGTAAATGTCGGAGCAGGGGGAACATTTGAAATCAATGTGTAAATAAGCCCGTTGCCTGATTTGAAGTTGGTTGAAACACTTTTGTCAACACCTGGATCGCCGGTAATTCCGAAAAGGTTAAAATTAGCAGACGTTGAGTTTTCAGTCCCTCCACTTCCAAAGCTGTATTGCTTTAATTCAAAGTTAGTGCTTGTTGGCCCTGCAAAAACAGTGTTTGGCAATATAAAAAATAAAAGCAAAAACGAAATTATCAACTTCTTCATATAATAAATGTAGCACAGAAATGATAATATAAATTAGGATTTTTATGTTTAAAAAAACTGCCTGTCTTTTGTTTTTTATAGGACTTTTACTATTTTTTGCAAAAAATATAAAAGCCGCAGTTGGAATTAATGGACAAATTAACTTCCAGGGAAAACTCGTAAATACAGATGGGACAAATGTAACCGACGGATCAAGGACGATAGTATTTACCCTTTACGATGCGGCAAGCGCTGGAACACAGCTTTGGCAAGAATCAGATAGTGTAACAACAACTGATGGAATTTTTCGCGTGGCTCTCGGAGGTGTAACCAGCTTGAGTACTGTTGATTTTAATTCAGACTCTATCTATTTAGGGATTAAAGTTGGTGCTGATTCTGAAATGACGCCAAGAGTCAGGTTTGCTGCAACACCGTATGCTTTTAATTCTCAAAAGGTTGGGGGGCTTACTATAACAGGCACTGCTTCAACCTCGTTTGTTTTCCCGTCTACTTCCGGTGGAACTGTAATTACAACTACTCAAGGAAGCCAAACAATCCAGCCGGCACAAGCAACCGGGACAGTTTTGGGGATTAGCGATATCACAACTCCAACCGGAAACTTAACGGGTCTTGCTATTACATTAAACGGGGTCGGAGCTTTTACCCAAACTGGTTTAAATATAAATTTAACAAATGCATCAGCAACTTCTCAAACTGGGCTTAATATTGTTGTTCCAAACTCAACCGGAAATGGGCTAATAATTAATAATGGTTCGATAAATACTGTGACTTTGTCCCAAGCCGGAATCTTGACTCTAAACGGAAATGACGCAACTGCTGACATTAAAACGTCAGGAACTAATACTCTTAAAATAGATACCGGAGGCGCTGCAGCATTAACGATTGGTGGGACCAATCAGAATGCATTAACACTCGGAAGGTCTGGTGCCACAACTTCTATTAATGGTTCAACAATTCAATTAAACGAGTCCACACTTTCCTCAGGAACTGGATTAAATTATGTAGGACCTAATACAACAACTATATCAACTGCAAAGCTTATTAACATCGCAAATTCAACAACCAATCCTCATACATTTTTATCTCTTGATAACAGAGATGAAACCCTCGGAGGACACGTCAACCAAATCGGAAGTCTTTCGGGAACCATTGTCAAAGTTTTTGTTTACGATACAACAAGTGATATTGACGGCGGACGCTGGACAAATGACGAACATGCGCAGCACGCCAGCTGGTACAACGAAGCATCAAGTGGAACAAGGAGTGCCATCAAAGCTTTTCCCAAAAAAGCAATCCTGATTGCAACTACGACAAATCTTTACGTTTATGACGCCAAAGACAATACTCTTTGGATGCAATTTAATAAAGGGGCAACAACAGCCGAAAGTATGATTGGCCCAACCACAAATTCTGTCGGCACTTCTACTTTTGGCATGAACGGAAGAGTTTATTACGGAAATTCAGGAACTGCCGGAAATTTATACGTTATCGACTTTAAGTCAGACATTGCATTTAAATATTCAACAGCTGCTTATGCGCAGGGAAATATTAATATAAGCTCCAGAAATTCAACAACTCCAACATATCTTACAGTAAGTACTGTGCCCGTTATTGCTGATGCGTCAGTCTCTGATGTTTATGGCACTATCGCAAATGGAAAAACATATATTGCGGTGGGGCTTAATGCAGCTTCAGGTGACAATGGAGCCGTTTCATTAATTAACGAAACAAATTTAACTGTAGCTAATTTTGGAATCGCAGCAAATAATACTCAAGCCGGCCAAGTGTTTCTTATGCCAACAGGATCTTTATATGCAACAATTGGAAATGCCGCATCAGGCTCCACGAATTATGTGATCAAAGTAAAACATAACGCAATTGCATCAAGCGGAAACAATAATAGCTTTACAGAAATTTATGGAAACGCAAACGCCACAACTGGTACAACAACAACTGACGCCATCTTTGGATCCCTTGCCTTCACAGCCGGACCATCACCAATTGATAATACTTTTGTTCCAAATAGTTTATATATAACGCAGGGAACTTCGTTTATTGATGGAAAATCAAACACCATTTATGCAGGAAGTGTTGATAATCTTCTGGTAATTCAAGCAAACGAACAGGCAGCTTCGCCTCAAAGCGGGTCGGCAACTTATTACAATTCCAATCTTATTACGGAAGAAATGATCGGGGACATCAGAACAATGTTGCCAATGGCCGGCTCCGGAACGCTTGCTGCAAATACACTTTTGGCTGGGGCTGATTCGGATGCTTCTGTAAAAGCTGTTGGATTTACGACCAAAGGAACAGCACAACCAACACATACAGCCTCAGGTGTACCAAACGGTATTCGCGGAACAGGACTCACTTTTAATGGAACTACTGATTTTATTTGTACGGCAACTGCAGGCGGGACTTGCGCCAATGTTGCAAATACAGATTTTACAACCGGAAACTTTAGTATTGGATTTTGGCTTAAAGTAGCAAACGCCTATGCAACAGCTTCCACAGTTTTGGATAAACGCACCAATGCAGCCGGCGCCGGTTATTTTGGTCAATTAAATGCAACAGCTAATAAATTTACGTTTACAGTGTCTGATGCAACGCCAAATACGGCAGTCGTAACATCAAATCGCGCAGTTAATGATGGCACTTGGCACCATTACATTGTTACTTGGAGCCGTTCAAATGCAGCCACTTGTGCAGCAACAACTAACCCGTGTAATTTAGCACTTTATATAGACGGATCTCTTGACACAAGTACGGCAAACACCAATGCGGCAACACTGACAAATACAGCAGCACTAAATCTAATGGCAAATTCAGCAACAACAACTGCAGCTTTTGTTGCAGGATCTATGGATGAATTTTTTGTAACAGGAACGCTGCTTAATGCAGCCAATGCTCAATATCTTTATCAATCAGGATATCGCGCGCTTCAAAATCATCCGGCAGCTGGTCGCACTTTCCGGGGAACCACAATTACGCAGGATAACTTCCAGAAATTAAACGGCACAAGTAATCAAGTTGCCGCAGTATCAGCTGATATGGAAAGAGGAATGATTTATGCAGGAACAACTGCAAGCGGCACCGGAGGAGTAACTGTAATTGGAATGCTTTCAGATTCTCTTTCTGATGTTATTACGACTACAACAAGCGACGACAACGGAACGGCTTATTCCTCAAACACGACTCAGAATGCTTCAATATCTTTATCCAAAGGATTCGGAACAGGTGCACTAATTGCAATAGGTAATGCTACAACCGGCTTATGGGCGGAATCTCAAAACACGACTATTAAAGATTTTATGTCAAGCGACTATAATCCTTTTGGATTAACTTTAGATCAATCAAACCTCAACGTTGATCAAACCTTTCGTGTAGTAAATCAGTTAACAAGTAGACTTTCAAATTTAGGACTCAACGTAACAGCACAACCGCAATATACTGAAACATTTAAAGTTGATGCAAATGGAGTATCTTTCGGAACAACTCCTACTCTTGTTTCAGGAGCCAATACCGGATTTTCTGCAACACCTTTAAATTCAGCAAACACAGCAACCTTAAGCGTCGGAAATACAGCAACAACGGATAATAACAACAGAACAGTTCTTAATGTTCAAAATGGTGGAACAGGATATCTTGACATGGAGCTTGTTCGTGGAATGATTAATTTTCAACAGACAAATTATTTTGACGAAGAGTTTACTGAAAAAGCCCTTGATACGACTAATAGAATGACAAGTACAGCTACAGGAACTACTGGACTAACTTGCGGTATTGCAGCAGGAGTAGTCAATGGAATTTATAGAATGACGACGGGGACTATTGCAAATAACAGATGTGATCTTTCAACTCTGGCCACCTTATCAAACGGTTTTTATCAAAGAGGAAATAATCCAGTCTTTGAGGCAAATGTAAAACCGTCTTCAGCAACTAATGGCGGACAAAGAATGGCATTCGGATTCACAGCTGCGGTTTTAGGAGCAGCCGATACATTAACAACGAATCATGCATATATTTTGAAGCGCTCAGCAGATACGGTTTGGCAGTGCTCGGTAGCAGACGGCACGACAGAGCGAGTATTAAGTACTGGTGTTGCAATCGACACTGCCGCATTTCATAGATTAAGAGTCACGGTACAAAACGGAACAACTCCACAAGTAGTTTGCTCAATTGATAATACGTCCGTCGTCATGAACACAAACACTCCCTTGACAGCAACAGCAATGGATATTTACGCAAAAGGAGAGACTGTTGATACCACAACTGAAAATATTGACGTTGATTATGTTAGAGCATGGCAAGATGATCCGCCATTAACAGCCGAATCTTCTGGCACAAAGATTGAAAATATAACTGGTCTTGAAAATCTGGATAACAATAGTGCGTCAGAAAGTGCGAATTTAATTTCAAGTCTTGCTCTCAATCCAAATGGGGAAGATAAGTTAACAATAAAAGACAAAAATGGAAACGAAGTCGCAAGTTTTGACAATAACGGTAACGCAAATTTCATAGGAACAATAACTGCCAAAACAGTAAAAGCTGAATCAATTGTCTTAGCAGTTAACGGAGTGTCTAACCCTAATGCCTCACTTTCTGCAACTCTAAATGAGACGAGGTCTACAATTTTCAACAACCTCTCTTTTCTTAACAAAAAAACAAGTGTAGTTGGAGCACTCGAAGTTTCCGACATTTTATATTCTCAAGGAGGAATCATCGTCACAGGATTAGCTGAATTTAAAGGAAGAATACTTTATAACGACCAAGACACAGCAGGATTCCTTGTAATTAAAAAGGGTGGCGACGAAGAATCTGTTAACTTTGATAAAAAGTACCCTGAAACGCCAATTGTTAATGTAAGTCTGATTTTAGACAATGCAGATACTGAGCAAACCATTCTAAGTAGTGGCATTTATTATGCTCTGAAAAATCTAAGTGAAAAAGGATTTTCGCTAAAACTCAACAAAAAAACCTCTGAAGATCTTAAGTTTGCATGGAATGCAATTTCTGTCAAAAACGCTAAAACAACAACACCCACCCTTTCTCCAACTTCCACTCCAGAGACAACAACTCCGACACCGACTCAAAGCTCCACAATATTACCTATACCTTCTGATCTACCAAATAACGCAAGTCTTAGTGGGCAGCCCTAGCCTAACATGGCTTTAGGACTATTTACAATGTATAATTAAAAAATGAGAAGAATTCCTAAAAAAATAATTTTTATTTCGGCTTTTGTGATAATGCTTATTGTCGCAGCCGCACCTTCGTATTATTTTTTCAATCAATATAAGAATGCCCAAGAACTCTTAAAAAACCCAAATCAAATCGCTCAAAAAGAAATAAAAGATATCGTCGAAAAGATTGGGAAGATATACGATTTACCAAAAGGAGAAGATCCAACTCTTGCCACCGTTTCAGATAAAGACAAACTAAAAGAAACACCTTTTTTCCTAAAAGCTGAAAACGGAGACAAAGTTTTAATTTATACAAAATCCCAAGTCGCAATTTTATATAGGCCAAGCGTTAATAAAATAATCGGAGTTGCACCCGTAAATTTGGGTCAAACTCCTCCACCAGTATTAAGTCAAGTTAAACTTGGTTTAAGAAATGGCACAACCACAACAGGATTAACAAATAAAGTAGAGCCCGATATTTTAAAAGCATATCCACAAGCTAAAATAGTTGTTAAAGATAATGCAGCAAAAAACGATTATCAAAAAACCCTTGTAATAGTTGTTAACGACAGCAGCAAAGACGCTGCTAATCAAATCGCAAAAAATATAAACGGCAGTGTGTCGCTACTTCCAGCAGGAGAAAGCCAACCAGACGGAATAGATATTCTAATTATTTTAGGCAAGGACAAAGCTTCTTAACTCGGCACTAAGCAGGAATTACCTTCAAGTTTATCTGTGCAAAAACTAGGAGAGCAATAATAACTACAATTATAAAAATTAAATATAAAACAAACACAAACTTCCCCGATCCAGGAAGATATTTACCAAAATCATAATAAGAAGAAAACTGAGGCGAAAGTCTACCTAAAAATTTTGTTACAACAAATACAGCCAAAATATATCCCAAAACCAAAAGAATTATAAACACCATAAGAATATTGTATACCATAAACATTTGGAAAGAAGCCTAATTAAAGATATAATACAAAGAGTTTCGGGGTGTGGCTCAGTTGGTAGAGCGCTCGCTTTGGGAGCGAGAGGTCGTGAGTTCGAATCTCGCCACCCCGACTCGTGCGGGTATAGTTTAATGGTAGAACGAGAGATTTCCAATCTTTCGGTCCGGGTTCGATTCCCGGTACCCGCTCCGAATGGAGTTTTTGTTGTCGTGGTTTGAAGTTTCCTCAAGTAGTTCTCATTTCCTCGAGTTCGAGTCTCAATTTTAACAAAATTTTTGTTAATCTGGGCAAATTCAATACCAGTAACGGGAATCGAACCAGAACATTTGATCTATAGAAGGTTAATAAGTAAACTTTGAGAGCCTTACCTTTGCAAAAGTTCGTCGGCTAGTGGCATTGCTATTTCTTGATTAATTTGTTTTACTTCATCAAGGTAAAAATGGTTTTTCCCGTTATACGAGAGAAAACCTTGCAGACCTTTAATAATTCTGGAATACAACTCATCAAATTTTTCTGGATTTTTTTCTCGTAGCTCTCGTAATTTTCCTATTAAAACATTTCTTAAACTTTCCCGATTACCCGCTATCGTCTGCAAGTCGGAGGAAAAAAGAAGCGCAATTAAGCCGTGAATGAGATCATCTTCTGTATCTAATTTAATTACTGTTTCCTCAAGATCACCATTAATATCAAAAATGCCCTCTTCAACATAGAACGACATCATATGTTCTTCAACGTATTGTCCTTGTTTATCCTCTGAGAGGTTCCCCCAATGATTTGGATCGTTAGAATATTGTCCAGGATTTGCCTTATTTTTCTCTTGGTATCGTTCAATCCTTTGTTTGAGGTCATCTAACCTTACTTCCAAAAGTCTTTTATAAAGATCAGGATATTTTTCTTTGATCTGAGTAACAACAAAGTTTTTAAGTTCGGCTGTTTGTAGCAAATCACTCGCCTGACCATAACCAAAATATGAAATATCAGAAGGGAATTTGCTTCGATCAATAACAAGCATCAGATCAATATCACTCCCCGGTCGAGCATTTCCTCTCAAAAGTGATCCCGTAACTAAAATTGCCGCGCCAGTTTTTTCTACAAAATCTTTATGTTCTTGCGATAGTTGTTGTTCAAAAAAAACGCGACAAGCTTCTAATACTGCAAGAGAATAAGGGGAATAGTTTTCTCGATTAGAAAAACGTTCAACCCAATTGGGTGGAGTCGTAGAATTAGGTTCTTGAGAACCTGTTAGTTCTGAAAGGTTAGTCATTGGTGAGTACAACTATTTTAGACCTCTGCGGCTAAGATGGATCACTGACTAGTATCGTGCCACCAGCTCCCTAATAATAAGGTACCTTCACCGCAGAGATCATTCGGTAGTCTAATATTATCATAAGTTGACTTATCAGTAGCGCTTTATTCTTCGCACTTTCTTGAAAACTTGCTCAAACAAACAGAAATCAACACTCTTGAGATGGTCTTTGAATTCGTTAAACTGTATAATCTTGTCAGAAGTAAGATAAGAACGAAAAACAATCTTGATCACTGTAAAGAAGGAGAGATTTGGATTTTCCTTTAGGTACTCTTCGACATAATCCTCTACGGGCAAATGGTTCGAGCGAAGTACCGTTACCAGCTCAAATCCCATAATTTACTCAATCATACTCTCCAAAAAACTTATGAAGACAGGATGTGGAGTAAGTGGTCTACTTATATATTCCGGGTGATACTGAGTTCCCACAAAAAATGGATGATCTTTTAGTTCTATCGCTTCAACCAATTTTCCATCTGGAGAAGTCCCTGAAATCACAAACCCTGCTTTTTCAAATTTCTCTTTATATTTATTATTAAATTCATATCTATGTCTGTGTCTTTCATACACCATTCCTTTAACTAATTTGTTTTCCCGATCGCGATACCAAGGCGCATTGTCAACTTCTCCATATTTTTTGTAAGCATCAAAAAGTTTAGTGCCTTTTTTAATTTCGCATGGCCAAGCCCCAAGACGAATTGTGCCACCATATTGATGTTTATCTAAATATTTTTGTTGATCTGACATAACGTGGATTACTGGAAACTTTGTTTTTGGATCAGCTTCTGTCGTATTAGCACCCTTCATTCCTATTACATTTCTAGCAAATTCTATTGTTGCCATCTGCATTCCAAAACAAAGACCAAGATAGGGGATCTTATTAACACGCGCATATTCTACAGTTTTAATTTTTCCTTCCGTTCCACGAGAACCCCAACCCTGCGGAACAATTATTCCATCAAATCCTTCCAGAATTTTATTTCCGTTTCCTGCTTGCGCAGGCAAGTTTTCAATGTCATCTGTATCTATCCAAAATATTTTTATGTTAACGCCAAGCTTTGCACCAGAATGCCTTAAGGATTCTACAACCGATACGTACGAATCTGACAATTGAAATTCACCTGTTGCAAAGTATTTTCCAACCATTGCAATTTTTACTTCTTTTGTAAACTTTTTTGTAATTTTTGCAGCCATTGACTGCCAACCTTTAAACTCTTTGTGTTTTTTGCTCCGAAGATTTAGAAGCTTAAGGCACGCTGTTGCTAAATGATGCTGAGGCTTATGAAAAAGAATAGGGACGTCATAAATAGTATTTAAATCAGGAACTGAAAAAACTCTATCGGGAGCAATATTGCAAAAAAGCGCCAGTTTATCTAAACGTTTTTTATCAATTGGTATTTCACTCCTTGCTATTATAATTTCCGGCTGGATTCCCAAACTATTTAAAACGTGGACAGAAGTCTGGGCTGGTTTACTTTTTAGTTCTCCAACGTTTGCCAAATAGGGAAGATATGTAACATGAACGTGTATTACGTCCCTCGGGTGTTTTAACTTCAAAATTCTGTATGCCTCAAAAAAGATTCCATTTTTATATTCACCAACTGTCCCACCATACTCCACAATAGTAATCTCTGATTTATTAACAGTACCTGCTAATTCTATTCTTCTTGTTATTTCATCTGTAATGTGAGGAATAACGTCAACCGTTTCCCCCGCATACTCAAATGCTCTTTCTCGTCGTATAACTTCACCATACACCTGACCTGCCGTAATATAGTTTTCTTTTTTAAGATTCTCATGAACAAATCTTTCGTAGTGACCAAGATCCTCGTCACATTCCATACCATCCTGGGTCACAAAAACTTCGCCGTGTTCCTGAGGACGAAGAGTCCCAGCGTCCACATTAAAATACATATCCACTTTTACTGGGGTAACTTTGTAACCACGGGATTTTAAAAGAAAACTTAAAGAGGCAGTAGTAATGCCTTTACCAAGGCCAGATACAACGCCGCCGGAGACAAAAATATATTTCACTACAATAATTAAATTATCCCTATAATTGAAGTGTGTCAATAAGAACTTTGTGCACCCGAAGCGAATCGAACGCTTATTTTTTGTTCCGAAGACAAATGTTCTATCCGTTGAACTACGGGTGCTCGAGCCTGAAATACTGTATAATTATACACTATGGCGGATATTTCTGAGCAGATTGCGTTAGTTGAAAAAGAACTACGAGAATTGCCTCATCACAAAGGCACTGATCATCATATTGGCAGGCTTCGTGCAAAAATAGCGAGATTAACTGATCAGCAGCAAGATTCTAGAAGTAAAAAATCCGGGGGAGGAAGTGGGGGATATGCAGTCAAAAAACAAGGAGACGCAACAATTGTTTTAATTGGGCCTCCTTCAGCTGGAAAATCTACTTTAATAAATAAACTCACAAATGCAGAAAGCAAGGTTGCAGCATATGCCTTTACAACTGTCTCAGTTATCCCAGGAATGATGAAATATAAAGATGCCTATATCCAAATTCTTGACGTCCCAGGACTTATTGAAGGAGCAGAAAATGGGAAAGGAAGAGGAAAAGAAGTATTATCAGTTGCAAGAAATTGCGATCTAATTATTTTTATGACAGATCCAAAAAGGCTGGATTTTTTCAAAAAACTTGTCAAAGAATTAGAAAACGTTGGCATAAGAATCAATAAAGAAAAGCCACTAATTAAAATTGACAAGAAAACAAATGGAGGGTTAACAATTCATACAAACATAAAACAAAATATCGATAAAACTACAATAAAAGAAATCGCAAACGAATTCGGAATAAAAAACGGCGAAATCACGATAAACGAAAAATTAACAACGGAAAGATTAATTGATAGTTTTGCCAAAAATAGAGTCTATATCCCAGCAATTTACGTAGTAAATAAATCCGATACTCTTAAAAAACAAGATGAGAAAAAACTAGACCCAAGAATAATTAAAATTAGCGCAGAAAATGGAATGGGAATAGACGAAATGAAAAATAAAATTTGGGAAAAATTAGAATTCGTAACAATTTATCTTCTTGATGTTGCAAAAATCGTTAAAAAGAATACGACCTTAAAAGAGGTTACAGAAAGTCTTGGAGAAGAATTTGCTCAAAATAAAACTGCGGCAAAAATCTCAGGAAATGGTGCTAAATTTGACGGCCAAGAAGTTAGCTTAGCAACATATGTCCAAGAGGGGATGAAAATAAGGTTTATTTGAGCGGGATACGGGAATCGAACCCGTGTACTCTGATTGGCAACCAGATGCACTACCATTATGCTAATCCCGCGAGCAAAGTGCCGAGTCTCAGAGTCGAACTGAAATCTGACGCTCTTCAGGCGCCCGCCGTGACCACCTTGGCTAACTCGGCAAACTTCACAAAAGCATTATACCAAAGTGTGGGCGCTGAGGGATTCGAACCCCCGACTTTTTCGATGTAAGTCGAGTGATCAGAGATCAAATCCTCTGACCAAACATAACTATTACACGTCCTATTGTCAATCGGTCTTATTATATCAAATTGTGAGTCTAACTGAAGACCTTGTTAATTCTATTGTGTGCAGTTTGAAGATCTTGAAGAACTTTCTTATATGCCTTTCCGTCTGTCTTTAGTTTATTAAGATCTTTCCTATAACTGCTTGGATGTGAAAACCAATTTCTATATTGATTGACGGTATTCATAGAACTTTGCATGTCTCCGTCAATAAGTTTTCTTTCATAAGCCATCTTAACTTTTGGATAATAAGGAATTTCTGCCACAGTTGCAGTTCCCATACTGAAAGCTGCTTGTTGTTCTGGGAGAAGTGGAGTCATCATCGCATGTGGAACTCTTGGTCCTATGAGTGATTCAAGAATACTTCTTGTTATTAAGTTCCCCAATGATTCTTCAAGAGTTGTGTGTGTAAAAGAAATATAATGGTCAAGCTTTTGCATTTGATCTCCCATGTAATTGGGGCTAGTATCTTCACCACCCTGAAGACTATTTTTTAACTCCTTAATTTCTTTCTCTAGTGTTTGATCTTGCATATTCATAATTCAAAGCTTAAAGAGATGCATTATTTTTTCAGGAGTGATCCCGAACTGATTAGCTAACCCTAGAACGAGCAACATAAAATCTGTATAGCTCTTCACAGTTTCCAGTTTATCTTTGATGGCTTCGATGAAAGACTTTTCGGCTGGAGTTTCTGCTTTCTCAAGAGCAGTCTTTAGATCAAAACCAAGTTGAACCATCATCTGAATATTTACATTTTGGTTCTGGGTGCTAGTTTGTGTCATTACATTCTGAGGAGTTCCACCAAAAGGATCTTGTTCTTCAATAGAGAATTCACCTTGAAGTCTCATAATTAAGGCGTTCAACATACTTCTGTATGTTATGACTGATACGATATTCCCATTTATGCCTTCAGTTGGATGTAGCATGTACTCACTATATTTATCGTCATTTGTTAATTTTTTAACCTCTTCGACCAACGCATTAAATCTGTTTTCGATAGGCTTAGGTATGTGTGAATAGGCTCCTACAGTAGGAGCATTCCCCATCAGACCTTTTAACTCTTTATATACTGGTCTTATCTTTTTCTTTGTTTCTTCCATGACTAAACTTATTAGCAATAATAACTTGTGAGTGCCAGCTAATCAAGTGTACAAACTATATCAAATTTAGTTAGAAGTCGAATAAATAAGAGAGTTTCACGTTTAGTGCATTAGCAATCTTCCAAGCAGTTTTTAACATTGGTTGCCTATTTCCGTTTTCTAATTCATTAATCGTTGTAAGATCTAGTTCAGCTTTATTAGCAAGAGCAAGTTGTGACATGTTCTTTTTCTCTCTTACTTTTCTTAAATGATTTCCAAATCGTTGTTCAAGTGTAGCCATATATTTCACCTCTTGATGAATTATGGTTTGGATGCCATACTTTGTATGTGGTGAGGATGCCAAACTTTGAAGCTAACTCACGAGTGACTTATCATTTATGGAGAATAAAGGCTTTTTGATTGGTGCAAGTGTGGTAATACTTTTGATATTAGTTTTTGGATTGTATGTATGGGGAACAGGAAAAGAGTGTGATCTGGAGAATGAGAAGCTGGTTAATTATGCAAGTCCAATGATTCTTACTCATGATCAACTCTTTACTGTCTGGTCTGCTTGTATGGCTAAACATGGGTTAGATTACTGGGCTCATTAGAAAGATGAAAATGTTAATGAAGAAGTTAGCAATATCGGGTGGTGCAATCTTATTTATTGGTGGGGCATTGGTGACAGGGAGATTATATTCTAAAGTTCAAGCTCTAAAATCAAGCCAACCTCAGATTGCTGGAATAGCTACTGAAGCTCATCAAAATGTACCAAGCGACATCTCTTCAGCACCGCAAGCTTTGACTGCTGATACAAATAATCAACTTCCAACTCCCACTGTAGATCCTGATCCTATCGTTCAATGTACAATGAATGCAAATTGTGGAGGTGGAGTGAAACTATTAAAAGCTAGTGTCTGTGGTCAATCAGTATGTTGTGAAGTTGGAAGCACATGGTCTTTATATGGGTCTAAGGAGTCGTGTAGTCAAGCCCAGAATGCTTACTTCCAAGCTACATATGTTGCACCTCCAACTATTAAACCAACATATCCACCTTGTGTTTTGTATTATCCTGTGACTAAGACTTATTCCACATATTATGGATTAAGTCCAGCAGATTGTTTGTCTTGGCAAAATGGAATTCCAAACCCAATGCCAACTACTGATCCAAATATAGCTAAGAATGCACAAGATCAGTTCAATCAAATAAATAATAATATGCAAAACCTTACTCCTAGTAATACTCAATACATCACTGGAACTCCTGTCCCATGCTCAAGTTTGCAAGGGCAAGCAAATATAATTGGTGGAGGATGTCAGTGAATTGATTTAGCAGTATGAGAGCGAATCACCCGTTACCTGTTTTATATAAAGTGGGGTATGGTTCTTGAAATGGCAATTTAGATATTGCAGTAAGTTAATGAAGATGATTAAATGAAACGAATACACAGGGTAAAGAAAAGATTATAGGAATTTTGGAACTCTTCAGAAGTGGTCAATCTTCGTGACCGATAGTATTTTGTTTGAACCTAAGAAATTTTTACAATTTTTGATTGTGGCCAGGATGCTACACAAAAGCGAGCTTGTACGACCAATCACTACTTTTCAACTTTTACTACAGGATTGTCTGTATATTGTTTTATAAGTTCATCTTGCTTCTGCTTAATGGCTAGAACTTTTACTGAAGAATCATTAATTTTAGAGAAATCTAATCCTAGTCCCAATCTTTCTAACTCAATACCAGCTTTCAAAAAAGAGGGAACTTGTGAGATTGGAATATCTTTATTCTTATAGCTTTCAAGGGTCTTCACTGCTCTCTGTTGTATGACTTTTCCGAGCAAAGCGTATCTGTCCATGGTCATTTCCCACTGACTTCTTTTCACCAATACACCTTTTTCTTGAAGACGATTACGTTCGACTCGCCATGCACCCAATCGTGCCCAAGATTTAACTGTGTTTGGATTCAAATGGTGATTCTTTGCCAGTTGTTCTGTGCTTAGAATGGATTCAATATATTCCTTGTGTACCAGTTCTTTTGCTTCCTTTGTAATCGTGTAACCCGATGGCATATTTATTAATTATTTTGTAGTCCATACAAGTGGAATAGCTTTAAAGATGAAAGTTGGGGTTCATATGTGTAACAAGACATAATCCGCACCATCTCTTAGTTCTTGATGTTGGTATGAGTCTTACTGGCTTGGTCTGTCCTTGATGGTTTCCCCAAGGAAGGACACAACGTCCCAAACAAGAGTGTATTACTGTATGTTTAATATCTACGTTCCTAAATGTAGTATGTGATTAATTAGGCAGGGTTTCTTCTTTACGAATTACAAGTGTCACCCACACTACGGCTATGGCTCACACAGGCCTTTGGTATTTCCCCTTAGTTAAGGTTTCTACGTTGCCCTGAATCCTGTACGGTCTTATTTTAAATTGCTTTCCTTTGCAATGCGACAACAGGTGCTTCCGCCGAAGTTCCGCAGGTATTATTTCAACCTAATATAATCTCCTTCCACCAAAAAGGTTAAATGTTGTTAGAAATGTAGTGTGCTGGTGAAAAGAGATTCATAAATATGAATGAGGCAGCAACCACTGCTAATTGGAATCTCTTATAGTTAAATCTTGAAGTCTCTTAATAAAAATGAGCGCTTGATTCTATCTCCAACTGGGCTAGTCACAGCCTTAAAAGATAGAAGCAAACGCTCAATCGTGACTATTCAGTTGGTTATATATCATTAGAACACACTGGATATAACTATGTCAAGTCTGGCTTCGGACATACCTTAAAATGCAATACAGAAGCTTCTGTATATCAATACAACTCCATCTAGTATTGCAAAAACGGACCAGTTCGAATATAATTCACACTACGTTGTTGCCCAAAGCGTAAGATTATGGCAACTGAAAAAGATAAAAGGTTAGAGGCTTCTGTTATTGTGTTGCCTGCCTTGAGAAGGGGATTAAAAGGTTTTGAAGATAGAATTTCTTTTAGAGAAGTAAGCGATGATTCTCCAGTCAATTTTCAAGAGAAGGAAGACTTTCGCACACTTACTTCACTCGCTTTAACAGCTCAGAAATTAAATGCACAACCTCAAGAATGGAGACAAAGAGTTGAAGATCGAAGACAAGCATTAAAAACTGAGATGGCTGAAGTAGGGGATGTTATTACTTCAATTGAAATTGATGAGGCATATTGCGATTTCTTAATGACTCTTGGTGAAACCGATAAAGCAGTTGAATTAGCTCAACACATAACTGAAGGGTATGTCCTACCTGCTAAAGACACACTTGATGACAACCCATTTGCCTTCATGGCTAAAGGAATGCAAGAAATACAGTTTTCTAAAAAGAAAGATCATGCATTAGTCGATCTTGCATATAAGTTTATTAAGAAAGGTGATCTTGCCAAGGCTGCTGAATTAGTAGAAGGTGTTAATTTGAGCCAAGAAGGTTATCTTTATTTTGCTGGATTGCTTGATTACCACAAAGAGAAAGGTGATGTGATTGCCATCCAACAATTTATCTCTGATATGGATAACAGAACAGCAATAGCAGAGGCAGATAAAGACGATTTTGTAGGTGCATGGAGGTTTTTAAGAGGTCTAAGTAATCAAGCTAAAGAAGCAATTGCAGAAATTCAAACCCAAAACGGAGACTTAAGTAATGCAATGGAAAATATGGCAGATATAAACGTGGGTAATCATAGGGTTATGGAGCAAATAAAATTTGTAGGGAGGCTTCTTGAAGAAGGTAAGGAAGACGAAGCTCGTCAGTTAGCAGGAGCTATCATAAAAGATATTAACACCAACACATCAGATTTACCTGACAAAGAATTTCACGATAACGAGGATGACGAAGAAGAGGATGAAAAGATTGGTTCTCTCGACTTTGCAAAACCAATTGAAGCAGAACCAGAAGTTGAAGAGGAAGAGGATAAACATGAATTTCGAAACTATGACCGAGCCGAGAATCTATCGTCATTAGCAAAAACTTTAGCTAAATATCCACAGTACAAAGACTTATTTGATACATGTATTCGTTGTACAGAGGAATCAATTGTTCTTACTTACAAAGATAGTCAGTCATCATTGTGGTCAAACCTTATTGAAGCATTTGGTGAAGCTGGTGATCAAGGAAGACTTGAAGAATATTACCAGCGAGGGTGTGAACTATATCCAAAATCAAAAGACTTTCTTACAGAACAATATGCATATGCGCTTTATGAGTTTGACCAACAGAAAGCTTTAGAGTTGATTCTTAGTAATCCAGATTTAGAAAGACGTGCTGATGGATTTGCCAGTTTCATCAAGGCACAAATAGAAGAAAAAGGATTCGGAAATTGGGAAGAACTTGTTGCTCAATTAGTCACTTTGGAGGACGCTGTGTTACTACCACATAATAGTGAAACTGACTTCAGTATCAATGATTTATCCGAAGTTGTAGATGGCGACGAAGAAGATCCAGATCAGCAGGTTGTGACTAGTGCATCAACTGGAGGGTTTTCGTTTTTCGTAAGTAGTGAATGGCCACCAAAGTCAAAGTTCTGGAGAAAATCTCCTGGTCTTCTGGCTAATTTGTCAAAGCTTGCTATCACAAAAGGCGAATGGGATATATTTGGAAAGATTTTCCAAGATGAAAGAATGTCACCGACTCTAAAAGTGCATGTTTTGAGCGAAGTTTCTGATTGGCTTCAAGATGGTAAGGAAATTAAGTTCTGGTTCTAATTAAACTACTTTTAGACGAAGAGTGATAAACTCTTTAGAATCGTCATCAGCTTTCACGATAGTTCCAATGTCTTGAATTCTAGAAAAAATTTCTTTTATCTTCGCTGACCTAGTCCAGTATTTTCTTGCTTCAGAGTTGTATTGTCTTAATATCCTTTGAATATCTGATGGGTCATCATATAAATATCTCAAGGTTGTTTCTATGTTTTTGTGTCCCATCGCAATTCTAATATCATCAATATCTGCTCCGTTTTTCTTCATGTCCCTAGCGAAGATTCTTCTAAGATCGTGCACACAAAGAGGTCTTCCCCAAATCTCTCCAGCTCTTCGCATTGTTTCTTCCGCTTTCTTCTCGGTCACAGCAAATAATCTGTTAGTAAAATCTTCTTTGTAATGGCTTGTGTCAGATAAGATTTTGATAGCTTCAGGTGTCCAGTTTTTTGTTCTTCTTTCAAGCATTTTAATTAACCAAGGAACTTCTGGTATTCCACACATTCTTGGTCCAGTCTTTCCCTCAGCCAGTATTATTTGCTTACCACTAATACTCACATCATCTTTTTTAATCTGTCTTGATTCATAATTTCTGCCTCCACAACAAGTAAGGATAAAGTCTAGAAAATCTCGATGTTCATTCTTAGAGAAGCGTGTTAGTACATTATCACCTTTCTGTCCTCGCTTAGTTGGTTCTGTTGCTCGGTGTATTAGACCGTGCATTTCTTCTTGAGAAGGTAGTAAATGTGGTTGGTGGTTCACATGTGTTCTTCTAAGTCGTGCTGCCCAGTCACTTTCTGTGTATCCTTCTTCGTGTAACCATCTTGTGAATGCCTTAACAAATGTCTCTGCTTGCTGACGTGTAGATTCGGCATATCCTTTCTCTTTAAGATAGTTGGAATAGTCGATAATGGTTTCTCTGTTGAAATCCTTATCGCTACCTAAATAATCAAACAGGAGTTTCTTTCTATTGTTTATATTCGATAAGGTTTTTGGTTTCCAATTAATCCCACGAGATCGGATATATCTGTCGATATAGATTTGTAATTCTTTTTTCAGCATGACATTCAGAGATGTGATTCTCTGAAGTCACCGCTTCCTGTGTGGAGCTAATTTGTCATGACTTCCGAAACTGAAGTTGTGGAATTTCTTTTTGTAATACAGCTCTATGCTGTCCCAGTTAGTGAGTGACTACGATGGTTTTCAAGCTATCTGGTCCTTACTTAAATAATTTACAACTTTTCACTTGTGTGGACGATGCCGGGCTCGAACCGACGACCCTCGCAATGTAAATGCGATGCTCTACCAACTGAGCTAATCGTCCATATATTTAGCCTCCCAGTTCTTGAGCTTTCGTTCACACTTCGACTATATCACACTATATCTTCGATGTAAACGAAACACTCTACCGCTGAGTTAAGCGCCCTGAACCTCAAGTGCAAAGAAGGGTACTTGGATTGAACCTTTCCTAGCTTCATTGCAACCACTTATTTTAGCATATCCTGATTGGAAAGAGCAGCTTTCTTATACTTTTTGAGCCTAAAGTGTACGAGAATTTGTCAGAAGTGTTATGAAAATATTTTGATTATAAATTGGCATAAAGTGTGTCAAAAAAACTAATCACATCTTGTATTAGTAAATGATAACCCTCAAAGGTCATTAGTAAATTTCCATCTGAATCCACAGCATTTCCTAATTTTGCCTGTTTTAATCTATCAATTTCAGATTTTGTAAACTTTTTTCCAGGATGAGATACGTTGTTTCGTAACATACTTATACCATTAAAATATAATCTTGCAGCTTTTACATAGTCTTTATTTAAACTCTTTATATTTTTAAGAACCGCCTCCAAATTATCATTAAAACGAGGATGTTTCTGTGCTAATTCACCAATCGCTTTTAACTGTTTATCAATTTTTGAAGTATCTCCAAGTTTTATCTTAATATTTTCTATAATTTCTGACACCTTCTTTTCACTTGAATTTATAACAGAAAAACTTTGTTCATTTATTATTTTCATTAAACCTTCTTCAACGCCTATATGGAGGTCGTGGATGAATGCGTAATGCATTGCGATATTACGATTATAAAAATAATCCTCTCTGAAAATTATCAGGTGTGGATTTTTATTTTCAAGATAGGTGAGCAAGTTCACCATTGCATAGGTGGCATTCTCGATAACAGGATATAAAAATGGATAAGTTGGATCTTTAATAAGAAGAATTTTTCTGAAACTTTCGAGATTGGTCAATTCTTTTTGCAGTTTTTTGATCCAATCATTTTTGTCCATAAAAGTAATTATATCTCGAATTAGTGTGGTATCAATTTGTTCTCTATATCAGGGAGCATTTGAAGGAAAAATGTTCTGTTTTTAGGATCAATTACTGCTCGACTATTTTCTATTAATTCTTTTCCACTGGCGTCAACTAAAATTTCTGGATTATTTATATAGAACCACATCAGAAAGATGTGCATTAAGGCGTTATTTTCGTTAGTATATTGTTTATACATAAGACACGCGTCAAAAATTGTGTATTGGGTAGAATTAAAGAAAAATTTAAGTTGTTGATCTGAATCATTGCCTGCATGTTTAAAGAAGTTTTGAGCTTCATTTATCATTTTCTTTACCTCTTTTTTCTTTGTTGGCTTTATCATTTCCATAAATTCATCTTTTAATATTGATTTAATTCCTTGTTTCTTACATAAACGCCATAAGACTTCGTGACCTGCTGAAGCTAGAGCGTGAATAATTACAACGTCACCATACATAAAAAACAGTTTTATGCTAAATTCCAGTTGTCTTTTTGCGGCATCTAGCTTTGATACGTTTATATACTTTACTTCGTTATTCATGTTGTTCATCTTGATTATAACTTAACAACGAATGTAAACGATATTAACTTCTGTTAAAATATAGTAATGGCTATTATATTTGCACTTATTGCTTTCCTAGGTTGGGGAACAGGTGATATTTTTGGTGGAATTGTTGCAAAAAAGATTGGTGGTTATTCTGCTGCCTTTTGGTCATATGTATCAAGTCTTTTATTGACGAGTTTATACATTCCGTTTGCAATTAGTCAGCTTCACAATTTGACCATAGGTACTTTTATTTTATTTATTTTCCTAATGCCAATTGGAGTAATTCCGCTTATGACTCTATATGAAGGAATTAGAGTTGGTAATGCTTCTTTGGTTGGAACAATTGGTGCAGCTTTTGGAATGGTTGTTGTTATTCTTTCAATTCTCTTTCTGGGCGAGAAAATAAATACAGGTCAGGTTGTTTCAATCATTATTATTCTTGCAGGATTAGTTTTGTCATCACTTGATTTAAGCAAAATTAAAATAAAGCAACTGATTACAGATAAAGGCGTTCCTTATGCACTAACCTCCATGATTTGTTGGGGAATATATTTTACTTTTATCAAAATTCCAATAAAGCAAATAGGTTGGTTTTGGCCAGCTTATTTATCTTGGCTTTCTTTTCTTCCTCTTGTTTATATTTTCATGAAAGTCAGAAAGATCAAACTGCAAGTTCCTAAAGGAAAAACAATTACTTCCTTAGTTGGCAATGTAATACTTCTATGTTCGGCCATTTTTGCATACAACTTCGCAATTAACTCAGGTGGCCAGTCTGCAATTGTTGCACCGATTGCTAGTGCCTATCCAGCTCTTTTTGCAATCCTTGCTTACTTTGTTTTCAAGGACAGACTTAATAAACAACAAATTGCAGGAATTATAATTACACTTTTAGGAATAATTTTACTTTCAACAAGTTAATAATATGGCAAATAATGTTCACGAAATATTAGATATAATTCCTTTTCAGCAAACTGATGAACAAATAGATTCGCTTCGTCTAGAAACTCAATCAGTCTCACCTGCTGACCTTGAAGATTATAAAGCGTTAGTTGCTAATAGCCATCATAAATTAATAAATTATTTTGGGAATTATATACCTCATGCACATACTGATAATAATGTTGCAAATCGATTTTTAGTTACAGACGACATGAGTTTCAGAGATTTTGAAAATAATTGGTTAAGAATAGAAGGAAAACCGGAAACTTCGTACACAAGCGGAGATGAAGCTGTGGCAAGAGCTTATCCAGGAATTGCTGGTGATTTGTTTTAGCAAAAGATTTGTGGAGTAAAATTACTAATGACGAAAGGAAAAATCTTATTGATCGCTATGGTGATGAAAAGAAAGCTAAAAAGGAAATGAATAAACTTGTTGGTGAAATGATAGTCAACGAAGAAATTGCCCATATGTATCAAGAATCTTATCCGTTGTGGTTTGAAGAATCAGGTGCACAGTGGTATGCATATACTTTATTAAGTCCGAAGACAAGACAACAATTTACAGACCCAACTATTTTTAAAACTAAAGCCTCGGATTTTTATCAAGGACTTATAGATAAATTTGGAGCAGAGAAACTTCACAGAATGTTCTTTGGTACTTTAAGTGATGAAGATCAAGATTTAAAAGAAAAAATATTAGGAGAATATCCCCCTGAGGTTATAAAAGAACTTTTTCCTAATTTGAAACATGAATAATAAAATTGAAACTTGCTGAAAAATTATCGAAAATAATATGTATCACGGAATTTTAATTGATCAAAGTTTTGAAGATCTGAATTTCCCAAACAAATTTAAAGTCTTTGCCAAAAAACAAGATGGCTCTTGGGGAATTTATGGAGTTGAAGTTGAAGATGTAAATTTAGACAAAGTAATTTCAGAAATTCAAAAGCAAATGAAAAGTGGTACTTGGTATGTACATTTTTACAATAAAGAAGGATTGATTGTAGTTTTCAAAGAAAAGATATTTAGAGTTAATAAAGATATCTCTATTCGACAAGAAATGATTGAATATGGAAAAAGTCTTGGTATACCAGAAGAACAACTCAAAGTTTCTCCAACTAATTTTGAAAACGAAAAAGATTATTTTAAAAAAGAAGATTTTATAAATGGATAAGAAAAAGAAAGAAATTCCACAGATAATTAAAGATGTTGGTTTTGATTTTAATTGGGATGAAGAAAAAGTTTGGGCTTTAGATTTACCAATTGAAGAAATGGAAATACAAGAATTGGAGTGGCATTTTGATATTCCTTTTTGGTGGACTGAGGGAGGATTTTATGACTTTAAACCAATCTGGGTAATTGAAAATCCAGAGAAATATCCAGAAAGAGTTGAAAGAATAATGAAGGCAGATTTAACTTATCCACTTGATATTATGAATTGGAAAGGTAGATGGTTACTTCTTGACGGACTTCATCGATTAACAAAAGCTAAAATGACTGGACAAAAGAAAGTTAAAGTTAGAAAAGTTCCACAAAAAGCGATACCAAAAATAAAAAAGTAAAATGGACAGAGAAATCAAAACAAGTGAAGTAAACCAAGTGGAATTAGCTCAACAAGTTTACGGTTGGTTGCAACAACCAGGTAATTCAGAAATCAGAAAAGGAGCTAATGTAATTTTGTTGATGGGCGGATCAAATTTAGACGATGTAACACAAAAGGCATTTGAATTATGGAGCGAAGATGAAAATCGATTTATTGTTACAACACCAGATAAAGGTAAGTTTAGTGGTGATTATTCAGAACCTGAGTCTGAAAGATATTTTTCAAAATTGGTTGAACTCGGAATACCTCAAGAAAAAATTTTGCATAAGCCAGTTTCTAAAAATACAATAGAAGAATTAGATAATTTACCAACGCTTCTTGAAGAGGCTGGAATAAAACCTACTAGAGTTGTAATTGTAGATAGACCAATTCACCAAAAAAGAGCTTACTTAAATGCTTTGAAACTTCAACCAAATATTAAATTTGCCAATGCACCTGCGGATGAAGATTTTGATTTACAAGAGCCAATGAATCAACTTAGAACTGTCGAAGAAATAGAAAGATTAATTTCCTACAAAGATTTAGTTAGACCAGATATTCCAATGCAAGTTTTAAGAGCAACAGCAAAACTTAGAGAGACTTTAAAACTACAGGGAATATATGAAAGAGAAAAAGTCCATCCAAGACATTTGTACAAAGAAAATCCAAGAATAATGCATCCAACAGAAAAACCGTGGAAGTCGGAGGAGTTTAACAAGTAATGTTAGATAACATTGCAGAAATTGACATGTCAGAAGTTCAAGACAATACAAAATCTTTATCTGGAAAAGAATTGCCAAGTGGTTGGCCATAAATCATTAGTCCTAACGAAGAAAGAAAAGCTTATGATGCAATGTATGATATAGGTGAAGACAAATCAAAACCTCCAACTCATCCCCAAATCGAAAGATTAAGTTATGAATTAACAAATGGAGATAAAAGACTTAGATATTTTGCTGTCACGCATTCTCCTCAGCCTGGAGATCCTAATTATCAACAGTACGACATCTTAGAAAAGAAATTTCAAGAATCCCCACCAGATCTGGTACTAATAGAAGGAAATATAGATTTTGATTATAAAATTCAAACAAGAGAAGAGGCTATTAAAAGAGGCGAACAATATTTCACAAGTTATTTAGCTCAAAAATATAATGTTTCAATAGAAAGCGGAGACATTGCTAACAATCAAACAGTACCAAACGAGACCAGAGACAAATATGTAATTGAAAACGCAGCTAGTAAATTTAAGACTCATAAGAATATAGATATAGTTTTTGGCAGTGGGCATGCAATCAGAGAGAAAGCAGCATGGGAACAATATTTTGAATTATAAATTAACAGATTGAACAAATTCTAAAACTGGTTTTCCAATAGTCTTTTGCCAAAACTTATCAGATTCTTCCTGTGTTAATTCAGACATATACTTTCCTGATTCTGGTTCAATTTGAAGTGATTCAAGTGGATAACCGTTTTGAACAACTGTACTTGGTTTATTTACAAAAATTCTCGGGGCGCGAACTACTGTTTCTTTATAATTTCCATCTGGATTAGCAATGCAAATTCCGTACTCCCAATATCCATTTACCCTGTCTCCGATTTTGCCAATAAATTTTGAATAATAATCAACCATTTCCTGATCAGTTGGTCTGGTTGGTATTCCTTTTAAGCGTCTTACGTGTAGAGCAGGTTGTTCTTCGGGCTTGAGTCCTTCAAGGTAAAGTGCGTTATCCATTGAAAAAACTGGTTTGCCAAGAGCTTTTGCGTAAGCTAATGCTTTCTTGCGAGCATTTTCGACAGCAGTTTTTCCATCTTCCTCAACCTCTGGGATAATATTTTTATTAGGTAAGCCTTCAACTTGAATTCCAATTAGAGATAAAACTCCACCGATTTGTTTTATTTTGGCTTCATTTGTTGTGCCAAAAGTTATTGATTCCATTCTTGAATTATAACAGTCCTAATAACTTCGGTAAATGTAGTAAGGAACTGGATTACTGGACGAATTAATCAGACTTTTTAAAGGGAGGCTGACAACCAATCCCTTCCAGTTCAAAATATGGTCTCTACTTCCATATTTTATGGGCTTACCAAACCTATTTTACTACAAAAAAACTAAAGTGTTTCGTAAGCTGGATATTTTTCTTGTTGAACAGTAAATTTAGAAGTTGCTGGTACACCTAACTTATCAAGCTGACTTTGTATTATTGCTCGATGTTTACATCCACGAATGAGATACACTTCACTTGATCCTTCGAGTTTTGCCGTTTCAAATAAAACAGTTTTAACTGCAGCTTCTCCTCTTTTGTTACTGATTAATTTTTCGTAATAAGAGCGTGTCTCGTTGTCTAAATTTCCGATTGTAGTAATATTTTGAATGTCACCGGAAGCTGTATGAATTTCTACCCAACTATCTGCAGGCATAAATAAACAACCTTTTCTTAAGAGTTCTATAAAAAGTGCATCTTGATAACTTAATTTACCATTTGTGAAATCTTTGTAACAATCAGCTTTCTCGTGTATTTCAGCAACAAGTTGACCACAGAACGTGGTGTTTCCTTGTTTTAAAGCAGTTCTATTAAGAACTTGTTTATTTTGTCATGGCAGGAAGAACTAAGATTTCCAATAGGATTGCCATGAAAAGAATGTTCGAAAAAGACTAGTGATTCAGGTTTTATGTGTTCAGCTGTAGCTAAAGCATCTTGCCATCCACTGTGATCGTTATATATACACTTAAGTCTGTGATGTTTATTAAAACTATCTACTGCAGACGCTAATTGGAGTTCTGGTTCAAATTGGATAGCTTGTTCTGTGCGTTCGTTGGAAAGCATAATTATTATTCTCTTTCTTTCGAAGATGAAGGCTCCCAGATTACTTTTGCAGATCTCTCAATTTGTTTCCCAAGAAAACCTAACGAGGTAGCTTTTAATTTTTCTTGAAACGGAAGCATTGCAACTGCTCGAAATCCAATATAAGAAATTCCTTGAGCCTCATTTATTTGATTTTCTTTAAAAGTTGATACGTTTTTTCCATCAACTGTGCTCACTGTTAAGGTATCACTGTCTAATATCTTTGCGATTCCTGGCTCAAAGGTTGTACGATCTTGAGTTATGTTTGGAACTTCAACTAAGCAAGGAATATTATCACCTTCTTGTAAGGTATTATTTCCTTCATAAATAACGTGATTGTTAGATTGGTCAATCAGTTTGGAGACTATTTTAATTGTCATGCGCGAATTTTATCATATTGGTGTTATTTGTGCTTAAAAAGCATATTTTAGCTATTTTATTCTGTTTATTCTGAGGTTCCTAAGAAATTGAGTTATTTTGGGAGATTGTAGTTATCAGCTTCTTTATTTAATATTTCAAGAAATTGTGGCACGTCATCCTGTCCTTTTAACTTCAACCATTCAATTGCTATGTTTTGAGCTAATGGAACTATTTTTACAAATTTATCCGAAGTTGGGCGTAAATTTTCCAAATCATTTTTCATAGACAAATAGGCTGAATTTTCCATTTCTATAATTTGATTTTCCATACTCCCAGTCATTTTTTTGAGAAATAAATTTGTTAACCATTTTACTGGAGGAATTTTTATTAAAACTTCTGTTTTACGATCAGTTGGTGTAAAGTTTACTTGTGTTTCTGATTTTTGTTCTGATTTGAAACGTAAAAGCTCTGTTGCAAATGCCAAAGTAAAAATTTTAGTTTCTGTGTCGTTGAAAGAAAAATGTTGAGGAATTTCGTAATCTTTTATAAATCCATCAGTATGTTGTAAACTCTCAGTCTTTAAGTTTTGGATAAATTCTTCTTGGCTATTCGGATTATCTGCTGCCATAAATTTATTGTAATCCTTTTTTGGTGAGAATTAAACTTTAAAACTTGCAATATAAGCCTTGAGTTGAGTTTCACTTAATGGAAAGAAGTAACCGGCATAAGTGGAACCAAAAGAGAGAGGAAGTGTTTTCTTTAACTCTGGTTTTTCTGTTTTTCTTAACTCCAACTTAAGAGTATTTAATGCAACACCAAGTGTTTCAATATCCATTCCTTTTTCTTTTCCAACTTTGAATAAATGCTCTAAATCTTGGAAGGATTTTTGATCCTCTTCTTTGAAAGCATCCAAAACTTTATCTATTTTATCCTCTGCAACCCCAGCGTCTGTTAGTGCATATCTTAATCCTAAATATTCAAATCCAGTTGAAATTCGCTCGCTTGAAGTTTGTAGTGCGTCATCGTGAAGTCCAGCGTATCTTGCATCTTGAATTGTAAACATTTCTTGCAGTTTTGGTTCTGGTGCAATTGTTGTGAATAATTCTTGACTTGCATGTCTATCTACATCAGCCTTAACTTTCCATTTTTCTTCATCAGGTTTTGATTTACCAACTTCCTCTGCTTTTTGAATTTGCAAGGCCGCGTCAACTGCATGACCATACTCATGAGAGATTATCCATCTCAAAACTACTCCACGCATTTGCTCTGATCGAAGTTCAACACCTGCTGATTCAAGCTTCCTCACTAAATTCCTAGTCATTCTTCCATATCCTAAATGTCCCATTTCCAGCTCTCCTCTTTCACTAGCACTTTTCGGAAATTCATCTGCCATATACAGGAACCTAAAGTAAGTTGCGTCAATCAGTGTAATGTTTGATGGACGAACTAGTTTTCCTGTTAATTCTGCAGTTTGAGGATCTATCACTTTGTGATCTACAAATGCTTTAACCACATTTCTGAAAGCTACCTCGGTTTCTCCTTGTTCTAGTTGTTCAGGCTTAAGAACTTCATCTTGGGGCATGTGTGGAGTCAGTATTGCAACAGCTTTGTCTTTATCAACCGTGTAGTCACTAATCCAACCTGATTCAGGTTTGGTGTTTACAACATCTCCTTCAATTATTGCAGTAAAAGCACCTAACTTCTTATCTGTAAATGTGTGATTTAGACTCTCTGTATTTACGTCTCCTACTTCAGCCATTTGTGAAATTATACCTTATTTACTTGAATGACTGAAAAGGCGATGTGAATTTTGTTTTAGAGCCAAAAGAATTTGCTCAAAAAGTAAGAGTGAGGTTTGATTAACACTAAAATACTTTTGCTTCCTGATCACCAAGAGCAACCTGATACTTTTTGTTTATCCATAAATATGGTGCAGCATCTTTCTGAGCTTTATTAGCTTTTTCTGAAAGCATGAATGAAAAATTTCTTTGCATTGCTTCTTGTGATTTTCTGTATGCATCTTTTACTGTATTTCCTTTAAGAAGTGAGACTGGTACAAGATTTGATGGCTCTATAAATAACTTTGCTAATTCATCTTTTAGAGGATGGTTTGAGCTTGAATGTGTATATCCAATTGAGTATTTTCTTGTGTAACCAATGAAAGCAATAGTTCCGTTTTTAATACAAAGTTCTCCTAAATTGTTTGCTGCATCACAACTTCTTGCATACACTATTTTCTTTGTAAGTAAATTTTCATTATCATTTGCTGATACAAGAGGTTTATTGTCATAGCCAGTTATAGTGTTCTCGTTTCCATGACCATTGAAAAATACAAGAACTGGATCATTTCTTGTTATGTAGCTTGTTAGTAGCTCCTTATTTGCCTTATCCTTTGGTAAATCTAGAACTGTTATTTTCTTTTCATTTGCGATATCAATGACATACTGACTCCAGTCAAATAAATACGTTGTGATTAAATCATGATTTGGGCGGGTAATTAGAATTGCTTTATTCATTTGGAGAGGCTTGGTAAATAGCACCACTTGCCATATCACGAAGGTATTCCATTTGGATTTCTATAATTTCTTTACCAATTTTATTTTCAGCCTTTACGTTATCAAGAATTTCATTCTTTGTGTATTCAGTTGAACCAATGGCAACTCTTAAGTCATCAGAGGAAGCCATAATCCTAGCTAAAACTAAATTTCTTATATCATCACTTATTTCTGAATTTTTAATAACTTTATTTTTCATTTAATGATTCCAAGTTCTACTAACTTATTTAATATCTGCTTGCCTTTTTCAGTATTATTTTGGACTTCGATATTAACAACGTGCCAAGTAAGAGGTTCTCCATCAATAACCACTATAATCTCATTCCTTTGGTTGAGAGGAAGATTTGCATATATTTGTAAAAATTTTGTTTGTAATTCTGTCATATCCCTATTGTACCTTATTTGAGCAAATTATAATGCAAGATGTAAAAAAGTACAAAACGGTACAAATAGTGACAATTTTAAAATAAATATAATTCAAAACAAATTAAGATTTGTGCTTAAAAATGATAAAACATTATAAAAAATGATACTTTTAATTTTGTGCGTAAAAAATTACAAAAAGTTACTAAAAGTTACTTAATTTTTTAGACACTGCTTCAAGTTTGTGGCTAAAAAGTGTAAAAAGGTGAGAAAAAGTGAGGGTATTCGTGGCTAATGTTACTTTTAGAATTAAAGTTTTAGCTTCAAAAAGACACAAAAAAGCACAAATAAACACCATGTTAAACCTAAAATCAATCTTTAAAAATTTATGTTCAAAAAAATTTGGCTTCAAACACCAACTTATACCAACTAACACCAACCAAAATATACATTATTAAAGCTACTTTCAGAGGGAACAAAAAAGAACAAAAGGGAACAAAATTAAGGTGTCTAAGATGACAAATGGTAAATAAGTTTAAAAATGTATAAAGTCCATTAAATTACCTGCCATGATTTAGTCATGAGTAATCAGGAATTTAACGATTCACATATTGAAAACGACAAGATAAATGCTCCATTTCTTTTAGCAGCTTCATTTAGTGGTTTGATTAAATTTATAGGAACAAATTCTCAAAATAATGTTTTGTATTGGGAATTCTCACCAAAAGAAAAAGCTGTCGAGCTTGTAAAGCAACTTCAAACAAAGACAGAGCCTCATATCCCAGCTCGTGATCTTTTTGACGCAATTAGCACTTTTTGGAAACAGATTCAGGAATTAAGGAATGGAGAAATTAAAAATGAAAGAAACAGACAATAAAGCAAGACCAAAGAGCTGGATTCAAGGGGCAAGGTCAAATGACATGCCAGAATGGATCAAGACTAATCCAAGGGCATTTAGGCTTCTATATGAGCTTGCGGAGAGATCACGAAGAGAGGAAGCAGATATCGAATATGATAACAAATTAGTTCACCTTTGTATTCGCGAATTTATTACTGGAAGAAAAAGTACATCTCAAAAAATTGGAATAAGTGAACAGGAATATAGAACTTTATATAAAAGATTCGAAAAACTGCACTACATTAAAACCATCAATGCAACCAAGCAATTCACCATCGGAAAGTACCTTGCAGACGACATTTTCTACAATAACTATCCAACTAACCAACCATCAATTAAGCCATCACTCCAACCAATTGATAACCAACAGCCAACCACTAACAATAATGAGAAGAATGAAAAGAAAGAAATAAGTATTCACACATCAACTAAAGTTGAGCGTGAGGAAAATTCTTCTAATAAGAAAAAATGTCCAAACAAACTTGATGGTCATAAAGGCTGTGTTTTATACATTACTAGCTTTGCTGAAAATCGTGGAGTTAAATTTGCAAATTTTGGAAAACAAATAAATGCACTTCACAAAATGCTTTCTGCTGGATATTCATTTGAAGAAATTGATAGACAAATAGAGCTTCTTGAAAAAGACAAATTTTGGCATGACAGAGGTTTTGACCTCATGAATGTAGCTAACGAAATAGGGAAAGGAGGCTATTTTGCCAAGACAAATTAAGAAAGAGGAGAAGAAAGTACTTCGAGTACCAGACCTGCTTATCACTCCGTATGAGTTTAATAGAAGAAAAAGGATTTGGGATGAATACTATGCAAAAGTTAAAACAACACATGCATATAAAAGATTTATAAAGCAGAATGAAGCTTTTAAAAATGGTGATTTTGTAACTGTTAAAAGACTAGCTCTTGAAGCAAAGCAAGAAATAATAGATGGAAAGCATGAACTTATAAAGCCTACATTTCCAGACCCCGAACTTGAAAGGGTATATGGCAGGTTAGGAATAAGGAAAGAAGATATTGTTTCTGAAGCAGAAAATATTTTCGCCACAAAGGAGCAATTGGCATGACAATTTGTGAAGCGAGGAAGATTTTAGGGGATGTGGCCAAAGACATGAGTGATGATGACATACAAAAGCTTATTTCTACTTTTCAAATACTTTCTGAATCCTGGCTTGATCAATACGAAATAAAAATATTTGGAAAGACTTTAAAAGAGATAGTTGAAAAAGTATGACAAAAGAAGTTAAATATAACCAGAAAAAAGAAATGAATTGTATTTTATATTTGCGGGTATCAAGTGAGGATCAAGTTAAGAATTTCTCTTTATCTTCCCAAGAGGAGATCTGCAAGGCTTCAGCTTCAAGACTTGGTTATGAGATTACTAATATTTTTAAAGAGGAGGGACAAAGTGCAAAAACTGCTGATAGACCAGAACTTATTAAACTTCTTGAATATTGCAGATTAAATAAAAATAAAATTGCTTCTGTCATGGTTTATAGAATTGATAGGATGGCAAGACAAACTTCAGATTTCCTTGCAATTAAGAAGCGTTTATATGAGCTTGGAATAAAACTCGAAAGTGCAACCGAGCCAACAGGTGATTCACCAACTGAGAAGTTCATTGAGACCATTCTAGCGGCTTCTGCACAGCTAGATAATGAGGTAAGAGGTGATAGAGCAAGAATTGGGTTAAGGAAGAGATTTGAGGCGGGATTTGTCAATCGTCCGCCAATTGGATATAAACCTGTAATTGTTGATGGCAAGAAAATAGCAGTACAGGATGACAATTTTGAGCTTATTAAGAAAGCTTGGATGGAAATGGCGACTGGGACTAAGACCCTCTCTGAAATAAGTACAATCATGAACGATTGGGGTATTAAAGTTCGCTGGGGGAATAGACTTAAGCCAATGACCAAACAAACCGCAGGCAAGACGTTTAGGAATAAGTTTTATTGTGGTTATCTAGTTTCTCCAAAATATGGTTTGGAAGTTAAAGGAGTTCATACGCCTATGGTAAGCGAGCAAATTTACTATGCAGTTCAGGCAATTATTACTGGCAAAAGAAATACTCCTTTTGGTATGAAACGTCTTGTCTCAAACGAACGGTTTCCACTAAGGGGTATTGTTAAGTGTTACTGTGGAAAATCACTTGTTGCAGGAAATTGCAGAGGACACGGTGGAGTTTATCCTAAATACTGGTGCCCACTTCACAGTTCACCTTCAATTTCTTCTAAAGATTTAGAAAAGAAATTGGCTGAATTACTTGAAAAATTGCAACCAAAAAGGGAAGCAGTAGACATGTTTACAATAATAATGCACACAGATTACAACAAAAGACTTGGTTTATTAAATAAGCTTAAGAAGGATGCTGAAACAAGAATTATGGAATCAAAAACCATGCTTAGTCTTTTGGTTGAAGGAAATTTAAAGGGTAAATATTCAGATGAGATTTTTAATGAGCAAAAGAAAAAGATAGAGGATCAAATCCTAGCTTCTAAAATTGTAATAAACGACTCTGTTTGTGATCGATACGATATCGAGGCAGCAACAGCATTTGTGAAAGCTTTACTATACGATCTGGCTAAAGCTTATGATGTTTCAACCTATGGACAGAAAAGATTACTCTTAGGTTCAATCTGCCCATCTGGACTAGTCTTTAAAAATGGTGAGTTATTGAACCCTGGAATTAGCCCAATAGTGAGCCCAATACAGGCTATCTCTGAAGGCAAAGTACTCTCTAGTGCGGGAGACAGGACTTGAACCTGCATGCCTTGCGGCACACGCTCCTTAGGCGTGCCTGTATACCAATTTCAGCACTCCCGCAAAATCGATTACAAATTATATACTTGTGTGCCCACTCAGAATCGAACTGAGAAATCATCCTTAGAAGGGATGCGGTATATCCATTTACCTATGAGCACTTGTCACAAGCTTATGCGTTAGCACAAGCTTCGCTTATTATATCAAATTTGATGCTATAATTGAATCTAAGCCGAAGTGGCGAAATGGCAGACGCGCACGGTTCAGAGCCGTGTCCCGCTTAGCGGGATGAGAGTTCAAGTCTCTCCTTCGGCACCTTCTTTTGTTTACTATGAAAAAAATAATTATCACTCTATTAATTTTATTTTTATTCGAAAGTTTTACTCCAAAAGCAAAAGCCATATATGATCCTGAAACCGTAACAAATAACCACTTTGGCATCCACATAATTGATACAAGTGATTTAAAAGAAGCAGCAAAACTCGTCAACTCAAATGGAGGAGATTGGGGATATGTAACTTTTGTAATTCAAAAAGGCGAACGAAGTCCAGAAAGGTGGCAAAAAGCATTCGACGAAATGCGCCGCCTCCATCTAATTCCAATTGTCCGCATAGCATCCGCCCCAATTCCTGGCAACAATAACGTCTGGGAAAAGGGAAGTATGGACGAAATAGATGGTTGGGTAAATTTTTTAAATTCCTTAAATTGGGTAATCAAAAATCGCTATGTAATAATCGGCAACGAACCAAATCACGCCAGCGAATGGGGCAACGAAGTTGATCCCAAAAGCTACGCAAATTATCTAAAAACTTTTAGCCAAAAATTAAAAAGCTCAAATGATGATTTCTTTGTAATGCCAGCCGGGTTTGACGCTTCTGCAAACAATTCATTACCTTGGCAAATAGATAAAACAATGGATGAAAGTTTATATTTACAAAAAATGCTAGAAAAAGATCCCAATATTTTTCAATTTATCGATGGCTGGGCAAGCCACTCATATCCAAACCCAGGTTTTAGCGGAGGGGCAGATGCAACAGGAAAAGGAACAGTCAGAAGTTTTTTGTGGGAATCAGATTACTTAAAATTTCTAGGTTTCAAAAAAGATCTTCCAGTTTTTATTACAGAAACAGGTTGGACTCATGCTACAAACACGCAAACAACAAATATCGGTCCCAAAATAGAAACAGCATATAAAAACGCCTGGAGCGACAAACGCGTAATTGCCATTACTCCCTTCATATTCAACTATATAAATAAACCTTTTGATATCTTTAGCTGGAAAGACAAAGACGGAAAGTTTTATGATTTTTACTACAACTTACTAAGTTTAACCAAAACACCCGGATCGCCCATACAAGAAGTAAAAGGAAATTTAATAACTGGCATCATGCCCAAAATAGCTAGAGTTAACAGTTTATATCACGCAGTTGTCTTTATTAAAAATGAAGGTCAATCAATCTGGCGGTTAGATAATTTAAAAGCAGCCGATACAAACCAAACTCAATTAAACATTCAATCAATTTTCCCAGAAGAAGTTGAACCAGGCCAAATCGCAATAATGTTGATAACAGGAAACTTTCCAAAATCATCAGGAAATCAAAATTACGGAGTAACAATTACACAAAACGGCAGAGTCGTCACGAGTAAATTTGAAACAAAGGTCAATTTAATTCCATCTTTCCCTAGTCTTTCCGAAATTTTTGATTATCTAAAAAACACAGTAATACAAAAACTAAAAGCAATTTAATCAGTCCAAAATGAGTATTTGCAATCCCATTTTTCACAAAGCCTTGTCCAGACTTCAGTCATAACTTTATCGAATACAGGCTTTTGAAGTTCCATATTCGGAACAAGTAGTGGATTATATTGTCCAGCAGACCAGTACCTATATGTTGAGATTCCTGTGTGATATTTTTTACTCGCAGCAACCAGGGCCTTTTTGTAATCATTTTCATTAATATTCCAAAACTTCGTGTTGCGATGTAATACACTATGGATTACTTTATGGTTTGGCAAGCCTTGTACTGCCCTAATTTCAACATATCCCTTTCTATCTGCAGTTTCAACATCGGGAAAATCTACCGAAGCAAAACCAACCCAATAAAGGTGTCCATGTGCCACAACACAATCCTGACAATCATCAAGAGGAGCACTGAACCTGTTTCCTTTAGATTCCCAAACCCAATTACCTTTAGGGTCCCAAGCGTCTCCAACTTCATAAGGAAGAAATGCAATCCTTCGCTCAACTTCAGAAAGGGAATGTCCTGTGGAAGCTAAAGTAGTAGCTTGATTCGAAACAAACATCAAAAGTGCAATGGAAGCAGTACGTTTCAATTCATTTTTGAATTTACTAAATCTTTCCACTTCCTACATAAAATATACTCCTAAGAAATTTGTTTTGTCAATAAAGATAAATTAGTTATATGTGAGCTCGGAGGGAATCGAACCCTCGACCATCTCCTTAAGAGGGAGTTGCTCTACCCCTGAGCTACGAGCTCTTGTTATTTTCAATATACCAAAGTATGTACTTTTTGTTTTTAGATCTCTTTAACCTAATTTCTTCCTTTCTAGCTTCAGTATTATCTGGGTAATACTTTCTAAACACCAACTCCCATGTTCCATCTACTTTACCAGTAAAATGACTATTCTCACCATTATGCTCTTTTAATCTTCTCTCTATATTTTGAGTTGTTCCAATGTAAAAGATATTATTTGAACTATTTACTATAATATATAGATACATCTTTTTCGACCATTCCCGACTTAGTCGGGATTGCTCTACCCCTGAGCTACGAGCTCTAATTACACCATATTTTAGCATAAAAGCTTTAAACTTGACTTCAAAACCTCAAATGTGTCATTCTACATATGATTAATGGGAAAAGTTCTTTTAGTTGTAGCCTTTTTAACTCTAACTCCAGCAGTGCTCCTTGCGAGCCTCGTTGCATTAATTTCAATAACTCCCACAAATAACAAGAAACTAAATCAAGAAATCCACACACAAACACAAATTAAAAACGGAGTAAGTGTATATGCCTCCTTGCCTTCAAACATCCCAAGTATTTCAGGTCATGTTAATTCAGCCGACGCAAGACCAGCAATTGTAAGACAATATTTAAATTCATACAGTTCACCTCTCTCAGAGTATTCAGACAAAATTGTAGAATTAGCCGATAAATACCAAATCGATTATCGCTTCATTCCAGCAATCGCTCAACAAGAATCAAATCTTTGTCGCGTAATCCCTCCCGGAAGCCACAACTGTTGGGGTTGGGGAATAACAAGCGTCTCAAGTTTAGGTTTCGATTCCTACGACAACGCAATCGAAACAGTCACAAAAGGCCTCAAAAACAATTATATCGACGAAGGCCTAGTCACCCCTGAAGAAATCATGAAAAAATACACACCAAGTTCAAACGGCTCCTGGGCAAGAGGAGTAAACGAATTTATGCAGCAAATGCAATGAGCGCTCACTACGATTCCTACGATTACTCTTCTTACTGGCAAGACCGTCAATATGAACATGAAAGCGAAAGCATTGCCATAAAATCTTTTCTAAGTAAAATTAAGGTAATAAGTAAGGTAGTAGAAATCGGATCTGGATTTGGCAGATTAGTTCCCTCTTACGCATATAGAGCTAAATCAGCAACCATCACCGAGCCTTCAAGTAAACTTTTAGCGCTAGCAAGAAAAAATCTAAAAAACTACAAAAACGTAAATTATCTACAATCAACCCTTGCAAACCTTCCCCAAAAAGTAAAAAATAAAAAATTTGATCTAGTACTAATGGTAAGAGTTATGCATCACCTCACAGATAGCAACAAAGTTTTTAAGGTAATAGAAGAATTAACTTCCGATAACGGTTATTTAATCCTAGAGTTCGCCAACAAAATACATTCCAAAAAAACTTTACAACATATCCTTAAAGGGGATTTTAATTTCGTGAGGGACGAAACCACAATCGATGTACGAAGCCAAAAATCAAAGAAAAATAAAACAATCCCCTTTCTCAATTATCATCCAAACTTAATAAAAAAAGAGCTAGAAAAACACAACTTCAAGGTAATAGAAATAAGATCTGTTTCAAATATTAGAAGTCCCTTTTTAAAAAAATATCTACCAAAAGACATCCTTCTCGAAATAGAAAAAATCCTTCAAAAACCACTATCCTTTATCTACTTTGGTCCTTCTATTTTTATTCTAGCCAAGAAAAGGGGATAGTGTAATAAATTATTGACAATCCCATAATCATATGTTATAGTATGTTTACGTTCTGAGGCAATTTCGATAATATCGAAAGAGCGTTAGGATTTCCTGGCCTCATATTTATATGGGGCCTTTTTTGTGGCCTAAATGATATAATTACCTCGTACAAGCCGAAGTGGTGAAATGGCAGACACGCACGGTTTAGGGCCGTGTGCCTTTACAGGCGTGAGAGTTCAAGTCTCTCCTTCGGCACAACAAGACAAATGGATAAAATATTAATTTCTATCACTCCAATAAAACAAATTGAACCGATGGAATGCTCTATTGTTTGTATGCGTATGATTCTATCTTTCTATGGAACAAAGGTTTCTTCTCAAGATGTTCATGATTATATCGTAAGAGATTTAAGTGGCGGTTCATTCAATACTGAAATTGCTCGATTTGCAAAAAGAAAAGGATTTAATGTTGATTGTTTAAGTTACCACCTCGGTCTTTTTGATCCAAGCGATGCAAAGCTTAACAAAGATGGATTAATTAAGAAACTTGAAGAACAGAAAAAGCATCCTTGGTTTTCTTCTGACTATTTTCTCATAACTGATTCGATAGTTAATGCATTGAAGGATGGTGTAAATTATTTAATTCAAATTCCATCGCCCGAAATAATAAAAAGACATCTATCAAAGAAGATTCACTGATTGCTTCTGTAAGTTATTGCGTACTTCATAATAAACAAGGTGATGTTATTGAAGGACACGATATTGTTCTTAATGGAATTGAAGGAGATGAGATTTCCTTTATTGATCCTGAACATGCTACACAAGAAAAAATAAATATAGATCAATTAATGTTTGCTATTCATTCAAGAAGGGTAACTGGTACAAGTGCTTATTTAATTGCCATCTCGAAATAGTTATTTAACGGTAAACTGAACATTTAGATGGCTGACCTTCGAAGGTATTAAAATTAACTCCAATTTCTTCATTCGGGTTTATATTTGCTAAAGTTCCATAGTATCTTCTTGGATTACCGTAATCATTATTTTGCAAATATGCTTTTATGTGTGTGTTTTGGCTTTCACAATAGCTTTGTGATGTATCAATTATACCGTTAATATCAACGGCACACGTTGCAAAACCTTTGTTGGTATTTTGGACTGTCTGACATAAAAGGTAACCACCTGAAGACGTATTTGGAGTTGGCGTAGGTGTAGAAGAATTGATTTGACTTGGATTTAAAATGCGGTTGATCGAATCATATTTGTTCTTGAATCCAATCCAATTTTGATAATTATCACAGACCGCTTTTGTATGATTTAATTTTGATAAATTACTTGTCATCCAGTCACCTTTGTTGCTACAAAACTTCGTTATATCGAAACTATCGGCAGAGACATAACGAATTCCTTGTAAATTATTTAAGAACAGATTTAGGTTTTGAGTAAGAATGTATTGGCTCTTAAATTGGTCAAGGATATTTTGACAGAGCTGAGGATTATCTTGGACGTTACATCCCGACAATAAATTCGGATTTATGTTTTGTAAATCTTGATTCCATTTATCGAGTGCATCATAAGATAAATTATTGACCATGTAAGTAACATCGACTTGTCCATTAACGACAGGCGGGCGAATAACTGCAACTGCATAGTCTACATTTATTAATCCAGCGAGAATAATTGTTGATGAAAAACCTAATAAAAGAATTTGCCACAATCCTCTGTCACTAATTTTCTTAAATAAATCGAAAAATAAACTTACGATTATAATTAAAACAAAAAGCAAAAATAGCAGTCCCCAAACGCGGGCTTGAGTTAGTCCGTATTGATATTGATATAGCCAAACACGCTCACCTGCAACTAAAGATACAAGAAAAATTTCTGTAAGAAGAAGTATTGTTACCAGTCTTTTACCAAGTTCTGTTTTAACGGCATAAAAGACTGTCATTCCAACTATGCAGGCAAATACTAGTTGATAAAAACCTTCTCTTACAAAAGTGCTCGGGTTAAGTTGTCCTGTCGCAAATCCATTAAGAATATAGTCTGTTGTCTTTGCTTGGGTAATAATAAAAAGAGCAAAGATCGCACTAACGAGCACAACTACAGTAGTCTTCTCGACAACACGTCTCATATATACAATACTTTCTTTCTTTATTGATTCATCAAAAGGAAAAGTAAGACATAAATAAGCCCAGAAAATTCCAAATTGCCAAATCCAATCAAATACCCAATTTAAATTATTAAGCCAACTAAAGTTAAATAAATTACCAAATGCAGTAAAAAATCCTGAAAAAAGTGTTTGGAAATTCTGGTCAGCCGATGCAAACAAAAGAACAAGTACGGCAATAATTGGAAGTGAAACAAGAACACCAACAAAGACTTTTTTAATACCTTCAGTTTTAGTGCCATCGATTTTAATTTTCTCTAAATATTTTTGCCAACTAAATAGAAATTTGAATGCCCTTTCTGTATAAACCAAAACCTTTCCAATAGACATAAAAGGTAAATCAATGAAGTATGAAGCTGAGACTAGTTTTCCAGTTATAGCTTCTTGGAAAATCACCGTATTTAGAAGTATTACTGTTAGAAAAGACAAACTGTCAGTTAAAAAATCAGCTCTTATCCAGAAAAACATGGATAAAATAATAGCAATTACAATTTTGGCATAAAAAAGTGGAGATTTGTTTTTATTTACTATTAAAATTGATAATAAACTAGCTATCTCAAAAATAGTTACATTAGCGCCATATCCTCTTTTGAATAATAAAAGCCAGAAGATAAATAAATTAAAAATGACAATACCAAAGAGGGCCCAAGATCTAAGCAATGGCTTGCTTTTCTCTGTGTTTTCCATCAACAGATCTAATTATATCATCCAAAGCAAATTTTTACGTCTAAAGTTTGGTTTTATTTTGTTTTTTATGCTACAATCCCAGATATGAAGTTGGATAGAAGAAATTTTTTGATTGCATTAGGAGTAACAGGAGCAGGGATTACATTGGGTTTAAAGAGTTGTGAAACCGGTCCATCTTTGGTTTACTCTTACGATGATACCAAAGGTTTCATTTCCGAAATTCAAGTCAGTGAACCAAATTCACCCAAAAACATCAAACTTACTTGGTCTCCAAACTCAAACGAAAACTCAGTAATTATAGATAGGCAAATTTATATAGAGCCAGTTGAAGGCAACTTTGATAGTATAGTAATTGAAGTAAATTCTACAAATCAGCAAGTTCCACAGAGCGTAGAAGCAAAAGGAACTATCTTGCAAGAAGATAACAAAAAACAAGCACTTTTAGAAGTAACAAACGCTTGGGAAAATTTAGTTGGGAAAAATATAGCAAACAAAGAGGATAGGTCAAAAGCTGTTCAAGACTTTGTTAATAAATATCTTCCAGATATCAAGGATAAAATACTTGATCAGCGCTAGTATCCCAATTTCCTTTTTTTAGTATTTTTTATGGAGTTTTAAAACCAGTTTTTCTTCTTGTAATTACTGATTTAATTATTTAAAATTCAGCCAATGGCAACTTGAAGATTTGGACACCGAAAATGGTTATCGTTTATTGAAACCTTTGATGCAAAGATAAAGAATTACGAGTCATAGATTGGAAATGAGTTCGAATGATATAATATATAGAGCACAATTTTGTTATATAATCAATGAAATGACAAAAGACAGGACTCACCTCAAACTTTTTTTACTCCTCCTCCCTGCAATCGTATTTGCAATAACTTTAGCAATTTTAGTTACCATTAAATTATGAAGGATGCAAAAAGCTTATTACTAATGCTTGGGGCAGTAATTTTAGTATTGTTTGGCTTAACAATTTTTATAAAAAAAACTCCCACATCCATACCCAAAACCAATCAAAAATCCTTAACAATAGGGAACACTACTGTAATAGTAACAGTTGCTAATACCAATGAAACAAGACAAAAAGGACTAAGCGGAATCACAAATCTACAAAATAATCAGGGTATGCTTTTCATATTTGATACAAAAAATATTCCTGTCGAAAATGCCAAATTTTGGATGAAGGATATGAAAATTCCTCTCGACTTTATATGGATCAAAGATAATAAAATAAGTGAGATAACCCCAAATGTCCCAGCTCCGATACCAAATACGCCAGATAATGCACTGCAAATTTATGCCCCAAGTACGTCAATTGATTATGTTCTAGAAGTCAACGCAGGGTTTACAATGAAAAATAACATCAAAGTAGGGGATACAGTTACAAATCTATAAACTATCTATCTCGTAATAAACTAAAACATTTTCTTCATTTACAGTAAGAGACCTTGTTTTCCCTTTTTCTCTGTTTAAAAGCTCCATTCCAACTAATTTATTAACATGTCTCTGAACCATATTTATATAAGAATTAATACCTTTTGCAATTTCACGAATTGTAGGAGTATTGCAATCATTAATTTTAGCTTCTACTAAAAATTTCAAGATATCTGTTTCAACAGGAATGTAGAGGTTTATTTATTCCATAATTAGGCAAAACATTTTCAACGCCTTTTATTTCAACTCTCATACGGTGTGATTGTACCACAAGTAGTACAATAAAATTGTGAAAGAAAAAGTTCTAATTTTATTCGCTTTATTAATTAGTTTCACAATTGGCTTCATGGCTGGACAAATAATACTGATTAAAACCCAAAAACCAGCTCAGATTGTAAAAGAAGTTATCGACCGAAGCCTAGACAAATACACAATTGAAAATTTATCTAAAGCAAATACTCCCAAAGTCGCAATTAATCTAGAAAGGCAGCTAAAAGATTATCCCACTTTCACTTCAAATCTATTTTCATACAGCTTTGACCCAACACTTCAGAATGGACAAGTGAAAAAAGCTTCAGGTTTAATAAATATACCAAAAGAAGAAGGCAAATATCCAATTATCGCAATGGTAAGAGGCTACATCAGCCCAAAAGATTATTTCACAGGCAATGGAACAATTAATTCTTCACTTTTTTTTGCAAAAAACAACTTCATCACAATCGCTCCCGATTTTCTTGGATACGGTGAGTCGGATAAAGAACCAAACAACATTTTTGAAGCAAGATTCCAAACTTATACAACCATGATGACCCTTCTAAATTCTCTCGAGGGAATTGAGAAATGGGATCACAAAAATATATTCATCTGGGCACATTCAAATGGAGGCCAAATTGCTTTGACAACTCTCGAGATTACAGGGAAAACTTATCCAACAACTCTATGGGCACCAGTTTCCGCTCCCTTCCCATATTCGATTCTTTACTACTCGGGTGATGCAAACGATTTTGGAAAATCCCTTAGACAAGAGCTTGCCAAATTTGAAAGCATTTATGATAGTAATCTTTATTCACCAAAAAATTATTTAGACAAAATAAAAGCGATGATTAATTTAGATCAAGGAACTGCAGACGATGCTGTTCCAGTTACTTGGAGTGACAGTTTAGTAAAAACCCTAAAAAACCAAGGTCTAAATGTAAGTTACAATAAATACACAAACGCAGATCATCAAATGAGCCCGGTGTGGAATTCTGTAATACAGAAAGACCTTGAGTTCTTCAAAGAAAACACTAAATAATTTTAGCGATTTTCTTGAGGTTTGGCTGGGTTAACGTTAATCTTTCTTCCGTTTATATCTTTTCCATTCATAGCTTCAGTAGCTTTATTGGCACTTTCAACGTCTTTAAATTCAACGAATCCAAAACCACGGCTTCTACCTGTTTCCCTGTCTGTAAGAACAATTGCATCTACTATTTCTCCAAACTCACTAAAAAGTTTTCTTAGTTCGTCGGTATTGACAGTATAATCCAAATTCCCAACAAAAAGTTTTGCTGACATTTTATTTTTCTCCTTTCTAATCCTTAATTAACTCGCCATAAGCGAGACTGGCACACATATTGTATAATAATAAACATGAGTAAGCAAATGGGCTCGTCAAAAGGCGGCAAAGCACCAGTAATTAAATCCAAGTTTGGCAAAGCTTTGGGTTACAGAACTCCCGATCATTTTAAAGGAAAAACTTTTGGCGCCAAAAGCCAGTCGGGAACTTTCGACCCAGCAAGATTCAAAACCCAGCACAAGGGGTAAATTCGTGATACAATAGCCTCATAATGGTAACCACAAACATAGCTCGAACTGACGACGGAACAATCCAAATAAATTTTAGTATTCCAAAAGAAGACATCGACAAAGCTCAAGAGAAAGCTTTAATTGAGCTTGCAAAAGATGTCACAGTTGCAGGATTTAGAAAAGGCAAAGCACCAATTGAAAAAGTAAAAGAAAAAATTGATGCTGGGCTCTTACTTGAAAAAACTCTAGGATCAATCCTTCCAGATGCTTATACAAAAACAATTACGGACAATAAAATCAAACCAATAATTTATCCCAAGTTTGAGATAATGAAGCAAGACGATGTCTGGGAAATACAAGCAAAAATTGCAGAGTTACCATTAATTGATTTACCAGACTATAAGAAAAGCTTGTCAACTATCGTTAACAAAAAATTAACCAAACAACAAAACGAAGAAGCTGTGATTAAATTTCTTCTTGAAACTATAAAAATAAAGGTCCCAAGAATTATTGTAGACGAAGAAGTTAACGCAAGACTCTCCAATTTGCTTGCAAGAACCGAAAGACTAGGATTAAAACTCGAGCAATATTTAGTTTCCATAGGAAAAGACGAAAAAACAATTCGAGCAGAGTATGAAAAACAAGTCATCGATGGAATAAGTCTAGAATTAATTTTGAATAAAATAGCCGAGGCCGAAAATACAAAAGTTGACGAAAAAGACGTTGATGCAGCCATAAAAGTAAGTGGCATAACAGATACTTCGCATCCTGAAGAACAAAAAGTAATGGTACGCTCAGTACTCAAAAGAAGAAATGTCCTTGACCAATTAGCAAATCTTTCTTAATATAGGTCAGATGGCAGACAAAACCTTCGTGAAACAACAAAAAGCAAGACAGGCTAACATACTTGAAGCCTTTAAAGATCTCAGTGGGACAACAGCAAAAACATTCGCAAATGATGTCATAAAAGACACAGGTGCCGAATTCATGCGCCAACTTCTTGGGTTAAAAGCCCATACAAAAGTTTCAGGAGAACTTGAAAGAGGCCAGTCTTTCGAGCCAAATAAAGCCATGACTGGAGAATATCAACAAACCCAAAAACTGCAAAAGCAAGTTAGATTTGAAAAAAGAATACTTGAAGAACAAAAAGCCGAAATTGAAAAGAAAAACAACCAGCTTCAGCTTCAGCTCCATGCAATAACGCAGGAGATTAAAGCAGTTGCAGTTTCCACTCCAAAATTAGCTCATCAAATCGAACTTGCAAGTTTAACTTCAGCAAAAGATCCAGGGATTTATCATTTACTATTTCTAACAAAAATCCTGGAATTTTTGAAAGATTTTAAAAAAAACATCGAAAACGCATCCATCTGGCTGACAGCTGTAAACAAAAGAACAAATAAAAAGAATTTCTGGAATCAATACAAAGTACAAAAAGGTCAAGCCCTTCTTAATCCAGAAACCTACAACTCAAGATCTGCTGGATAGTTTGACAAAGTTTAGCTAGAGTCTTAAAATACTTTTACATGTTAAGAACTTTTCATCTCGTCAAACTTTTTAATCTCATTATCGAGATCTAAGTTTGGTGGGAGGAAAATAAAACAAAAGAACAAACCTCTCACCAGAGAGGTTTTTTTATGAACTATATGTTAGAAACCGAAAGATATTTAATAAACATTCCACAAAGAGGTGTAAAAATTATACCTCCTGCCGAGACTGCTGAAAAAATGAGATTAGCAAAACAAGGACAAAGAGTTGGAGCTTGGAGTGAAGAAGAAAAAATCAGACTAAAGCTCTTGATTGATTGTTCAATACTTAAAAACCGATATCCAACAGCAGAAGCAGGTAGAGACTTCATGGTGGATGTAGATTATCAAAGAAGAGAAGAACTTTATAGATACGCAGAGGAATTATCTGATTGTATCCTGGAAAAATGGAGCAGTATCTCAAATAAACCAATCGCTATAGTTCTATATGGATCAACAACAAGAGGTTTAGTAAAATGTCCGGAACATCCAGACCCAAGCAATATAGATCTCTTCGTCACGGGAGATATTTCCGAAGAAAAGAAATTGATTTTACTAGACGAAATCAGGCCAAAAAGATTGAAAATAAAAGAAATAATTTTAAAAAGTTGCAACAGAGTCAACGAACAAAGCATTGGCGGAAATGCGGGCGTACACGTTCAACACACAAATAAATTAACAGTCAATGATTATTGTGGAGTTTTAGGTTATATTGCAGCAAACGCAGTTGCTTTATATGACCCAGCTGGTGTGTGGAAAAGATTAGAAAAAGAAGCTCTCGAATTCTATAAAAACAAACTAAAGAATAAAAGAAGATAATGCAGTTTTGATTGCTACAGAGAGTTTTGTTCTTTCTTCATCTGGCATAACTGGAATTTTTAATGATAATTTTTTATCGCCTTCTTTTCTGGGAATTATATGTAAATGATAATGGTTTATTTCCTGTCCTGCGTTTTTACCTCGATTTTGAATAAAATTAAGTGAATCTACCCCGTATACACTTCTAACTACACTATCTAACAAGTTGGCTAATTCAAACATACCCATAATACTTTCAATATTATCATCCTTGTTCAAATCATCAACGTGATTCTTTGTAAGAACAATTGGGTGACCTTCAAGAGATATAATTGCCAAAGCTCTTTGCGATTCTGCAAGTTTATACTCCATAGAAGTTTCTTTAATTATTCCACAAAAAATGCAATTTTGCCATTTTTCACACGATTTTTCTTGTTCACACATACTAAATAGAATTCGCGTATTTTACCTTAAATTTATATAAACTTCAAAAGTTTAATCAAACAAGCAGTGTTTACTATTAGTAGTAAGGAAATTCTATTCGTGATATTGAAAAGCAACCTCGAATACCCAAATCAACATTAAGTGGTTGGTTTAAAAATGTAAAACTGACCTCGGGACAAATACAAGTATTGGATCATAAACGTAAAATAGATTAAAACAAGCAGAAATAGAGGCAAATTTGGTATTAGAGAACATTGATGTAGAAAATAAATATATTTTAGAATTGGCGCTCTCTATGCTTTATTTGGGCGAAGGTTCAAATCGAAATAATATAACATGCTATCTACATTTAAGAAGTGATCAAAATGGAGAAGAACTGAAAAAATATTGGTCAGAGAAGTTAAAAATACCAATAGAAAACTTTGGATTTACTAAGGATAAAAGAACTGTAAAATCTAAAACATATTCAAACTACAAAGGAGTTTGTGTGGTTCACATTGGAAAAGTTGCTCTTTTAAGAAGGTTGGGCTTTATTAGCGAAGGCTTTTGCGGTAAAATACTTGGGTAAGGACCCGTAACTCAGTGGTTTAGAGTGCAATATTGACGTTATTGAAGCCGCAAGTTCGATTCTTGCCGGGTCCACCAGGTCGTCGGTTCGAGCCCGGCATCGACCACTAGTTTTTATTTAAGTGAGAAAGTATTTCCTTCTCGTACCCTGAGTTAAACCACTTTGGATGTTTTTGATACACAATATATTTTTTGAGAGTTTCTAATTTTACAAATTTTACCTGATCGACTTCCTCTCCTTCTGATTTTATTTCCTGAAGTTTTCCATTCCATTTCAAATAAAAAATCCCTCTGTATTCTTTAAACCTGTGGTCTTTATAAATTTTAAATAAATTTAAATCATTTAGAGAAGCCTCTATCCCTGTTTCCTCGAATAATTCACGAATAGCACCAGTAAAATAATTATCTTCAGGACTAATGTGCCCAGCTACAGCCGGTTCCCACATTCCAGGAGAGGAATCCTTTTGAAGAGATCTTCTTTGACATAAAATCTGTTTTTTGTCGTTAACAATCCAAACATGAGCAGTACGCCGCCATAAACCTTTTTTAAAAACTTTATGTCTTGGTTCGGGCTTCATCGGTGTGTCGAATTCATCAACAACAAATAATAATTCTTCTGTATTTATCATCACTTTCAACTAACTTGTAGTAAATATTTATTTCCGCCTCTTTATGTAGTAATGCGGTTGGTCTCGCAGGACCTTTTTTCTATTTAACTGAATTCAGTATAGCACACGTTACTTTAAAATCAACACCCAGTACAAAATGGAGAAGACTATCCTGTAAACTCCAAAAGGGATAAAATTGTGAGTTTTAACATAATTAATTAAAAATCTAATACTTAAAATTGCAAAAATAAAAGAACCAACAAATCCAACAAAAAGCAGTGTAAGATTAGATCCCAAAAGAACATCTCTTGATTTATAAATATCAAGTGCTGTTGCCGCAAACATGGTTGGGACTGCAAGCAAAAATGAAAACTCCGTTGCGGATTCTCTCGATAATCCAGTCAACATTCCCCCAACAATAGTCGCTGCAGCTCTTGAAACCCCAGGAATAACTGAGATAGATTGAAATATACCAATCACAAAAGAATTTTTATAATTTAATTTATCTAACTCAAATTTCTGTCTTTTCTCTTTCTTAAAATAAAGTTCCACCAAAATTAAAATCACACCTCCAACAAAAAGAGTAATCAAAGAAATAGCAAGATTCCCAAGTAAAACATCTTTAATAAATTTATAAAAAACAAAACCAACACCCAAAGCGGGGATTAAAGCAACAAAAAGCTTTTTAATAAGTTCTTTGTCTAATAAAAATTTCTTCCAATACAAAACAGCAACAGCTAAAATTGCACCCAATTGAATTATTATCTCAAAGCTTTTAACAAAACTTGTTTGAGAAATATTTAATATATTACTCACAAGCACTTGATGAGCAGTAGAAGAAATGGGCAAAAACTCAGTAACCCCCTCAATAAAAGATAAAATCAAAGCCTGTACGATATTCATTTTATAATTCTAACACTTCAAATAGACAAAACAATCACTTTATGTTAACATTTCCTCATTCTTAAATCCATGAAAAATATGACAGCAGAAAGAGAAAAAGAATTACAATTAGATACTCCACAAAAAGTTATTTTTGAAATACAAGCTATGAATCTCAGAAATCCCAATAACAGGATGTCTAAATTCTTTCCATCTGATTATTTTTTAGATTTATCTCCAGACAGACAAAAACAAATTGTAAGAACAATAAAAGCAGGGCTTGCAAATGAAGATAGCGAAATCGGTGCTTATGCAATGGAAACTTCTGATTATGATAATTTCGAACCAATTCTTGGGCCAATTATTCGTGATTATCATTCAATTGACAAACAATTCAGGTTCGAAGGAGATTGGAACATTGATGGAAAAAATTTAGATCTTAAAAAAATTGACCCAAAATTAACTGAAGTCTCAATGAGAGTACGTGTAGCAAGAAATATAGAAGGATTTCCAATGACTGGAAATATGAAGAAGGAAGATCGGATAAAGTTTGAAAATTATATTAGAGAGAGAGTATTCGACAAATTAATTTCAAATCCAAAATATGGAGGAAAATACGTTTCTTTAACTCCAGGATCTAAATATGAAATTTCTCAAGAAGAATATAAAAGATTGGTAGATAATCACCAAATGTTCAAAGACATGAGTGCTGATCCACACTTAGCTACAGCAGGAATCAGCGGAGATTGGCCATATGGCCGCGGAATGTATATTTCAGAAGATGAACAAAAAATAGTTTGGGTTAACGAAGAGGACCACTTAAGAATAATGAACATGCAAAAAGGATCTGATCTTTCTATTATATTTAACGGCTTAGGCGAAGAACTTCAGTTAATAGAAAAGTTTGGAGTTCCTTTTGCAAGAAGTGAAAAATATGGATACGTCACAAGTTGTCCATCTAATCTTGGTACAGGTATGAGGGCAAGTTTACATTTGAGATTGCCAAATCTTACAGAAAGAGGGCAAAATGTTGATAAGTTAAAAGGAATCTTAAAAGAAGCTGGAATAAATGTATCAGTAAGAGGAGCTGGCGGAGAACACACAGCAGCAGGTGCCGACGGGCTCGTAGACATTTCACCAAGAGGAAGAATGATTCCTGAAAAGCAAGTAATAACAGAGCTCTACGAAGGAGCAGCCAAACTTTTAAAATTAGAACAAAAAGAAAAATAATGTCTCTAAAAATAGAACGATATAACCCAGAAGAAAATCGCTGGAAAGATGTACGTAAACTCAAACCTGAAGACGGACCAGCAACTATTACTAATAATTACCTAGACGGAACAAGAGAAATATATTATCTTCGCTGTAAACCTAATAACTCAGAATCAGTTGTTATAAAAGTTAAACCAACATTCAGTGGCCGCTCTCCAGAACACGGTTATAGACGAATTTTGTTTAAAGATGTACAAGAATCAAAAGAATGCGTGGCTCTTAATAGAAATGGTTCCAGTATAGAATTATTAGTAACAACTGATAAATCAGATAAGCCTCAAAAATTACGATTAACGCACGAATAAGATATAATTAGTAGAGGGCCCGTGGTATACCGGTAACACATTCCCATGGCATGGGAAAATAAGGGGTTCAATTCCCCTCGGGTCCACCAAAATTGAAAGTTAGTTGATATTAGCGAAATAGAATAGTAAAATAACCCCAATGATAGAAAGAGCGCATAATTTGAACTTTAAGGATAGACTTTCCTTTGTGGTGTTAGAATCACCCAAATCTATTGGTTCATGTCTGGTACGCCTCGTCATTGAAGATAGAGATGAAAAATACGATACTGTTTTTCTCGACTTACCCTGCAGCAATCCAATACACCTAAATTCTCCAATTAGGAAAGTTCCAAAGGGAAGTTTGATCAACGGAACAAGGGCGGAAGTTATTGTTAGAAAAAAAAGGGATGATATTTTGATTAGAGCCACGGGACTTGTCGTTAATTCAGTTGGTGGTCCATCAGAAATTTGGCAAGTCGCAATAAGACCTTTTGACAACAATGGCTTCGGAAAAAATCTAAATAACGAGTCTGTCTGGGAAATGCTTATGGCAAACAACATGAATGATACATTAGACAAACCGTTTTATAAAAAATTTATTGAAAACAGGGATATGAAATTACCACCATTTTCAATAGTTATGTAATCCGAATTATTGAAACGAATGTTGACAATCTTCAATTTTAATTAGATAATAAATCATCTTAAAGCTTTGATCTGGCCTCACCAACTAGGGAGCTAAGAGATGCAAAAGAGAAGCAAGTTGAAGTGGAACCACGATTCTCCAAATCGTCTTCATATATAAGCGAAGCTTGTAACTTCGTTATAATAAATTAATATATGTTAAAGACGAAAGACATTATTACTGATCATAAAAAAATTGGTCAAATTCAAGAACTATTTTTAATTAGCCAAGAAATTGGCAGTGGTTTACCTATTTTTATGCCAAGAGGATTGGCACTTCGTCGTGCAATTGAAAACTACATAGTTGGCGAAAAAGAAAAACGCGGATATAAATTTGTCTGGACACCCCATATTGCGAAAAGTGATATTTATAAAAAATCAGGACACTGGAAAAAATATGACGCAATGTTTAATCCGATGGAACTTGATGATGAAGCATATGTGTTAAAACCGATGAACTGTCCACATCACTTTCAAGTTTTTCTTGATCGTCCTCGAAGTTACAGAGAACTTCCATTTAGAATTTCTGAAATTGGGACGGTTTATAGATATGAAAAAAGTGGAGAGGTTAATGGACTTTTAAGGGTCAGATCTTTATCAATTGATGACACTCATGCTTTTTTAAGATATGACCAGATATCAAAAGAACTTGGGGAGATTTTAAATTTAATTAAAACAGCATTTAAGGTGTTTGGCTTTCCTCAATATAGAGCTCAAATTTCTGTACGTGACCTTGAAAATAAATCTAAATATTTAGGAGATGAAGAAGTTTGGGATAAAGCAGAGAAGTCTTTGATTGATGCGGCCAAGAAAGAGGGGATTAAATATACTGTCGAAAACGGAGAAGCTGCTTTTTATGGGCCCAAAATAGACATGATGATTAAGGATAGTTTGGATCGTGAATGGCAATTAGCTACCGTTCAGCTTGATTTTAATCAACCAAATAATTTTGACATGAATTATATTGACGAGAACGGAGAAAAGGTTAGACCGGCAATAATACATAGTGCTGTTTTGGGGTCAATTGAAAGATTTATGGGAATTCTTATTGAGCATTATGCTGGTGCATTTCCAATTTGGCTCTCACCACTCCAAGTAAAAGTTCTTCCAATCACAGAAAGAAATGTCGCATACGCCAATAAAATTAATAAAGAGTTAATTGAGAACAAAATCAGATCAGAAATTGATAGCGACAACGAAACACTTGGAAATAAGATTAGAAAAGCTCAGAACGAAAAAGCAAATTACATGTTAATAGTCGGGGATAAAGAAGAAAAAGCCAGTGTAATCTCTGAAAGAGGAAGAAATGGAAAAGATTATGGACAAGTAAAATTAGAGGACTTCATAAAAAATATCAAAGAAGAAATTGAAACTAAATCGCTCGCATGATACAATTGAAAAGTTAAGTTGAGAAAAACGAATCTTTATTTCAAATCAAACGAGCAAATCCGTGCAGGGGAGTTGCGTGTAATAGGGTCAGACGGGAAACAACTTGGGGTAATAACGTATTTCGAAGCGCAGAAATTGGCTAAAGAAGAAAAATTAGATTTGGTATTAATAGCAGAAAACGCTAAACCACCTGTTGCTAAAATAGTTAATCTCGGTAAATTTATTTATCAAGAAGAGAAGAAATTAAAAAAACAGAAAACAAAATCAAGTGATTTAAAAGAGATAAGATTTTCGCCGTTTATAGGAGACGCTGATTACGAAACGAGACTTAAAAGAGTTAAGGAATTTTTAGAAGATAAAGATAAAGTAAAATTAACAGTTGTCTTTAAAGGAAGACAGCTTGGAAGCAAACCATTTGGATACGGATTATTAGACAAACTTGTAAGAGAACTGGGAGATACAGTACACATTGATAGTGACGCAAAGTTTCTTGGGAAACACTTATCTATGATAATATCTCCAAGTCGTAAGACTGTTACTGGTCGCAAAGGAGCAAACAATGCCAAAACAGAAGACGAGAAAATCAATAACTAAAAGATTTAAGGTAACAAAAAACGGTAAAATTCTAAGAAGACAGAATTTTAGCCGACATTTGCGTAGCAAAAAATCAAAGGCAAAGAAAAGAACTCAAAAAAGACCAGTGGAAATGACTGGATATTACGCAAGAAAATTAAGAAAATTTTTAGGAATTAGTTTAAAAAGTTAATATGGCAAGAGTAAAATCAAAAGCACAAATTAAGCACAGAAAAATAAAAAAGCTCGCAAAAGGCTTTAGACAGGCACGTCGACAACGAATAAAGCCAGCTCTCGACGCAGTTTTACACGCTGGCCAATATGCATACGTAGGACGCAAACTTAGAAAAAGAGATCTTAGAGCTCTCTGGATTACAAGACTGAGTGCAGCAGTTAAGGAACAAGGCCTTAGTTATAGCAAATTCATAGCAGGCCTAAAACGCGAAAAAATAGAATTAGACAGAAAAATATTATCTGAAATTGCAATAAAAGATCCCGAGACTTTCAAACAAGTCGTCACTGCGGTAAAATAACTTCATAGTGGAAAACAAAAAAATCTTCGCCTTTATTGATAGTCAGAATTTAAATCTCGGAGTGAAATCCCTTGGATGGAAACTTGATTGGAGAAAACTCAGACAATATTTACATAACAAATATGGAGTCATCAAAGCGTATTTATTTATTGGACAAGTAGCTGGAAATGAATCGTTATATGCGTTTTTACAAGAAAGTGGATATATTTTAATTTTCAAACCAACTTTATCTCAACAAATTCACGGTAAAGTTGTTATCAAAGGAAACGTTGATGCTGAGCTAGTGCTTCATTCAATGGTCCAATATAAAAATTATGGAAAAGCAATTATCGTAAGTGGAGACGGAGACTTCCATTGTTTAATCGAGTACTTAGAAGAAAAAGGTAAGCTGTTTAGGATTTTAGCCCCAACAAAACATTACTCCAGTTTACTTCATAAATTTAATAAATACGTTGTAAGAGTTGATTTATTGAGGAGTTCTTTGGAAAAAAAGCTGACCAAGATCAACGGTCGGTCAAAACCTTAGGTTGCTTAGCTTGGTCATCGTGATAGTGATATTATACTATAAATTGTCAATATTTGTAATATGAAAGACGAAATTATTAATCTAAAAAACCAAGCGCTCGCAAGGATAAATGAAGCACAAACTCCAGAAGACCTTGAACAAATCCGTATTGACTACTTAGGTAGAAACGGAGAACTAAGTAAGCAATTCAAAAATATAAAAAAACTAACTCCTGATGAAAAAAAAAGAGTCGGGTTTGTAATTAACGAAGCAAAAAAAACCATTGAAGAATTTCTAGGAATTCAAAAATCTAAATTAAAAGAAACCAAAAGCGAATGGTTTGACCCCACTATTCCTGGAATTAAACCAAAAATAGGGCATTCCCATCCAACAACAATAGTTATTAATGAAATGCTTGAAATATTTAAACATCTAGGGTTTTCAATAATGGAAGGGCCTGAAATTGAAAGTGATATTTACAATTTTGAGAAGCTTAATTTACCCAAAGACCATCCAGCAAGAAGTTTACAAGATGTTTTATATATTGAAGATCCCGATGTACTCTTAAGAAGTCACACGTCAAGTGTTGAAACAAGAGTTCTTGAAAACCTTAAACCACCTTTTAGAATAGTAATTGCGGGAAAGTGTTATCGATTCGAAAATGTGAATGCAAGTAACAATGCTATGTTTTACCAATTCCAAGGAGTAGCTCTTCAAGAAGGATTATCTATGGCAGATCTTAAAGGAACTCTTTATTCTTTTGCGAAAGCTTTCTTTGGTGAAGATAGAGAATTCAGATTCCGCTGTAAATATTATCCAGAAGTAGAGCCAGGTGGTGGACTTGACGTAAATTGTCCATTTTGTAATAAAAAAGGTTGCACAGTTTGTAAATACAGAGGTTGGCTTGAAATGCTAGGATGTGGAATGATTCATCCCAATATTTTGAAAAACTTTGGCCACGACCCAAAAAAAATTACTGGGTTTGCTTTTGGTATGGGACTTGATCGAATGGTAATGGACCGCTTTAAAGTTAAAGATATACGAAGTCTTTATAACGGAGATATTAAATATTAATTATGCGCATCCCATTAAATTGGCTTAATGAATTTGTGAAGTTACCAAAAAGTCAAAAAGATTTGACTGATAAACTCACCATGGCAGGGCACATGCTTGATAAGATTGATAAGGTCAACGGAAACAGCGTAGTCGATCTTGAGCTTCGTGGTAACAGAGCCGATTGTTATTCTATTATCGGAATCGCAAGAGAGGTTTCTGCTTTATTTAATGTACCTGTCAAATATCCAAACATCACGCTGAAAATTAAAAAGACAAAAAAGCTTGACGATATAGATTTAAAGGTAAAGACTCCGCTTATTAAAAGGGTTATGATGGCGGAAATTAGAAATGTAAAAATCACAAATTCTCCAAAATGGCTAACAAAACGGCTTCAGGAATATGGAATGGCAACTATAAATAATATTGTGGATTTAACAAATTACGTAATGATTGAAACAGGGGAGTCTATGCATGCTTTTGATCTTGACAAAGTCGGCAAGAATTTGGAGATAAGACTAGCAAAAAATGGAGAGAAAATGACTACTTTTCTTGGGAAAAGTGTGACTCTAGATAGCAACGATTTGGTTTGGGCAAACGAAGATTCTGTTTTATCTGTTGCGGCCGCAATCGGTGAAAAATTTCACTCTGTATCTAGTGACACAAAAAATATCCTGCTTGAAGGAGCTAATTATGATCGCGCAAACATAAGAAGATCGATTCATAAACATAATTTATTAACTGAGTCAGGGATAAGACACGAAAAGGAACTTGATCCAAATATTGTGGAAAATGGAGTTTATAGATTTTTGGAATTAGTTCATGAAAATAAATGGGGTTCGGTAAACCGAAATAGTTGTATAGTCTACGATTATTATCCAAAACCCATTACATCCTGGAAATTAACTTTGAATTATGATTATTTAAGTTCTCTCTCTGGAATAGAATTTGAGAAAAAAATAGTTATTAAGATATTAAAGTCATTAAATTTTGAGATAGTTAAACAGGATAAAAATCAAGTTGAAGTTTTAGTTCCCACTTACAGGACAGATGTAGTATTAGAAGAAGATTTAATTGAAGAAGTTTTAAGAATTTCTGGGTATCAAAATATTCCTACTCAAATTTTATCTTTAGAAATTCCAAAAGTAGTAACTCCTAGTTACATATATCAAGAATTAAATATCAAAAACCAAATGGTTGGTTTGGGATTTGACGAGGTAATATCTTCAACTTGTGTAAGAGAGGATTATTTGGAAAAAAATAAATCAATAGAAAGTACAAAATACTTACCTGTTAAAATCTTGAATAGACCTTCCCAGGATTTTGAATTTTTGAGAATCTCACTCTTCCCAAATCTTTACGAATTTACTCAAAAAATATTAAACGAGAGAGAAACTGAAAGCTGTTTATTTGAAGTGGGGAAAATTTATTTTAAGAAACAAGGGGATTATGTTGAAAAAAGAAAACTTGGAATAATTTACTGTCAAAAAAACGGTGAATTTATTTATTTCAAAGGATATCTAGAAGCTTTATTTGAAAAACTTAATATTAAAAGTTTTAAATTTGAAGAATCAGATAATGGTTGGAGAATTTTTATTGGAAAGGAATTAATTGGTAACGGATTCCAATTTGAGAATATATATTACTGTGAAATTGATTTAGATAATATTTTAGATAAAACAGAAAAATCTAAGGCGAATCTTTGGGCTAAATATCCTCCACAAATTGAAGATATTACTTTGATCGTCCCAGAAAAAACTAAAATAGGAGAGATCGTTCACCTAATTAAAACACAAAAACAAATATCAGATGTTGAAATGAAAGATGTATATAAAGATTCATATACATTTAGAGTATGGTATCAAAATCCCAATAAGACATTGACAGATAAAGAAGTAGAAAAAATAAGAAATAAATATCTGAAAGAAATTAGAGAAAAATTTGGTGGAATAATTAAAAATTAATATTCACTTCTATTACTTTTACCACTAACAGCAATATCTATTATTCCAAATAAATTAGGATTTTCATCCTCAAACTTATCATAACCAGTTATTTTACTCAAAGACTCAAATCTCCTTGATGCCCTCCTCTTTTTCCCTTCAGCAAGGAATTTTTGAGCATTAAAATATGATCTAGCAATTTTAAGAGAAGGTTTGTCTAAATCCAAAGGAGTCAATAAATGTGACATTTCCCCCCAACTTCTAACTTGCCCTTGTCTTTCTTGTGGAATACCAATCTTGTGATTAGAATCTCTCTCTTGACCCATAACAATCAATTTTTATAACAAAAAACCTATATTGTCAAGGAGTGGGTAATGAAACTGGAGTCGGAGACGGAGATGGTGTGCTCCATGGAACGTTAACACCAACACTTATGGTTCTATCAGAACGGTATCCCTTAGCATCCTCCGCGATCGCTCGAATAGAATGGATTCCACTTAATAAACCTGAGGCAGAATATTGATAAGGTAAATTGTTAATAGTAGCAACACGCGAACCATCAATCTCAATATCAACTTCTTTAATATCACTCGTAGAATTCGCACTTACTTTTACATCAAAAGATCCTGACAAATTTCCATCTTGATCATGTGGGTTTTGAAAATCAACGTTGACAGGATTTGCTGTTCCACAAAAACCAGTAGGGGGATGATATTTAGAATCAGTTTGAGTGTTAATCCAATCCAAAATTCCTTTTTGCCATTTATTCTCACCGCCGGCAGCTCCTGCCTGCGCAGGCAGGGCAGTTGGATCTTCTTCTTTAAACACATAAAATTCTTTATTATCATAATTATTGGAAGCGACGTCCGATGGAGTTGCTAACTTTCCATCACTTTTACAAACTTTCAAATTTTTATGGACAGGATCGTTTTCTGTCGGTTCAGTTCCTTTTACAAAATATTCGCTGCGACTTTGCCAATTATCATGAGATTTGAATCCAGAAATAACATCAACATCCGCTTTAACAATTCCGGAAGGAACATTAAACTTAACATTAGGTTTATCTTTCAAAACTCTCTGAACTATCCTGCTCCATATAGGAGATGCTCCAGAAACTCCCGATGCAACTTGGACCATTGGTGAATTATCATTATTGCCAACCCATACACCGACAAGTCCAGCTCCATTTCCTCCAATCGCCCAATTGTCTCTTTTATCGTTCGTTGTTCCAGTCTTAACCGCAACCGTTTTTCCAGGAACATTTAACAAAGAATTAAGGCCAAAAACATCTTTTCTTGCATTATTATCTGACAAAATATCAGCTATCAAAAATGCTTGCTCAGCGCTCACTACTGAATTTAGTTTTTGTGGTTTATTGATTTCAATTTCTTTTCCAGAACTATCAGTAATTTTTAAAATTGATATGGGATTAACTTTGTATCCACTATTCATAAAAATTGAATAGGCATCGGTTAGATCAAGAAGTGTCACTTCGCCTCCCCCTAGGGTCATTGAAAGCCCAAGTCTGTTCAAATTATTCGTAGTTGGCGCAAGAGTGTTTAGCCCTGCGTCATAAGCAGTTTGTAAAGTGTCTTTAATTCCAACCATTGCCAAAACTTTTACGGCCGGAATATTTATAGAATTAGCAAGAGCATATCTTAATTGAATCGGCCCCCGATATTTTGCATCATAATTAACCGGTTTATAATCTTTTTTATCTCCTCCAGGGAAAGTTGTAGGCACATCCATTACCATGGTCGAAGCCGTATAACCTTTCTTAAAAGCCGTAATATAAGTAAAAGGTTTAATAGCAGAACCAGGCTGTCTTAAAGCAACCGCAACATTATATTGTCCATCATAATCTTTCGCATTAAAGTCTTTTGACCCAACCATTGCCAAAATTTCTCCAGTTTCAGGATTAATAACAACAGCCGCTCCGTTAGTTATATGAATACTTTCCACTTTGGAGATTTCATCACTAACTATATTTTGAACTTCATTTTGAAGATTAAAATCCAAAGTTGTAGTAACCTGCAATCCTCCGCCTTGCAAAGCATTTGCGCCGTACTTATCTTCAATCAATTTTTCCACATACTGGACAAAATGGGGCGCTTTAAAACCAGCTCCCTGCCCTTGAAAAGTCAGCCCACCAACTTGATTACCTGCCTCTTTCTCTTGAGCGCTCGTTATATAACCATCCTCTCTCATGCGCCTAAGCACATCTTTTGTCCTTTGAGTATAAGATTTAGAACTTCCCGTATAAGGAGAATAATAAGAAGGACTTTGAGGAAGACCCGCCAAAAATGCACACTCAACCAGATTAAGAGAGGATGCTTTTTTACCAAAATACATTTCACTAGCCGCTTCAACTCCCCAAGCAGTTCCCCCATAAGGAACTTCATTAAGATACATCTGCAATATTTGATCCTTAGAAAATCTGGAGTCAACTTCAATAGTTAAAACAAATTCCTTAAACTTTCTAATAATTGTTCGATCCTGAGTCAAAAGTCCATTTTTAACCAACTGCTGAGTTAAAGTAGACCCTCCCGCAAGTTGGCCGCGAAAAAGAGTTGAAAGAAGTCCGCGAATAATTCCAGTTACATCAAAACCATTATTTTTGTAAAAATTCTTGTCCTCAATAGCAATCGTTCCCTGACGCAAATAAACAGGAATGTCTTTAAAGTCGATAGGAGTCCTGTTTTGATCATTATAAACATCATAAAGAACCTCTCCGTTGCGGTCCAAAATCTTTGTTGAAAATCCAGTCCGCCTCACGACCTTATCAGGAGAGGGGAGGTCACGAGCAATAAGAGGAATACTAATTAAAACCCCAATAATTCCAATAATCACCAGAATAAAGACAACTTTTGTGATTTTCGCAATCAATTTCGCTCTTGAAGTAGAATTGGAATCAAAAGAAACACGCCTTCGTCTTCTTCTTTGGAAATAGTCTTTCCACATTGTATAAGTCATTGTATCAATATAGCCAGTTTGATTCAATACATATCTTATAGTATAATATGGGGTGTCTGAAATCCCTAAATATTTAAAACTTGGAGCAGGAATATTCTTTGTTGCCTCTTTAGCCGTAACTGGAATACGAAAAAGCAGTGAATCACAACCAAACGATATTTTTGCTGTTGGCTGTAGACTGAGTCAAAACAATTATGATATTTGTATCGGCTCAGACGGTCACTTTATTAATTTAACAAGAACACCAAATTTCAGAGACCACTTTAATAGTTGGTCACCAGACGGAAAAAGTTTTGTTTATAGCAAAACAAATTCGACAACCAGTCAAAATGAATTGCATATAAGAGATATTCAAAAAGGAACTGATAAACCAATTATTGATAAAGGATTCGGATATAGTCCTCAATGGATAAAGGATGGGCCATATAAAGAAAAGATATTATTTCTCGGTAGTGGGTTTGGAAAAGACAAAATTTGGCCTTATATTGTTGACCCAAAAGATCCACAATTAAATATTAAACCAGTAGACTTAGGAGAAGAATTTGATGACATAGAGTCTATTTTACTTTCTCCAAACGGCAAGACCATGGCAATATTAACCTTCGACAATACTTATAAAAGAAATACTTTCTGGACAAAAAGTTTAAGTAATAAAGAAGATAAACCAACACAAGTTATGTTTCTCCCCAAAGACGACTCCGTTTCATCTCCTATTTTTTCACCAGACAGTAAGAAAATTGCCTTCGTTCATTATGCGCAAGGAGGAAAAGTTGGCCAGTTTTTATTGGTTAAAGATTTAGAAAAGGGAAACTTAAAGTGGTTAGGGGTAAAGGCTTTTGATTTCGATTGGGCTCCAGATAGTGAAAAAATAGCTTTTGCATATACGTATGGAATATATATAGTAGACGTTAACAGTAAAGAAAGAAAACAATTAACGGTAAATGGATTAAATACCGATATGCAAGTAAATTGGGGAAAAGACGAAAGAATATATTATGAAAATTCTACAAATTCTGAACTATTTTTACGTAGCATGAAACCAGATGGATCTGATAACCAACAGCTATTTGTAGTAGATCCCGATACATCTAATGGGTTTGGACCAGAAAAAGTTATCTTTCAAAAATAAGGGAAGCTAGCAATTAAACTTCAAATTATATAAAATATATTCATGGACAAGATAGATGAAATTTTAACTAGGGGAGTAACAAATATAATCCCAAACAAACAAAAGCTTGTTGAGTTACTAAAATCCAAAAAAAAAATAAATGTTTATTTTGGTGTTGATCCGACTGCTACACATGTTCACATAGGAAATGCAGTTGGTTTAAGAAAACTTCAACAATTTGTAGTACTCGGACACAACGTTACTTTTTTAATTGGCGATTTTACAGCACTTATTGGCGATACTTCTGACAAAGAAAGTGAAAGGCCAGTCTTAACCCATGAGCAGATTCAAGAAAATTTTAAGAATTACAAAGAACAAGTAAGCAAGGTTTTGGATTTTTCAAAAGTAAAAGTTGTTTTTAATAGCGAGTGGCTTAAGAAATTAAGTATTGAAGACACTATAAAGTTGTCGCAGCATTTTTCTTTTGGAGAAATTGCAAGCCGTGAATTAATTGCAAAAAGATTGAAAGAAGGTAATCACGTAGGACTTCACGAAGCTTTATATCCAGTTTTGCAAGGATACGATAGCTGGTACATGGATACTGATATTCAAATTGGCGGAGCTGATCAGACTTTTAATATGCAAGCGGGAAGAATTTTACAAAAAGATTTAAGAAACAAAGAAAGTTTTGTTTTGGTTACCGGATATCTTGAAGGAACTGATGGACGAAAAATGAGCAAGAGTTGGGGTAATGCGATTTGGCTTGATGATGAACCAAATTATATGTATGGAAAAGTCATGTCAGTCCGCGATGATCTAATAATTACATATTTCACTTTGGCAACAAATCTCAGTGAAACAGAAATTAAAGAAAAAGAAGAAAGATTGAAATCGGAAAATCCAATAAACTTGAAAAGAGAGCTATCTTTTAGAATTGTTGAAGAATTATATAACAAAAAAGATGCTGAAAAAGCGCAAGAAAATTTCGAAAAAACTTTCCAAGAAAAAACACCCGAATATAGCCAATCTGTCGAAAACAGAGGAGATTTAGCAGGAACTCTCACAGAAATTCTTGGCAGCAAAAGCGAAGCTAAAAGAATAATTAAACAAGGAGGAGTTGATGTTAATGGAGAAAAAAATAAGGACGCTAACTTTAAATTAAAATCGGGCGACAAAATTAATTTAGGAAAGAGAAGGTTTTTAAAAATAAGATAATGGAAAAGAAAAAGAAGCGCAGTAAAATTATTATTATTCTAGTTCTTCTTGCCGGAGCAGGGCTTTTGCTCACGTCCTTCTTACCATATCTACCTTATTTGTTTCTCAGATGATTAATCTCAAGGAAACACAAATAGAAGAACTTCCTCTTGTCGGCCCTTCTTATGCTAAAAAAATAAAAAAACTTGGCATCGAAAATATTTGGGATCTATTTCATTATGTCCCTTTCCGTTTTTTGGATTTTAGCAAAAACACCTCAATTAACAATCTTCATATTGGGGAAATTGCAACAGTAAAAGGAGAAGTTATTTCTTTTGTAAACCAATACACAAAAAAAGGTAAGCCGATGCAAATTGTAACTATTGCAGATAAGACTGGAAAGGTAAACGCTATCTGGTTCAATCAAATTTATTTATCACGCATTTTCAAAAAGGGAACAAACGTTGCCGTTGCAGGAGAGCTAAATTGGCTAGGAAGAAACAAAGCAATAATCGGCCCAGAATATGAAATTATAAAAGAAAACAAAGAACAAATTCACACTGGCGGGTTAATTCCAATTTATAGCGAAACCACAGGAATTACTTCTAAATGGTTAAGACGTCGAATTTTTGATGCATGGAAGAGGCAAGCAGATCAAAATAACTTTGAAGAATTTTTACCACAAGAAGTTTTAGAAAAATATAAATTGGTCAATTTCAAAGAAGCAATTGCGGCAGTGCACTTTCCGAAGTCCATTGAAGAATTTGAAAAAGCAAAAAATAGATTAGCATTTAATGAACTTCTAAATTTACACTTAAAAAATATTAAAAATAAGAAAGCTTGGCAAAAAAACAAAACCCAAAAACTTGAAATTGAAAATTTAAAAATAAAAATTGAAGAATTTATTAAGTCACTTCCTTTTACGTTAACCAATTCACAAAACAAAGTAATCAAAGAAATACTTACAGATTTACAAAAAAACATTCCAATGAATAGACTTTTAGAAGGAGATGTTGGAAGCGGAAAAACAATAGTTGCAGCAATTGCAGCTTACTCAGTTTACTTAGCAAATAAAAAAACTGTTTTGATGGCACCGACTCAAATATTAGCTAACCAGCATTTTGAAACTTTAAAAAAAGTTTTTAAAAAATATGATTTGAAAATTGGTATTTGGACTTCTGTAAGTAAAACCAAAGGTAACTTTGACATCTTGGTTGGAACCCATGCTTTGCTAAACAAAAATATAGACATGGAAGATGTTGCCTTGTTTGTTGTTGACGAACAACATAAATTTGGAGTAGAGCAAAGAAATAAACTTGTAGCTAAAAGCCTCATTCCACACATCCTTACAATGACAGCGACACCAATTCCAAGAACTGTTGCTCTAACTTTTTTCGGAGATTTAGAATTATCAACTTTAAACGAATTACCATCTGGACGCCAAAAAATCACAACTTGGGTAGTTCCAGAAAATAAAAGAGAGAGTGGTTTTAATTGGATTCATGATAAAATAAAAAAAGAAAAAATACAAGTTTATGTCGTTTGCCCGCTTATCGAAGAAAGCACTACTGAAACAATGACTGAAGTAAAAGCCGCAAAGAAAATTTATGAAAATATTGAGAAAAAATTCAAAGACTTAAGGGTAGGGTTAATGCACGGAAAATTAAAAGCAAAAGAAAAAGACGAAGTAATTAATAAATTTAAAACCGGGCAAATTGATATATTAGTTTCAACTCCTGTCGTTGAAGTCGGAATAGACATTAAAAATGCAACAATCATGGTAATTGAAACAGCTGACAGATTTGGCCTTGCAAGTCTTCATCAACTTCGAGGAAGAGTAGGTAGGGGAGTTAAAAAATCATACTGTTTGCTTTTAACAGAAAACCAATCTGAAAAAACAACACAGAGATTAAAAGCCATGACCAAAAATTTATCAGGGTTTGAACTTGCCGAATTAGATCTAAAGATGAGAGGGCCAGGAGAAATTTTTGGAAACAAACAAAGCGGGATACCAGAGCTAAAAATCGCAGATTGGAACAATATAGAAATGATAAAAAACACTCGCGAAGTTGCAGAGATTATGCTACAATAACCACAATATGACACCACTACCAAAGAAAAAACACACAAGAAGTAGGAGTAACCAAAGAAGAAATAATGCATACAAAGTCACTTTGCCAACTTTAGTCAAATGCAAAAACTGTGGAAAACTGAAATATTCTCACAAGGTTTGTCCTCACTGTGGAAGTAAAAATTAAAAATGAAGAGCGCAACTGACCCTCGCCATGTAATCAGGCGGAGGATTGTAAAAGAATTATTTGCAAACGAGTTTGCAAGTCAATTAGCCTCCCCAACAACAACAAAGATAATCAAAAAAAGCAAGAAGCTCGATGAACTCATTAAAAATTCAGCCGGTCAGTGGCCAATAGACAGAATTAACAAAGTCGATTTAGCAATATTAAGGCTTGGTGTCTGGGAAATTCTAGAAAACAAAACTTCTTTCAAGGTAATAATTGACGAAGCCATCGAATTAGCAAAAGAATATGGAAGCGAAAAAAGTCCACCTTTCATAAACGCAGTTTTAGGAAACATTGTAAATGAAAAAAATAGAAAAAATTAAAAAAGAGTTCAAAGATCAAAAGCTTTTTGATCAAGCATTAACTCACAAATCCTGGCTTAACGAAAATCCAAACAAAAGAGAATCTAATGAAAGGCTTGAATTTTTAGGCGATGCCGTTTTAGACTTTCTAGTAGGCAAACATCTTTATCTAAAATTGCCAAACAAAAACGAAGGTTATTTAACAGCTCTTCGAGCAAGTATAGTTAACACAAAAAACTTACACTTAGTCGCAGAAAAATTAGATTTAGGAAAATATATATTTTTATCAAAAGGCGAAGAAGAAAGGGGAGGAAGACAAGGCAAACACATCCTTGCAGATACAGTTGAAGCCATAATAGGAGCAATTTTTTTATCTCTTGGTTTAGAAAAAGCAGAAAGCTTCATTTTAGATAACCTTCTTCAGGATTTAGAAAAAAAACTTGAACAACCACTCAAAGACCCAAAAAGCAAATTGCAAGAATACTGTCATGCAAAAAAACTACCTGTACCAAAATACAATCTTATTAAATCTGTTGGGCTTGATAACGACAAAGAGTTTACAATCGAAGTCCAAATAAAAAATCAAACTTTTGGACAAGGCGTTGGAAAAACCAAACAAGAAGCAGAGCAAGAAGCGGCAAGTGTTGCCTTAGAAAGCATAAAAGAGTAAAATAAGCCCAATATGGTTAAAATAAGATTAGCTCGCATGGGTCGAAAAAAAGATCCCTTCTATAGAATAGTTGCTATAGATGAAAACAAAAAAGTAACCGGCGCACCTCTGGCTATTTTAGGTACTTGGAATCCAAGAGAAAAAAAGCTAAACCTTGAAAAGGAAGAAATCAAAAAATGGATAGAAAAAGGCGCTAAAATGTCACCTACAGTTAGAAAACAATATGAAGGACTTAATTAAATTTCTAGTTCAAAACATAACTGGCACAGAAGAATTCGAAATTGAAGAAAAAGAAGAAGAAAGAGGGCAGTTGTTCGTAATTCACACCAAACCTGAAGTCATTGGACTCATAATCGGTAAAGGTGGAAAAACAATTAAAAACCTCAGAAAAATTGCCTCAATAAGAGCAGTATTAGAAAACAAAGCAATTAATATTAGTGTCGCAGAAGCTTAAAGAGAAAACGGGTCAGGACGATTCGAAGCCACACCAGCTGACGGCGAACTGGCTACCGTTGCGGAAGTCAAAACATTTAGAGAGGAAATTTGGGAGAGAATTTTTTGTTCATCACTAGAAAGCTCTTCAAAAGGTTGACTAAGAGCTGGAAGATTTGTCGGAAGTTTTGCCCAATAAGAAAAAACATCTCCAGTAAACTTGTACACCCCCCCGCCCAACGCACTCTGATTTAAAATTTTTATTGAATCAAAACGAACAAGTGGAGCAGAATTTTTCATACTATCTATGAGCGCAGCTATATTTTTATAGCTTCCTCCAATTTCAAAAGTAATCTCACCAGAAGATAATCCTTTATTTAAGATAGTAGACCCTGCAATTCCACCAAAAGAAAAACTATTTAAAGTCAAACCAAGTGACCGTGATTGGGAACGTATTTGAGACACTACAAAAAGTGCAGGATTTGATTCCGGAAGAGCAGCAATTGCAGCTTGAGAATCAGCTGTAACTTTGGGACTGATAGCTTGCAGTGAAGTAAGTTTATTTTGTAGAGAGTTTTCAGTTTTTCTATTTTCGCCTAAACTAGCATTTAAACCAGAAATGTTATCAAAGAGAACTTTTGTGCCAACAAACACCAAACTTAAAACAGCCAAAAGAGCTAAAACTGGATATATAAAACTTTTCATAATATTAAGAACTTTCTAATGTTATTAGATACCCTCTGTCGGGAGAAAAAGTAAAACCCGTCAAACTAAGGTTTTTGTAATTTCCGCCCGTCACGAGGGAACTCAAAAATTGAGCCATTGCAAGTGAATTTTTACTCAAAACCGAAAACTGCGTCTTATTTGCATCTATTCGCACATTGTAAACTAGTACTCCATCAGATAAATTTGAAAGAGTTTTATTAACCAAAACAAAAGAATCTACTCTATTTGAATCGCTAAGAGCCAATTTTATTTTTCCAATTCTATCTTTAGTCAGAAATAACTTTTGCTCAGTAGAATCCAGACTTCGAATACTTTGACTAATCACACTTTGCTTGGCTACCGAAGAATTTATCTGCGCTCTAAGAAAAATTATAAAGACGACAGCCAAAGTTCCAACAATCAAAAAAATTCCAAGCAAAAGAAAACTACCCATCTTAATAGAAGAAGCAACTTTCAGCGCCCTCCTATTTGGCGATAAATCCAAAGGCAAAAGGTTAATGTTACTCATATTAGTCTTCTCTCAAGGCAAGACCGACAGCAACAGCATAAAGAGGTGCATAAGGGAGAAGTTTTTGGCCAAACTGTGGATCAACCACTATTTTTGAAAACGGATTAGCGATTACAGCTTCTGTAGAAATTGACCTAGTAAGAGTAGAAGTGATTTCAGGTAAACCAGCTCCACCTCCAGATAAAATTACTAAGTTTGGAATCTCACCTTTCTCATCTGTTTGATAAAAATGAACCGCCTTTTTAATTTCTTCAATTATAATTTTAAAAACCGGAGAAATAGCGGTTCCAACTTTTCCTTCAAGTTGGGATAGAGAAAGACCATATGTTCTTTTATATTCTTCAGCCTGGGGGACAGCAACACCCAAAGATTGAGCAACAGCTCGAGTGAGAGCATCTCCTCCAGTAGGAATCGTTCTCGAAAAAACAAGCTTAGCATTTCTGGCTATTGCAATATCAGTCGATTTTGAACCAAGATTTAATAGCAAAACAGTTTGACCAACAGGTGCTAAGGCACGAACACTTGCAATAAGTTCCGTTTCAACGCCCGTTACAGTAAGCCCAGCCAAAGAAAGTAATTTCACATATTTTTCAACCAAGGTCCTTGGCGCCGCAACTACAAGTACTAAAACCTCAGGTGGCTGAGAATTCTCGTTTCTCTCCAAAACAACATGTTGAAAAATAGTCTCTTTAATGGGAATAGGAATAATATCCTCAGCTTGCCATTTTACAGCAGATGCAATTTCAGAATCAGTCAAAAGAGGAAGCTTCAAACTTCTTGTAAAAACAAGCGATTCTGGCAAAGAAACACTAACTTGCTTAGAAGACACTTTTGCGTCTCTAAAAAGTTTTTTTATAATTCCAGCCAAATTTGCAAATTCACTATCATTCTGCAAATGTTCAACATTCGCGTCAGTGACCCCAACAATACCAGCTGCCTTTAAAACAGGCTTGTCAGAATCTTTGTCGGTCAATTCAACTACTTTTATAGATTTTGAACCAATATCAATACCAACGCTCATTGTGCTACCCCCGACGGCGAAAAAATTGCCGTATCTAAAATCGGAGGGAACTCAGCATAAGGGCTGGTTACCTCGATTTTTCTTGTTGCAGTATTTAAATTTCCAGTAGAATCTACCTGCTGGCCTTGAGAAGGAATTACGCCATTTCCGGCAAAATTAAGATCAAATCCTAAAGACTGATCTTGATCAGTGTTATAAAGCAAACGAGCACTTAAAAATTGCAAACCATTCTGGTTGTTATATGAACTCAAGGGAATGGGAAGTGTACTCAAATCAAGAACTTTACCAAAAGCATAATTCGTTGTACCAGCCGTACACGGACAAGGGTCACTTAATACATAAGAGTTATTTGCTAAGCGAGTGGGGTTGGGATCAAAAACCGCTTTACCAACCCTCACAGTTGAATAATCTCCGGGAGTAGTTAGGTAATAAAAAGTTAGATCAAGAGCAGGTGTCGTCGATAAATTAGAGGCAGTTCCAACTTTACCCCAACAAACCTTTACAGTCTTGCCAGTAAAACAAGGATTGGACGCATCGCAAATAAATGAACCACTAGCAGCATGAGAAACAAACCACAAAATTCCAACGTCGCCGGTAACAAGATCACTAGGGTAATTAAAAAATTTCGTCCCGGCAGCTAAAGAACTAACTGTGGCATTAAAATTCGCATTACCCACACTCCCTTGAGAAGCTAAGTTTGTAACCAAAGCCTTTTCTATTCCAGACTCAGCTGCCGAAAAAGCTCTCAAAGATTCAGTCTCGTTTGAGCTAATTTTTATATCAGATGTCGAAGAACCCAGAACCGACAATACAATTGTCAAAACAACTGCCATAACAAGCAAAACAATTAATACAGCCTGACCTTCTTCGTTTTTCATGTATTCATAATCAGTGTAACAACTTTAGATAAAACTAGTCAATAACTCCGAAGTGTCACTTGCGTAGTAACAGTTACAGAAGCCCCTTGTCTAGTTATATCTGATCCAGTCACACTCAAGGTTACAGAAGGAGGGGAGTTGCTTGTCGCAGGAGCACAAACAAAAGAACAAGAACTAATAGTAATATCGCTCGATGTCAAATCAGCCGAAGAAGAGGCAACACTAGAGGCAGATCCAGTTTGATTTGTCCCAACACAGGAAAAACTGTTAACATTTCCACTTTGGTCAATAAAATTAATTTGTGAACTCGCCGAATTATTGCAAGCACTTGTAATGCTCCTCGCTGAACGAAGTTGCCTCTCCATAGATCCCATCGCATAATCCAAATTTTGCCTCACTTTAGAAACTGACTCAGCCTTCTTTGTTCCTCTCAAAATTAGGATTACTGTCTGAGTTGCAATAAGAGATATAACTGCAAACACAACCACAACAACAAGAATCTCAATTAAAGTATATCCTTTTTTCATAATTTTCATTTCCGATCTGCAAATATAATTGATGTAGGAACAATATGTGTTCCTTTTGCATCTATCCAAGAGGTGTTAACATCCGTCTGGATAGACCCATCAGCATTAACTGTAAACTTTAAAGACCTCTTAAATACTGTACCAGAAACAAAATCTGAAGATGAACAAGGTCCAGGCTTAACCCAGTAAAGAGAATCAATACACCAAGTCAAACTTGCAGCATGAGATTTAAAATTTATCCAACCAGAATCTTTCTCAGATCTTAACCATTCAGCAGCCTGTTGTGTAAAACGAGACGCCTCAGTCTGATTGCGAGAAAATGTAGATGCCACAATCGAAAGACTTGCCATACTAACCAAAGTAATAAGAACAAGAGAGATTAGTCCAACAGCAACCACAACTTCAAAAATAGATTGACCACGATCATTTGACGTTCCCATTTGCTCCTATTATTATAGATTTCGAATTACCACTCAAAGTCTGCGTTATTATAATTGTAGCATTAGCTCCTGTTTGAATATTAGTTCCACCAGCCACCGATTTAAAAATAACAGGGTTTGGATTAGAGGGAGTCAAGATAACGCCCTGGGCAACACTAATTTGCTTTATTTCAATATTATTATTCGGAGTACAATTTGCACTAATAACATAAGTACTAGACGAAATAACATTAAATTGATAACCATTCAAAAGCCCATTGCAACCATTCGGTTTATTGCCAGCAATTGCAAATTCTCGAGTAGAATTAATATCAGTTTGAAGAGTCCTTACAACAGAAAGAAGAGTTTGTTGCCGAGAGTAATCCTGAAAATTTGTATAACCAATAGTAAAAAGTATACCAACGATAGCCATAACCACCATTAATTCAATTAATGTGTAACCATCACGAAATTTTTCTCTCATGGGCTTACTACTTTATAATTACAAGTTCCCGTCCCACAGCTTGTTGATCCGTTACAGCTAACCGATCCACTTCCAGTTTCAAGGCTTGCACAAACTTGATAAATTGTCCCGTCAGAAAAATAAGAATAAGAAAGGGTAGCCGTCGGATCAGTTGGGATTGCAGAAATATAAGTATTACCAACCAAACAGTTACTTGTACTTCCATCTCCTTTAAGAGTGCCTCCAAAACTCAAAGCGACAGGATATCTATTACAATCAGATCTAAACATCTCAATTCCAGATCTAACTAATTCAAGGTCGCTTTTTCGTCTAGCATCCCGTCCTCTTTTTAGATTTATAATAGAAGTATTAATAAAAAAAGCACTCAAAATCCCAATTATCACAATAACAATCAAAAGTTCAATAAGGGTGAAGCCTTCATTTTTTACTCTTAACATATAATTCATTTTCATACTCTTCAAGAGTTTTATCAAGTGGCGCATTCCCGCTAGCTTTACCAAAATTACAAATAAATTTACCACACTTTAGATTACGAACAAAAATATTAGAGCTGTATTCCATCTCATCTGCTCCTCCCTCCAAACTGGCATAAAGCTGATAATACTTCCCATCCGTCAAATATAAATAAGAATGCCCAGAAGGAGTTCCTGGATCTTTAGGCGCTTTTGCAAGAGAAGAAAGATCAGATGGATAAATGCTATTGTGGCTTTTGTAATCATCCAACATTTTCCCTATATCACTTATATCATTTTTCCTTTCATTATCTCGCCCGCGCCTTAAAGATACTCTAAAATTAAAAAATGAAATAAATCCAATAAAAAATAATATCAGCAAAACTACAAACATTTCTTGTTTCGAAAATAATTTCATGCTTTTATATTCCAATCCAATTCAAAAAGTTCTGCCCAAATAAATTAACCATCAAAAATCCAATAATTAAAAACGGTCCAAATGCAATTCTTTGTTTCAAACTAGCTTCCCCAGCAACAATTAATATTATACCAATCAAAGCCCCAACCACAAAAGAGAATAAAATCCACACAAAAATCAATTTCATCCCAATAATCGCTCCAATAAAAATTGCCAATTTAACATCCCCGAGTCCCATCCCTTTGCCTTTTGTTATCAAATTTAAAAAAAGTAGCAAATTAGCAGCCAATAAACCAGCAAGTAGAGAACTAAAAATTGTTGGAGAATTAAGAATTGCTGCTAGGAGTCCAAGAAAAACCAACTCATCTGGAATAATTTGATGCTCTAGGTCAATCACAAAAATTATGATCAAAACAGTTACAACAAATAAATTAATAATATTTAGACCAACAAAAACGAATGCAACTGCTGTAGCAAATTCAATAACAGGATAACGAAATGAAATCTTTTGCTTACAATTTCCACAACGTCCTCTCAAAAAAATATAAGAAAGTAGGGGAATATTGTCGTACCAAACAATTACTTTTTTGCAGTTAGGACACCTCGACCTGTCAGCCACCATATCCAAATCCCTTGGGAGCCTATAAGTAAGAGCTCCCAAGAAAGAACCTATCACTAAACCTAATACAAATAACAAAACTACCATTGTTACGGCAAGAAAACTTGCACTCCCGCAGCAGGTTCAGCTGCACTACAAACTACTCCACCACGACCATCTGCTGACGAGTAAACCGTCCACGCAAGTTGTCCGGCTGGACATCTCGAGCTGTTACTAAGCGCTTCTAGCCTTGCATAAGCAATAGCTGGACCTCCGTTCACTGCAGTGACTTTATAACAAAAACCATTTTGAACGTTAGTTGCACAAGCAACAACGCCAGCAACAGAATATGTAACCGCACTAGGCACAGTAGATACTTCTCCAGCGTTCACCAAAGATGTTATCCAAGTCGCATTAGCTGTTACATAAGTATTATTATTAGCAGTTGCGTTATTATCAAGTGCTCGACCCATTTGAGTAACAGTGCTAATTCTACCAGTGTCACGGGTTCTTGCTAGTTGTTGTAAAGGATTAATAGCAACTATAACAACAGTCGCCAAAACTCCCAAAACAGCGATAACAACAAGAAGTTCAATAAGAGTAAAACCTCTTTTTAATTTATACATTTATCTCACCTCCTCTTACCATAATTCAGTATGGAACATTTAGAATTTACTAGTCAAGTTGTAGATAGGCAAAATGACAGAAATCACAAGAAAACCTACACCAATACCTAGGATTACCATAACAATAGGTTCAATAGCAGCAGTCAAAGTTTTCACTTTCTGATCAGACTCTGTCTCAAAAACTTGAGCAAGCTTACCCATAACTTCGTCAATTTTGCCAGATTCTTCACCAACAGCTATCATCTGCGAAAAAATATAGGGAAAAGCCTCAGGGTGTTTAGCAAAAGAATAGGCGATAGGAAAACCTTTTTGCACTTGCCGACTAGCATCCATTAAAGCATCTTTTATAATTACATTTCCCATTGCAGCAGCTGTAACTTCCATTCCTTCAATTATGGGAACTCCAGCGCCAACCATCAAAGCAAGCGTACGAGCAAGTTCTGTTAGCATTATTCTCTTTTGTAGTTCTCCAAAAATAGGAACTTTAAAAAGAAGTTCGTCAATCTTGTATCTACCAGCTTTCGTCTTACTAAATGAAGAAAAAGCAGTAACAGCGCCAATAATAATAATTAAAAGAAGCCACCAAAATCTTATCGTTAAATTTGAAATACCAATGACTATTTGAGTTGGAAGAGGCAAAGTAGCATCAAACTGACTATAAAGACTAAGAAGCTTTGGTATAACAAAAATCATCATTACAATGCTGACTAGAATCATACCAATAACAATAATAATAGGATAAATCAAAGCCCCGATCACTTTTCCTTTAAACTCCTCAGATTTCTCTAAATTATCAGCTACACGGTTAAGAACTTGATCCAAAACTCCACCAGTTTCTCCAGCTTTAATTAAAGCAACATAAGTTGGAGAAAATACACTGGGAAATCTCGAAAAAGAGTTGGACAAAGATTCTCCATTTTCAATATCACCCAATATCTTCGCAACAATCGGCTCCATTTTTTCCTCAGATTGCACTCTCAATATGTTCAAAGATTCTGTAATCGGAAGACCAGCGTTTATCATCGTTGCAAATTGCCTGGTAAAATTTGCAATTTCTCTGCTTGAAATCCTATTCCTCGCAGAAGTAAAAAAACTAAGTATCCCAATTTGCTTTGGTTTTATATTCAAAACCATTAATCCTTTGCTTCGTACAAGCTTTGCAGCCATAGCAGCATCTTGTGCTTCAACTTCACCATTTATCGTCTTGCCTTCTTTATCTCTTGCTTTGTAAACAAATCTTTTCATGTCTAGGATTTAATGAGCCGAGCTAGTTCATCTGGGGCCATTGAATAGCTCATCGCAGTGTCCGTACTAATTCTGCCTTCTTTGACCATCGAAGCAAGCGAACTTTCCATTGTGTACATCCCAACATCAGCAGAAGTCTGAATAATAGATTTTATCTGATGAGTTTTGCCATCTCTTATAGCCGTCTTAACAGCCGTAGTCGCAAGCAAACATTCAGTCGCAACAACTCGACCTTCACCTATTGCAGGCATAAGTCTTTGAGAAATAACAGCTTCAATTACATTAGAAAGTTGCAATTTAACTTGATCCTGCTGCTCATTAGGAAAAACATCAACAATTCTATCAATCGTTTCAGCAGCAGAATTAGTATGAAGCGTAGCAAAAACAAGATGACCAGTTTCAGCAATAGTTAAAGCAGCAGCAATCGTCTCGTAATCTCTCATTTCCCCAATCAAAACAACATCAGGATCTTCGCGAAGAACGCTCCGAAGTGCAATTGACCAAGAATGAGTATCTTCATGCATTTCGCGCTGCGAAATAATAGACTTAAGAGGGGAAAAAACAAACTCAACAGGATCCTCAATTGTAACAATGTGAGCATTCCGGTTCATATTAATTTCATTTATAAGAGCAGCAAGAGTAGTCGATTTACCATGACCAGTTGGACCAGTGATTAATATAAACCCTTGTCGAAGCGTCGTAAATTTATGAAAAATCTTAGGCAAATTAAGTTCGTCCAACTTTGGAATAATAAGAGGAATCCGACGAAATGCACCAGCAACGCTATTTTTCTGCGTATAAGCATTCACCCTAAATCTTGCTTTTTCAGAAAAAGCGAGAGAGAAGTCTGTTTCTTTATTAACAGTAAGCCTCTCAAGCTGATTTGCATTCAAAATCTGTTTCATAAGCTCCATCAAAGAGTTGGGAACCAGAATTTCCTCATCGGCAACTGCAACAAGCTCTCCATCAATTCTTAACATTGGGGGAATTCCAGACACAAGATGAAGGTCAGATGCATTCTTATCAACAGTTAATTGCAATAATTGTTTAATCGTTAACATATTACTCCTGAGCAACTCTCAACACTTCTTCAATAGTTGTCGTACCATCAATTACTTTCAAAAAACCATCCTGTTTTAAGGATATCATACCTTCATCTTTTGCTTCACGCTCAATCTCACTAGCCGGAGCACGAGAAAGAATAAGATGACTAACTTTCTCTGTTATAGGAAGTACTTCAAAAATAGCAACTCGACCAAGATATCCCGAATTATTATTTTCAGGCGTCGGTATACCTTTATAAAGCGAGGTTCCGGAGCCAGCAGGGAAAAGAGGTCCAAGCGCTGTTTTCATTTCCGCAACAATTTTCGCGTCCGCTGCATACGAAGTTTTTCCAACCGGATCAATTTTTCTTAAAACTCTTTGGGCAACAATTGCAGTAATAGTTGACGCAAGCAAAAAAGGCTCCGCGCCCATATCCAAAAGACGCGGAAGTGCACCAGCCGCATCATTAGTATGAAGCGTAGCAAAAACAAGATGACCAGTAAGAGAAGCTTGAATAGCAAGATCAGCAGTTTCCTGATCACGAATTTCTCCAACAAGAATAATATTCGGATCTTGTCTTAAAAACGCACGAAGTCCAGAAGCAAAAGTAAGCCCAACAGCAGGATTTATTTGTACTTGATTAACCCCAGAAATTTTATATTCAACAGGATCTTCAAGAGTCATAATGTTGACTTTCGGACTATTAATCTTTTGAATAATTGAATAAAGCGTAGTAGTTTTACCGCTTCCAGTAGGTCCACAAATTAAAATTATTCCATGAGGTCTTAAAATAGCATCTTCAAGACTCTTAAGAGCATGTCCACGAAGGCCTAGTTCAGGAAGAGTAGGAACAACTCCAGATTTCTTCAAAAGTCGCATGACAATCTTTTCTCCCCAAACAGTAGGGAGCGTTGAGACACGAAGATCAACCTCGTCACGATCAGTTTTAAAATTAAACCTTCCATCCTGAGGAATTCTCTTTTCAGTTATTTTCATTCCAGAAAGAATTTTAATTTTCGACGTAACAGGATCGAGAAGAGCTTTGGGAATAGCAAGTTTCTCTTGTAAAATCCCGTCAATTCGGTAACGAACACGAACGGCATTTTCCTGCGGTTCAATATGAACGTCAGATGCCCTCGACTTCACTGCAAACTCCAAAATTTTGCTAACAACTTCTCCAACTTTTTCGCCTCTAATAAACTGCCCTTGGGCTTCCTTAGTATCAAGCGTCTTAATACCACTCGGTTCAACATCTTTAAGAGCTTCAGTAACTTCCTGCGAAAGAGAACTTTCATACCCAGTCGCCACAAAATTTGCAATCACAGACGGATCAGACGAAACAGGCTTGACTCTCAGTTTTGTTTTCTGTTCAATAAACTCAATCGCAGAAAGGTCAAGCGGATCTGCCATAGCAATAGTCAGCTCTCGTTTGCTCCGATCTACATTAACAGGAAAAACATTAAAACGCTGAGCCAGATCTTGAGAAACAAAAGACAAAGCATCGGGAGCAACTGGAGTCGTCTCAAGTTCAAGATAGGGGACATTATAAAAAACTGCTTTAGCCTTAGTTAAAGCTTTCTCAGGAACAAGATTCTGATCTTTTATTAAATCCTCTTCAGCTTTCCCAGATTGCACCGCAGCCATCTTTATTTTTTCAGCTAAAGAAGCATCTAACGTTTTATCAGAAACTAAAATATCAACTAAAGATTTATTGTCTTGGGCAGCCATACTATTATCATTATCACTTTTTAAAAGATTAATTACAAGAACTACAAAACTCTTTTAATACCCAGGAAGTTTATAAGTTGGAGAGGTTGAATTAGGAGCTGTATACGTCGCTGGATTTCTCCTAGCAATTACAAAATAATAAATTAAGAAGTAAACAACAGCTCCAATAGCCAAATAAATTAAAACCCACTTCCAAAGAAGTTTTCTGGAGTAATATGATTTCTTTGCCATAATCAACTTTAAATTTTCTGAAGACAATTTGTCAAGAACTATTCATACCTTAATGCGACAATTGGGTCAAGTTTTGAAGCGTTTACTGCTGGAACTACCCCAAATACAACTCCCACAATCATTGAAAATCCAAACGAAAGGGCAACTGACCAAAGAGGAGTAAAAGTTGTTATAAAGTTATTTATTATTGATGAGAAAAACATTCCAAGCACAATTCCAATAACCCCTCCAAGCGAAGACAAAATTACAGCTTCAATTAAAAATTGATTTCTTATATCATTTGGCTTTGCACCAAGCGCTTTCCGAAGACCTATTTCTCGAGTACGTTCTGTAACAGAAACAAGCATAATATTCATAACTCCAATTCCTCCAACTAAAAGTGAAATTGCGGCAATTCCTCCAAGAGCAATTGTAAGTACTCCAGTAATTTGCCCAATTGTAGATAGCGTTTGCTCCTGGGTCATGATGCTAAAATCATCATTTGTTAATCTTTTCGATAATATTTGCGACGCTTTATCTTGTACAGACTTAACATTTGTAGAGTCATTAGCTGATAAATAAATTGTATTAGGATTGGTAATTCCAAATTGTTTCTGGGCGGCAGTTAATGGAATATAAACCGAATTATCCTGATCAACTCCAAACGTTGATCCGCGAGGTGCGGTTACTCCAATTACTGTGTACTTAATTCCAACAATATCAATTTGTTTACCGACAGCGTCTGATGTAGGAAATAGCTTTGATACTACTGTCTTTCCAATTACTGCAACATGCCTTCCGCCATCTCCTTCAGAGGGACTAAAAAATCTACCTTGATCAAACTTAATAGCAGTAATGAGTTTTATATAATTAGCTTCAACACCGCCAATAGTTACCTCTTTATCATTCTTACTCCCATTTTTAAGAGTTCCAATTTTTTGAATAACAGCAGACACCTCAGCTTGGGGAGCAAGTCTTGTTTTCAAATTAGCGCTATCTGACAACAAAAGTTTATTAGCCTGTGTCCCTCCTGGCCCGTGGCCACCACCAACTTTTCCTGGAATAACAAACATAAGATTACTTCCAAGCCCTTGAATCTGATTTGTAATATAAATTTGCAGTCCACTGACAACTGATACAAGTAAAATAACAGACATAACTCCAATAACAATTCCCAAAATCGTAAGAAACGATCGTAGTTTATTAGCTACAATTGCTGTAATAGAGCTTCTTATTGTTTCGTTAATGTCCATATAGTTTCCCGTCGCGAACAACTACACTTCTATTTGCTTCTTTTGCTATTTCACTAGAATGTGTAATAAGTATGATTGTTCGGCCTTCTTTGTTTAATTTTTCAAAAATATCCAAAACTTCTCGGCCTGTTTTACTATCCAAATTTCCAGTTGGTTCATCAGCCAAGATTATTTCGGGGTTTGTTACAAGCGCTCGTGCAATGGCAACTCTTTGTTGCTGTCCTCCTGATAACTGATTTGGTTTAGAATTTATCTTTTCACTAAGCCCAACATCATCAAGTGCTTTTTTTGCACGTTCTTTTCTCTTGTTATATTTAACCTTTGAATAAATAAGAGGAAGCATGACGTTATCAAGAGCGCTCGTTCGTTTAAGTAAATTAAAACTTTGAAATACAAACCCTATTTTCTTGTTTCTAATATTTGCAAGAGTGTTCTCTTTCAATTTTGAAACATCTTGCCCATCAAGTAAGTATTCACCACTAGTTGGGTGATCCAAGAGTCCCAAAATATTCATTAGGGTAGATTTACCAGAGCCGCTTGGTCCAACAATTGCCAAAAATTCTCCTTTCTTAATTTTTAAATTAATATCCGTGAGCGCCTGAAAAGTCACTCCTTCAGAATCATAAATTTTATTTACGCTAGATATATCAACAGAGTATTTAATCATTTAAGAGCTTGAGGGTTACTAACCACTTGATCTCCTTCATTAAGCCCCGAGACAACTTCAGCATCAGTGTCAGACTTTATTCCGGTTTGTATTTCTTTCTTTTCCAGTCCAGACTGGCCCGCCGAAGAGGCGGGTTTCTTTACCCATACACGTGTATCATCAACCAAGGCATCTTGTGGAATAATAAGAACATTCTCTTTAGCGGCAGTTATAATATTTACCTGTCCATTTAACCCATAAATTGTAGCAATCCTAGAGTCCACCACTTCAATCTTGACAGTAACAGTAATGCTTCCAGTTGTATCAGTTTGAGTTTGTGATTCTATTTCAACAACCTTCCCTTTAAATTGAGTGTCACCATAAGCGTTCAACGTAACAATTGCATTCTGCCCAAGCTTGATTTTGCCAATATCACTTTCATCAACTGTTGCCTCAAAATCTTTTTGACTAAAATCAACTACTTGCGCAATTAAATCAGTGGGGGATACATTTTGCCCAACACTCAATTTGCCCTGTGCCACAACCACTCCGGGAATTGGGGAGGTAAGAGTTGCATCTCTTAACGCTTTTTGAGCCGCTAGCACTGTGTCATATGCATTATCATTGGCCACTTCCGCAGCAGTCCTTGTCGCTTTCTGTGCAAAAGTTTCATTATCACTATGATCTTTGACTTGATCATGAATACTGTCAACTATAGCTTGGGTACTTCGTCTATTGTTTATTGCCTCCTGAAGGAGAGAGTTGAGGGCAGTTCCATCAAGCGTTGCAATAGCTTGTCCTGCAAAAACTTTATCGCCATTTGCAACCACAAGGTAATTTAATTTGCCAGCCGAATTAAAATGAAGTTGAGCAACTTTTTTTCCACTTAAAATCCCAGATGCCTTAACTTGAGAGGAAATATTACTCTTAGATACAGTTGCAAATTGTAAAGACACTGGTTTAGGGCGTCCACGAAAAACCAAAAATAAAACAACCATAATTACGATAACTCCAATAATTTTAGTTCGACGCCTAGTTTCTTTAATTTTATTAAATATGTTCTTGAATATTTTCATACAAGCTGGATTATAGCTCAATTTGATGCTAAAATACAGTTTGCGGCCCCATCGTCTAACGGCCAGGACACAAGACTTTCATTCTTGTAATCAGAGTTCAATTCTCTGTGGGGTCACATATGAGTGAACAAGAAATAGAATCTAAAAATTTAACATTAAAAAGAATGTTTGGAGGTACCAATCCAAACCTTCGTAAAGAAGCATTTTATGAAGAAAATTTCCCTGCAATAAAAGAGCTCTCTGATAGAGGTGTGATTTTCTATCAAGTCACAGCTACAGATTTCTTCCAACCGGTTGTTAATCTAACCAAAGAAGGAAAAAGAGAAGAAGCGTTAGAAATTTTAAACGATGCAAAATTTGTCTGTCAGTTGGGAGATGATAGATCTAAAAAAGTTCCATTAATGACAATAGACCTAGGAGGAAAACCAGCATTGACAGAAAAAGACAAAAGAATGCTAGCCCAACGAAGCACTCAAAATCCAACCCCAAGAATAGGTATGAGCTGGAACAGCTTGGGAATACACATAGACGAAGGAATAGCGCAAAACGGAGAATTAATCCCCGAGGGTTTTGATAGACCCCTTAAAAAAGTGATCGGTTTTGTAAATAAAGGAGGCGCTAAAAACTGGCAAGATGCTGATCTTAACGATATCGAACTCTTTAGTAAACTAGCTAACCATTTCTGTAAAAACGAAAGTTTAGACAAATTAGAACTAGAAATCACTATAGTAGAAGGAACGAGCTCTGATATTGACAGAGAAATATCTAACATCCAAGGAGCAAGCAGCACTTTAGCTTCAACCAATCTTAAGGTATAATATACTCTACGAGTCCGTAGCTCAGTGGTAGAGCAACTCCCTTTTAAGGAGATGGTCGAGGGTCCGATCCCCTCCGGACTCACCCATATTACGGGATCGTCTAACGGTAGGACAGTAGCCTTTGGAGCTATTAATTGGGGTTCAACTCCCTGTCCCGTAGCATTTCTTCACAGTATTATAATTTCTAATTGTTAAATTTTTATAATATTTTGTCTTAATTAAGTTTTTAAAGCTACTTTTCGACAAGCCCTCTAATTTTGTAGTCATATACAAAACTTTTTTACCAACATTAAGATAATCAATATTTTCTTTTAAAGTAATTTCTTTTGAAACTTCAAGCGGCGTTACATCCCCCAAAATAAACGCAACGTATTTTCTTAAATTATTATCCTTCCAAGATTTTGGAGCGTTATTAATTACATCTTTGAGTTCACTCTGCGATAAAACTACAGCTGTATATGGGATTTTATTAAAATCTTTTTTGTCAGTCTCAAAAATTACATTTCCACTCGCTATTACCGTCTTCACATTTTGGAACCCTAAATCTTCAAATTTCTTCTTTAAATCTGACATCTTAATTAAATTATTCCCACCAACATTTATGCCTCGAAGAAATGCAATATATTTCATACTAATTACTATTCACACTTGAATTTATTACAGTTTTAGAAGAATAAGACGAAGAAGAACTGCTGTGACTATTAACATTTACGTTAGCACTGCCACTACCCTCAACTTTCACATCAACTTTTGTCGATCCATTGTTATTTGTAACTTTTACTGACGAATTTCCATCACTTTGTTCAAAACTTCCATTTTCGGAAATTGTAGTTGAAGTTGCGTCTGGCACTGGAGTGTCAGATGGCGACGGAGAAGGGGAGTCTATCGGCATAGGAGTTTCCGTTGAACTTAAAGTAGCAACCACAGGAACTGCAATCATGCCAAAAAAAGCAATCACTAAAATTGTAATGAGCGGGGCAAGTCCTTTTTGCATAATATTATTTCAACTCAAAAACTACAGTAACAGATTTCGACAAAGTACTGGTTCCTGGTTGAACTGGAGAAGGAACTGAGCCAAGAGAATCCTTGGCAGATGCTGCAAACACTGGGTAGATTCCTGAGCCATTTTCGACAACATTGATCATTTTGCCAATGCTTTGGCCACCTGATTTTGCAATGGTTTCTGCTTTGCTTTTGGCGTCAGCTACGGCTTTTGATAATAAATCAGCGTCAGAGCTTGAAACATTTTTACCAGTATTAAAGTTGGGACCGTAAACATTAGTTGCTCCTGAATTATTTAATAAATCAATAAGACCCGAAGCTTTTGAAACATCTCTTAAGGTAATTGTGATAGAGTTCATTGCTTGCCAATCTCCATTTCCACCGGTTCCTTGTGGAGGGACAGGGTAAATCAAAGTTTGTGGACCAGGAGAAGACATTTGATACACATTTACAGTTTGTGTCTTTATATCTTTGTCAGCAATTCCAAAAGTTTTTAAAGCAGAAATAAGAGCAGTCATTTTTGTATTTACAGCGTTCACTGCTGTAGCTTTGTCCGCGTTTGTAATAGTAACAGTTGCACCAAACATAGCTTCGCTATTAGCAACGTCGCTTTGAGAAGTACCAGTTACTGTAATTGTCGCAGCAGGGAGCACTGAAATTCTACCCCAATTAATATTAGATATAGGCAAAACTGTAACAGTAACAACAAGAACTACAATTGTCCCAAGAGCAAAAAATATATTACGCATAAAGTTTCTCCAATTGCGGTTTTATAATACTGATATTGAATTCTGCCAGTTGAACATGAAGAGCATCGTTAACAATCTTTTCGACGTCATGTTTTGTAGCAAAACCTCTTTTATCAATTTCCTTCAAAATTCTCTTTTCAGATTTTTCAAAAAGAGAATTCAAATCACTCAAAGTGATCATAACTGGTAATTGTTTGCTTGAAGATTTCACCATATTTAATAATAACATAGAAATCAAGAGGTGTGATATAATATCATACATATCCGCTTAAGCGAGCGGATTTTTTACGTCATTATGAATATCAGAAATATTGCTATCATTGCTCACGTTGACCACGGAAAAACCACATTGGTCGATGCTTTACTGCGCCAATCTCACACAAAAATCAAAAAAGAAATCGATTCAGCCGATTTTATTATGGATAATAACGAGCTAGAGCGCGAGCGTGGAATTACAATTTTTTCAAAAAACGCATCAGTTACTTACCACGATACAAAAATAAACATTATAGACACTCCAGGTCACGCTGACTTTGGCGGAGAAGTCGAACGTGTTCTCAAAATGGCTGATGGAGTACTTCTTCTCATAGACGCAAAAGATGGACCAATGCCTCAAACAAGATTCGTTCTCAAAAACGCACTTAAATTAGGGCTCAAAATTATTGTCGTTGTAAATAAAATTGATATAAAAGAAGCCCGTGCTGACTGGGTCCTTGGAAAAACCTTCGATCTATTTTTAGAATTAGGAGCATCAGATGAAGCTACAAACTTTCCAATTATTTACGCCTCTGCCAAAAACGGAGTTGCCGGCCTAGAACCTGACATTAAAGCAATGAAAGATATAGGCCCACTTTTTGATACAATAATCAAAGAAGTACCAACTCCAAGTGGAGATCCAAATCTTCCCCTCCAAATGCTCGCAACAACCCTCGGATATGACAATTTTAAAGGCAGAATGATTACAGGAAGAATCTATAACGGAAAAATTAAAGCAGGGCAAGACGTCGTACATATCAATCGCGAAGGCGTTATGAAAAAGTTTAGACTAACTTCTTTAATAGGGTTTGTTGGTTTAGAAAAAGTAAACATAGAAGAAGCCGCGGCCGGAGACATTGTCGGAATTTCAGGAATTCCCGATATTACAATTGGAGAAACAATAGCAGATCCAGTTAGACCCGTAGCACTTCCAGTGCTTCTCATTGAAGAGCCAACCATAAAGATGACTTTTAACATTAACACTTCGCCTTTTGGCGGAAAAGAAGGGGAGTTCAAAACTGGAAGTCAGCTTAAAAATAGACTTTACAAAGAACTTGAAACTGATGTTGCTTTAAAAATTGAAGAATCTGGCGGCAAATGGATAGTTAGTGGCCGAGGAGAACTTCATTTAGCAATTTTAATCGAAAGAATGAGACGTGAAGGATACGAATTCGAAGTCGGCCGCCCAACCGCCATCACAAAAGTTGAAAATGGAGAAAAAATGACCCCATGGGAAAAAGCTTATATAGAGTCGCCTGATGAATTTGCAGGATCAGTCATTCAAAATATGAATAAAAGACACGGAAACATGGTTGATATGAAATCTGAAAACGGTACAACTTATTTGGAGTTTGATATAGCTACAAAGAACTTATTTGGAATGAGAGGAGACCTTATGACAACAACAAAAGGAGTTGGAACAATTAATACAAACTTTCTAGAATTCCGTAAAGACGACGGAGAAGTCTTAATACGTGATCACGGATCTTTAACAGCATTTGAAGGTGGTACAACAAGACTTTACGGACTAGTTAATATTCAAGATAGGGGAGTGCTTTTTGTAGGAGCAAACGAAGAAGTGTATAGAGGAGAAGTTGTTGGTCAAAACTCACGCGAAGAAGATATTGAAGTAAATGTTTGCAAAGAAAAGAAACTTTCCAATATGAGAAGTAAAGGTGATGGTCCACAAGGGCACTTTAATGCTCCAAAAAAGATGAGCTTAGAAGAAGCACTCGAATACATTGATAATTCAGAGTTGGTCGAAATAACTCCAAAAAATATCAGGGTGAGAAAAATCATTCTTGATCCCGTTGCAGCAAGAAAACAAGCTAAACTCTTGAAAAAATGAAAAGAATAGGAAAAATTTTAATCGGCTGCTTTGTTATTCTAATAGTTATTGCCATATTAGGTGCAATTTTTGGCGGAATAATAATCAAGAAATTAATTAGCGGGGTAGTTCAACAAAAAACAGGAGTACAAGTAAACATTGATGACATCAACAAAGGAAAATTAACTTATACAGATCCCAAAACAGGGCAAACTCTCAATATTGGCAGCAACAAAATTCCAGACAATTTTCCAAAAGATTTTCCAATTTATCCAGAAAGTACAATAACAAGTTCTCTTTCAGGAAACGCAGCTGAGAAAAATAGTGGCTTTTGGCTAACTCTAACAACAAACGACAATACAAATAAAGTAACTTCTTTTTACAAAGAAAATTTAGAAACAAACGGATGGCAAACACAAACCACAGCCGGTAGCCAAAATGGCACCAACTGGGCAGTCACCAAGAAAAACCTAAGCGGTTACATAACAATAACTACAGCAGACAACCAAACTTCAATATTAATCGTATTAGGAGAACAAAACTAAATTACTTCAAATCCCCACAGGAGTAATAAACACTTGATTCAGAAACTGACTTATGAACATTAATGGCAAGTTTACCCATAGCCTTTAGGACTGCAAGAGTTGTATCAATAGTTGTAACAGACTGTCCGTTTAAAACTGAGGTAAGTGGATATTTAACAGCTCCAGGATTCGGGCAACTCCCAACATGAATATGAGCTGGTTGAGGTACACCCTTAGGGTAACCAACTATGTTTAAAGTCACAACAACTTTTCCATTAACTTCCTGTAACATAGCACTTCCATACTCTCCAGATTTATTTTGTGTATCAAGATTTACTGTCCAAACCTGATTTGGTGTAGGAGTAGAAAGAAACATCATTGATTGAGATTTATAACTAAAGATTGCAAAAAACCCAACAATAATTGCAGCACAAGCTGCCAAAAGCATCAATGTCTTATCGTCACTTTTATATCTTTTTGTTGAAGTACTCGTCTTTCTCTTTGCCATACATTTAGTATCACAACAACCCACTCATTGTGTCAAGAGGTAATTTTTACTACAATTCTTTCGTGGCCAGAAAATTAACAATCCCAAGTTTAGCTGATATAAGTCAAGATATTGCAGGAAATATTCCACTAAATCTAATCCAAAGTTGGGTAGATAAAAATAAAACAGCAAAACTTCACAAACAAATCCTAAAACTATTCCAAGTTACAGGAACTGTTGTGTCAACTGATAGCGCTGGTCTTAGTAAATTAAGTAAAGAAAGATCTCTTATTGAAGTAATGAAGCTGGTTAGTTTTCCAAAAGAGATAATTTTCAAACACGGTTTAGCTATTGGTGGAAAAGCTATTGGCATTTGGGCAGCGGATAATACACAGATGTTTTATCCAAACCATGTTAGCTGCCAGAAGGTAGTTGAAGCAATGAAGTTGGTCCAAAATGAATTAAAAAATAACGAGTTACAAATCGGCATGGCAATCCACCATGGCAACTTTTTTGAAATAGCTGGAGGGCTATTTGGTGAAGATGCTGATTTAGTCGAAAACCTAGCCGAAAACGAAAGTAGGGCAGGAGAAATAATCTTAACAAAAGCTCTAAAGACAAAACTCCAAGAAAAAAATAACCAAGCAAAATTAGATGAAAAAATTGTCAATAATTTACATTATCCATATCCATTCACTGAAGAATTTTACTTCGATATCAAAAATAATATACCCAAAGTTGAAGAAAAATACCTAACAAAAAAAACTGTAATTCTAATTAAAATATTACATCCAAAAAAGAAGTTTCTTTTAGACGAACTCACAGATTGGATAATAGCTAATTCAATTGTTACAAAAACCGCTTTAAATTTTTCTGTAAAGAAAATCAAATCAAATGGCAGTCTTGGAATTTTTGTGTGTGATAACTCAAAAGAGGGGATAGACTTTGCAAAAGAAGTTAAAGACAATCTAACAAGAAGTGGTTACGTTATTAATATTGGCATAGCTAAAGGTGACGTCTTACTTTTTGATTTAAAAGAAAACGGCTTTGAAATAGCAGGGGAACCAGTAAACATTGCTTCCAAAATCGCAGAAGACACAAAAGAAAGGAATTGCATTTTAGTAGAAAAATCAGTTAGGATTAATAATAACTTGTTAAAAGATAAATTCTCATACGAAATTTCTCACATTAATATAAAGGGGGTGAAAATATGAATAATAAATTTTTGATTATAATCATTCTATTAATATTAGTTCTAGCAACTGGCACATATTTCTTTGTCAATAACAAAAGCCAAATGCAAACATCAACAACAAACACAAATACTCAGCAATTAACAGGAAAAGCTGTCGACATTAAAAATTTTGCATTTGCTCCGGCAACAATAACTGTAAAAGTTGGAGATTCCATTAGCTGGACAAATAATGATTCCATGCCGCATTCAGCAAGTTCAGATAATGGAAGTTTTGACACCGGAATTTTACAGACAGGTCAAAGTAAAAGTATAACTTTTACCAAAGCTGGAACTTTTACTTACCATTGCAGTGTCCATGGAAGCATGAAAGGGACTGTAATCGTTCAATAAATTTAGTTGCTTCTTGAGCAACTTTCCGGTAATATAGTCTAGGCTGTTTAAGCCTGTTTTTTGTCTAAAAATGGATAACAATACTACCGAAAATAACGCCGGCGAAATTAGATCTGTCGACATAACCGAAGAGCTTTCCAAAAATTACCTCGATTATGCAATGAGCGTCATTGTCGCTCGCGCCCTTCCCGATATCCGCGATGGTTTAAAACCAGTCCACAGAAGAATTCTTTATGCAATGCATGATATGGGGCTTTCAACAGGCGGTTATAGAAAAGCAGCTACAGTAGTTGGTGAGGTATTAGGCAAATATCATCCCCACGGAGACATGGCAGTTTATGATTCCCTTGTCCGCATGGCACAAAACTTTTCAATGAGATATCCACTTGTTGATGGACAAGGAAATTTTGGAAGCGTCGATGGAGACCCGGCTGCAGCCATGAGGTACACAGAAGTAAAGCTCCCCAAAATCGCAGAACCAATGATAGCAGATATTGAAAAAGATACTGTTGATTTCACAGACAACTTTGATGCAACTATAAAAGAACCAGCTTTCATGCCAGCCCTTCTTCCAAATCTTCTTCTTATGGGAAGTGAGGGAATCGCAGTTGGTATGGCAACAAAAATTCCACCTCACAATTTAGGAGAAGTGGTTGACGGAGTCATAGCAACAATAAAAAAAGGTAAAAATACAATTTCCGCCGAAGAACATTCCAAAGAGACCGAATTTTACATTAACAAAATAAACCAGATTGCAGGGGATGCTCATCTCAAATTCACCGAAGAAGAGCTTCGTCCCAAACAAATCGGGTTCGATAGCGATATAACTTCAGCTGAATTAACGCAGTATATCGCTGGACCAGATTTTCCAACTGGTGGAGCAATTTATGATTCAAAAAGTTTAGTCGAAGTTTACGAAACAGGAAGAGGAAGAATAGTTGTCCGAGGAATTGCTGATATTGTTGAAGGAAGCAAGGGGAAAACCCAAATAATCATAACAGAAATCCCATATCAAGTTAATAAAGCACAACTTGTTGAGCAAATTGCAGATTTGGTTAAAAACAAAAGAGTTGTCGGCATTGCAGCCCTAAGGGACGAAAGCGATAAAGACGGAATGAGAGTTGTAGCCGACCTTAAGCGAGATGCCAAACCAAAATCAGTTCTTAACAATTTATATAAGCACACAAGGCTCCAAACAACTTTCCCTGCAAATTTTGTAGCTCTAGTTGATGGAACACCGTACACAGTAAATCTCAAACAAGTTTTGGTTGAATATGTTCGTCATCGCCAAAGAGTAATTGTGAGAAGAACTATCTATGAGTTAACAGCCGCAAAAAAAAGAGCACATATCTTAGAAGGGCTTAAAATCGCACTCGATCACCTAGATGAAGTAATTAAAACAATTAGAGCCAGCAAAACCCAGGAAGACGCCAGAAATAATTTGATTGAAAAATTTGGATTCAGCGAAATCCAGGCTACAGCAATACTTGATATGCAATTGCGCCGCTTGGCAGCTTTGGAGCGAGAAAAAATCGAAAAAGAATACGCTGAAATGATGAAACTTATCGATCATCTAACTGCAATTTTAAGAGATCCGAAAAAAGTCCTAGAAATCATCGAAAGGGAATTAGGCGAAGTAAAAGAAAAATTTGGAGACAAAAGAAAAACTAAAATTTACAAACAAAAAATTGGCGAAATTAGTGAAGAAGATTTAATTGCAAAAGAAGAAACTTTAATTACAATAACTAAAACTGGTTATATAAAAAGATTGTCATCAAGCTCTTTCAAATCACAAAAAAGAGGTGGAAAAGGAGTCTTGGGTATGGCCACTAAAGAAGAAGATGAAATAGAACACTTGTTAAGTGCAACAACTCACGATATGATTTTATTCTTTACCAATAAAGGCCGTGTATTTGGCACAAAGGCTTGGGATATTACAGAAGGATCAAGGCAATCAAAAGGTCAAGCATTGGTTAATTTAATCAATCTCGAACAAGGTGAGCAAATAAGATCTATATTACCATTAAATGGCACAGCAAAACACTTGATTATGGCAACAGCAAAGGCAGTTGTAAAAAAAACTTCCGTATCAGAGTTCACTAATCTTCGTGCAAATGGTTTAATTGCAATCAAACTCGAAAAAAGTGACAATTTAGTTTCAGTTCACGCCACAAGTGGTGATGATTTTGTATTGATGCTAACTAAAAACGGAAAATCTATTAAATTCCCTGAAGCAAATGTTAGATCTATGGGCAGAGCTACAACTGGCGTACGCGGCATGAGACTTGGGGCGGGAGATGAAGTAATAGGTATGGAAGTGTTTCCTGCAAAAGAAGTAAAAGTCAAAGATGGACGCAAGAAAGTTTTCAGGCATATTTTGACAATTAGTGGAAATGGACTAGGCAAAAGAACAAGAGTAGATTTATTCCCAACCCAAAAGCGTGGTGGGTCAGGAGTGAAGGCTGTAACAATTTCAGTTAAAACTGGACAGTTAGCGTCCGCCAACATGGTAACCAATGACATAAGCCAAGTTATTATGACCAGTAAACACGGGCAAGTTGTACGAATTCCTCTTCGTGATATTCCTCAGCTAGGCAGAGCTACTCAGGGCGTAATACTTATGAGATTTGCCAAAAAAGGTGACTCTATCGCAGCTGTTGCCACATTAATCAAAAGTGGGGGAGAAGAAGAGTAAATTATTAGCGCTAGTATAAAACATTTTATTTCCCTCTTCCATGAAACGCCTCATGCACATCTTTCATTTGTTTATTAGTTACATGTGTATAGATTTGCGTTGTTGAAATATTTTTATGTCCTAGCATTTCCTGAACACTTCTCATGTCAGCCCCAGCTATAAGTAAGTCAGTTGCAAAAGAGTTGTGACTTATTATTCCATCCGTAACCAAATTTTGAGTAGGAGACACAGTGAAGTCAAAAACGCTGTACCTTGGAGACCCTAGTCGTCTGATTTTCTTTATTCTTAGCCATTTCAAGTTAGTCGCATTGTAAATTTTCTTGAGGCTTTCAAATTTTTCATCTTTATATCCAAATTTCTCTATTTGTCTTATGAATTTCAAAACTGTCGACCTCTGAGGTTCTATTGGTCCAAAGTAACGATTAGATTTTATACCTTCATTCAACATAAGTTTGTATTTAAAACCTTTTCCATTTTTTTCAAGATCCTCAAAAATTGATTTCAATATTTTCTGCACCGGTAACTTTTCTTCTTGAGTTGCCATAACACTGAGTGTTTTAACTTTAAGAGTTGGAATTAGTTTAATGAATCTCTCTTGATCACTCTTTCCAAGAATATGGAGAGTGTAAAATTTACCTTTAAATTCTCTCCCTTGAGGAAGCATTACTGTCCTGTCTCTTTCAAGAAGATGCGCATCAATTCCAAGTCTGAGAAGTAACATTTGGATATCTTTCAATAGTTCTTTTGAGGAATTAAAGAATCGGGGAGCACCGTTAGAGTTTCCTTCTGCATCATAAATACCAGCAATAAAATTAATTATTTCTTTTCTTGTTGAATTCATAATCTGCATTGGGATTCTTTTCTTGTTGGATAATCCAACACAACCAATTTCTTGTAAGAAGTCTACTAATGCATTGCTATAAATATTAATTCTAAACGAATTTGTTTTTGGATTTTTCTCAATTCTTGATTCTATTTTTAATATTTCTTTTACTATTTTTTGATAAAATTCAAGATTGTTTTTGTCTTTATCATGAATTATTATTCCATGTCTTGCTTTACTTATAATACCGTCACCTATAGCATATGCTATAAATCTTGATAGACGCGGATCAATAAACTCTCGTCCGTCAAGTTCTACTTTAGAAATTCCAATTATGTAATCCCCAAGATTAAGGTCTTTAAGCTGTGCTTCAACAATTCCTTCTTCATTTACTGTAAATAATCTATGTTTTGCAGAACACACCAACTCATAACCATCTGCCCAAACTGAATAAAGATCTGAAATATGAGACTCTTTCCCTATGATCTTGGCTATCACCTGACTACCATTTTCCAGATTGATTGTCTGGATTTGATATTTCTTTGAAAAATAAAGGCTTCTGGCAGATATGATTTCATTATCAAGAAATATTCGGGTATCAGAGTGGATACAATGCCTAAGCACATGTGGCGTTGCTTCAACCGGAAGCTTCACTTTTCTAACGTATTTTTTGACCAAACGTTGAATTGAACGAACCGTCAGACGAAGTTTCTCATCAGGCAAAGCAATGTCCGATTTCACTTTATGGCGAACAAACAGTGGCTTATACAAATCCTGTCTCGCATTAAGATATATTTTTATCCAATCAGCCGCACGATTACTAAGAAATACAACACGGGCCTTACCTCCCTTGCCAACAATTCCAAATTCACGACGCTCCAAGTCAATTTTGTCGCGGTCAAGTTTAACAAGTTCTGATACACGAAGGCCCGTTGAAAATAATACTTCTAAAATTGCTTTGTCTCGCTTGCCTTGAATTGAGCTCAAAGTCGGCGCATTCAAAAGTCTATCTACTTGCTCACCATTAAGAAATTTTACTTGCCGATCTTCAACTTTTGGCAAATCTATTTTTTCGGGCGCTAGAACTTCATAATCATTCTTAATCAGCCACTTTAAAAAACTTCGCATTGCAATTACATGATAGCTTTGTGTGCGTTTCTTAAGAGAGTGCCCCTTGGTGTCTTCTAGCTTAGATAAAAAAAGGCGATAATCTGTAATCAACCTTTGCGTAATCTCTTCAGATTTTGTTTGATTCATCCAATTCACAAACCTCGTCAAATAATGACGATAGTTACGAAGAGTTAGGGGAGAGGAGCCTTTCTCAATTTGAAGATAATCTAAAAATTGATCTATCTTTCTCGGTATATCTTTTTTTTCTAAAACAGCAGGCATTAAAACCATTAAAACATTTTACAAAAGAATTGTCAAGATTGTGCGACACAATTAAAATTTAACTATCTACAAATTAATATCTTTTAATTTCTATAAATTCGTATCCAGCAAAAATTAACGACTGGCTACCCTAAACCGACTTCCTGTAATGCGTTTTAAAGCCTCTCTAAAATACTAGACCATACTAAACTAACATATTTAAAATACACAAAAATAAACCTGGCTTAAGGCAAAGAAAATAAGCAAAGCTTGTCACTTACGTGATAGCGAAAAAATAATTAGAGACTGAAGATTTTCTAAAGAATAGACACTTCTCTACACAGTATAAGAATACGTCGCAAAAGTATTATTGTACGACAATATGTTTCCAGCTATCCATTTCGGGTTTATGTCGTTTTTTGTCAGACACATTGAAACAGCGAAGAGAAGCAAATGAAAAACTAAAAACATCAAAGCAATTCGCTCACTCCTCCAAGAACAAGTCCAAAGCAAAAAAGTTTACCCTGAGCGAAGTCGAACGAGTCAAACTATATCACTTCTCGTGAAAACATTATAAGATGTCCGTGAAAATATGTCCCATAATTATAGGTCTCTCCCTCCCCTGCCTCGCCACTAGGCAAGGCTAATTCCAATGTGTAGCAAAAAACATTATTATAAATACAATCAAACCCACAACAAGATGCTCTTGAACAGTTTGCCTAAAAAATCTGCCCTCAAGTTGAGCCTGACCCAAACCTAAAAGAACATAAACTCCCGTGGTCAAAAATATAGAACCAACAACAACAGTTACAGGCCAAAAATAAAGTAAAATAGCTATCTGAGTGAGCCCAAAAGCAAACAATACTGAGTACAAAAACATCTTATTTAATACTAAATCTTTCTTTTCAATTAAGCTCACCCAAAGACCTTGCAAAAAAAGAAAAAGTGAGATTAGATATACTCCAAGACTTGTAATAAAAATGTCTGCTTTAATAGAAATAATGGCATTATAAAGCAAAAAGGCAGTCAAAAAAGTCAATATAAAACCAATCCAACGAGCAGCACGAAAAAGCGGTATTGTTTTAAAACTTGATACAGTAAAAACATTTTCAGTTCGACAAAGAATATAAATTCCAGCCCCAAAAAGCATAACAACCGGCAAACGAGCAAAGATACTCGTAGGAATTAAAAACCAAAAAATTCCAACTCCCAAAGTAAAAAGAGGCGGCAAAATAAGAGACAAAAGCGTTGGATTAATCCCCAACCCTTCCCATAAAGAGAAAACAAATAAAATTAATGTCGAAAAGGTTAATCCCAAGATTGCCATAAGCCTAAAGGATTCATTTATAAAATTTATTCCAAGAAAGCCCAAAGACAATAATATAGAAGTAGCTATAAATCTTTTTTCTTTAGAAATCGGCATTTGTAAAAACCTTTTGAACGTCTTCGTAATTTTCCAAATTCTCCAAAAACTTCTCTACTTTTTCTACTGTTTCGCCCTCGATTTTTTGAAAAGTTTTTGGTTTCTGAATTAGTTCAGCTCCAAACATTTCAATTTTATCCGGAGACATATACACTTCTATTTCATCCCCTGTTTCTTTCACATCGTCTGCCCCTTTGTCTATTAATTTTAGAATCTGTTCATCAACATCTACTTCTTTTTTAATAATAAGCAATCCTTTCGGATCAAAATTAAAAGAAACCGATCCAGGGCTTCCCATCTTCCCCCCATTCTTATCAAAAAGATTTTTAATTTCCGAATTCGTTCGATTTCTGTTGTCTGTCGCTGCTTCAACCAAAATAAAAACACCTCCCGGCCCAAAACCTTCATATAAAACTTCTTCAAGCGCTTCTCCCCCACCTTCGGCCTTCGCAATTGCCCGCTCAATGTTTTCTTTAGGCATACTGACAGCTCGAGCCTTATCAATTGCAATCCTTAATTTAAAATTGGAATCAGGATTAGGCCCACCACCCGATTTAGCCGCAATTGTAATAGCACGAGCGAGCCTTGAAAAAATCTGGCCTTTGGCAGCATCTTTCAATTCTTTTTGGCGATGCGTTGTTGCATAATGCGAATGCCCCGACATAATTTGTATTATACATCTTGACAACCCTACTGAAAAATCTATACTCAAGTGAAGTTAATATGGATTCAAATCTTGCCCAAGAAGCCATTAATGCAGCGTTAAACGAAGATTGGCAAAAAGCAATCAAAATTAACTCCTCCATTCTCAAAACTGATTCTTCAGATATCGATGCCATGAACAGGCTCGCTCGTGCTTACGCCGAAAATGGCAATCTTCAAAAAGCAAAAGTCATCACAAAAAAAGTTCTAAAGTTTGACCCAAGCAATCTAGTTGCGAATAAATGCCTCGACAAATGGGATAACTTTAAAAAAACAAACAATAAAACGCAGACCAAAGGAGTAGCGCAAATTTTCATTGAAGAACCAACCAGAACAAAAATAGTCAGCCTTATTAATCTTGGCGACTCCTCGAATATAATGAGTTTGGATTGCGGCGACACTGTAAAGCTGACAGCCCATCCCCACAGAGTAAGCATTCTCACAATGGACGATAAATATATAGGCAGATTCCCCGACAATTTAGCCAGCAAATTCATAAATTTAATCAAACTAGGAAGTTCCTTCGAAGTAGTTATTAAAAAAGCAGACAAGCAAGAAGTCAAAGTTCTCGTGCATAGTACTTCTAAAAACGATCTTTAAATTTTTTTCCAATATCAATTTGTATATCAAAATTATTCACTGGTTTTACAAGATTCACTTCACAAGAAAAAACACGGGCTATTTTTAAAACAATATCTTTAGATAAACCAGTTACCTTACAATCAAAGTCAGATGGAGATTGATACTGAATAGACGCCACATTCGCCCCAAGAATTTCTACTACTTTACTGGTAATGCTCGCGTACTGATTCATTGAAGTTGCGTTATTTATCAACAAATTAAGCATGTGGGCATTATCATAAGCCACAAAATAAGATTCAATATTCGTTGGAATATTTCCTGCAACCTTAAAGCCTAGTGATCCATCATCGAGGCGAACTCTTTCAAGTTCATTTGTCTTGGATAGATCCACATTAAACCTAGACGCATTGCTAATTTGCAAAGAAAAAAGTGCAATTCTAATTTTATCAATAGCTGAAACTTCCGAAAAACCTCCTACAAAAATAGCTTTAAATTCCTTCGGCAAATTGCCAGAAACCAAATCTAAAAAGCTCTCATCAACATTAAAATCAATTGGGAAACTAAAAGATTTTATAATGCTATTTTTCAAAAAATCCTCCCCCAACTTCTTGTCATGACCCAGCTTTGTAATACTGCCAATTTTCCAAGTTCCAAGCTGATTAGCCGCCTGAACTTCAGTTTGAGAAGGAATAAAGAGAGTCGTGATTAAAGAGTTCGCCGGATCCAAAATTAGAACTTGCACATCGTGAGATGAACTCTGAACAGAAACCACAAATTTAGACTTTCCATCCCAAACTTTCGGACTAAAGATATAAAATAAAACTATAATAAAAACCACTAAAAAAACAGGTATTAAAATAATCTTGAAAAAGCTTTTTTTCTTTGGTTTGCTTTTTGGTTTGGTTCCTAGTTTTCTTTGGGCAAGACGGGATTTTTTCATAATGTAATCATTTCAAGCTTCGCTTATTTTACACATTCGCGTGAGATAACCGAAGTGCTTTTATTTTTTTATTCACTTCTTCTTTATCGCGACCTGAGTTCACAAGAATACTTCTCACAATAGTTAGCGCTGCCTCAAACTCAGGCTGAACAACTTTCTGAATCTTAAAGTCACCAAGCTTTTTGATATCGCTATCCAAATGAGCTCTTGCCATAATTTTAACTTCCGGAAAATTCTTCTGACAATAAACAATAATCTCTTCTTGGGAGTTGGCGTCAGGGAGCGTAATTAAAATTGCTTTCGCATCTTTTACATTTGCCTCTTCAAGAATCTCAGGAAAAGACGCATCACCATAAATAGCAAAAAGCCCTTGAGAAAGTGCATCGCGAATTGTCTTGTGATTATAATCAATTACAACAAATTCCACTCCAATTTGTTTTAAAGCTTTACCAATCCACTTCCCCATTCGTCCATACCCAGCAATAATGACATGATTGACAATCTTAGTTTGACCCCCCCCATTCTCACGAGCTTCATGCACAAACAAACTTTCCAAAAAAGTATCCTTAGTCACTTCTTTCAATTTCCTAGATATTGCTACAATTTCCTTAAATAAAAATGGTGATATAAGAAGCGAAAAAAGTGTAGTCGAAATTCCAATTTGAGTAAGATCATTACTTAAAATTCCAAGTTTCTGGGCAATCAAGAACAGCACAAAAGCAAATTCTCCAATTTGTGCAATACCTAAAGAAACCGCAATAGCCGTCTTACCTTTATATTCAAACAATTCACAAATTAAAAATGTAACAAAGATCTTAATCAAAATAACAAAAATCGTTAAAACTAAAATAACCAAAAAATGTGAAATTACAAACATAGGACTAACCAAAAATCCAAGGCTCACAAAAAATAGTATTGAAAAAATATCCCTTAAAGGCCGCGTTTCTGAAAAAATCGCATGATTCTCTTGTGTCTTTGAGATAACCACCCCAGCAAGAAAAGCTCCAAAAGCAGAAGTTATCCCAAACAAACCAACCAAACTAGCAATCCCTAAAGCAAGAGTTACAGCAAGAAGAATAAGAAGTTCACGGCTATTAGTCATAGCAACAATATGAGTCAGATAAGGAGCAATCAGTTTTCCAGTTAAAAGAACAATCCCCAAAACCAAAATTGTAGTAAGAATAGAACTCATTGCAATACTAGACCAAGAAGCACTCCCCTGCAGAGTAAGTGTAGGCAATAACACTACTATTGGGATAACAGCCAAATCTTGTACAAGAGCCCAACTCGTAAGAATTTCATAACGAATTGTTCCAGTCTCATTTGCATCCTGAAAAATTTTAACAATAAGAGCAGTTGAAGACATTGAAAATGCCAAAGACAAGACGAGTGCCGAATTAGGTTGCACATTTCCAAGGCTCACCAAAACCCAAAAAGAAATAGCCGAAACTATAATTATTTGCAAGATTGCCCCAACAATCGCAACCTTCCCAACTTTCATTAATTTTTCCAAAGAAATTTCAAGCCCAACCGAAAATAAAAGCAAAATCACACCAAGCTCAGCAATGTTTTGACTAGTAACAGAATCAAAAGAAAAAATTAAACCACCCAAAACTCCAGCCAGAATATAGCCAACCAAAGATGGAAGCTTAAGAAGCTTTGCAAACAATCCACCAATCAAAGCTGCAAGTAATATGAAAAATAAATTTGCCAACACTAATTAAGTGTAGGGCAACTTGAGGTCTGATGGAAGCGGTGCTTCAATTTTAATTCTCTTTTTTGCAATAGGATGAATAAATTCTATTGACTTTGCATGCAAAAATAATCTTGGACAAAGCTTCAAATCAGACCTAAGAGTTTTTCTGCCAGCATATAACGGATCGCTTACAATAGAGTGCCCAATATGCTTCAAGTGAACTCTCAATTGATGAGTCCTGCCAGTTTTTGGATAAAGCTCAACTAAAGTATGTTCATCAAAATACTTTAAAACTTTATATTTAGTTGTTGCAGACCTTCCCCCATCAAACACTCCAAATTTAGTTCTCTTCCAAGGCAAACGTCCAACTGGAGCATTAATTTCACCAACAGGCGGATCAATCTTGCCGTGAGCCAAAGCAATATAAGTTTTTTCAATTTCACGATCAGCAAATTTTCTCTGAAGTGCATAAAAAATCTCCTCCGTCTTAGCCACTAAAATCACTCCAGAAGTTGGCTTATCAAGTCTATGCACCAAACCATTTCTAAGTTCATAAGAGTTCGATATTGAAAATTTTAAATTATTTTTAATCCAAAGTTGAAGAGCTTCAACATCCATTCCAGAAGGTTTATCTAAAGCAAATAAGCAATCATCTTCGTAGATGATCTCAGGAGTTTCTATCATTTACCTTTTCTTCTCACAACTTACACAGCGCGTAGCCTCAGGATAAACCATTAGCCTGTCTGTATCAATCATCTTTCCACAGTTCTCGCAAATTCCATATTTACCAATTTTCACACGTGTTAGGGCTTTTCTAACCTGTATTCTTTTTTTATCAATCTGCTCTCTTATAGCAGAAGTCCTTGCATGCCCAAACTGCTCCTCTGCTTCAGTATCCAGTGCTGCATTATCATTAGCACGGCCATCATTTGAAAACGGATCTTCTTCTTTAAGATTTCTTTTTTGCCTCTCAAGTTTCTTTAGCTGCTCTCGAAGAAATAGATTAACAGGCTGTAATACTGAAGCCGGAAATTTAATTTGCTCTGGTTGAACTTTTTTCTTAGTTTTCATAATTTTATATGCCGGACAAATTATACAACGTTACAAAAAAAGCAAAAGATGCAATTGCACTTATTATCGCATCAAATCTACCGATAAAGGATAACATGTTAGGATTTATTAAAGCAACCACAGAACGAGCTAGAAAAAAAATAGCAAAAATTATTAAACCAGAAAATCCAACTCTGCCTGATTTGTACCACAAAAAACTTTTATAACGAGTATCAACAAAATAAAAAAACGCAATTAATACTCCAACAAAAATAGAAAACATCAAGAGTTTCAAATCAACAAATATAATCGAATTAATCAAAAAAACAACAAATAACCAAAATAAAAATGCAAGCCCAACAGCTTCAAGAGTTTCAAAAAATTGAAACTTAATTACATAAAAACTGTATACAAACCCCAAAGAAATAAAAACAAAAGAAAACCAAAACCAGAGCCCACTTGGGTTAAAAACCGCAGGATACAAAATCTTTGATTGCAAAAATAATCCAAGAATAAAACCAACAAAAAGACATCCACTTAGTACAAACCCAAACGAGAATATTTTATTAGAAGTATAATCTTCTCTAAGCCTTCTCCAAATCAAAAACAAAAAACCCAAAATTCCTATCGGCATACCCAAAAAAATGCTAATGTTTGACATAGACATGTAAGATTCGCTAAATTATATCATGCTAGAAATACCCCACGTTGCAGTCGCTGCTGCAATCGCAAGTAAAATCCCAAATCCACTTATTTCCATTCCCCTAGCCTTCGCTTCACATTTCATTCTTGACTTAACCCCCCATTGGAATCCTCATATAAATCGCGAGATTAAAAAATTTGGTAAACCCACAAAGCAAAGCGTCAGTATAATAAGAATCGACTCAACTATAGCTTTAGTTCTGGGAACTGCAATCGCAATCCACTCTTTACCAAATACAGGCCAATTTTTAAATATAATGGCATGCAGTTTCGTTGGAGTTCTTCCAGATGTCGTCGAGGCACCCTACTATTTCTTGCATAAAAAAACGGGAGTAATAGAAAAATGGATTAGCTGGCAGAAATCAATTCAAAACGACGTAACACCAATCTATGGTCTAACCACCCAAGCTCTAATCATATTAACCTCACTATTTTGGATTTTTACTTAGCTCTTTCTATATAAGAACTTGTACGTGTATCCACTTTTATTTCTTCCCCTGCATTAATAAAAAGTGGAACCTTAATAGTTAATCCATTTTCAAGCTTTGCCGGTTTATACAAATTACTCACAGTATTTCCTTTCACTCCCGGATCAGTTTCAATAACTTTCAAAACAACTTTTGGTGCAATATCAACAGAAAGTGCCTTATCACCCCAAAACAAAACGTCCACATTATCCCCTTCTTTAATAAATGGGAGTTCATTTTCAATAACTGAAACAGGAATTTCAATTTGCTCAAAATTATTTGGATCCATAAAAGTAACATCAGTTTTATTTTTAAACAGGTATTGCAAACGCCTTTTGGAAGTAATAACTTCATCAACTTTTACATTTGAACTCATAGAAACTGGCTCTGTAGATCCATTTTCCATATTTCTGACACGAAGCTTTACAGTGGCTCCTCCACGGCCCATTTTAATAAGAGAATATTCGATAACTTTGTAAGGCTTTTCGTTTCGCAAAAAGGTAACACCATTTTTAAGATCAGTTGAGTTAATCATGAAGCTATTATACCCTAAACTATGAAGTTTTGAAAACAGCTTTTTCTAATTTTTCAATTCGTCTAGTGTTTCTAGAGCTTGCTTCAGTAAGAACTGCGTGTTCTTCGTCAAACTTTTTAAAATAACTAATTACTTTATCTAACGTATTCATTACTTTATTAAATCTTTTATCCATTTTGCTTTCCAAACCATCAAATCTCTTTTCCGTTTCATTTCTTAAATCATTAACAACTCTATAAACAAACTCTTCAGTTGCTGGAGTTTTTGGATTGTATTTCTTCATGTATTTAATTTAGTTTTATTTGAATTTTTTGTCAAGAAGTTAATCCAAGTTATAAAACTCACGAAGCAAAGGCTTTCTACCGGAAGCATCTTGCTCACTAACATGACGTAAATAGATTTTTTTAAGAGCTTTCTTCACAGTTACATTAATATCTGCAATTGCAACATGTTCTTTACTTGTTAACTGTGCAGCTGGCTTAGGACCCTCTCCAGTTAATCCATAAATCTCAATCACCAAATCCACTTCTCGAGGAGTCAAAAGATCTTCATTCCCATGTGACATTACGTAAGCTTTTCTTCTTTGTCTTTGAATCTTTGGATCCCGATAACGCTCCCATTCAGATAAAACTTCACCGATAGCTACGGAAAAATCTTCAATATCTATTTGCTTTTTTAAAAAATCAAAATCCCTTTTGACAATATCCTCTCGAAGTTTCCCATATCTATTTATCATTTCATCATCAAATAATTCTCGCCTTTCTTGAACAAGTTGCAGTTTATTACTTACCTGTGATTTCATATCCAAAGAGTAATCACCTTTTTCCATAACTCAATTTAGTTTTATTAACTTTTTTTGTCAATTACATCTTTATGAGATAAGCAGAGCTTGTCACTTTCGTGATAAAATACAGGCATATTTAGCCGGGGTGGCGCTTGCTTGCGCAAGCAAGGAATGGCAGATACTAAATAGAATGTATTATATGTATGTGTACATACTAAGTAGTGAAATAAAAAATTGGCATTATGTGGGTTTTACAAAAAATGTTGAAAATAGAATATATGAACACAATAAAGGGAATGTAACTTCAACAAAAAGTTACAAACCTTTTAAGTTAATTTTTGTTCAAGTTGTGAGCGATACAAAAATCGCGAGACAACTGGAAAAGTTTCTTAAAATTAGATATAACAAGGAAGTAGTTTTGGAATTAATAAGCCGGGGTGGCGGAATGGCAGACGCGTAGGTCTCAAAAACCTATGGAGGTAACACCTTCGTGAGAGTTCGACTCTCTCCCTCGGCACAAAATAAAACCAATATCAATTACTTAGTCCTCTTTGTCTCCCTTGAAAAAAATTTAATTCTATTCCCATGGAAAGATAACTTTATACTTCCAAGCGGACCATTTCTGTGTTTTGCAACGTCAAGAGTTATATTAATTGGTTTTCCAGGTCCAGGATCTTCTTCATCTTCACGCCACAAAAACATTACAACGTCAGCATCTTGTTCAATCGATCCGCTTTCGCGTAGATCTGAAAGCTGAGGGCGCTTCACTCCTCTACTTTCAACAGAACGTGACAACTGAGAAAGAGCTAAGACTGGAATTTTTAATTCACGCGCTAAATTCTTAAACCCCTGAGAAATTTCTGAAACCTCCTGTACACGGTTTTCCAGATTACGGCTACGCGCTAGCTGCAAATAATCAATAATAAGTAAATCTATTCCATATTCCACTTGAAGCCTTCTCGCTTTTGTCCTCATCTCAAGAATTGATAAAGCTGGAGTGTCATCAATATAAAACGGAGCTTCAGCAAGCTCCCCCATTGCATTACTCAACCTTGTAAAATCCTCCTCAGACAATTTTCCTGTTTTCAATTTCCAAGCATCAATATCCGCTTGTGCAGTCAAAAGACGGTCCACCAATTCTTCTTTGCTCATTTCAAGAGAAAACATTCCTACAGATCGTTTTTCATTAACCGCAAGATTTTGAGCAATATTTAAAGCAAGAGAAGTTTTCCCTACTCCAGGCCGCGCCGCAAGAATTATCAAATTAGATTTCTGCAAACCAGCAAGCAAATTATCAATCTCAGCAAATCCAGTAGGGACTCCCCGAAGCCCTGAATCCAATTTATGAAGCTCATCAAGTCTATCAAAAGAATCAGCAAGTGCTGTCCGAACTGGTGTAAAACTTCCAGTCAAATGAGTCTGTGTCAAAGAAAAAATTTCAGATTCAGCTCTATCAAGAAGTTCTTCAGCACTAAGACCTTCATCAAAAGTTAAATCAACCAATTTTGCAGCCTTAGTCATTAAAGACCTTTTAGTCGCAGTATCTTTAACAATCTTTCCGTAATGCTCAATATGACCCGCAGTCGGCACCCTATTTAATAATTCCTTTAAATAAGTTCTTCCACCAACTCGCTTCAAACTCTTTCTTTTCTTTAATCTCTCAGAAACAGTCAAAACATCAATTGGAGCCCGCTCTTCATAAAGAGCAATTATAGCGTCATAAACCTCTTTATTGCGCTCATCATAAAAATGATTCCCATGCAAAAATTCAGCAACACTTGTTACAGCGTCTTTATCCAAAAGAAGCGCCCCTAAAACTGATGTCTCAGCTTCTTCTGAATGGGGCGGAACACGGATCGAACCTGCCTGCGCAGACAGGTCATTTTTTCTCGCCAAAGACGACTGCGTATTCTTCATCGCTTTTTATATCCGCCTGCTTAAGGCTAAGTTTCGCCAACCTCTCAACTCGAAGCCCCGACTCTTTCAAAAAATCTTCGACAGGAGCAAGTTTGTCGCCGTAGTGCATCGGAATTATTACAGAAGGACCAATCTGCTTTTGGACGATAACTGCAGTCTTAGCATCAATTGTGTAAGTTCCTCCAACTGGTATAAATAATACATCAATATTTCCAACCTCTTTTACTGTAGCCTCATCCAATTTATGTCCTAAATCCCCTAGATGCAAAAGCCTTATTCCTTCTATTTCAATAACATAAACAGTATTTTTCCCTCTTTCTTGTCCTTTCTTGTCATCATGAAAAGTTTGTATTCCAATAATCGAAACTCCATTTACTTCATATTCCCCAGGTCCGCTAACAACTTTCTTCACATTCACCACTTCCCCAAAATTATTATGATCGTCATGACTGTGAGAAACAGTAACTATGTCAGCTTCAGTTTTTGGAAACTTGAATCCAACTTTGTCACTATTATAAGGATCAGTAACGACAGAAGCTATTTTGCCTTTAATTTTAAACGAAGAATGCCCCAAATAAGTAATATCCATTGGTATTGACAAATTAACATTAAATTCCTTGACTTTCAAGCACATATTTAATTACAATTCGAATATTCGTATGAAAAAGGAAATTTTATTAGCAATTATTGCAGGAGGCACTCTTGGCCTCATAATTGCGTTTGGAATATGGAAAGGAAATTCTCTCCTTAAAATCAAAAAGGAAGATGCCGGGCAAGTCGAATCAATGAAAACCACAAACCCAAGTTCATCTCCAACAAATTCGCAAGGAATAAAAATTGCAATAGTAAAGCCAGAAAACCTACAAGTCCTAACAAATACACCATCAATAATTTCAGGCATTACAAATCCAAATTCCTATGTAGTAATTTCGGGGGAAGACAGTGACAAAATAGTTAACGCCAGTGAGTCTGGAAATTTCAATGAAAAAATAGACCTTATCGGTGGAGCAAATCAAATTAAATTATTTACTTTTGCAAACGATAGAACAAGTACAAACACAAATCTATTAGTTACATATTCAAGCCAGTTTGAATTATCAGAAACCGCCAAGGGATTACCCACTACATACATAGGAACAATAACAGACATAACAAATTCAATAATTCAAATCAAAAACGAAGCAGGCGACATAGAGCAAATTTCATCAAACACAAATACAAGCTTTGTTGATACAAGAAACAATACAGTAAAACAAATCAAGAACACAGATATTGCAATTGGAGATTATCTCTTAGCTCTTGGCTACAAAGATGGAAATAATATTCTGAACTCTTCAAGGATAATTATAACCGAATCACTCAAAAAAACCACAAGAACAGCTTTCTATGGAACAGTAACTGATGATAGCGGAGTAAATAAATTTATAGCAAAAAATCCCAAAACAAATGAAACCATAACCATAACTCCAGCAAAAGGAATCACCATAACTGGCGCTGAAACAAGCTTTGGAAAAATAAAGAATAACGAAAAAGTAATTGCAGTTGGTGAATTAAAAGATGGCAGTATTGATGCAAGAACCATTTTAGTTGTAAAATAACAGGAATGAAAAAAGGTCCAATAACTCCAAAAGGCTTTCGAGACATAAACCCAGATCTTGCCAAAAAAAGAAGACAAACAATAAATTCAATTGCAGAGGTCTTAGAAAGCTTTGACTTTGCCCCTCTTGAAACTCCCATAATCGAATTTGCCGAAACTTTGACCGGAAAATACGGTGCCGAGGAAAAACTAATTTATAAATTTAAGGATCGAGGAGGACGCGAACTTGCACTTCGCTATGACCTCACTGTTCCCCTAGCCCGATATGTTGCCAATAATTTAAGCGTTATAGCAAAAGAACCATTTAGAAGATACCAAATTGGTCAAGTTTTTCGTGGAGAAAACACTCAAAAAGGAAGATATCGCGAATTTACACAATTTGATTTCGACACAGTTGGTTCAACAGATATTAAAGAAGATGCAAAAGTTATTGCAGCAACAATAAAAGCTGCAAGAAAGTTAGGATTAAAAAATGCAAAAATGTTAATTAATGACAGAAGAAATTTTGAAGGTATACCGGTCGTTGCAATTCGAATTATAGACAAACTAGACAAAATAGGAATAGAGGGGGTTAAAAAAGAACTAAACGGCCTGCCTGCGCAGGCAGGAAAATATATAGATGTTATAACTGACAAAAATAGAAAAGAAATTTTAAAGCCACTTTTTGAAATTTTAGAAAAAGACTTTGGATTAAAAGAAAATGTCGATTTTGAATTCTCGCCTAGTTTGGCAAGAGGTCTAGATTATTACACAACAACAGTATTAGAACTAAAGCCAACAGGATCAACAACTGAGCAATCAATCGGCGGTGGTGGCCGATATGACAATCTAATTGGAATGTTCTCAGGTCGTAATATTCCAGCAGTTGGATTTTCTTTTGGACTAGATCGCCTTATAGAATTTATATAATATGAACCCTGCCCGATTACACGCTTATATATATCTAGTGATTACTAGTTTTATTTGGGGAATAGCTGCTATTGTTATCAAATTAACGCTCAAAGGAATTGAACCATTAGCATTTTTAACCTACAGATTCGCACTTTCTGCTATCATCGGATCACTATTCCTTCTAGGGAACCGTTCTTCTGTCATTAAATTATTTAAAGACAAAAAAATCTTATTAACAGCAATAATATACAGCTTACTTGCAACAACTATTGCTCTTGGTTTTCTTTTTATAGGGCTCGGAAAAACCACAGTTTTAAATCTATCTTTAGTTGATTTAACTGGCCCAATAATGGTTGCAATTTTTGGAGTCATTTTCCTCAAAGAACATTTTACAAAACAAGAAAAGTTAGGATCGATAATTGCAGTAACAGGAGCTTTAATAACTTTAATCGGACCAAGTCTTTTGCAAGACAAATTCGGAAGCACCTTACTCGGGAATCTACTAATTTTTTTGTATGTTCTAACAGACGCAACTTCTTCTATTTTTTTGAAAAAGCTCTTAAGACTTGAATTTTCAGCCTTCTTTTTAGTTAATTTTTCTTTTATAGTCGCTTTTATAGCAATTTTCCCAATTGCACTTTTCAAATACAGTCCAGTCGGTTTGGTACATGTTGTAACAACACTCCCCCTTCCATATCATTTAGGTGTTTGGTTTATGGCTCTAGCGTCAGGTACGTTAGGATTTTATTTAAGAGCGCGAGCTCAAAAAACAATTGAGATTGGCGAAGCCGGACTTTTTGGATATTTAATTTCTGTTTTCTCAGCTCCACTAGCTATCCTAATTCTTAATGAAAAATTAACAATTAATTTAATAGTCGGTGCAATTATCATAATAATCGGGATCCTGATTGCTGAAACGAAGAAAAGACTGTATAATTAGCTCCATGAAAGCAAAGATTCATCCAAATTGGTATCAAACTAATGTTGTTTGTGCATGTGGCAACACATTCGTAGTTGGTGGCTCTGTGCCTGAAATTCGCGTTGAAGTTTGTTCAGTTTGTCATCCTTTTTACACCGGCCAAATGAAATTCGTCGACACAGCAGGTCGCGTTGACGCATTTAAATCTCGTCTAGAAAAAGCAAATACAAAGAAAATTTCCAAAACCGAGAAAAGAAAATTAAAACGCGAAAAGAAAATTGCCGAAGATTTAGCAAGACCAGGTACTCTTGAAGATCTTCGACATTAATGGATAACCAAAACCAAGCTGCATATATCGAAATCCGCGGAGCTACAGGCGGTGAAGAAGCAAAACTTTGGGGACAAGATTTACTTCGCATGTACTCTCGCTTTGCAACAAAAAAAAACTGGAAACAAGAACTTCTTGATGAATCTACACTAAAAATTACGGGATCTAATGTTTTCGATTTATTAAAGAATGAATCAGGGGTGCATCGTGTACAACGTGTTCCATCAACTGAAAAAAGAGGAAGAGTTCACACATCAACCGCCACCGTCGCAGTTCTCCCTAAAATTAACGAGACAGAAATAAAAATTAACCCCGATGATCTTGGTTGGCAATTTATAAGAGCCGGGGGTCATGGAGGCCAAAACGTAAATAAAGTTTCAACCGCCGTCCGCTTAACTCATAAACCAAGTGGCATCATGATCGTGGCTCGAGAAGAAAGATTCCAACAACAAAATAGAATTAATGCACTAGCTCTTCTTCGCGCAAAACTTTGGGAGGCAGCAGAACTAGAAAAAGAAAAAACAATTGCCGGATATAGAAGCGTAATCGGAAGAGGCATGAGAGCAGAAAAAATAAGAACTTACAATTTTCCACAAGATAGAGTCACAGATCACAGAATCAAAAAATCCTGGGGAAACCTTGAAAAAATTATCGACGGAGACTTAGATAAAATAGTCGAGCTAACTAAGAACTAGCGTCATCAACCTTATCCTCCGTTACACCAAAAACAAAAATCGGCTTAATTCTCCTTTCTTCAAAAACAGTTTCTGGACCAGTATATCCATCTATCTCTCTTCCTTCTGGATACCTACCCCGAAGATAGGTTGTAGTTGTTTCAAAACAACCAGATCTTTCAACTTTTCTGTCCAGAATATCTTTCAGTTCTATGTTCATAATCTAAACACATAATATTCCTACGTTATATTTTGTCAAGAGATTAATTACTGTGAAGCCTCAATCAAAGTTGCAGTAACATTAATAGTCTTCCCATCTCTCCAAATTTCAAGTTTTAAACTCTCCCCCACTTTTTTCGAAGATATAATTTTCGAAAGCCCTCCGGTTGCATCCTGTCCATCAACCTTAGTAATTATATCTCCTACGGCAACTCCAGCTTTATCTGCTGACGATCCGCCAACAACCTCCGTCACATAAGCTCCTCTTGGAACATCATTAGCTAGTGCAGCCTGCATTGAAATTATTTGATAGACAACTCCCAAAAAAGCTTTTCCCGGAAAACTACCAGTTTTATTAAATTGATCTAGTGCATCCTTTACAGTATTAACTGGAATCGCAAAACCAACATTCTGAGCATTTTGAGCTACAGCAACATTAATCCCAATAACCTGTCCACTTGAATTAATCAGTGGCCCTCCAGAATTCCCAGGGTTAATAGCAGCATCAGTTTGAATAATATTATCAAGCTGCTCCACATAGCCCTGATAGGGGTCTCCTGCTTCAATGCCTCGCCCCAAGCCAGAAATAACCCCCGTTGTCACAGTATGACGAAATTGCCCTAAAGCAGTCCCAATAGCAATAACAGATTGGCCAACTTTGAGGTTCGTTGAACTCCCTAGTACAATTGGAGTAAGACCGCTAGCGCTAATCTTCAAAATCGCAATATCGTTATTAGGGTCCCGGCTTATTTTAGAAACTGCATATTCCTTATTATCTGATGTTATTACCTTATAACTTATAGATGTGTCAGAGACAACGTGTTTATTCGTAACAATAAGTCCATCGGCACTAACCACAAATCCGCTACCAATATCTTGCTGCTGACCTCCTTGTACGCCATTTCGCTTGAGGAAACTTCCAGAAACAGTAACAACAGAAGGAGATGCTTTCGCAACAACATTAATTACATCTGATTCTTGACTCGTCATCACTTGCTGCTGATTTGTATTTGTAGTCGTCTTATTTGGTTTATATAAAAATCTGTCAATAAGAGCTCCGCTTACCGCCGCAACCAAAACAATTATTGCTGCAAATAAGATCGATACTTTTTTAAAGTCAAACTTTACCATGATTTCTTAAAATATAATACCAAATTCTGAAAGATTGCTGAAGAGGGTTACATTGACTGAATAACCTGCACAGCTTTATTAAGTTGATCATCAACCTTGCTATTTGGATCTTGTAAAATCTTCACATCAGGTTCCAGTCCTTTTCCATGTACCCAAGTGCCATTTGGCGTAAGCCATTTTGCAATAGTAACATGAAGTCCAGCTCCTCCTTCCAAATTTTGAGGTTCTTGAATCGTTCCTTTACCAAAAGTTTTATCACCAACTAATTTAATCTTAAGATCGTCCCGAAGAGCTCCAGCTAAAATCTCCGAAGCAGATGCTGACCCACCATTTACAAGAACAACTACTTTCAAGTTAAGTAGTGCTCCTTCTCTGTCTGTTCTTAACTCATGTTTAGAAACATCCCCATTTTCTTGAACAACAACAACGCTTCCGCGAGGTAAAAATTCACCCGCGATGTCCACTGCATCCTGAAGATATCCACCAGGATTATTTCTCAAATCAAGAATTATTTTAGCAACTCCCGGGGTTTTTTTAGTAACTTCAGCAACCAGCTTTCCCCATTCATTCAGAGTCTCTCCTCCAAATTTAGAGATTTGAATATGGGCAATATCTTTGTTTTCTCCTTGATAGGTAACCTTTACACTCGGAACATTAATTTTATCTCGAATCAAATCAACAATAATCGGTTTATCTTTTCCTTCTCTAACAAGTGTCAGAGTAACTTTGGTTGCAATTGGTCCCCTAATATCCTGAACAGCTTCTACAAGATTTATACTTTCCGTAGTTATATCAATTTTCTTCATTTCGTCTTTTATAGCAACAATCAAATCTCCAGGTTTCACACCAGCTTTATCAGCAGGACTGCCAGCAAGAGGAGCTGTAACAGCAAGCTGATTTCCTTTGTATCCAAGTTCAATCCCAACACCACTAAAATTCCCTTGCAAATCTTCATTCGTAAGCTGATTCTGTGTAGGCGGTAAAAACATGGTATATGGGTCTCCCAAGCTTGCAACCATTCCTTGTATAGCCCCGTACACCATCTTCGAAGGAACTATTTTTGATTTATCATAATAAGAAGAGCTCATCACATCCCAAACTTTCCAAAAAAGAGAAAAGTTCAAATCAGGAAGCGGGGCGACACGATTAATTGTAACTTTCCCACCTTTTGAATAATTAGCCTGAAACCCTTTTGCTCCAACCTCATAACCAGCTCCAAAAACAAGAAGTGCAAGAAAAAGACCAATAAAAACATATTTAAATTTAGAAGGTTTAAATACCATATGGGCTAATTAGATTCCGCCCTTAAATGGCAGAAGTGCTAAGTGTCTCGCTCTTTTAATACTAACAGCAAGACGCTTTTGATGTTTGCTGCAAACTCCTGAATAACTTCTATTTAATATTCTTCCTCTTTCTGTAACAAATCTTTTTATCTCATCAATATCCAAATAGTTTGGTTCTTTTTTGCTCTCACAGAAAAAGCACTTCAAATTCATCAATACTTTTTTTCTTGGTTTTGATTTAGTTTTACGTGCTGCCATAGTTTTAAATATTAAAACGGTATATCATCTTCATTAACTTCTTCAGTTGATTCTTCTTGTTTTTTTTCTTTCTTAACTGCAGCACTAGGTTTTTTCTCGAGAACCGGTTCGGCAACTTCCTGACTTACATCATCCGGCATATTTATTTCATCAGTCTTGCTACGAGAATCAAGAACTATCATATCAGTTATTACAATTTCAGTGGTTTGTTTCTGAGCTCCGTCTTGTGCTTGCCAACTTCTTGTCTGAAGTCTTCCTTCAACATAAACCCTGATTCCCTTTTTAAGCATCTTTCCACAAATTTCAGCAAGTTTATCCCAAGCCACAATTCTATGAAACTCAGCATTGTCTTTCATCTCACCGCTCTCAGTTTTCCACTGGCGGTTTGTTGCAACACTAAAGGTAATAACAGCAGTACCTTGCGGTGTATATCGCAGTTCAGGATCACGGGTTAAATTCCCGATAAGCATTACTTTGTTTAAACTTCTTGCCATAATTTACAATTTAGTCTTTACGAACTATCAAATATCTAATCAAATCTCCCTCAAGTCTTAATTTATTAGATAAACTCTTTGCTCCCTCTCCTTCTAATTCTAGTGGAAGAATCAGATACACACCAGTTGTACTTTTTTTAATTTTATAAGAAAGATCTTTAACTCCCCAATCCTTAATCTCTCCTACTTTACCTGCCTGCGCAGACAGGCCTTTAACTTCTTTTATCAATTTCTCAATTTTTTCCGTTGTAGATTTTTTCTTCGCAGCAGTTGCTTTGCCGTCAAGAACAATAACTAATTCATAATTACGCATGTTGTTAGTATATCATGCTCCAATTTTGAATTCCACCACATCTCCATCTTGCATAATATAATCTCTGCCTTCAGATCGCACTTTCCCTTTTTCTCGAGCATTTTTCCAGCCTCCTAACTCTACAAAATCTTTGAAGTCACAAACATCAGCTTTAATAAATTTTTTAATAAAATCAGTGTGAATAACGCCAGCTGCGTCTGGAGCTGACATGCCTTTTGTGATTGTCCAAGCACGGACTTCCTTCTCCCCTGCTGTAAGAAAAGTTATAAGCCCAAGAGTTTCAAAGGCTTTTTTAGCTAATCTTTCCAATCCGTTTCCTTTTACACCTAAATCCTCAAGATATTTTTTCTGGTCAGTTTCATTTAAATCAGAAAGCTCTGATTCGATTTTGGCCGAGATTGCAATGACTTGATTAAGATGAATCCCTAATTTATTAGCATATTCAATTTCAAATTTATTTGCATTCGGAAGATCATTTTCATCAATATTTAAAATAATTAAAAATGGTTTTTTACTAAATAAAGGCAAATTTTCTACATCCTGATTTTTTTTCTTAGAATGACTTTCAACTGTCTCAAGATCAGCCAAATCTAGTTCTGTTTTTAATATTTCAAAGTCAGATTTTGGATCAGTTGAGCCTTCCCTTATAACATCGTTATCACTAAATGCTCGAAGACAAAAACAAATTGCATCAACTTCCCGAATATGACTCAAAAATTTATTTCCAAGCCCAGCACCTGTACTTGCGCCCTTAACTATTCCAGCAATATCAACGAATTCTACTGTTGCAGAGACTTTTGGAGGAAGTGAATTCATTTTTTCACTTATCTTTGTGACTTCTGCAAGTTTATCCAGTCTTTCATCTGGAACTGGAACAATACCTACGTTTGGTTCTATTGTTGCAAAAGGAAAATTGGCTGCATAAGCAACCTGCCTCTTCATGAGAGCATTAAAAAGAGTTGATTTTCCTACATTGGGAAGACCTACTATCCCGACGTCGATTTTTGACCCCATATTTTGAAATTATAGCAGAAACTTATTTTTTATTATTTTGTAAGTATTTCCGTGTTTAAGTAATCCTAAATATGAGTCCTTTGTTTCTTTAGTTTTGTTTCGTTTCAATCTTCTTAACATTCTTTCCTTAGTTGATGTTCTCAAGATTCTGTGAGTCGGAAAATTAACCCAACCTAAAAAATCGACTCCTGAAGCTAATGTTTTGATAAAGACTTTATTTGGATGAAGTGAAAGCTTTAATTCTTTTTCCAAAAAATATGAAATCTGTGGAATTAAATTTTGAAGATAAGTTCTATTTTGACTAAAAATCACAAAATCATCGGCATAACGAATGTAATATTTCACTTTTAATTTTCTTTTCACAAACTGGTCAAACTCATTCATATAAATGTTTACTAAAAGCTGGCTGGTTAAATTCCCAAGCGGCAGACCAGAATTAAAACTGTCAATAATTTGGCTCAAAAGCCACAAAACATCCTCATCGTTAATATATTTTTCTAGGATATTTTTTAAGATTTCGTGATCAATATTTGCAAAGAATTTTTTAATATCGCACTTCAAGATCCAAACTGTTTTGGTGTTATTTTTACTGCTTCTCCTAGCTAAAAGCTGAAAACGATAGATTGCTTTGTGGGTTCCCTTTCCAATTCGACAGGAATAAGAATCGAAGATAAATTTTTTATCAAAATATGGGTATAAAATTCTGTAAATTGCATGGTGAAGAAGTCTGTCTCTTACACTGGCTTTATGAATATCACGAGCTTTTGGATCGGTTATTTTAAAAGCGTGATATAAACCATGTTTGTATCTTTTGTTTATTAAATCCTCATGAAGGTTAAAAATGTTATCCATCAAATTAAGGGAGAATTTAACTACATCCTTCCGTTTTCTTTTCCCTTTCAAAAATTCTTGCCAAGAAGTCAGCAAGTTATCAACTGAAGTGATATTATCAAATAAATGAAAACTTATAACTCTCTCTCTCTCTCTCTCTGCAAATCCAAAGCACGATCTTGGGCAAAATCAAAGAGGCTTATCTGATGTGGCTTGTCATCATTCCTCATATGCCCAAAGGTGCGAGGTATGTAATTGGAGCAAGGATTGAAAACAAATTTCTTGATTTACTTGAAATTTCATACGAAGCCTATTTTAGCCCAAAAGAAATAAAAAGAAAGAAAGTAATCGAGTGTATTTTGATTCTGGATAAACTTAAATTTATAGTTTTAATTTCTTGGGAGGCAAAATTTATTTCGAACAAACAATATGAGGAGATATCGATGAAACTCGAAGAAATTGGCAAAATGTTAGGAGGTTGGAGAAACAAATTAGCCACAAAAAACCCAATCAGTAAATGATTAGGGAAAAGAACATACTTTCGGAAGGAAAACACGAACTTATTGTCGGAATTCCAATGGTTCTCAGGCTTCGTCCAATTGTCATTCAACCAAAGCTTGTCGTCCTCATTACGCTTGACATCGAACACGTTCGGATTGCCATCAGAATCAGTTTTTGTGTGCTATATCATCTATTCCAGTGCCGCTCTAAAAATGAGATTGGCTGTATTTTACGTGTGATATTAAATCAACCAACATAACACACCAAGTTTTTCTTTTTTTAGTGGACAAACTTAAATCCTCCAGAAAAAGCCATGGCCGTTTCTGCTCTCAATTTAAATTTATCGGTAAGGTTTCCGACAGCCGTAACCATCCAAGATTAACCAAACTATGAAAGTATAAAACAAAAACGCAAAGTATCAAAGGGTCAAAGAATCAAAACTACTTGCGGAAGGAAAACACGAACTCATCGTCGGAACTCCAAGGGCTCTCAGGCTCCGTCCAACGGCCATCCAACCAAAGCTCGTCGTCCTCATCACGCCTGACATCGAACACGTGCGGATAGCCATCAGAACCAGCGATTGTTTCCATTCCGACCGCATAAAACCAATCACCGCGTTCAATTTTATCTTCATGTTGAATGATATAATTTAAAATCACGTCAGGATAAGTAGGCATATCTAAAAGACCTAATTCTTTTGCTCTCTCTTTTATCTCATCTGTGGTTAAGTATCCTTTAGTATCGGTCGGTCGCATTAAATCTTCACACCTAAGACGAACGACCTGAACTTCTTCAGGAACTCTCCCTTTAAATCTTGTATTTTCAAATTGTTTATCCTCAAGCATCTGAACAGAAGTAGAATAGATGTCAACTTTCTTTACCTCTATTATTCTCTTATAATCTTTACCCTTTCTGGCTTGAAGCATTTCAGAATCTCTATCTATCCTGCCTTCAGGGAAAGATTTATAAATTTCAACTGAGTTAGGAAGCACTTTAAAAATGCCTGGGTAAAGTGGACCGATGTAGGCTCTTGTTTTTTCATTGATAATGTCATTTGTCCCCCAAGCAATCTGATCAGGGTTACATCCAAGCACAATTGGAGCATCTACTTTAGGATTACGGTTTTTTCTTAACTCATTGATTCTAGGATCTCTTTGGTATCCAAATCCTTCAATGGGCGAATTTAACTCATATAGAAAAACTAACTGAGCTTGTGAAAATTTAAGAGTTGAATCAGACATACCAAATAATTTCTGGCTTTCTTCTTGAAGACGCCTAATTACTTTAGGACTATCTAAATCACTATCTTTAAGACCATTTTTCCATTCAAGAAAAGTCATTTTCTTCATATCAGCTGATATTTTTCTATATTTATCACCTCCAGGAAGTTTATCCAATTGTCTTTCAGCAATGTCTGCCATATTTCCTTCAACGTTTTGTGCATTATCCAAAACTCCTCTTGCTTCACCAACTTCATTTCCTTGCATTCTTATCGCAATACGCGGAATCGTTGGTTTTCCTTGTTTGTCTAGGGTGTAGTAAACATAAAAATCTCCACCTTGAAGCTGAGTTTGTGCAGTTCCTAATCCTGCTGTGCACCAAGGAACGCCTTTGTTTTGTAAAGATTGCCAAAGAGGCCTACCAATATAATCTTGCTGCCCTTCAACTTTGATGACGGGTTGATACTCAGATGGATCTTGATCTTGCGGAAATCTTGCCCATCCACCTTTTGTTTCAACTCTCATTTCAGGAGTAATTTCTCCTTTTTGGTCAATGCTTTCCGAATATTGTTTGGCAAAAGAAAGCCTTGAAAACGCAACTGCCTTTTCTTCTGTTAAAAGTTCATTTTCGGGAGCACCCATTTTTAGTTGTGCCTCTCTAAATTTTTTAAGATACTCCTCGCTTCGTGAAGCCTTAATCATGTCTTCCATATAACCCAAAGCAGACCTATCAATATCTGGAAAAAGGAGGTTTGTCCCAGTTGAACGTTTTGGAAATTCGTTTTTATCCTTGTCATAACGCCCTAACCCGAGAACATTTCTAAAGGCATAGTATCTAAACCAAATCGGATATGGTTCATTCTTGTCGGACAAATACACAATCCATTGATCAAGGGAATTTTCTAAATCTTTTACTGCAATTTCACCACGTTGTTGCAGTTCTTGTTCCCCATAATAAATATCAATTCCAAGCTCACGTGCAGCCCTTTCTTCAACTACCGCGGCATTTGTTGCCAATTTTTCTTGTTGTGGTCGAACGTAAGTATCCATTACCATCTCTCGAAGCAAAGATAAACCACGCGGTCTGCTTTCCTCCCCCATTTTCATTTTTCGTTGTTCGTTTTCAGGATCTCCAGCAACACTTTCTAAACGATCTAGATATTTTTGAACACGAACAACAGGATCTCCAGAACGAAGACCCCGAGATGCTGAAGCAACTTCATGACTTGTATGAATTGGTGGATTGCTGTATTTTTCTTTTAAAAACTCAGATCCAAGTTTGTCCATCTCAATAAATTTTACCATTGTAGAGTATTTTAGCAAAATGGTGCTTGAGAGTGTATTATTCTTCCCAATTTATCTCTTTTAGTTATTTTTCTAGTAATTCTTGGTGGAGGTAAAGGTATTTTAAGCTCAAAAGGAAAAGGTTGGGTCTGACTCGAACTATTCCGACCTTTAAGTTCATACTCGATATTTTATCATAAACGTAGTTTGTGACAAGCTTTGCTTATCATAAACGTAGTTTGTGACAAGCTTTGCTTATCATAAACGTAGTTTGTGACAAGCTTTGCTTATCATCTGAAGTCACCCCAGGATAAATGTAATAACTTAAACCTTTTTAGTACAAGTGCTATTATCATTGAACCAATTATACAAAAACAAAAAGAAATAATGAGATCAGTAAATGCAACCTCTTTAATTTCAAAAAAAGTACTAATTTGAGGAATGAGTATTGATAAAAAGAATAGACTAAAAATAAGTAAAACTAAAACAATAACAATTTTTCGGTTTAATATTTCCCTAAATGAATAATACTGAAGGTAGATAAGAAAAATATTATTTATTCCCAGAAAGATTACGGCTGTCAAAAGCATAGCTCTTGAATAAAATAAAATACTACTCGTTAGATCGTAATAAGTATAAAGTATTGTATATAAAAGCGAGTTACCAAATCCTACAATTCCAGAAAATAACAATATTCTAGTTATAAATCCAGAACCGTCTATTGAAAATTTGTGTTTCTCAAAGGCTAAAACAAATGATGGGATTCCAATAACTAAAACGCTTGAAAGTTCTACCTGTCTGGGGTCAAACGGGAACCGAAGCCCAATAAAACTGACAGGTCCCCATTAAAATATACACAGTTTCTTATATGATCTAATATTTTAAGGGGGTGATTTATTTGAAAAATGCAATTAACAAAGAAGTTAAAGAGGAAATATTAACTAAAGTTAAA